>ERZ791624.87-NODE-87-length-67656-cov-5.498646_pt1 | contig 67656 bp, 65 predicted proteins | sample MGYA00510058_ERZ791624 | MGnify/ENA primary metagenome ERZ791624 (study PRJEB30046, sample SAMN00715158) | human gut metagenome | study: EMG produced TPA metagenomics assembly of the A metagenome-wide association study of gut microbiota in type 2...
AACAATCTCGCCCGATAATGCTTTTATTATTGTTGGTACTAAATTGAAACCTCCAAAGCTGAAAATTGACGGTATCTCATTCCACCATCCGAGAAAAATGCCGTCATAAATATTCAACCAAAAGTTTACCGGCAGAACAACAAGACTTATCAAACCCGTTAAATAACAGACAAAAAGGAACTTTATAGTTTCATCCAACAATCGTATCGGACGATCCTTGCGTTTCCCTTTAATGAATCTTACTACAGCATAAACAATTCCCGCAATCAAACTAATGGGCAATGCTTGCAGAAAGTATCCCCAAACGGAAGCATCGTTCATTTGGAATCTTAGCCAACCAATCATAATATACTCCTTTAAGGTGACATTGGCGGCATTAGCGATTGCCGCCAATGTCCTCATGAAACAATCAAAGATTAAACATAGGTATCATCAATAATGATGGAACCACTAATATCCATACTGCTCGCAGGATTTGAGTTCGAATTGTTAAAAAACCTAAAGTAGTAAAACTTGTTGGTATCGAGATTATAACACTTAAGCTGTATCGTATACTCTGCGGTTGTAAAGTTAATCGTTGCGGCGGTAACCAGAGTGCCTGTATCGCTCGCGGTTTTCTTTTCATATACGTAAATGATCAGTTCTCTATTTTTGTTCGTTGTTGTACCTGAGCGTTCCAAATCGAACTTAAGGTATATTTCGCCCGTGCTTGTGGCAAAATAGTACTTCGTATAGCTCCCTCTATTAGCAGCCAAGTCGATCAGTGTTGCCGTGTATTGCCCGCTCCCGCCCAGATTGTAGAACAATGTTGGCGGATTAGGCGCCCGATACTCCAAGCTATCTCCGCCAATGATCACTTCGTTGACTGGGAGTTCGGATTCGGACGCGAAAGCGGTTGTGGAAAAAACGCTGGCGATCATCACGACCGCAAGAAGTAGAGATAAGTATTTCTTGACCTTCATTTGAATAATCCTCCTTGTTGTCAGGTAATATCAAACAGGATGAATTTATCCTGGTTTTGATTTAAGTAGTCGTACACGTTCACATTATTTCTGCTGTTTGTATGTCCGCAGAAATAAGCTGTCGATGAATCCTTCTCGGATATAATGATAGTGTGGTAAGCCGTCCCGGTCGTCTTATCTGCGAGCTGAACCGGATCGCCTACGGCACAGGAACTTACAAGCGCTGATATTGTCGTCTTCGTTGTTTTTGTCCCAATGCTACTGAAATAGGCATTAAAATCAGAAACGCGAATCCAAGATGTAGTTACTGCATATCTGCGAACCCACAATATTGTATTGATATAAATGCAATACCAATTTGTGGTTGAATCATGTATTCCGACGTTTACGCTTGATCCGTTCATACTAAGCCCACCCCAATAAACACACTGCGAAACGAAGTTTGCACAATCTGCCGAATAATGGGGATATGCCGAATTGTAACTATCAGCATATTGTTTTGCATAGGATGCAGCCTGAGAGCCAGAATATCCCGAAACCTTCATCGGTTCTCCATAGATCTTGCTCAATACTTCTTTTTCTTCATTCTCGCGAATAATATCAGAAATCGTTTTCGACAAAAATGAAGTTGAAAGTTCAAAAGTGACTTCGTCGTTGCCGACGTTAGCCCTTACACAGTCATTTGAACGAGTGATTGCATTGATAATGTCTTCCTTGTAACTATCATCTGCTTCCCGGCAGAACAAATAGTCTTCATAGGTAACTTTATATTCTGCCATGTAAGCATGGATCAAATCGTAATGTGGATGCTCGCACAGTTTTTGATCGGAATGATTCAAAAGCTGGTTTACAACATAGTCATAGTACGAATCTGTACCGGGTACAATTTTTGAACCCGCAATAGAAGCATAGTCAATAAGCTCTTGTTGGATTTCTTCCAACGTAACATCATAGGTCTTGTCTCTTTCCTCGGCAAGCACCATTGTGGGAAGTAATGAAAGCATTATCATCATAATTGCCAACAATACAGAAATAGTTTTTTCATTTTCTATGACCTCCGTTTCTGTTCATTCTTGTTTCGAGTAACCGTATTGCTTTCGAGAAGCTCAATCATAGCGGCATCACCTTCCTAATCAACCGTAGTCATTGTATTTATTACAACGATACCCCCGATAAACAGGTTGCATCATTTCCTTCAGGAGCATTTGCGCCTATTCAAAGACCCCATCTACTGTATAAACGCATAACGGCGGCAAACAGGTTACAAGATTTTCAAAAATATTTTTTATTCAGCATCACCCCTTAAATCTGCATCAAGCCATATCGTATCCGGCTTTACTTTCACGCAGAATATCCTTGCAGCATCTTCCGTGCATTTTGCCTGATGGAACTTGAAAAGCAGAGCATCGTCGGCTGCCTTGCCGAGGATTTCAATTTTTCCTCTTGGATGGCTCATAACAAACCTAACGGACTTTCCTATGCCGTTCTGCACATTTTTTGCTCTGTCAACAATCTGCACAGCCTCCGTGAGCGGAACTTGAAACATTTTTCTGATGTCTTTGACCGGTCTGCATTGAAAAATATAATAAGGATCAACACCTATTGCTGTAAGTTTGCGAAGCAGCGTTCCCAATACCGCCACATCATCATTGACGCCACGCAGCAGAACCGTTTGATTTCGCAGATGCACTCCTGCCTCTCGAAGCGTCTTGACTGCAAGCGCGGCATCTTTTGTCATTTCACGAGGATGGTTAAACTGCGTTACAACATAAACCGTTTTCTTGATGGTGCAGCGGACAAAATATCAAACAGTTCGTTGTCATCATAAATACGCTTTGGCAGCACCACCTGAACACGAGAACCGAGCCGGATAAGATCAAGCGTTTTAATCTCGCATAATTCTTCCAAATAGCGCCGTATGATATGATTCGGATTCATCAGCGCGTCACCGCCCGACAGCAGAACGTTGGTTATTTCCGGGTGTGCGCGGACATATTCGACGGCTTGACTGACCTGCTTGTTGAGTTCTGCCTCAGACGCACCAACCATCCGCTTGCGGAAGCAATGCCTGCAATATGCGGCGCAGACATTCGTGGAAAGAACAAGCGCAGTCTGCTTGTACTTATGCTGAATGCCGTCTATGACGGTATTGTCGTTCTCACCGCTTGTATCATAAGAGCCGGAGGCGTCCAACTCGGCCGCAGACGGAATACACATCCTTCTTATCGGGTCGTTTGGGTCATTCGGATCAATCAGCGATAAGTAATACGGAGTGATCCGCATGGGGAATCTGTCGGCAGCCTCGGCTATTACCGATCTCTCGCTATCGTCAAGCGTTACATACTTTTCCAAGGCAGAAACGGTTTCAATAATAGTGTGTTTTCAAAATGAGAAAGGCGATCAGATTGTTTTGATGCAGAGCATAACCGAGGATCACTTCATTTTCCTTGATAACGAAAATGGGGAACTCTCCGAGATCACTCTGTCAGACATGAATATTTCGGTTTATAAATTTGATGATTGTACGGTTGGTATATGGCTGCAAGATGAATATGCTTTCCATCTTACCGTTTATGGGGACTATGACATGGACTTTATAATGAAACTGGTTGGTGCCGTTAAAAGGCAGTAAAACCGAGGAGTAATAATCAACGGAGTGATGCTGCAAGTTGTCAACTTGCAGCATCACTCCGTTTCCAAGACATCGCTATTCTTGCTATAAAAAAGCCGATGACAGCTCCCGCGAGGTTTAATATGATGTCATCCACGTCAAAACAGCCTCTTATTGTTAGAACTTGAATTGTCTCAATGGATAGCAGAACCACAAAAGTAAACAAGATAAACTTGATGAACACCCTGTATTTCTCAAACAGTCTCGGAATGAAATAACCAAACGGCATGAATAAAGCGAAGTTCCCCAAAAGACTGATAATCTCATGAGGTATCAGATACGGATTTGTTCTATGAACAATTATATAGACGCTGCCGTAAATTGTTCTGAAAGGAACGAGATTTATGCTCATTTTCACCTGTTCCCAGTATGGCTCATCACCAATATTAAATCTTTTTCTCACGAAGAGTACAAGAAATAACGCTATACAGTATGCCCCAAATAGCAACCGAAGGATTATACCACTGTTAATGCTTTTATACTTTTTATTATGGCACATATCTTTTCCTGGGGGCAACGACTTCCCCGTATGTATTATATAAGGTTACATTTCCTGCGCTTGATGGGAAGACAAGTATAAACGGATCATCCTCATTCAGCGATATAGTATTCACATGATCGCCATCGTCTATCTCTACCTTGCAGATTTTCTGTTTGTTCATGGAGGCGTAAATTTGGCTATTATTATCTTCAAAAACGAATTGCACACATTCGCTGCTTATTTCGCTTATCGTACCGCCAATCCTGAAAAAAAACCCTTTTGATAATCCTTTGTGCTTGCAGTAAATCGAATAGAAATGACTGCTTCTGTCGGCAGGAAAAAACAGCATGGCCGAGACATCATCATTCGTGGCTTGAATGCTTTGCCAGCTTTCATCAATATTATGAAACGCACGCGCCTCTGCTTCGGTCTTTTCTTTTGAAACACCCATAAGATGCTTCATCAAGCAAAAAGACAACGATACTATTATCCCAGCAAACACTGATAGAGTAATTATAATAGCTCTTATAATGCTCCGGTTCTTCTTATTCATATTCTCACTTACCTGTAAAGCTTCTTTCTTGTGGAGCTATGGAAATTGATTCCATAGCCCCACAAACATTTGTGGTTAATAATAGATCCCTGGTACATCAATCTCAATTTGCCATTGTTTGTTACAGCTTGAAAGACTAACTCCCGCAGCTACACCGCTGGAACCACCTTGGAAGGAAATACTGCCTACTGTTGATTGATAAGTGTGGATATAAGTCAATCGAATGTTTGTTTCTTTTCCCTTATAGGTACTGTATGTCTTTTGAAGCTTTGCATAACAGTCAATATAGTCGGCAAAATATGCCCCTTTAGTTTCGTTGAATTGCCAACAATATCCGCAATAAGTATCCGACTGTGCCCTACTAAACGAGATATTCCCTTGATTATATTGATATGCTCCGGATATGCTTCTGTCGGTGTTTTTGAGTTCACCACCGCCGCCCCATGTAATAGCAAGAAAATCATATCCAGCAGCAGGACCGTTTATGCCTCCAGAGTATACACCGTTTTCCCAATCTGCGGTTCCATAGGCGTAATAGTTTCGACTTGAATCTTTATAAACTACAAGGAAAATGGACAGCTTTCCGCCCTGATGAGTTTCTCCATCCTCACCAACCCATGTGTTTCCTTTCAGTTTAAGATCAGATTTATACTGTAAAGCTTCGGTTACTATCATTAGCCTACTATTATAGATTTCGCCTCTGTCATTCAGAGTGTCGATAACATATACTGTCTGCTTGGTTGCGGATACAACTTCATATCCGTTTTTTTCTTGAACGTCAGCATAGTGTTTTGCAACTCTCTCAATGTCAATTACAGAAAGTGCTTCCTTGCCAGCTTTGGTTTCCTGCTCTGAATAATAATCAGCTGATGTCTCGCGATTACTTTCCTCGGCAAACGCAACAATACCAAATTGCATAACGAGAACGAGCGCAAGGAGTAAAGAAAGTATACGTTTTTTCATGGTGTGATCTCCTTTCTTTTTTACGGTTAATGTTTGATTACAGCACTTCCATTTAGTGAAGATGGATGAGCGCGAAAACAGACAGCATAGTTGTGCGATTGAACGAGGTTGTAAAAGTTCATACTCCCAGTCTTTCCGCTTGTTCTAACGTCATTAACTGTGAATTCTACAACCAATTTGTCTTGGGTCAAGTCATATAAACCAATGTAAAATGTTGTAGTGCTTGTGTCGGCTCTAACACTGTAATCAACGTATATTTTGCCGTCACCATTGGGATGATAATAATAGTTCGTATACAACCAGTGCTTTCCAACGACTTGTAGATCTGCCGTATAGCTTTTCCGTGCCAGACTCCAATAACTTGTCGGCAAGGATGTTGACCGCATTTCTTCGGAAGAACCGATACATACAGCGTCGGTGTTACCAAAGAATACTTCTGTGGTTTCTACCGATTCGGCTGCAGGCAATGCCTTGTTCGCTTCGGAGGCAAATGCCGTTGTGTTTACAGCAAAAATCAATGCCAGTGTTAGTATTGTTGAGATTAGTTTTTTCATGATGTTTCTCCTTTCAGATAGCAAACAGTTTCTGTCGTGAAGCAGGCATTCTCATTTGTCTGCATTATTCAATTAAAGAATCCAAATAAGCACCATCCCCTTCCTGCGCGGATGTTTGGTGATGTCTTTAATATGTCTTTGTCATGGTCTGCGTGATGGTATCAGCAGCGCCTCCCGAACCAGAAATCACATAAACAACCGTGATGCGATATGTCCCGTGATTGCTTAACTGGAATGTATGGGTTCCGTCGTATAAATAATCATATACAACATCGACCCATTGATTATTGGGCTGTCCAATATCAACGCGCGTCCAAAACAGCCCCAGCGTTTTCTTCTCAACATAAGTTGTGATCTCGCCTTTAGTCATTTTTCCTCTAATTCCTTGAAATTGATTATCCACGGTCAACAGTCCGCTTTCAGAAATGGACGCAACGCTGCTTGCCATTACGGTATTGTTATACCGTGTTTCATACGGTGAGGCAGCCATCGCCGCCGTTGATGCCGATGCCATCATCAAGACAGCGATCAGTAGGCATAATATGCTTTTCCTTCTTTTGAACATAGTTCTTTTCTCCTTTCAGTTGATTGTTTCCTAAAGACAGCAACAGGTCAAGTTACTGTTCTATTTAGTAAACGATTATCGCAGGGAAACAGGTTACAACTTAATAAACTTTTTTCTTTTTTCTTTCCGTTTGGAAAAATGGAGGGTCTTTACCGTGCTTCTATTATACCAGAACCGGGTTCGAACCCACGGACCTCTGCCGAACATTTTTTGTAAACAAATTGAGTCCAAGCATTACGCCGTGACTGCTTCTCCGCAACCGATGCAGAGAAACGTGAAAAGATGAGCCTTCGGAATACGATAGGCTCTGCCGACTTTGAGACAACAGATTTTGCCTTCCCGCAGGATGCGGTAGCCGGTCTTTGTGCTGATGCTGAGTATTTCGCACATCTGCTCAATGAAGAACACCACAGATGCACATTTTCGTAAACGGATGATTTTGTATACAAAACAGCACGGTGTTCCGGCGTTTTCCCACAGCTTTTGTTCAACCATGCCAGTCTCTGGCACCGCCCGCTTTAATCCGCCGCAGCTTTGTGTGCAACCGTCCTTTTACTTGAGTTTCAGATAAACCAAAACCGAAATTTTACACTTACGTCGGCGTAACCTTATTGTGATTACAGCAATTTCTTCCTCAGCGTGTGTTTCAATGCGGACCAAGTCGCCGCCTTCACGGGCGGCGTGGATTGAAATAGCGTTCTGTCAGTTGACGCATACGGGGGTGCTTGAGTCGCCGCCTTCACGGGGCGGCGTGGATTTAAATTTAGTTCTACACTACAGAAACATCTGACGTACCGTCGCTGCATTCGCAGGTGGTATGTATGCAGCGCTTCGCCTGTGTGATTTGCCTTCGCTCGGAATCTTCATTAATCAAAAACAGGGTTACTGCATTTTAGATGCAGCGACCCTGTTTTCGGAAAAAACTGTTATCGGTGAGCAGCGATACTCGGCTGATAACGTATATAGACTATCACATATCGCGATGTTTGTCAAGAGTTTTCCGCTGAAAACTGCCGGGAGTGTTTTGCCGAACCGCTGCCCGGAGAATTGCAGACAATCCAAATATGACAGACTTGGCTCCCGGGCACAATTGCTTTCGCGCAAAAAGAGTGAATTCGACAATGGTTTTTGCGGAAGCTGCCTTAAGTTCGCATATAATAAAATAATGATGCTGTGCGCACAGTATTACAAATACTGACGGAACCGGAGCACTGCAGCGCAGATCAAGGCTGCCGCTGTGCCGGCGAACAAATATAATGCTTAACATGGGGAAAAACCAAGCAAAGATTAACCATCGCAAGCAGGCGAACAAGCATGGCGGAAACGGGCAGATAACTGAATTTGCCTTTTTAAAGCCGCCTGACAGCAGCTTCCGTTTTATCATCCGCAGCTTAAGAATCCTTTCATGCTTTTTTTCAGTAGATGTATATAAATATCGACAGAATTTTCGGCTCAGCACATAAGCCCGAGAACTCCGTCCGTGCGTCGGGCTTGAACCGATTCATTTTCCTGCACTTGTTTTGCCATTTATAAAGGGTGGATACAATGTTTTTTCGGTTGATTCCGGATCGGAGCATTAAATCGGCTCTGAATTTTTGTGAAAAAACTGTTGACAAAAGCCGTCTACAGTGGTAGACTAAAAAACAGTCTACAACAGTAGACAAAAATCGCGGAGGAGTCATTATGAAAGAAATTCCGAAAATACATGAAGGTGAATACCGTTTCTGCCTTATTCTATGGGAAAACGAACCGATATCCGCAGCGCAGCTTGCAAAGCTCTGCTTCGCGGAACTTGGATGGAAGCGAACAACGAGTTATACAGTGTTGAAGCGTCTTTGCGAGCGCGGTGTGCTGAAGAACGAGGACGGCGTTATAACTTCCATTATTTCGAAGGATGAAGCTCAGGCGTGTGAAATCGATGAGCTTGTTGAGAAGCGTTTTTCGGGTTCGCTGCCGGCATTTGTTGCAGCTTTCGCAAAACGCCGGGATATGTCGGAAAGGGAGTTGGACGAGGTTCAACGTATGATTGACAGCATTCGGAACGGAGGCGGAAAATGAGCGTGGGTGAAGTCTGCATTTCGGTTATCGATATGAGTATATTGGCAAGCATGATAATTGTTATCGTGCTTGTGCTCAGGTTGTTGTTCAAAAGAGCACCGGGATGGATTCGGGTGCTGCTTTGGGGTATTGTTGCATTGCGGTTAATTATTCCGACGACGATAGAAAGTCCGCTGAGCCTTGTTCCGGACACCTATCCTATAGAGAATTTCAGAGAAAAACTCTATGCTGACACTATTGACAACACGGACGGGGGAGAGCCTCTCGTGATCCGCGGATCGGGTGGGGCGGAATCCGAACGGGAAGATGCTTCAAACGTGCCCTCCGATGCAGGAAAAACTGCCGAAAGCAGCGACACAGGTGAAGAAGCAAAAACGCCCGGTGCAGCGGGAACACAATCAAAGGAGAACGATTACGACACATCGCTGACAATTCCGCTCCTGCGAATTAATTTGCCCGATGATTACGAGATTGCATGTATTTGGGTTGCAGGTCTGATTGTCATGCTTGCATACATGGCAATAAGCCGCATCGGTTTGGGCAGGAAACTGCGTGAAGCCGTGCTGCTGCGCGATAATATTTATCAGAGCGACCGAGTTAATTCGGCGTTTGTGCTTGGATTTTTCAAGCCGCGTATATATGTTCCGTTCGGCATTGAAGAGCGTGAACTTGAAACCGTAATTGAACATGAGCGGGCGCATATACGCCGCCGTGATAATAAGTGGAAGCCGCTTGGCTTTGCTATCCTCGCGGTGCATTGGTTCAATCCTCTCGTTTGGCTGTCCTACGTGCTGTTTTGCCGCGATATTGAATTTGCCTGCGATGAAAAGGTTATAAAAAAGCTTGACAACGAACAGAGGGCGGACTATATGCAGGCATTGCTTTCGTGCAGCGTCAGTCGCAGTCGTTTCAATGCCTGTCCGCTTGCCTTCGGTGAAGTTGGTATTAAAGAACGCGTTAAGACCGTGATGAATTACCGAAAACCGTCAGTTTGGGTGATTCTTATTGCCGTGCTCGCCTGCGCAGCGCTTGCGGTGTGCTTTTTGACCTGCAAAAAGACAGGTGCGGAATTTGAAATGAGGGGCGATAATATTGCGGATATTGATCCCGACTATATTGTTTCCGAAATTCGAAAAGCGGAAAAGCTGAATCCCGATGCGGAGATCTATACCCGCCCCGGAGGATTTTCATTGGACATGGATTCCGATTTTGAACTTTGGGACAACCAAACCATCGTTTTTTACTTCAAACGGCAGGATGGAATGTATCGCGAACAATTGCGGTTTTTCGGCGATTCGGATATGTTCTTCCTTCCGGGAGAAAGCCGTGTTGCCGCACCCGAAACGGTATATCTTCTTGAGGATTATCTCAACGCACTGAAATACATGCCGAAGGACGAGATTCGCCGCATGTGTCCGAATGCGGATTTATATCTGATTGATTTTGTGGGCTTCAGTGAGGCTGAAGAGCTGAATCGAGTTATAACCTACAGCAAGGACGGAGTCACCAATCTCGGCGAAAAGCTTATCCATATCGTTATAGGTCCAATGCATGGTTCGGATGAGGACGGTTATTCCGGCACCGGGGACGAAATGATTCATCTTTTTTACGGTACGGAAAGCGCGGCGGATCAGCACGGAGCAGCGGCAGAGCTATGGTTTGATGCATCCGGCGGCAGTAACCGCGTTGAGAAAAGCTTTTCGCAATTCCCCAATGCCGTTTTCAGCTGCACGGATTCGGCAGTTGAAGTTAATAACGGCAAAACGACCGTGCTGTACGGCGGACTGCCGGTCAGGGATGCTTATATCTGCGATATAAACGGTGACGGAAGCCCGGATTTTTGCTCAACGATCAACATCGGCTCCGGAATTGTTGACAGCCGCGTTATTATCTGTGATTATGCAAACGGTAAGATTTATGTAATTGAGGATAGGGGTAAGACCGATTACATGCTCCGAACGGATAATGCGGGTTTGCTGTGTTTGGACAGGTTCGATTATAACAGCGTAAACTTGATTTCATCTGAATACCTGACAATAAAGCCCGAATACCCCTGTCTGCCGCTCGGAGCGTTTAAAAACGGCTCATTCACTTGAGGCAACTGTTTAATCGTCCGAAGCTGCTTTTTCTGCCGCGTCGATGCATGTCGGTGCGGGGGGAGCATGACGGCGATGAGCACGGCAACGAAAGAAAAGATTATATATATTCACTTCTGCCGTTTCTGCTGTTGACAAGCGGCAGAAGTTCTGTTATAATCGTATCGTTGCGAACGAGGAGAGATGTCCGAGTGGTTTATGGAGCTGGTCTTGAAAACCAGTGATGCCGCAAGGCACCGGGGGTTCGAATCCCTCTCTCTCCGCCAGTTTTTTAACAGTATATTAAGTTGGAGAAGTACCCAAGTGGCTGTAAGGGGCTCCCCTGCTAAGGGAGTAGGCTCTGCGAAGGGGCGCGAGGGTTCAAATCCCTCCTTCTCCGCCAGATGTCCACCGTGATTTTAATCGAATTACGGTGGACTTTTTAAGCAATGTAAATAATTGAATCCACATACAGGAGTGCGATTTCATGCGTGAGGTGCGATTCCATATTCATCGGAAATCCGCATTTGCGGGAGCTCTTTTGCCGTATCGAATGTACATTAACGGTCAGTACATCGGAACAATACGCAACGGAAAATCACTGGATGCAAACGTTCCCAAAGCAGGCGTTTATTATATTGAGGATGATATTCTGTTTTCGCGAAACGCTGTGATATATGATAATGGGCTATCCGAATATAGCGTTGTAATAAAGCGAGCCGGAGGGTGGCGCACGGAATCATACAACGAGTTTTACATGGAGAAAGGTAACGTCTTGGAGCAACTGCCGTCTTTCCACTGGGAAAAGCTCTTTGAACTGCAGCAATCTATGTCTCAGAGTGAAAGGCTGCTCGCCCTTAGCGTGGAGTTTTGGATGTCCGCCATGGACGATTTGCAGGAGGTCCTTGCTTCAGAACATCTTTTTGAAATCATAGCCGCTTTACAAACAATCGGTGCACATAAGTATCACGATTTGCTTCTCAAAATTATGAATGACGATTTTGGTGATGTCCGTTTTCCGTTGGACGATAACCAGATCGAGCAGATGCAGCCGAAAATCGAGGACGCAAACCGGGCATTTTGGAAAAATAAGGGCGCAGAAGCGGAGTTTCGTGGAGCAGTCACGAATTTTCTGATAACAAACCTGGATGCTTCTGGCCACGTTTTTGAAGGAATAGATCAGTCATGAGAAATTTTTCCACAGAGGGGGTGCATTTCCGAAAACTACTGCACCCCCTTTTGCGCCGAAAATGCACCCCCTTGAAATTCTATTAAAGTTAGGGTTATTTGCCAGATGTCCACCGTGATTTTAATCGAATTACGGTGGATTTTTCTATGTTCGAAAATCGCTTGAACAGTTTGAAACAAGTCTTTTAAGCTGTTTCAGCACAGGAGTGATCCGCTGCGGAGAATTTCTGCACACTTCCCGTGACAACGGCGCAATTCAGAAATTTGGATGGCAAGTGCAATCAATTATAGGGTATTAAAAGGGAACCCGTGCGATACAGCCATAATATCAAAACCGGAAATGTCAATATCAGTCCGGTCGGAAAACACCCAAAATGACAGGCGAATGTTTTCAGATTTCCGGAGTCGGATGTTGGCGTAACAGGAGGCTTGCCTTGACGGCTTAAGGAAAAATGATACAACCGCCGGAACGACGGCAAACGGAGCGCAGCGCATATTTTTGAGTTCTGCTCTTGCCATCGGCTGCAAAGCCGGATCATTTTTCCAAATGGCGGTCAAAGGTGCGGATGGTTAGGCAGCGAGCTTGGATTTTCCCGCATTCTGACCGGGGGTATTCCGCCGGGATTGAAGTTGCTGACTCTAATTGTGATATGGTACGCGAAAATAAATCGCCGGATGGCAGTTATGACTTTTTCTTTACTTAATCTGTACGTCGGAAGATTATATAACTTTTCATTTTTCAGCGTTGTGAAAAAGCTTTCCATTCCGGCATTGTCACAGCATTTGCTGGTTCCGCTCAGGTTTTTGAACATTCCCTATTCTTTCGGTAAAGTACGAAATTTGTTGTTTGTATAACGGCAGCTGAGATCTCTCCGTTATGACGATCAAGAACCGGAGAGATATGCAGTTTTCCGTTATTGCACGGAATATCGCTGACATCGGTCAGCAGCTTTGCGGCCGGTTTTTCTGCTCTTTTCTCTGATTCTATCTTTTTTGTGAGTTTGTCGAACGGACTTTAATGATAGAAGTTCAATATGACTTGTTTTTACAACAGTCGCTTGTTATTTTTTAGAAAGGTACAGAGTGCAACCAATCAGTGGCGTCGAAATGAATATATTAAGTTATAAATGTGTACCTGTCTTGACAAACAGCAACACAAGTAGTATAATTGTACTGCATATAGAGTATCGTATATGCACTCTTATAAAAACAACATTTCGTTGAGAAAGGAGAGCAATATGGGCGTTGCTTCATTAGTACTTGGTATTGCAAGTTTGGTATGCGGCTGTTTTCTTCCGGGTTTACAATGGATTGGCTCGATCACAGGTCTGATTGGCATCATTCTCGGTGCGCTTGGCCGCAAGAACAGTGAGAAAAAAGGCATTGCAACCGCCGGATTGGTTTGTTCAATCATCGGTTTTGTGCTGTCTACAATTTTCTACGTAGCCTGCGTAGCCTGCGCATCGATCGGGTCAAGTCTTCTCAATGGTCTCAATTGATTCCGACAGCGAAATATTGGTGATATGTGCGGTCGGAGACTGTAATGTTGTCCGACCGCTTTGAATTTGAAATGTTTCCTTCAGTCAGCCTTTTCGGAAAAATAATCCCTATGTACGGTTTATGCATGGTGCTTGGAATTATTCTTTCCTGCTCTGCAGCTTTTGCAAGAGCAAAAAAGTTTAAGCTTGATATCAACAATCTGATTGTGATCGCGGCAGCGGCTGTCGGGGGCGGATTGATTTGTGCGAAAATTCTATATATCGCAGTCACTTTTCGACTTTCTGACATACTGAGCATGATTGCGAACGGTTCTTTTGACTTTATTCTCCAAAGTGGATTGGTATACTACGGAGGTTTGATTGGCGGCATATTGACGGCGTTCCTCACCGTAAAACTGCTGAAGGAAGATGTTGACAAGGTCGTTCTGTCAATTGTTCCGTGCATACCGCTTGGCCACTCTTTCGGAAGATTGGGCTGTTTGTTTGCCGGTTGCTGCTACGGCAGCGAATACAATGGTTTTTTAGCTGTGTTATTGAATATTAACGGCACGGTTGTTTCGACTTTCCCGATCCAAGCCGTTGAAGCCGCATTGAATCTGTTCCTGTTTTTCGGATTAGTTTGTATTGCGTCAAGAATAAAAAAAGGTGTTTTGCTGTTGCCGATTTATCTTTATGCATATTCAGCAATCAGGTTCTGCTTGGAATTCTTCCGCGGCGATTCGGTGAGAGGGATGCTTTTCGGCTTATCAACATCTCAGTGGATATGTATTGTAATTGCGCTTGTCTGCACAATCTATCTTATAACCCAAAAAACAATAAAAAGGAAAAGAATTCAACATATCTGAACCTGCAATGTATTGTATATACTTGCGGCTGTTTACCTTTTCCTGCCCTCTGTGTTTCTTGTTGCAGATTTAGCACTGAAAGCTTTTTCCGCTTGTCCGTTCCGTCGAACCCTTGATTTTTTTATTTAATCGTGATACAATTAGATATTAAAAAGCATTAATTGGCACAATTCGTCACTGAAAGAGATACAGCGTGCTTGATTTGACGAAGCGGATACTACGGAGCGCATACGCGCAAGCGCAGCGTCTGTGACGTTCAGGGTAAAACAGAGCAAAACAGATGCAGACATGTGCTTGCTCCGCAAAAAACTGCGAATAAGAGTTTCTTGCGCAACGCACGGTCATGCAGTGTATCCCTGAAAGAGTCGATTCAGTGGGTTTCGCTGCGGGACAGGCTGTAAGGCGTGTCTCGAATAATATACCGATTTCAAACGACCGCCGGGCATATTTTGGGCAAAGAAGCGGAGACATATCTCGACGCGCCATTGCACGCGAGATGAACGTTTTCGATGACATAGAAAATTACACAACTGCAGTCTTGAGGCTGTGGGTGCCGGAGGCATGCCCGAAAACCGATATGGAGGCAGCACTTGAAAAACAGGGCATGAAACGGGGGAGCACTTAAATGAACATCTGCTTGGGATATTTCTGAGGGTGTTCAGCACTTGTCTTGAAAAGTGAGGATAATCCATTACGTTTCAGATGATTAAAAACGGACAGAAAATAAATGAATCATAAAGAGCAGAGAGCGACCGAACTGAAAGAAAAAAGACCGCAAGCGGGATATTGCGGGTTTTACAACAGAATCATTAAGCGCATCATTGATTTTATTCTTTCTCTTGTTGCTGCAGTCGCTGTTACACCGATCGTTTTTATTATAGGTATTTTCATTGCAATTGAGGACGGTTTTCCGGTTTTCTACACCCCGCTGCGCGGCGGGTACCAAGGCAAGGCGTTCCGAATTTTTAAATTACGCACAATGTACAAGGGTGCGGACAAAATGGGCGGCACAACGGCGTTGAACGATCCGCGCATAACAAGAACCGGGAAAGCTCTCCGCAAGCTGAAGCTTGATGAGCTGCCACAGGTGTATAATGTCCTTTTGGGGTCGATGAGCTTCATCGGTCCGCGGCCGGAACTTTTGCGCTATACGGAGGCCTATAAGGGCGAGGAAAAAATTATTCCTGAAGTGCGGCCGGGTATTACGGACTTCAGCTCCATTGAGTTCATCAGCCTTGATGAAATTGTCGGTGCGGAAAATGCGGATGAAATGTACGAAAAATATGTACTTGAGAAGAAAAACAAATTAAGAATACGATATGCAAAGGAAGTATCGTTCGGCACGGATGTGAGTCTTTTCTTTAAGACCGTGACTGCTGTTTTAAAAAAAGCTATGCGTGTCGTCGGAAAGAGCAACAGAGAGAAATAGACATGGACTATTTAGTTCTTGAAAATACGACATTGAAAGTATCGCGCTTATGCATGGGCGGTTGTCCGATGGGCGGATACGGCTGGGGTAGTGTGCGGGAGGATGAGCTCCTTGCTGCAATACATGCCGCGTTGGATGTCGGCGTGAATTTTTTTGATACTGCGGATACATATGGCTTGGGACAGTCAGAGCGTACTCTTGCCAAAGGGCTTGGCACGCACCGCAAGGCTGCTGTTATTGAAACGAAGTTTGGCGTTCGTGCAGGGAACGGACAAACTTTCTACGATAATTCGCCTGAATACATCCGCAAAGCATTGGAAGGCAGTCTTCGCCGACTGAATACGGACTATGTCGATGTTTACACAATTCATTATCGGGACGGGAAGACACCGATTGAAGATGTATTGGTTGAGTTGGATAAGCTGAAAGAAGCAGGAAAAATCCGCTTTTTTGGGTTGTCCAATATTCATGCAAACGGAATGAACGAGCTGCGGCCTTATGCAGGCAGATTTGCCTGTTGTCAGGACGAACTTTCTCTCGCCTGTCGAAAGAATGAACAGGATTTGCTGGCGGCGCAGGATATACTTAAAACAACGCCGATGACATGGGGCAGTCTCGGTCAGGGAATTCTTACGGGTAAATATACAAAAGGAAACATAGATTTCGGCGCGGATGACCGTCGGAGTCGTGATATTTATATAAATTTTCACGGCGAAAAATTGGATCGAAACATGCAAACAGTAGAGGTTTTGAGAAAGATTGCCACAGAACGCGGAAAATCGATTTCAGCCTGCGCCATACGCTGGATTCTTGATTCAATGCCCGGATCTGTCGTGATTGCAGGCATAAAAAGACCGGCTCAGATTATTTCAAATGCGGAAGCTGTAGGCTGGACGCTGAATTCGGATGAGCTGCGGGAATTGAACGAGGTGTCAAAATGAGTAAAAAGAGCGAGTGTCTTGCCTGGCTGATTCGTCGCCACGGCATTGAAATGACTCATTTATCCGGAGGGAGTCACATTGGTTCGGTGCTGTCCGCAGCGGATATAATTGCAGTGTTGTATGCGGATATTATGCGGTACAAGTCCGAGGATCCCAAATGGGACGGACGCGACCGCTTTATTATGAGCAAAGGTCATGCAGGGGCAGCTGTGTATGCAGCACTTGCGGAATGCGGTTTTTTTGACACGGCAGAACTAAAAACACATTATGCAGACGGAAGCAGGCTGTCCGGGCATGTGTCCCACCATTTGCCGGGAGTGGAGTTTTCAACCGGTTCACTTGGGCATGGGTTGTCCGTTGCGGCGGGTATGGCATTGGCTGCAAAACAGGATGGCAAGCTTCACCGAGTTTTTGCAGTATTGGGAGACGGGGAATGCGATGAAGGCTCCGTATGGGAGGCTGCATTGTTTGCCAACCATTACAGACTCGAGAACCTGACCGCAATCGTTGATCATAATCACATGCAGAGCCTTGATACTTGCGAAAAAACATTGGAACTTGAGGATCTCGGAGCAAAGTGGCGCGCGTTTGGGTGGAATGTTATCGAACTCGACGGACATGATCATGATGCACTTCAAACTGCACTCAGAGATACGCATAATTCGGCGCACAAACCTACGGCGGTGATTGCAAATACCGTAAAAGGAAAGGGTGTTTCTTTCATGGAAAACGATGTTCTTTGGCATTACCGCTTTCCGCATGACGGTTGGGAGTATGATTGTGCCGTTTCCGAACTGTATGCGGTTAAGCCCGGCGGCGTGAAAGATCCGTACACGCCGAACGGCATTGCAAAACCCGCTCGTCCGGAACCGGGCGCGGATATAGGAGTCGATCACACAACTTCTGCCGGATGGCATCCGACATATATCAGAAGGTTTTTTTGAGGACACTGTTAATGTTTCAATTTGTCTATTGGCTTAGAGCCTTGGCTGCGATTTTGATAACAAATTCCCACTATGCAGATATCTGGCCTGCATCCGCGATGGCATTTGGCGGACACTATGGAAATTGCATTTATTTTTTTCTATCGGGTTTTTGCTTGTATAACATTGGGAAGTCATTTCCAAAATGGTACGCAAAACGAATCGTTCGCGTCTATCCGGCGTTGTGGATAGTAGCGGTCGTAAATCTGGCAGTGAAATTTTGGAGTGCGGATGGGATCATGGCTTATATACATTGTTTTATTTATCCTACATGGTACCATTTCATTTCATCTATAATGATCCTATATTTAGTATACTACATTATGCGTGTAATACAAAAAAAGACGGGTATTTCCATGTTATGGTTTCTGGTAGCAGTGCTTGCGGTATATCTGTTGATGTATGCGTTTTTGTGTGATAAGTCACGCTATCACATTGATGATGTTGGGGAACACTGGTGTCGGTTTCAATTCTTGGCATCAATGCTTGTCGGAGCATATTTCAGAGAACACTATGACAGAATCGGATCGAAAATTACGGTGCCGGATATTGTAGGTTTCTTTGTGTTGGCAGCCGCATATTTTGCGGGGAAAATTGCTCTTTCAAGGATACATGAATTCAGCGGCTTCCAATTCATTCTGCCAATAATTCAGGTTCTGCTCGTTGGAAGCACTGCTGTTTTATTTGTGAAAGCAGAGAAGAAAGGTGTATTTGAAAGAACAAGTGCCTTAATTCGCAAACCGGTAACTTTTGTTGCGGGTCTGACATTGGAAATATATTTGGGTCAGGGACTTATTATTCAAAAGTTCAGTCACCTGCCTTTTCCGATTAATTTCATTGTTGTGACAGGTTTGATTCTTGTTTACGCATTCCTTATTCACAAAGTGGCACAATTTATACAAAAACCATGTGACAGGCTGCTTGGAGCGGGCAGAACGCGAGGGGAGAACATGCAATGAGAGATACCTTTGTTCGCACATTAATTACACTTGCAAAAAATAATCCGAATATTGAGCTTTTCACCGGGGATTTGGGGTTCGGCGTGCTGAAACCCTTCTGGGAGCAGCTGCCGGATCAATTCGTCAACGCCGGAATTGCGGAACAGAACATGACCGCTGCCGCAGCAGGAGCAGCCAGAGAGGGAAAAATTGTCTTCACATATTCAATAGGAAATTTTCCGACATTGCGCTGCCTTGAGCAGATACGGAATGATTGTGCTTACCATGATGCAAATGTAAAAATCGTTTGCGTCGGCGGTGGGTTTGTTTACGGCTCATTGGGCATGAGTCATCAGGCAACCGAGGACATTGCCGTGATGCGTGCGCTGCCGAATGTTGCGGTACTTTGTCCGGGAGATCCTGCGGAGGCGGAAGCGGCAACGAAGGCAATTGCGGAATACCCGGGAACATGTTACCTGCGGCTTGGGCGCGGCGGGGAAAAACGTATCCACAAGGATATTGAAAATTTCAAAATCGGACAGGCCATTCGAATACACAAAGGTGAACGCATCGCCGTCTTTTCAACCGGCGCAATTCTGGATGAGGTTGTCGGTGCGGCGGATATTCTTGCAAAGAAGGGAATTAACCCGGAGCTTTGTTCGTTCCCGACGGTTAAACCTATCGACCGTGAAACCATACTGCGCTGTGCAAAGGATTTTGAAATTATCGCAGTCGTTGAAGAACACAATATTTTAGGCGGATTCGGCAGTGCGGTTGCGGAAGTTCTTTCTGAGCTGCCCTCGCATGCAAGATTGCTGCGTATCGGCCTGGATGATACTTACTGTTCGGTTGTGGGAAGTCAAAAATATCTGCGGATGCAATTCGGATTGGATGCAAACGGTATTGCAAAGCGTATTTCGGAGGCAATCGGATGAAGCGGCTGCTGTTGACCTGCACGGATCTGATGGCGATCCAGTTCCTCGTGCCGCATGTGAAATACCTTTCCGAGCATGGGTTTTCCGTTGAACTCGCATGTTCCGAAGTCGGCGGACGTCTACAGGAACTCCGCACTGTGCTTTCGGGCATTGCTCCTGTCCATACTGTGCGCTTGGTTCGGAATCCGTTTTCGCTCCGCAATCGAAAAGGCTTAAGCGACCTGAAGAAGATCATTAACGGCCGCAGTTGGGACGTGATCTGGACAAACGAGCCCGTTATGGGCGTTATGACTCGCGTTGCAGCAAAAACTGTGCGCAAAAAAGGCACAAAAGTCGTTTATATGGTGCACGGATTCCATTTTTATAAAGGTGCGCCGCTCACAAATTGGCTGCTCTATTATCCTGTTGAAAAGTATTGCTCCCGCCTGTGCGACATGATCATTACTATCAATGAAGAGGATTATCAGCGCGCGAAAGGTTTTCATGCGAAAAGAACGGAGAAGATCCCTGGCGTTGGCGTGAATCTCGATTGCTTTGCGCCGAATAATGACGTTCGTAAACAATGGAGGGAGAAACTTGAATTGTCTCCTAATGATACATTGTTGTTGACAGTGGGTGAGTTAACCCCAAGAAAAAATCAACATGTTATGATTAAAGCGGTTAAACTGCTTCAAAATTCAAATGTCAAATTATTTGTATGCGGATGCGGCAAGTTAGAACTGCAGCTGAAGAATACCGTGAAAATGCTCAATTTGGAAGAACAGGTGAAGTTATTGGGCTATCGAAAGGATATTCCGCAGCTTTGCTGTGCGGCAGATGCATTTGTATTTACATCAATCCAAGAGGGGCTGCCGCGTGCGCTTTTGGAAGCGATGGCTGACGGAAAGGCGATCGTCTGTTCGAATATTCGCGGCAACGTTGATTTAGTTAAGGATGGCAAAGGCGGGCTTGTTGTACGGAACGATGCAGAATCGGTGGCAGCTGCATTGAAAGAATTGATTGAAAATCAAAGGCTCAGGGAGGAAATGGGCGCGTACAACATGAAGGCCGTATTAAAATATGATATAAACATAATAACGGAAACCGTTTGCAGACTGATTAATTTTGATGACTGATTTGATTTTTTCGATAATTATACCGGTTTATAACGCAGAAACGACCATACGCCGCTGCTTGGACAGCTTTACAAATCAGCGCTTCTCTGATTATGAGATCCTTCTCATCAATGACGGGTCAACGGACAACAGCGATGCAATTTGCCGCGAATATGCTGATGTGAATTCAAAAATTTGCTATTTATCGAAAGAAAACGGCGGGGTATCTTCAGCGCGAAATTTGGGACTCGAACAAGCGAAAGGTGAATATGTTTTGTTCGTGGACAGCGATGATTATGTGTCGGAAGATTACTTTGATGTGATTAATCAAGCACTTACACTGTGTTGTCCTGACTTGCTGATGTTCGGTATGGCAAATACCGAAGTAGAAAAGCGAACTTGGATTACAGGTGTTTACCGGGAAATAGAAGAATTAAATATTGCAAGAAGAATTGCAGATGCGATGAAGCAGTACCTCTTCAGTTCCCTTTGCAGCAAGGTGTTCAAAAGGAAGATAATTGAAAATAATGGGTTGCGTTTCAGAACGGATCTTTCCATAGGAGAGGATCAGCTGTTTATTTTTTCCTATGCCATGCACATACGGTCGATTTCATCGATAGATGCTTTACTGTATAATGTTGATGTAAGCAATGAGAATTCCCTTTCCCGCAAGGGTCGCCACTATCTGACGGGGCAATTGATGGAGGTCAACCGCCGGATGTATGCAGCTTATCAGGCAACGGAGCATTCGCCGGAGTCGGCGCATTATTATGAGGCGGGACTTGCATGGATGACCTACCGAAGTGCCTATTCCTGCTGCAAGGAGTTACTGAAGTTTAACTGCTCGGCCAAACAGCGGCGGCGAGAGATACGGAAGATCTGCAAGTTGTACCGCGCGGAAAAAATCAAGCCTGTCGGTTGGAAGTGTTGGTGTATTGCCTTGCCGGTGAAATTAGGCTTAAGCATGGCTATAGATTGGTTAATAAGTTGCCGGGTAAGATGATGGATCAAAGCAATGAAGGTGACTAAAATACTTCTCATTTCAGCGTCTCTCAAAATCGGCGGAGCCGAGAAGGTTGCGGCGGATATCGGCTTCCATGCAGATCCGCAGAGATACGAGGTTCATTACGTTGTGTTCGGCGATGAAATCGGCGCGTATGAGCCGGAGCTGCAAGCGAAGGGGTGCAAAGTATTCCATTTGCCGCAGCCGTCGGACGGGTATCATGCTTATATGAAAAAACTGAAAGTGCTGATTAATACATACCGTTACGATGTGATTCACGCGCACACGATGTTCAATATCGGTTGGGCTATGTTGGCGGGCAAACTCTGCGGTGTACCTGTGCGGATTTCCCATGCACACTCGGCACTGACGGAAAAGCGCAGCTTAAAGGTGCGCATATATGAAGCAGTAATGCGGTTTTTGATTCGGACATGTGCCAACACTTTTGCAGCTTGCGGTATGAAAGCAGGTGCGAGGCTTTACGGCGAGCATTTTTTCAAAAGCAAAGGAACGCTTATTCTGAACGGCATTGACACACAGAGTTTTTCGTTCGATACGGAAAAACGACATGAATGCAGAACAAAGCTTGGTTTGCAGGATAAATTTGTCATTGGACATGCCGGGCATCTTGCAACAGTCAAGAATCAGGTGTTCTTGCTGAATTTGATGCCTGAGATTCTGAAAAAGCGAGCAAATTCATACTTGCTGCTGCTTGGCGAGGGGGAGGATCGTCCAATGTTGGAACGAAAAATCCGAGAACTGCACTTGGAAAACTATGTCCGCATGACAGGAAATGTCCGCAACGTGCCGGACTACCTGAACGCGATGGACGTTTTCGCTTTCCCATCGCTTTATGAAGGAATGCCGTTGTCCATCATCGAGGTGCAATCCAATGGGCTTCCTTGTGTGATTTCCGATCGGGTGCCGGAGGACGTTTTTCTGACAGACCTGCTCCAAACTCTGCCGCTGAACGAGCAATCGGCATGGGTGGATGCGATTTGCGGTGCGAAACGAGAATCGTCTGAAAAATATGCAGCACAAATGCGGCAGTCCGGCTTTGATGCCGGCACTGTAATGAAAAAGATTTACGCGATTTACGAAAGCAGATAACATGATTAACATCCTCTTCTTCATCGAATCCCTTTCCGGCGGCGGGGCCGAAAAAGTTCTTTGCAACCTTGTAAACGCAATGGACAAGGAGCGGTTTTCGATAACCGTTCAGACGCTCTATCCCGAGGTCGTGAAGGAAAAACTCGCACCGGGCATTAAATATAAATACTGCTATCCGGCAAAGAATCGCATGACGGATTTGCTGATGCGGACAGAAGCGGCACTCGGTTTGACTTACCCGCTGCATATCAAGGGCGATTATGATATTGAGGCTGCTTATCTTGAATGCGGTTCAACAAAAATCATGGCGGGCTCAACAAATAAAAAAGCATTGAAATTGGCATGGGTTCATTGTGATTTGAAAAAGAAGGCGGGCAATGTTGACAAGTTCATAAAAAGTACGGCAGTTCATTATCGAAAATATGATTCTGTCGTATGTGTGTCAGAAGATGTTAAGAAGAGCTTTATAGAAATGTATGACATGGCCGAAAAGGTTGGCACTGTTTATAATTGCTATAATGATACTGAAGTGGTGCTGAAAGCTGATATGCCTGCATTCGATCCGATATTTAGCGAAGAAATGACTAAAAAAGAGCCTGTGGTTGTTGCTGTGGGAAGACTGACAGCGCAGAAGGGCTTTGATAGGTTGTTGCGCGCACATAAGCGACTGGAAGATGAAGGCATACATCATCGCCTGAGAATACTCGGAGAGGGTGAAGAGCGAAAAAGCCTTGAGACTTTTATCAAGCAAAACGAGCTTGGAGATTCTGCTTCTTTATGCGGCTTCCAAAACAATCCGTATCCTATGTTGAAGTGTGCGGATCTGTATGTTTGTTCTTCTCTGTATGAAGGATTCAGCACGACTGTTGTCGAAAGCCTTATTCTCGGCACGCCGGTCGTAACCACGGACTGCACGGGCATGCGTGAGATCCTCGGCGACAGCGAATACGGTTTAATTACCGCAAACGATGACGAAGCATTTTATGAAGGCGTCAAACGAATGTTGACCGAACCCGGCTTGCTTTCGCACTATGCAGAGCAGGCAAAGCTGCGCGGGAAGGACTTTAAATGCGAGCGACTGGCAGGGGAGACGGAAGCTTTTTTTGAAGCGGAACTGCGAAAGAAACGGGGAGAGTAAATGGGCGTAAAAGTCTATTACTATGTTGTTGCGGCGGTACTGGGTTTCGGCTTTTTGATTCCGCAGCACGGCAATAAGAAAAAAATATATATCGCACTTATGGCGATTCTGCATACATTCATCTGCGGCTGGCGGTATATGTACCTTACAGGCGATTTGCGCAAATATGCATGGGGGTATTATAACATAATCGAACCGGGTTGGTTCAGTGCCGAAGTTTTCAACGGAGGCAGGAATTTCGGATTTTTCTGGCTCCAAAAACTGTTTTCGACAGTATCCGACGGCGATTTTCAGGTATTTCTTATCTTTATCGCAATTGTGACGGAGGCCGCGGTTGCAGTCATTGTATTTCGTTATTCGCCTGCACCTTGGCTCAGCTATCTGCTTTGGAATTGTTTTGGCTTTTATGTGTTCGGATTCAGTGCAATTAAACAAGCATTGGCAATGGGCTTATTAATGTTTGCTTTTATCGGCATTATGGAGGAGAACCCGAAGAAATTCTTTATTTGGACCGCATTGGCCGGATGTGTCCATGTTCCGGCGTTGATATTTCTTCCGGCGTACTGGATTGCCAAAAGCCGACTGAATACAAAAAAACTCATACTTTATGCGATTTGTGCGGCTTTGATATTCGTATTCAGAAATCAAATCGTCGCGTTTATCAGTAATTTCTATTACGATGAAACGTACTTTATGGTTAATACCCGCGTGGGCGGCCGCTTTTTGATAATTGTGGCACTCGTTATTGCCGGAATCGTGCTGCGCGGTTTCTCCGGAAAGAATTTTACAAAGCTGCTCAATCTCATGATAGTTGCAGCCGTTTTGCAGATGTTTTCCGGGTTTGATAATGTCTTTACGCGCCTTACGGATTATTATTTTCAGCTTCTGATCCTGTATCTGCCGATGATGTTCTATCCGGAAAAGGATACGGAATTGGGTAAAATTCGACGGCTGACCCTCTCGGGGCAGCAGCGGGCTGCCGCACTTTTATGTGTTGTGCTTTTGGCATGTACATATTACTTCGTTACGAACCTGAATGCAACAATTCAAAACGAAGCGGATAATTATCTGAACTATCGTTTTTGCTGGGAGGTAAAACGATGATATTCAGCGTTATTATCCCTTGCTATAACTGCGTTAAAACGCTGGAAGCCACGGTGAACAGCATTCGGGTCTGCGGATTATCGGATTATGAGATCCTGCTCATTGATGACGGCTCGAACGACGGCACGGCGGAATTGTGCGACAGGCTTTGCGGAAAATATGAGGGAATCAGATGCGTTCATCAGTCCAATAAGGGTGTGTCTGCGGCACGAAACCGCGGGATTGACGAAGCATGCGGGGAGTATATTTGGTTTGTGGATTCTGATGACACGGTGGACGAAGATTCGCTTCGCGGTGTTTTGAAAACAGCTTTGCTTAAAAAGCCGGATATGTTATTGTTCGGCATGAGTTTTGATTATTATAACAACGGGAAGATGTATCTGCGGGAAACCCTTAATCCTCCGTCGGAAGGTATGTTGAGCTTGCAGAATCTGAAGGATGATTTCGATGAGTTTTACAACTGTAACGCCTTGACCCCGGTTTGGAACAAACTGTTTCGCAGCGATTTACTGAAAAAGTGCGGAACACGTTTTCGCGAGGACCTGTTCCTTATGGAAGATTATCTGTTCGTGCTTGAACTGCTGCCGTTCTGTAAAGAAATTTATTCCTTAAGAAAGCCGATCTACAGATACAGACAGGCGGAGGATGAGAGAAGTGCATACAGGAGACTGCAAAGGATTGAGAATCTTGCGGAGTACATGCAGCCGTTTGAGCAAGGCCTTAAGACTCTCGGAATTCCCTGTGAACACGTGGAAAACTTGTACAGCATGCTTTTGAAACAGAGGATGTACTATGCTTCGCTTTCCGAAATCCGCAGTCTGGTTGCGCAGCATAACAGGGGAAAATACTGCCGCTTAAAACAGCCGCATCCGTTAAATATTTATCTGTGCAGCAGATTGGTTCAAATTCGGCACAAACTTGCAGTGGCGGTGAAAAGCAGCAGCTTTTTTCGAAAAGACAGGGCGGACAGAAAACATGACTAAAAGAATTTCCTATATTGACAACACTCGTGCGATTTTAATTGCTTTGGTTGTTTTGGGGCATATTCTGAATTACGCAAACCCGAAATACGATATTGTACCGTATGTTTTGGTGCAGCAGTTTTTGGATTCGTTTCATATGCCGGCATTCTTCATTCTGTCGGGAATGCTTACGGACGGCGATAAATGGCGGGGGAGATCCGTCGGCAGTTATTTTTTGCATAAGGCGAAAACCTTGCTTGTTCCGTATCTGTTTTTTGAGTGCGTTGCGATTCTGTATAAGCATTTTGTGCTTCGTTCCGTATCGATTGCGGAAGGGCTGCGGTTGATGCTGACTTTCCGCTGCAACATTGGCGCGGACTGGTTTTTGCCGGCAATGTTTGCGGCGTGTGCGCTGTATTGTTTATATATACGTTTCCCCAAAAAACTTGCGTGGGGAATCGGCGGCGGTTTGCTCTGCATTGCACTTCGGTTCATGCCGGAAGGACATGTTCCGACATTAATCTTCCGCAGCGCACTCGGCTTTGTATTCATGCTGGCGGGCAATTTGCTGAATAAACCGCTGACCGAATTTAAAACATGGAAAATCAGCGTTGCTTTTGCACTCACTGCCGCAGCGGCGGCAATGTATTTAAAACTGTCAATAAACAACAGCTTTTTCAGCGGCAAACTGGATAATCCCGTGCTTTATCTTATAAGCGGAATTTGCGGAACGTACTTTGTTATGGGGATTGCTCGGTTGATTCCGTGGAAATGGGTCGGCTGTATCGGGCAGAATGCTTTAACAATAATGGGCACGCACCAACTTGTACTTTATACCGTGAAAATCGGAAGCAGTCCGCTTTGGGTTGTCGGAAGTTTTCTTTTGATTGCCGCCGTTGAAGCCGTTCTGATTTTTGCGATTAACCGATTTTGCCCAATGCTTGTAGGGAAGAAAAGAAAGGAAAAATCAAATGCCTGAAAACAAGCGTCAAACTGAATTGGATATTCTGCGGTTGCTGGCAACGTTGGCGGTGATAATGATCCACGGCGGTTTGAATCCACTGACAGATAATTTAATGATAAAATATATGTACAGGGGAATGCATGCCGCCATTGTATGGTGTGTTCCTGTTTTTTTCATGATTTCCGGAAGGTTTTTCCTTGATCCCGAAAGGGATGTAAGCGCAAAAAAAATACTCACTGTGTACCTTCCGCATATTATTGTTCCCTTCCTTGTTTGGTCAGGCGTATATACGGCATATGGGTTAATTTCCGGGAGCTATAGCCATTTGAGCACTTTCGGTGTTATTGCAGAGTTTATCCACGGTCCGTATCATCTCTGGTTTCTCTATTCGTTGGCAGGCTTATACTTATTGACCCCGATTCTGAGAAAGGCAGCAGCGGATGGAAAAACACTTGCGTACTTTCTGATTATGTTTGCTGCCGTGAACGTTGTGACGCAGTATCTTATCTATGTTCCGAAAATCGGCGGGATGATTTCGGATTTTATTGAGAGAACAGGATTAAGAGCTGTAACCGGGTATATGGGATACTTTATGCTGGGGTACTTTTTATACAGCAAAAAGGACAATATGAGCAAAAAAACAGAGACTGCAATATATGTTATCGGCATACTGATGCTGATTGCAACAATTGCAGCGGAGTGCTTTATAAGCGAAGAACTGCGAAAAACAGACTTCGTAAAACAATACATGAAACCGAATGTTATACTGTATTCAGCGGCGATTTATGCATTTTTTGTTATGAAAATGTCAAAGATACATTACAGCGAAAGAACGCGCAAGGTTTTTGCCGTGTTTACTGAATGCGGATTCGGTGTGTACTGCATTCATGCAATATTGAATGAATTTGTTCCGACTCCGGTTATAAAGTCACTTCCGTTCATAACATCATTGTTGAGGGTGGCCTGCCTTTATGCACTCAGCCTTGCATTGATTTGGCTTATCCGAAAAATCCCGTTTGTGGGAAAAAAGATCACATGAGGTGTGAACATGGACATTGATTTTGTTGTTCTCTGGGTGGACGGGAACGACCCGGAGTGGAGGGCGGAAAAGGCTAAATATCAGGGAGCGGTGACGGACGACAGCAACTCCGTCAATCGTTTTCGAGATTGGGGGCTTATGCCCTATTGGTTCCGCGCCGTTGAGAAATTTACGCCGTGGGTGCACAAAATTCATTTTGTTACCTGCGGGCATGTTCCCGAATTCCTGAATTTGGATCATCCGAAATTGAGTCATGTCTCGCATTCGGATTTCCTCCCGAAGGCTGCTTTGCCGACATTCAGCTCCCATGCAATTGAAATGAATATTCATCGTATTCCGGGGCTTGCGGAGCATTTTGTTTATTTTAATGACGATATGTTTCCTATTCGTCCGATGCCCGAAACGGCTTTTTTTCGCGACGGACAACCTTGCACCTGCGGGGAAGAGCATCCGATAGGGCTTATCGGTGAAATCGGAATCTGGCAGCATGCGGCGGTTAACGATCTCGGTGTTGTAAATGCGCATTTCAACAAGCGTAAGCAGGTGAAAAAATTCGGGAAAAAGTACGTGAACCGCGTTTATCGTTGGCAGGACAACATTCGTACCAAAGCTGTTGAAAAACTGTTCCCGGATTATTTTACAGGGTTTAAAAACCTTCACGCTCCCGCCGCATACACCAAAAGTACTTTTGAGGCCGTTTGGAATGCCGAACCGGAATTGCTGAAACGCACGACTCTTCACCGTTTTCGCTGCGCCGATGATGTGAACCAATGGGTCTGCCTGTGGTGGCAGATAGCAAGCGGGAATTTCGCGCCGTTCAACACGGATAATTTTGTTTCCTGTGCCGATGAAAGCACCATTGACAACCTGTGCAGAATAATTTGCGAACAAAGTCATGATATGCTTTGCGTAAACGATCCCGAAAAGGCCGTGGATTTCGACAATTTGGCTTTGCGGCTGCAAAAGGCATTCGAGAGCATTTTGCCGAACAAGAGCGGGTTTGAAAAGTGAAAAAGAAGCTGATTTTTATAACCGAAGCCCTGTGGATCGGCGGGATTGAAACGGCATTGGTGAATTTGCTTAATCGCCTTGATTACAACAGATTTGACGTGACCTGTCTTGTTTTGAGGGACAGCTTGGACGTTGCGGACAGAATAACGCCGCAGTGCCGCCTGATAGTTTCCGACAGACAACACAAAGTGACGTTCCCAAAGGGTTACGGCTGCAAGCGTTTGTACAATATCATGGAGGAACCGCAGAATGCAGCGAAATTCCGCCGTTTCATATGGTCCGCGCTTCGCGTCGTTTTTCGCGCCGCGGAGGCAAAATGCTATGCCTCGTACGTGAAAAAGCAGCTCAAAGGCGAACATTTTGATACGGCGGTCATATACAGCGATCGCGCTGCCGAAACGGCTGTCCGTGCCGTCTCGGCGGATAGGTTTCTGATGTTTTATCATCACGGCGCAATGCGGCGGGAGTATCACGATGCATACGGATACAGAAAGGCAGACAAGGTAATTGCGGTTTCGCCTGCATTGGCGGAAAAACTGCGCGCATATCGTTCGAAATATGCTGATAAGATTATTTCGGTCAACAACATAATCGATATCGACGGCGTGCGGGAGAAGGGACTTGACATCCCGACAGTGAAATTTTCTGCGGATTGCTTCAATATCGTTTCCTGCGGGAGGCTGTCGCATGCTAAGGGCATGGATATTGCTGTTGATGCCTGCGCAAAACTTGTTGCTGACGGGTTCACGGGATTTCACTGGTACATAGTCGGCGGAGGGCCGGAGGAGTCCGCCCTCAGGGAGCAGATAATGCGGCTCGGATTGGAAGACTGTGTTTCCCTGCTCGGAATGCAGTCAAATCCCTACCCGTATATCCGCTGCGCAGATCTTTATGTACAACCCAGCCGGTTTGAAGGACATTGCGTCACGGTATTGGAAACGCGGCTTTTGGCTGTGCCGATAATTGCGACGCGAAACGCTGCGGCGGAGCAGATTGACAATGAAAAGACCGGTTTGCTTTGCGAATCAGATGCGGATTCAATTGCCGCAGCGATAATACGGCTTTACAACGCGCCGAAATTGAGAGAGAGCATACAAGCGGAATTGCAAAATCACGATTTCGAACGCGATAATTCCGCAATTTTGAAACAGCTTTATTCATTGTTTTAATTCAAAGGAGCACTGATGAACGAACAACATTTCACCACGGTCATAAAGCCAAAAAGCGGCTGGTTTGACCTGCACTTAAAAGAGGTGTTCGCGTATCGCGACTTGATTTTCCTCTTTGTCAAGCGCAATTTTGTATCCAAATACAAGCAGACCGTTCTCGGGCCTGCATGGGCGATAATTCAGCCGCTTTTGACAACGGTTGTTTTCACGCTTGTGTTCGGAAATATTGCGGGGTTGGCGCCCGACGGTGTGCCGTCGTTCGTATTCTATCTGTCGGGAACGGTACTGTGGACGTATTTTTCAAACTGCCTCACACAAACGGCGAATACCTTTGTTGCCAACAGTGCAACAATGGGCAAAGTGTATTTTCCCCGGCTTGTAATGCCGATTTCAACGGTTTTTTCAGAGCTTATCAGCCTTGCGATTCAATATGTGTTTTTGATTATCTTTCTCGTTTATTATGCAGCAGCAAAACAAGGGGTGCAGCCTAACCTGTGGATGCTGATGACTCCGCTTATCGTGCTGCAATTGGCAATGCTCAGCCTCGGCTGCGGTATAATTATTTCCGCGCTCACAACGAAGTACCGCGACCTTGCGATGCTTGTCGGGTTCGGCACGCAGCTCTGGATGTACGCTTCCCCAATTGCATACGACATGTTCCGTTTTACCGCTTTTGCCCCCGGCGGGAAGTGGCATGCACTGTATATGTGCAACCCAATCTCGCCGATTGTAAATCTGTTCCGCTATGCATATCTCGGAACGGGCGCAATCGAATGGAAGTACTATTTCATCGGCTGGGGGATAACTCTTGCCCTGCTCTTCATCGGCATTGTGCTGTTCAGCAGGGTGGAAAAGACTTTTATGGATACCGTCTGAGGAAAGAAAAATGGACGAAATTGCAATCAGAATAGAACATGTTTCAAAGGAATACCGTCTCGGTGCAATCGGCGGCGGCACATTGCGCGGTGATCTGCAAAGCTTAATGGCGCGTATAAAAGGCCGGGAGGACCCGAACAGCAAGATCGGCTCCGACTCGTCAAAACGCATGGGCGAAAGATTCCTCGCGCTGGATGATGTGTCTTTTGAGGTGAAAAAGGGTGAAGCCCTCGGCATAATCGGGCATAACGGCGCAGGCAAGTCCACGCTGCTGAAGCTGCTTTCGCGTGTAACCGCGCCGACAAAGGGTACAATAAGTTATAACGGCAGGATCGCTTCCATGCTTGAAGTCGGCACGGGTTTTCATCCCGAGCTGACCGGGCGGGAAAATGTCTATATGAACGGCGCAATTCTCGGCATGACGAAAGCGGAGATAGACAGAAAATTCGATCAGATAGTCGAATTTGCCGAGATGGAAAAGTTCATAGATACTCCCGTGAAACGCTATTCAAGCGGCATGTATGTTAAACTTGCGTTTGCCGTTGCCGCGCATCTGGACAGCGAAATCATGGTTATGGACGAGGTTCTCGCCGTCGGCGATATGAAGTTCCAGCAAAAATGCCTCGGCAAAATGGACGATGCAGCAAATTCGGAAGGCCGTACCGTGCTCTATGTCAGCCATAATATGAACACGATTCGCCAGCTTTGTACAAGATGCATCGTGCTTGAACACGGAAAGCTGATTTTTGATGGGGACGTGGAAAAGGCGATAGGAATCTATATGGATTTGAGCAGGGATGAATCGGTGGAAGCTGATTATGTACCGTATATCAGACCTAACTGGATTCAGGCGGACAATCTGCGTCTATGCTCTGCCAAGTTTATAAATAAGGACGTGAATTCATTCTATCGAGAAGAAAAAATAAAAATTGAATACAACGTGCGGTACAGCAAAGCTTTGGAAACGGTTGGACTCAGGTTCGAAGTGCGTATGCTTGACGGAACTGCTGTAGCAACTGCTGTTTCGGAGAATATCCCGATTAAATGCTCGGATAGGGTTCAATCCTTTTCGGCAAGTTATGATGTTAGCAATTTAGTGGAAGGAGTATATAAGACGTACTACACATTTTTTACATATAACGAATATGGAAACTACCGCAATATTGACTGCGTTCCCGGATTGCAGTTTTCGATTGTGCCGCCGGATGAACGGTGCATAGCCGAATGGGATGGGCAGCAATGGGGATTTGTTCAGCTGCCTTCACCGGAGACTAAACCTGAAAGGAGTAAATTAAATGGTTAGCATAATTGTTCCAATATACAATGTAGAACAATACATTCCAAAATGCATAGAAAGCATACTTGCACAAACTTACAGAGACTTTGAATTAATACTTGTGGATGACGGATCTACTGACATGTGCGGGAAAATCTGTGATGAATATGCAAAGCAGGATTCACGTGTACACGTTATTCATCAAGAGAACAAAGGTGTGTCTGCAGCGAGAAACGCGGGGATAAGTTTGGCAAAAGGAGAATATATCATGTTTGTTGACAGCGATGATTTCATCACGGAGAATATGCTCGAAAAAATGCATGACTGTATTGCAGAAAGCGGATCAGACATCGCAATCTGCGGAATAAACAATTTCCTTGATGGCGCAGAAACAGAAGATAAAAGTCAGATGAACGATATATCAACAAAAACAATCAGCGGCAGAGATGCATGCTTGAGCATATATAGAATGGATGGAAGAGTTCCTGTAATGGCATGGGGAAAACTCTACAAATCGGAACTCTTTACAGATATTCGGTATCCGGTTGGCAGGATACAGGAGGATGACGGAACTACGCCGAAACTGCTGTACAGAGCAAAAATGGTATCAATTATTGATAATGAAATGTATTATTACAGACAACGAAAAGGCAGCATTATGGATACTTTGGTATGGAATATGTGTTTTGACGGAGTAAAAGCCGTTGACGAATGTATTGATTTTTTCAGAGAACAGAAGGATGAGGAACTGGTTCTTCTTGCAGGAAAATTCAGAAAAGTGATGCAGTCGAAAATCATTGTTAGGGGCTACAGTAAATGCAGTCATCCGGCTATACCGAAAGAGTATCGCATGAGTTTGTGGGGTGCTCTTGAAAATATTAGACGAAATTCGAGTTATGACCTGTATATGTGGTATTTATCGCTTGTTCACCCCAAAATGGTGAAGCCGTATTCATACTTTTATAAATTGAAACAAATCTTAAACATAAAAGGTAGATAATTATGTCTCACGGTTTCCTGACGATCGCCACGGGAGATGAAAAATACTATAAGATGGCGACAAACCTTCTCCAATCCTACCGGTACTTTTCAAAGTCGCCGCTTCCGTTTGCGATACTCGCTGACAGAGAGAATGAATATACGGCGAAATTCGATGACGTGATGCTCTTGGAGAATGCACACTGCAATTATCTGGATAAACTGAGTATGCTTGAAAGTTTGCCGTATGATGTGAATATTTTCATTGATGCAGATTGTATTGCATACGGGGATTTAAATAAGCTTTTCGATATGTTTAAGGATGCGGATGATTTCTCGTGTTTCGGTCGTGTTTTGCCTCTTAATGATAAAACAGGCTGGTTCGAATACGAAAACCTTGGGGAATTGAAGCAGAAAGTATCTTATGTTGTCGGTTTGCACGGCGGGGTTTATTATATGCGCAAATCAAAACGGTGCGACGCGGTTGCTGAAACGGCAAAAGCGTTGGCGCCGCGTTACAAAGAGTATAGCTTCAAAGGCAATTTTGCAACTCCCGGAGACGAGCCGCTTATAGCTTTGAGCATGGCGTTGAATGATTGCAAGCCGATTCCGCATGATTTGCGCGGAATCCTCTGTTACTGGGAATATGTCGGACAAATGCGGTTGAGCATAACTGATGGAGTAGCAGCGGTAAAAAACACAGAAGTCAGAACAGATTTGCTCCATTGGGGGACGCGATTTACAATAACGCCGCTTTACCGTAAGCAAATTGCGGATCTGCGCACGCTTGAAAACGGCGGCAGCCGAACGGAACTTCTGCTGAATTCAATGCAGTACGGGGCTGCGGAAACATGCGGGCAAATCGATCGTTTTATAAAACGCGCATTAAACAAACTCAAGCGCATTTTCCGCATCAAATGAAAGTAAAAAAGCAAGTTTTCAGGATAATAACCGCCGCGGCTGTACTTTTCATCCTCGCTCTAACCCTTTCCGTTTTGCTATCGGCCGTTTGTCTTCATGTGCAGCACTACGAAATTGAGCTGCGCGGACTTCAATCAAAGGTGCGGTTGGTTCTGCTTTCCGACCTGCATTGCAAGTCATTCGGGAAGGATAACGCGCGTCTGCTTGCAAAGGTTGAAGCGCAGTCGCCGGATGCAATTTGTCTTGCGGGTGATATGATCGACAGGAATGCGGATGCCGAAGATGTGCAAAAGTTTCTTGATTTTGTTAAAGCATTGCGTAAAATCGCGCCGGTATTCTTTTCACCGGGCAATCACGAACTCGGATATATGGCGTCAGATGAGCTGCTTCTTGATCGCATTGAGAAATCCGGTGCGGCGGTGTTCAATGACAGTTATGCGGATGTTATTCTTGCGGGTCAGCCGCTGCGCATCGGCGGCACAATGGGGCATGGGTTTGCGTTCGGCCGCACGGAAGAGGAGTTTGCCGCATCGCCGGAATACAAATTCTTGAAAGAATTTGAAAATACCGACTTGCCGAAAGTCTGCCTTGCACATATGCCGGACACTTTTATTTTCAACGGTGCGTACAGCATGTGGAATATCGACCTTGTTCTGAGCGGACACACTCACGGCGGTCTTATTCGAATGCCGTTTGTCGGCGGGCTGTATGCGCCGATGCAGGGATGGTTCCCCAAATACGACAGCGGAAGCTTCCGATTGGGCGACAATATGCAGATGATCATCACCGCCGGAATGGCGGGACACGGCATAATACCGCGGGTGAACAACCTGCCGGAAATTGCAGTGATTGATCTTGTTCCCGGGGAAGAAAACGCACAGTAAAAAACGAGACGATAACAGAACAAACGGGACTGCCGCAGACTGAATTTGATGTTTGCGGCAGCCCCTTTCTTTTGCAGAGATGCCGAGACTATCAGTTGAAATTCAGCACGACGGGCTTGCTGTCGTCAATCGTGTTCCGGTCAGCCGTTTTGAAAATATGAAACGAGAACCCGACCGTTTCAAAGTTTCCAATGTCGTTTTCATCAAGTTCGGTCGAACTGAAAACCATGCAGTCAACGGCACGTTTTCCCGCACAAACTTCGCAGGAAAAATAAGTGCCGACCATAAATCCGTTCACGGATTCGTCCCGTGTTTGAACGGTCATGTCTTTTATGCACAACTTTGGTGGAACAATCAAAAAACCGCACGAGTGAAATGCTTCAAATGCATTTCGGGGTTCGGTCGGAGCACGCGTACCCAAATCTGATATACTCTCCCTTAACCCTTGACTATTTTCGCCTGCAACTATATAATTATTGTTGGGTTGGTATGCGTGTGAGAAAGCGAGAGCTTTTGAACGACTTTCTGCCGCCCGCAAAATGCTTTGCAATAATTTGCCGCGCTGCGGCTTCTAAAAGGAGATTTATCAAATGATAATTATCAACGGCACGAGTTTGACGGTTGAACAGGTTGCTGCTGTTGCCAGAACGGGCGAACAGGTTGCGATTTCGAACGAGGCGAAGGCCGCAGTTAACAAGGCGCGCGCCTATGTTGAAAAGAAACTTGATGAAAAGGCTGTTGTATATGGCTTAACAACCGGTTTCGGCAAGTTTTCGGACAAATACATTCCCCTTGAGGACACTGCCGCCTTGCAGCGCAACCTCATCATTTCCCATTCCTGCGGCATGGGCAATCCTCTGCCGACGGAAGTTGTCCGCGCCGCGATGCTGCTGCGCTGCAACGCACTTTGCCGCGGCAATTCGGGAATTCGTCTTTCCACAATCGAAACCCTGCTTTCAATGCTGAACGCGGGTGTTCACCCCATAGTTCCCGAAAAGGGCTCCCTCGGCGCAAGCGGAGACCTTGCGCCCCTTTCCCACATGGTTCTTGTTATGCTCGGTGAAGGCCGCGCGGAATACAAGGGCGAAATCATGAGCGGCAGGGAAGCAATGGCGGCTGCCGGTATTCCCACTGTCGAACTTGCGGCCAAGGAAGGCCTTGCACTCATTAACGGAACTCAGATAATGACTGCCGTCGGCTGTCTTGCGGTATATGACGCCGTTCAGCTCACAAAGACTGCGGATATCGCCTGCGCAATGACTGCGGAAGCACTTTTCGGCATCAAGAAGGCCTATGATCCCAAGGTTCATGCTGTTCGCGGCCACAAGGGACAGATCAACAGCGCAAAGAACCTGCTCACTCTGCTTGAAGGCAGCAAGCTTGCGTTTGATACCATTCCCGGAAAGGTTCAGGATGCATATGCACTGCGCTGCACTCCGCAGGTTCACGGTGCAAGCCGCGATGCGATCGAATACGTTTACAATGCCGTCAGCCGCGAGATTAACGCCGTGACGGACAATCCCATTATTTTCCCCGATGACGACGAAGCAATTTCCGGCGGCAATTTCCACGGCCAGCCGATGGCTCTTGCATTCGACTTCCTCGGCATTGCGCTTGCGGAATATGCAAACATTTCCGAGCGCCGCATTGAACGCCTTGTCAATCCGCAGCTCAGCGCCGGTCTGCCCGCATTCCTCAGTGAGAACGGCGGCCTTAACTCCGGCTTTATGATTACCCAGTATTCGGCCGCAAGCATGGTTTCCGAAAACAAAGTTTGGGCGCACCCTGCAAGCGTTGACTCCATTCCTTCCTCTGCAAATCAGGAGGATCATGTAAGCATGGGCACCATTGCCGCACGCAAGGCGCGCATGATCCTTGACAATGCACAGAAGGTTATCGGCATTGAGCTGTTTGCCGCAAGCCAGGCTCTTTACCTGCGCGGCGATGATAAGCTCGCTCCCGCAACAAAGGCTGTTTACAACAAGATCCGCGAAAGCGTTGCACCTATTCACGACGATATCGTGATGTACGAACAGATGAACAAGTTCGATGCAATGGTAAAGGCGGAAGAGATCGTCCGCGCGGCCGAGAGCGTTTGCGGAACCCTTGAATGATTTGCGCCGGTTATCAAAAACCGACAACCGACAGCACTGACGACAGCTAAATTAAAAATACCGAAAAACCGGTAAAAAATTCAATCCTAACGAAGGAGGGAATATCAGTATGAAAAACGAACTTGTTGCAAAAGCAATGACAATCAAACTTGACAACACTCTTCCGGAGTATCCGAAAATGGAAGAGGGCTATCGCCGCGCACCGGACAGAGGTTTCCGCCTCACTCCCGCACAGGCTGAGCTTGCGCTGCGCAACGCACTGCGCTATGTTCCCGAGGAACTCCATGAAACGCTTGCTCCCGAATTCATGGAAGAACTCAAAACCCGCGGCAGAATCTATGCCTATCGCTATCGTCCCGAGGGAAGGATTTACGGCAAACCCATCGATGAATACAAGGGCAAATGCATTGAAGGCAAGGCTTTTCAGGTCATGATTGACAACAACCTTGATTTCGAGATTGCGCTTTACCCCTATGAACTTGTTACCTACGGCGAAACAGGTCAGCCCTGCCAAAACTGGCTGCAATACCGCCTTATCAAAAAATATCTTGAAGAGCTTACCGAAAACCAGACTCTCGTTGTTGAGTCCGGTCATCCTCTCGGCCTGTTTCCTTCAAAGCCCACCGCGCCCCGCGTTATCATCACAAACGCACTGATGGTCGGCATGTTCGACAACCTTAAGGATTGGGAAATTGCGGAAGAACTCGGCGTTGCCAACTACGGACAGATGACGGCGGGCGGTTGGATGTATATCGGACCGCAGGGCATCGTTCACGGAACGTTCAACACAATTCTCGGCGCAGGCAGAAAATATCTCGGCGTTGCGGAACACGGCGATCTTGCGGGCAAGCTGTTTGTATCCTCCGGTCTCGGCGGCATGAGCGGTGCACAGCCCAAGGCGGCGAACATCGCAAACGCAGTCGGTGTTTTTGCGGAAGTTGACCTTTCAAGAATCAAAACACGTTATGACCAAGGCTGGGTAAACACGATTTCCGATAACCTTGATGAGGTGTTTGCGGAAGCAAAACAGTACCTTGCGGAGAAAAAATCGATTTCGATCGCATATCACGGAAATATTGTCGATTTGCTTGAATATGCCGTTGCGCATAACATCCATATCGATCTGCTTTCCGACCAGACTTCCTGCCACAACGTCTATAACGGCGGTTATTGCCCCGTCGGTCTGACCTTTGATGAGCGCACGCATATGCTGCATTCCGATCGTGACGAGTTCGAACGCCGAGTCAATGCTTCGCTGCGCCGTCATTTCGATGCAATCGTTGCCCTCACAAAGCGCGGCACGTATTTCTTCGACTACGGCAACTCCTTCATGAAAGCGGTTTACGACAGCGGCGTTCAGGAAATCTCCAAGAACGGCGTTGATGAAAAGGACGGCTTCATCTTCCCGAGTTATGTTGAGGATATTATGGGGCCGGTTCTGTTTGACTACGGCTACGGTCCGTTCCGCTGGGTCTGCCTGTCCGGCAAGCCCGAAGATCTCGACAAGACCGATGCAGCGGCAATGAGCTGCATCGATCCGACCCGCTGCTCTCAGGATCGCGATAACTATATTTGGATTCGTGATGCAAAGGCAAACAAGCTTGTTGTCGGCACACAGGCGCGCATACTCTATCAGGATGCCGAAGGCAGAACGAATATCGCGCTTAAATTCAACGAAATGGTTCGCAGCGGCGAAATCGGTCCGGTTATGATCGGACGCGACCACCACGACGTCAGCGGTACGGATTCCCCCTTCCGCGAGACTGCAAACATCAAGGACGGCAGCAATGTAATGGCGGATATGGCGGTTCAGTGCTTCGCGGGCAATGCCGCAAGGGGCATGAGCCTCTGTGCACTGCACAACGGCGGCGGTGTCGGAATCGGCAAATCCATCAACGGCGGTTTCGGCCTTGTTCTGGACGGCAGCGAGCGCGTGGATAATATCATTCGCTCCGCAATGATGTGGGACGTTATGGGCGGCGTTGCAAGGCGCAATTGGGCGCGCAACGAGCACTCCGTTGAAACATCCGTTAAATACAATGAAAAATGGGCGGGCAAGGCTCATATCACCATTCCCTATTTTGCGGATGACGAACTTGTGAAAAAAACTGTTGCCGATGCTCTGAAATAAGCTTCGGAAACGTGCGGGACAAATGTTAAACCGGCATTTGCCGGAACGGTATGATACGTTCTGCATACATTCTTCAAATTAACATTGCCTGCGCCCGCAGACGGAGGAAGCTCACGGCTTTTGCCCTGCGGACGCGGCAAAAATAAAGAAACAACAAACAACAAACGCAAAAAAACAACCGCTCCGCATACTTCTGCGGGGCAAAAACACGAAAGGAAGTTTTCTTAAAATGGCAAAGATCATTGAATGCGTCCCGAATATCAGCGAGGGCAGGAACCATGAGGTCATCGAGGCATGTGTTGACACCGTTCGCAACACTGCGGGCGTAACACTGCTTGATTACAGCAGCGATGCAAGCCACAACCGCAGCGTTATCACCTTCATGGGCAGCCCCGAAGGCGTTATGAATGCCGCAACCGCTCTTGCCAAGAAAGCGGCAGAGCTTATTGACCTGAATCATCATCAGGGCGAACATCCCCGCATGGGTGCGGTCGATGTTATCCCCCTTATTCCCATGAAGGACGTTACAAAGGAAGAAACCGTTGAGTATTCCAAACAGCTTGCAGAGCGCATTTGGAACGAAGCGGGCATACCCATTTTCCTTTATGAAGATTCCGCTTCCGCACCGCATCGCGTAAACCTTGCGGCAATTCGCAAGGGTCAGTTTGAAGGCATGGCGGAAAAGGTCAAGGATCCGCAGTGGACCCCCGATTTCGGCGGCGCAGCGATTCACCCCACCGCAGGCGTAACAGCCGTCGGCTGCCGTATGCCCTTGGTTGCATTCAATATCAACCTCTCAACTTCCGATGTTTCCATTGCAAGCAAAATTGCAAAGATTATCCGTCGTTCAAGCGGCGGTTTCGATTGCGTAAAGGCTCTCGGCGTTATGCTTGAGGACAGGAACATTGCGCAGGTTTCAATCAACATGACCGACTTCAACCGCACTCCGCTTTACAGGGTTGTTGAAGTCACAAAGGCTGAAGCCGCACGCTGGGGCGTTCACGTTATCGGCACGGAGATCATCGGCCTGACTCCGATGCGTGCGCTCATCGATTCCGCAGAATATTACCTGCAAATCGAGGACTTCAATGCGGACAAGCAGATTATTGAAAACTATTTGCTGTAATTCAGAACACAATTAAAGACTGAACGGAATGCAGAGCATTTGCCGCTCTGCATTCCGTGAAAAGGTCAAATGCCTATGCTTCTTATTAAAAACATCGGAACACTTGCAACCCCGCTCGGCACAAGCAGCCGCTGCGGTTCGGATCAGGGCAAAATCGAAGTGCTGCACAATGCGGCAGTTCTCATTGACGGTGAAAAAATCGCTGCGGTGACTGCAAACGGAGAGCTTCCCGAGTATTCGGCATATGCCGATATCGTCGATGCTCACGGTGCGCTTGCAACACCCGGACTTGTTGACGCACACACCCATCTTGTTTTCGGGGGCTGGCGCGCGCATGAAGTGCCGCTCAAAATTGCAGGCGCAAGCTACCTTGATATCCTCAACGCAGGCGGCGGCATTTTGAACACGCTGACCAACACGCGCAAAGCAACCGAGGATGAGCTTTTTGAACGCGGACGCGGCTTTCTTGCGGAAATGCTCGATTTCGGCGTTACAACGGTTGAAATTAAAAGCGGTTACGGACTGGATTCGGAAAATGAGCTGAAGCAGCTCCGCGTCATTCGCCGTCTCGGCGGAGCCTGCGCACAGGATATTGCTGCCACATTCCTCGGTGCACATGCAATTCCGGACGAATATGCAGGCAATGCCGACGGGTACATTGATTTTATAATTGAACGTGTGCTGCCGGTCGTTACGGAACAGGGGCTTGCGGATTTTTGCGATGTCTTCCTCGAAAGTTCCGTATTCAACGTTCCGCAGTCGCGGAAACTTCTGCTTGCGGCACAAAAACTCGGGCTTCCGTCAAAAGTGCATGCGGATGAGATAGATCCGCTTGGCGGTTCGGAGCTTGCGGGCGAGATCGGCGCAATTTCCGCAGAACACCTTATTGCAACACGGGACAGCGGCATTGAAGCAATGGCAAAGGCGAAAACGACTGCCTGCCTGCTGCCGCAAACCTCACTTTATCTCAACAAACCCTTTGCGCGTGCGCGCGACATGATTTCGGCGGGCGTCCCTGTTGCAATTGCAACGGATTTCAACCCCGGGTCATGCCCGTCGCTGAATTTGCAGCTTTCAATGAATCTCGGCTATCTGCGTTACCGCCTCTTCCCCGAGGAGGTTTTGACGGCAGTCACGCTGAATGCTGCATGTGCAATCGGCAAGGGCGACAGCGTCGGTTCGATTGAACCGGGCAAACTTGCGGATATCGTGCTTTGGAATGCGGATGAGCTGCCCATGCTCTGCTACAGAATGGGCTCAAATCAGGTTAAAAAGGTTATCAAGCGCGGCCGTGTCGCTGTGAAGTAATCTCAGGTTCGATTCGGAACGAATTGCCGACAGCACGGCAGAATAGTCCGAATCGGCATAATCATAACAACGAAAGGTAATTTTAAACACATGAAACTTATCGACATGGTCGTTACTGACTATCTCAACATTGTTGCTTCCGATGCTCCCGCTCCCGGCGGCGGCAGTGCGGCTGCATTCTGCGGCGCACAGGGCACAGGCCTTGTCACGATGGTCGCGGGTCAGACTGCGGTCAAAAAGAGCTATGAAGCCGATTGGCCCCTCTGCCACGAAATCATTGAGCAGGGAAAGAAAATTTACGACGAGCTGACCGCTCAGGTTGACAGGGATACGGACGCATACAACCTTGTTGCAGCTGCGTTCAAAATGCCGAAAGCAACCGACGAGGAGAAGGCCGTTCGCAGGAAAGCGATTGCCGATGCAACTCTTGTTGCAACGGAAGTTCCCTTTGAAACGCTGCGCCTCTCCGTTGCTGCGCTTGAACTTGCGGACAGAATGCTCGGTCATTACAACACCAACTGTGCAAGCGATCTCGGCGTCGGCGGGCTGAACCTTCACACCTGCGTTCACGGTGCATGGCTGAACGTTCTTATCAACCTCGGCGGCGTAAAGGATGAAGCAAAGGCTGCATTCTTCAGCGAAGAGGGCAAGAAGCTTGTTGCCCGTGCGGATGAAATTGCACAACGCATTCAGGATACGGTAAACCACGATATCATGGGCTGAATTTAATTTGAACTCAAACGGTCGGCAGCATTCCGCAAAAGGGATGCTGCCGATTTTGCAGCAGAGAACAACACAAACATCAGCGGAGGTTTATGCCTAAAATGATGCGGAATGCTGTTATTTTCAATAAAAAAATAATTATCAGCTGCATAACGGTGATTGCAGCGGTGCTTTTGTGTGCATTCTGCGCATGCATAGGCGGACGCGGAACCGGACAGGAGTCAACGACAGCACCGGCACTGCTCACGCCTTCCGCCGAACCGACTGCGGATATAACAGTAAAACCTTCGGCAGCCGCAACAAACGATCCGGAGGAGGATATCGTGGCTGAAATGATGACTGAAATGACACTCGAAGAAAAAGTCGGACAGCTTTTCATTGTTCGTCCGGAATCGTTGGATGAAAGCTTCACACCGAATCAGGCGCACGGCTCGGCACGGTACAGTGACACGGACTGTTCGGCGGGCATGGCGGATTTTCTCACGGCACACCCTGCCGGGGGGATAGCTTTTTTCGGAAAGAATATCGAAAACCCGGAACAAACAGTTGCATTCATCCAAAATCTACAGAAAGCAAGCCGAATTCCTCTTTTCATTGCAGTAGATGAGGAGGGAGGCGCGGTTGCAAGAATTGCAAACTCGCCCGCCTTCACAGTGCCGAAATATGACGGTGCTCAGGCTGTGGGAAGCACCGGCGATCCGGAGCAGGTGCGTGCAATGTATTCAGCAATAGGCGGGTACCTTGCAGAGCTTGGATTTAATCTTGACTTTGCGCCCGTTGCGGACGTGAATTCAAATCCGAATAATACTGTTATCGGAAACAGAGCGTTCGGAAGCGACCCAAAACTTGTTGCAAAAATGGTGAATGCAGCAATATCCGGTTTGCATAAAGAAAACATTATTGCCTGCATAAAACATTTTCCGGGGCATGGGGACACGGCGGGAGATACGCATGACGGCTATGTTGCGCTCGAAAAGGATTGGCAGCAGCTTTCGGAATGCGAATTGATTCCGTTTTATGGTGCAATTAATGAAACGGATATGATAATGGCGGCACATATAACGTTGACACGCGGAAACACCGACAATCTACCTTGTTCACTGTCATATGATGCGCTGACGATGCATCTTCGCGGCGAAATGGGCTATAACGGCGTTATCATTACCGATGCGCTTGCAATGGGTGCGATTGTCGAGAACTATTCGTCCGAAGAGAGCGCGGTGCTTGCGTTTAATGCAGGCGCGGATATACTCCTGATGCCTTATGACTATGCAGCCGCATTCAACGGAATTCTTTCGGCCGTGCAAACAGGCGAGATTTCGTTTGACAGATTAAATGAAAGTGTTGAAAGAATTCTGCGCCTGAAGGCAGAGTTCGGCATAATATGATTCGCAATCGAGCCTGAGGATAAAAAGAAAAAATAAAAAGAAAAAACAAAGAGCTTTGCAGTCGAACGGCAGCAAAGCTCTTAACAACAAAAGGGGTTCAATCAGGTGCGTGAGCTTCAGCTCTGTGCGGGCTTATAGCTGTCCTTCAGGCCGACAGTGCGATTGAAAACGCGCTTTTCGGCAGTTGAATCAGGGTCAACACAGAAATAACCGATGCGCATGAGCTGACAGCGATAGCCGGCGGGTTTATCGGCAAGGAAGGGTTCGATAAATCCGTTCTGAATGCGAACGGAATCGGGATTCAGCTTATCGATAAAATCATCGGCCGAAACGTTTTCATCCTTCATGAGCTGTTCATAAAGGCGGAATTCAGCGGGAATCGCATCCTGAACGGGAACCCAGTGAATTGTGCCCTTGACTTTGCGGGTGCATTCGCCGCTGAAGCTTTCGGGGTCGTATGTGCAGTGGATTTCAGTAACTTTTCCGCTTTCGTCCTGTTTAAAACCGACGCATTTTACAATGTATGCACCTTTAAGACGAACCTCTCCGTCGGGTTTGAGACGGAAAAACTTTTTCGGAGGTTCAACCATGAAATCATCGCGCTCGATATAGACTTCCCGACTGAAACGGACGGTGTGCTTTTCGCCGAACTTGGCATCGCCTTCCTCGGCAATGGGCAGGTTTTCAATTTCAACATCGATGAATTCGCCCTCGGGCATGTTGTCAATGACAACTTTAACGGGGTCAATAACGGCCATTGCACGGTCGCAATGTGCGTTCAGATCCTCGCGGACGCAGTGTTCAAGCATTGCGGAATCAACCACCGAATCAGCCTTTGCAACACCGGCACGGGTCAGAAAGTCCTTTATTGCTTCCGGAGTGTATCCGCGGCGGCGCATTGCGCAAAGCGTCGGCATACGCGGGTCATCCCAACCGGAGACATAGCCGCCCTCAACAAGCGCACGAAGGAAGCGTTTGCTCATAATAGTGTTGGTGATGTTCAGCCTTGCAAACTCAATCTGGCGAGGCTTATGCTCGAATCCGCAAGCCTTGATTACCCAATTGTAGAGCGGGCGGTGCGCTTCGTATTCAAGGGAACAGAGGGAATGGGTAATGCCCTCGATAGCATCCTGAATCGGGTGCGCAAAGTCATACATGGGATAGATGCACCATTTGTCGCCCTGGTGGTGATGGGTGCGGTGCAGAATCCTGTAAAGTGCGGGGTCGCGCATATTGATGTTCGGGCTCGCCATGTCTATCTTGGCGCGCAAAACCTTTTCGCCGTTTGCAAATTCGCCCTCGGTCATTCGGCGGAAGAGGTCGAGATTCTCTTCAACCGAGCGGTCGCGGTAGGGGCTGTTTTTGCCGGGCTCTGTAAGAGTGCCGCGGTATTCGCGTATTTCGTCGGGCGACAGGTCGCAGACATACGCCTTGCCCTCTTTGATGAGCTTTATCGCGCACTCATAGAGAAAATCGAAATAGCTCGATGCGTAGTAGACCTCGTTCCATTTGTAGCCGAGCCACTCAATGTCCTCTTTTATCGCGTCGACATATTCGACATCCTCTTTCGAGGGATTCGTGTCGTCAAGACGGAGATTGCACACTCCGCCGTATTTTTCCGCGATGCTGAAGTCGATGCATATCGCCTTTGCGTGACCGATGTGCAGATAGCCGTTGGGCTCCGGAGGGAATCTCGTCTGCACGCGGGTGTTGACCCCGTTTGCAAGATCCTCGTCTATAAAATCAGTGATAAAATTTGAATTGAGATTGGTGCTGTCCGCCATTTAGTTCTCCTCCTTGTAGTGTGCGAGCGCCGCAGCGAGCCTCGCTCTGACTCTGTCCTCGCCGAGCAGCCTGATTATCGAATGAAGATCAGGCGTGTTGCGGCGCGAAGTCACCGCGATTCTGATAACGGTCGAAAGGTCGCCGACATGACCCTTGAACGCCGTGGGATCTTTCTTGTATTCCTTGACGTTGGGCGTGTAGCCGAGCGGCTCGCACATCGCCTTGATGCGCGCAAACCATGCGTCCTTGTCGTCGTTTATGTCAAACTCGCCGATGTATTTTTGAAGTATCGCCGCCGCATCGCCTGCGCTGATATTCTCGGGCAGGGTGTAGTCGGGGGTGTAGATTTCATCGTAGAAATACGAGACGAAGTCCTTGACCTGCTCCCAGTTTGCGATATCCTTTCGCGGCTTCGGGCAGTCGCGGTCTATCGAGAATATGCCGCGCGCAAAATCGCGGTTAGAGTCGAGAAGCTTGTAGAGCTCCTCGTCATATTCTTTCGCCCAGTTCAGTATATTGCCGAGCACCTCGTCCGCTGTCATGTGCGAAATAATATTCTTGCTCACATCGTTGAGCTTCGCCATGTCAAACAGGCATCCGCTCACGCTCATCTTCTTGAGATTGAACGGGAACTTCCAGCAGTCCTCCGTGGGATTCGCTCTGCGCCAGTCTTCGAAGTTCGAGTTGAGCAGCGTCATGATATATTCGATAACGCTCTCCTTTGGATATCCCTGCTCAACGAAGTAGCTGACCGCCGCCTCGGGGTCTTTTCTCTTCGAGAGCTTGCGCTTGGCGCCCGTCTCCTCGTCTATCTTCATGACCTGCGGAGTGTGCGCGTATTTCGGCACTCTGTAGCCGCACGCCTTGAACAGCGCGATGTGCTTCGGGACGGAGGATATCCATTCCTCGCCGCGAATGACGTGCGTCGTGCGCATGAAGTGGTCGTCGCAGACATGTGCAAAGTGATAGGTCGGCACGCCGTCGCTCTTCAAAAGCACCTCATCGATTATATTCTCCGGCATTTCAATTTTGCCGCGGATCATGTCGTCAAAGACAATTCTCTTGTTCTCGTCGCCCTCGGAGCGGAAGCGGAGCACATAGGGCTCGCCAGCCTCGATGCGTCTCTTCTGCTCGTCAAAGCTCAGGTCGCGGCACTTCGCCCATTTGCCGAAATATCCGGTTATCGCCGCGCCGCCGTTTTCCTGCTCTTCGCGGATAGCGGCGAGCTCGTCCGCAGTGCAGAAGCAGGGGTATGCCTTGCCCTCCTGCACAAGACGCTTGGCGACCGCGTGGTAAATTTCAACGCGCTTGCTCTGGGTATAAGGACCGTAGGCGCCCTTCTCTGTGTCGAATCCGGTCACGCCCTCATCAAATTCGAGACCGAAATTTTTGAATCCGTTGATTATCGCGGACACGCCGTCGGCGACCTCACGCTTCTTGTCCGTGTCCTCGATTCTCAGATAAGTAAGTCCGCCGCTGACTCTCGCCGTCAGAAAATCGACGAGCGCGCCGAACAGGCCGCCTATATGGAGATACCCCGTCGGACTCGGTGAGAATCGGGTCACGCGCGCGCCCTCAGGCAGCTCACGCGGGGGAAATCTCAGCTCGCAGTCCTCCGGCGTCAGCCCGTTTGAGCCGAACAGGAGATCGGCGAGTCTTTCGTTATCAGTCATTAAACCGCACTCCGTTTCTGTAGGTAAATATATACACTATATTATTGCAGAAAAACGCCCGTCAATCAAGAGCCAAAGAACAATTTCTCAAATCAAAAGAGGTTAATCGATAAAAATTTCATAAATCTTTAATTTTCCATTGATTTTTGCACTCTTTTATTTTATAATGAATACGACCGCGCAAGCAGTGAATTGATTTTTCGTGCTCATTCGCTCGGGAGAGAAAACCGCAAAAAAAGCGCGACTGAATGAAGATTTCATATTCGGAGGTAACTGAAATGACAAAGAAGATCATAGCTCTTGTCCTTGCTCTCTGCTTCGTTTTTGCTTTTGCAGCCTGCAAGAATGATAAGGACAACAGCGACACAACCACAGGCGAGCCCAACACTTCCGCAAACGGCGAGACGATTGCAAACGACGAGTCCAGCGAAGCTGAGTCCGTCAGCGGCGACGAGTCCACCGAGGCTCAGACCGACGCTTCCGGCAACACCGTAGCTCCCGAGGAGACCAAGAAGGACAATCAGGGCGGCAGCCAGGGCGGCAATCAGGGCGGCAGCAGCACTGCTTCCAAGCCCGCGACAAAGGCTGAGATAGTTGCGTATTTCAACAAGGCCATTAACGGCGTTAAGCCCAGTGCGAAGAGCGTTACAAGAGTTTCTGAGACGAACTACAGAAGCGGCAAAATCACCGGAGTGCCCTCCATCGTCGATAAGCTTGTCGGCGGTATAGACAGCTTTGTTGACGGTCAGCTCAAGAAGAACAGCAAGGGCTCCGAAACATTCTCCAATTCTGCGGCTATAAAGGCTAACTTCCCTGTTGAGAACGAGTCCTGGTCGAGCAAGCTTACTGCGAATGATGTCGCAAGTGCAACTTGCACCGAGGCGGGCGGAGTTTACACCATTACTATAAAGACGGTTGCCGACAAGGCTTCCTCCAACGTTCATCACGGCTCGGGTCATGCCCCGAAGGTTTTCAGCGTGGTTCTCCCGTCTGTTATCAACGATCAGTTTAGCGGCGGCGTGCTTAAGTCTGTCGCTAAAACCTTTAAAATCGGCACCGCTCAGATGGAGTATCCCTCCGGTACAGTTACCGTTAAGGTTGATGCTAAGACCAGCCGTGTTATCAATGCTACATATGATGCCAAATGGACAATTCACCTTCCTCTTGGCGACGGAATGGTAGTGCTTCCTTTCGGCACAAAGACCATTTACAACATCGCTTACTAATTAAACAAAATGACTGTTTTGAGGCAGGAGTTTCCTGCCTCAAAATGCATTTACAAACATATCAAGTGAAAAAGAAGGATATTTAAAATGGAAAAGAAAGTTCTTGTTGAAACTTCCGCGCGCCATGTACATGTCACCAGAGAAGCTCTTGATATCCTCTTCGGCGAGGGTTATGAGCTGACCGTCAAGAAGGAGCTCTCTCAGCCCGGCCAGTTTGCGAGCAACGAGCGCGTTGCCGTTATCGGACCGAAGGGCAGCTTCCCGGCAGTCTCCATCCTCGGCCCCGTGCGTCCCGAGAATCAGGTTGAGATTTCACTCACCGACGCCCGTTCGATAGGCGTGACCGCTCCTGTCAGAGAGAGCGGCGACGTTGCGGGCAGCGGCGCCTGCAAGCTTGTCGGCCCCAAGGGCGAAATAGAGCTTGAGTGCGGCGTTATCGCAGCGCAGAGACACATCCACGCAACTCCCGAGGATGCCGAAAAATACGGTCTTCAGGACAAGCAGATAGTCAGCGTCAAGATCGACTCCAACGGCCGTTCGCTCGTTTTCGGCGATGTCGTCGTCAGAGTCAGCCCGAAGTATGCGCTGGCAATGCACATCGATACCGATGAGTCCAACGCCGCAGGCGCAACTCCCGGTCTCATGGGCGAGATACTTGCGTAACAAAAAAACGAAATTCAGTCCTCTGCACTCTGAGTGCGGAGGGCTTTTCGCTTGCGGTCGGGGAGGATGAGCAGACGCACTTATGTGCCAATAGCGGCGGAGCTCTTCAGGCAATATAACAGCATTTTTATTCTCACATATAAAATTATTGTCGGCTCCCTTGTGTAAGGAGAGCTGGATCGGCGAAGCCGAGACTGAGGGATTGCGTCCGGATAAAAATTGTCGTGGTTGTCCTCGATTTATCAACAGGCAAATTCTTATTTCCGGATACTTACGCGAAACCGCCGCCAAAATCAAAACACTTTTCCCCGATGTGTTTCACTAATGACGCATTTACACAATTTGGACTACCCCCGTTAAACGAAATTTTATCTTTTGTCTATTGAATGATTGGAACAACGATTATACAATTATATATAAATCAATAAGGAGTGAAATAAGATGAAAAAGATTCTGGCAATAATCCTTGCCGCTGTCCTCGTTCTCTCGTTCGCGGCGTGCAAGAAGAATGACACAAACAACGACACCACTGCCGGTGACGCGCAGACCTCCGGTCAGGCGGCGGATGTTTCCGCTTCCGATGATACCGCTTCTTCCGAAGAGGCTTCCTCCGAGGTCGAGACCGAGGTAGTCACCGATAAAGAGGGTCACACCGTTATCGAGACTAAAGCTTCTCAGTCCTCCGATACAAAGACCACGACCAAGGGCAGCACGACTCCCTCCAAGGGTCTCAACACCAACGACGCAGCAGCTTGCATCAAAGCTTATCAGGCGGCGGTCAACGCTACAAAGCAGTTCAAGAGCGGCAGACAGAACATGGCTCTCAAGGGCAGCATCACTGCTGACGGCAGCCTCGGCGCTCTGCTCAAGATAGCTCAGAAGCCCGTTGCAAACGCACTCAACAAGAACTCCAAGGATCGTACCGATATCCCCGGCAAGCCCTCGGGCATGCAGGCGAGCCACATGAAGAGCGCCAGCGCGGTGACCAGCGGCAACTACACCACAATCACCTTCAACGTCAAGGATCAGACTCAGGGCGCGAAGGCTGATAACCACAGCGGTTCCGTCGGCTGCGCAGTCGGTACTCTCGGCGATGTCGATAACGCTATCAGAGAGCTCGGACTCAGCGTCGACTACAAGGACGGCAAGATTGAGCTGACCTACACCAACTGCAAGGTCGTCGTCAAGATTGACAACACCACCGGCAAGATCGTTGAAGGCAGCTGGGCATATGATGTCAATGTCTATGCAAACGGCATCAAGGTCTCCATCGTCTCCGTCAATAACCTCAAGGGTATCGTCGCTTTCTCTTACACCGCTAAGGGCTGATATCTGAAAAAAACCGAAGCCGTCCGTCTTTTCCAGACGGGCGGTTTTTTGTCGGCTGTCGGGGATATGCGTCGGATAAACTGCGGCTTTATCAAAAATTAATTTTTTGCCATGTTTTTTTATAAGATTTTTCTTGACCTGTCTGCTTCAATATCTTAAAATATAAGCCTAATCAAGTGCAACACTCAGATAAAATCTGTCGGGAGGGAGAAGAATGAACAAAAAGCTTATGAGATTTGCCGCACTTTTGCTTGCGGCGGCTATGCTCTTTTCCTTTTCGGCGTGCAGAACGAACGATGCCGGTTCGGAGTCTTCTACGGACGAACCCTCGGTCACTGATGCGGGGAATATTCATGAGGAGTCCACCGACTCTGCGGAGCTGACAACTGACGAGCCGACGACCGACTCAAGAACCGCGACGCGCTCCAATGTTTCCGGCGGAACAAAGACCGAGACTGTCAACGTCTACAAGGGGCTCAACTCCACGAACACTTCGCGGGTGCTCAAGTATTACAAAGCTGCGGCGGCGAACACCAAGAGCATCGACGCCACGCAGTATATGTCCATGAAGCGCGTTGATTACACTCCGCGCAACAGCTTCCAAAAGGGAATGCTCTCCCTGTTTACGGGCATAGCCTCTGCGGCGCTCGCGGCGAACAGCACGCCTGTGAACGAAGTGCCCGGAGTGCCCGATGAAATTAAGTCGAGCGACCTTATCTCTGCGAACGCCGTCGCTTACGGCAACTGCACCATAGTGACGCTCAACGTTAGGATGCAGCAGGATGATCAGAATACTAAGGACGCGCATCAGGGCCCGGTCGGCAGGACTGTCGGAACGGTCGGGGACCTCGACAGAGTTTTTGAAGCCATGCCGAGCGTCAAGGTGAACTGCTCAAAGGGCAGCATTACGCTCAAGTATGACGACTGCAAGGTCGTTGTCAAAATAGACAACGGCAGCGGAATGATAGTCAGCGGCACATGGAGCTATACTGTTGATATCGATATCGACAATATATATGCGAGCATCGCGGGCAGCGACGAGCTGCTGATAACGAACACAGGCGGCGCGGTCGGATTTGTTATAAAGACGAATGACGGAATCTCGCTTCAAAGCCGCAATTCAAAATAAAACTGACCCGCACGGCGCGATGCCGGGCGGGTTTTTGATATTAAATTAAGAAGAGAGCTGCCAAAAGACAGCTCTCTCTCTATGTTTTTATTTATCTGCTTCGGCGTCGTTTGCCTTTGCCTCTTCGATAACCTTTTGTGCAACGACGGGCGGCGCATCCTCATAGCGGGTGAACTCAAGGGTGAACCAGCCTCTGCCGGCGGTCACGGAGCGAAGGACGGTCGAGAAATCGCCCATCTCGCCCATGGGAACTTCCGCGATGAGCTCCTGGATCTTCGGCTCGTCGGACGGGCCCATGCCGAGCACGCGGCCGCGGCGCTTTGTGACATCGCCCATGATGTCGCCGAGATTCTCGTCGGGCATATAAGCCTTCAGAGTGCCGATAGGCTCAAGGATAACGGGGTTCGCCTGCGGGATACCGTTCTTGTATGCTATGTTCGCGGCGGTCTTGAACGCCATTTCGGACGAGTCGACCGGATGATAAGAGCCGTCGTAAAGGGTTGCCTTTATGCCGACCATCGGGTAGCCGGCAAGTACGCCCTTCTTGACGCTGTCGCGCAGACCCTTTTCAACTGCGGGGAAGAAGTTCTTCGGCACGGAGCCGCCGACAACTTCCTCGGCGAAAACGAGATCGTCGCTCTCGCAGGGCTCGAAGCGGATGAACACGTCGCCGAACTGACCGTGTCCGCCGGACTGCTTCTTGTGTCTGCCCTGAACCTCGACCTTCTTGCGGATGGACTCTCTGTATGCGACCTTCGGCACGCTGAGATCGACCTCAACGCCGAACTTGTTCTTGAGCTTGGAAACGATAACATCAAGGTGCTGCTCGCCGAGACCGGAGAGAATCTGCTCGCGGGTCTCTTTGTTGATGACGAACGAAATTGTCGGATCCTCTTCGAGGAGCCTGAGCAAGCTCGCCGCGACCTTCTCTTCGTCGCCCTTTTTGCGAACCTTGACTGCCATTGAAAGGCAGGGGGTCGGGAACTTGATGCCCTCGAGGGTTATCGGGTTCTTTGCCGAGCAGACAGTGTCTCCGGTCTTGATGCCCGCAAGCTTTGTGACAACGCCGATGTCACCCGCGGGGATGCAGGATGCGTCCTCCTGCTTGCTGCCCTTGAGGGTGATTATCTTGCCCATTCTCTCGCTCTCTTCGGTGCGGGAGTTATAAGCGGGGGTGTCCGAAGTTATCTTGCCGGAAACGACCTTGAAGAAGGACATCTTGCCGACGAACGGGTCGGCGATAGTCTTGAAGCAGATAGCCGCAAGCGGGCCGTTTTCGTCGCAGGGAAGACCGTTCTCGCCTGCCTTGTCGGCTGCGGAGGGAGCGGAATAGACTATCTCGTCAAGGAGCATATCGATAGCTTCGCAGGTGTAGCCCGCGCAGGCGTATACGGGGATAACGGAGCCGTCGCTGACGCCGGAGTTGAGAGCCTTGATTATCTCTTCGCGGGTGAAAGTCTCGCCTGCAAAGAACTTCTCCATCAGCTCGTCGTCGCTCGAAGCGACTGCTTCTGTAAGTATATCGAGCATCTCGTCAAGCTGCGGGTCGGAGGGCAGTGCGACCTCTTTCTTCTCGCCGCTGCTGTAGTCAAAAGCCTTGCGGGACGCGAGGTTGACATATGCCGCAACCTTGCCGCCGTCCATATAGGGGACGATAACGGGGCAGATAGCACCGCCGACTGCGTCTTTTATAGCTGCAAATGTTTTATAGAAATCTGTATTGTCCGCGTCGCAGCGGGTGATGGCGAACATTCTCGAAATGCCTCTGGCGTTCGCCGCCTTGAGAGCTTTCTCTGCGCCGACGTCAAAGCCGGAGCCCGCCGCAGTGACGATGAGCACGCTGTCCGCCGCGCGGATGCCTTCGCTCATGCCGCCCGCAAAGTCAAAAAGACCGGGAGTGTCGATTATATTTATCTTCGCGCCGTTCCACTCGATAGCGGCAACAGCGGTTGAAACCGTGGCCTTTCTCTTCTTCTCCTCGGCGTCGAAGTCGAGCACGGTGGTGCCGTCGGCGACTCTGCCGAGTCTGTCGGTAGCCTTCGCGGTGTAGAGCATTGCTTCCGCAAGGGTTGTTTTTCCTCTGCCGCCATGACCTGCTATGGCGATATTTCTGATGTCTTTCGCGTTATAGGCTTTCAAAAAAAAGTCCTCCTTATCAAAGCGCCGCTGCGCGTTTAGATTTACTGCATAAAAATTAACCACAGTTTTGAAGAAATTATAGCATACATTACTATAGATTTCAACAAAAAAATAAAAATATATTCATTAACGTTATATAAACAAATTGAGCGCAGTTTGCACTTGTAAAAGGATATAAAAATAGTATGTTTTAGTCACATCGGGGCTGTTTATCTCAAAATAAAATAAGGACTGCGGCGGTTCGCAGTCCTGTTTATATTATTTTGACAGCCGCTGCTGATTTGAAAACTTCACAGCGTCTTTATACAGCTTGCTCTTGGTTTCAAGCAATCCGGAGTAGATTCGTCCGTTGCTGAACAGTATTATTACATCACGGCTGCTCGCTTTGCTTGTTATATGCCTCTCCGTCGTCCGGCTTTCCCAACCGATGACTTTCGGATAATATTCCGTTTCGTATACAGTCTCAGTGACATATTCCGGAGATTTGAACGAAGCATATATCATTTTGACACAGTCGCAAGCCTTTTGAACATTGCGAAAAACTACTCCGGAAGATAAAAACTCCGTTAAGAAAATATCCCATATTTTGTCGGTAACGGGCGGACAGGATACAGTAGGAAACAGTGCGACCAATCCGTCGCTTGTGATACAAAATTTAATTCTGCACTTGCAGCGCGGCTTTTTGTGCCGGAGCTTTACTTTTATATAGCCGCGGTTTTCACGCACTCTTTTTATTTTAATGCAATCAATGCGCCGAAGAGCCGACAGTACATATTGAAAAGTTTCGCCGCTCGAAACATTGGATTTGAGAAAATAAACCTTTGTTGCCGTCTTGCATCCGTTCCGCCTGACCCATATGCTGAGAGGAACGGCAGTTGTCAAAACATCTACTGCAATAATTATAGCGGCTAACAAAAGTATCCTAAGAATTGTCATGGTACGCCTCCCCGAGATACAGCTGTAACGCCTATCTCGAGTTCAGTATAGCACCTGTTTGAATGCGCACAATGATTTTCGGAAAATATACACTTTCCGCAAGAGCAGAGTCCAATAAAACGGTCACACGATGCGGCTGCGTTGAAAGTACAGACACCTCAGCGCTCCGATCTGCAGAAATCAACCGCAAAAAACATCCCCCGCACCTCTCGGTGCAGGGGATGCATCATATCGCAGACAATTACCAAGTGTGTCCACAATTATTACATTTAAAGCTCTTGTTTATCTTGTTAGAGAAAATTCCCCAAAATCCTATAGAAGCCGCCCTATCTTTCACAGTGAGCTGCTTGACATCGGTAGATCCGCATGTTGGGCACTTGGGTACATTTGTGTTCGAACCAGTAGCAAATGCAATTTTTTTCTTTCTTTTCTGCGCTCTGCCGCGCGTCTGATAGCCTTGCCTATCTCGAACACCGGGATAGTGGAGACCGAGAGACCTGCGGAAATGAGCAGCTCGTTGAGTTGGAATGTGCCGGGCGCGATGTCAAATTATTATATTATCTGGAGACTTTTCTTTTCGCTGCGGCACGCTGAACGACCTTGATTATCTCGACTATCGGGATTATCGAAAACGCGAGGGCGAGCGATGTCGCATATTCGGCGAAGCCTATCGGAGTGAAGCCGAAGGCGTTTGCGAGGAACGGTATCTCAATAACCGCCGTAGTCAGCACGAGCGACGCCACCATAGCAGCGAACAGGGGCAGGTTGTGGCTGCCGCGAAGGCTCATCTTTATGACCGAGCCGCGCTGCGAGCGCATATTGAACGAGTGGAATATCTCGCACATCGACATGGTGAGGAATGCCATCGTCATGCCCTGCTCGCACTCGGCGATGTTCATGAACGCCCAGTGACCGGTCTCAAAGCGCTCGCCTATAAAGAACGCTGCGAGAGTCAGTGCGGTGACCAGCAGGCCCTGATAGAGCACATCAAAGCCGAGCCCGCCTGCGAATATTCCGTCCGACGGGTCGCGCGGGCGGCGGCGCATAATGTCGCTCTCCGCCTTTTCAAGCCCGAGCGCGAGAGCGGGGAAGCAGTCGGTGACGAGATTTATAAACAGCAGGTGCGGCGCTTTGAGAATCGTGAAGCCGAGGAGCGTCGCCGTGAATATCGCGAGCACTTCCGCGAGGTTTGAGCCGAGCAGGAATTGAATAGCCTTTCGGATATTGTCATATATCCGGCGGCCCTCTTCAACGGCGTTGACAATGGTCGCGAAGTTGTCGTCCGTGAGCACCATGTCTGCAACATTCTTTGTGACATCCGTGCCGGTTATGCCCATGCCTATTCCGATATCCGCGCTCTTTATCGACGGCGCGTCGTTGACTCCGTCGCCCGTCATGGCGGTTATCTTTCCTTTTGCGCGCCAGGCGTTGACTATTCTCGTCTTGTGCTCGGGCTGCACGCGCGCGTATACATATATATTTTCGACTCTGTCCGCGAACTCTTCGTCGCTCATCGCGGAGAGCTCCGCGCCGGTTATTGCCTGTGACGGATCGGTGAGTATGCCCAGTTCGGAGGCTATCGCAACGGCGGTGTCCTTATGGTCTCCGGTTATCATAACGGGGGTTATACCCGCGCCGCGGCACTCCTCTATAGCCGCCTTGACCTCCGGGCGAACGGGGTCTATCATGCCGGTAAGGCCGATGAATATCAGGTCATGCTCGAGCGCCTCGGGCGAAAAATCGTCGGGCGCGGAGTCGTATTTTCTCATCGCCGCCGCGAGCACGCGCAGAGCCTTATCCGCCATCCTCTTGTTTTCCGAGGCTATTGTCGCCTTTATCTCGTCTGTCATCGGAACGATTTTTCCGTCGATAAAGGCGTGGGTGCAGAGATCGACGACAACATCGGGAGCACCCTTTGTGTATTGAATAATGCCGTCCGGTGTCTTGTGGACGGTGGACATCATCTTTCTGCCGGAGTCAAACGGAGCTTCGCCGATTCTCGGGCTGTCGCTTTTCAGCTCGCCCTTATGAAGTCCGAGGCTTATCGCGTAGCTGACGAGAGCTGCCTCCGTGGGCTCGCCGATCACGAGTCCGTCGGAATCCTCCTGCGCGTCGGAGCAGAGGGACATGGCTCTTGCGAGCAGCTTTTCGTCGCCGTAATGATCGACGACGGTCATCTTATTCTGCGTGAGAGTACCTGTCTTGTCAGAGCAGATTATCTGCGCGCAGCCGAGCGTCTCAACAGCGGTGAGCTTGCGGATAACCGCATTTTTCTTCGACATGTTCGTAACGCCTATCGACAGCACGATAGTGACCACCGCCGCAAGTCCCTCGGGAACGGCGGCAACGGCGAGGCTGACGGCTACCATAAACACGTCGATAACGCTCTTGAATATCAGCGCGGGATCGCCGCCCGCGAGAGTGGAGCGCTCCATGAACAGCGAGAACGCGAAGATGAAAACGCAGATTCCAAGCACGAGGAAGGTGAGAGTCTTAGAGAGTCCCGCAAGCTTTTTCTGGAGCGGGGTCTGTCCGTCCTCCGCCTTTGTTATGGCGTCGGCTATCTTGCCCATCTCGGTGTTCATGCCCGTGTCGGTGACAACGGCCTTGCCGCGTCCGTAGACAACGGCGCTGCCCATATACGCCATGTTCTTTCTGTCGCCCAGCGGAATATCGCCGCCGTCGCCCGCACCGAGAACGGAGATAATCTTGCTCACGGGCACGCTCTCGCCCGTCAGCGCAGCCTCCTCTATTTTAAGGCTGGCGCTCTCGAATATGCGGCAGTCCGCGGGAACAGCGTCGCCTGCCTCGAGCACAACAATGTCGCCGACGGTCAGATCCTCGCTCTTGACAGTCATTATCCTGCCCTCGCGAATGACCTTTGAGGTCGCCGCGCTCATCTCCTGCAGCGCTTCAATGGCTTTTTCCGCCTTACTCTCCTGCAAAACGCCGAGCACGGCGTTTATGAGCACAACGGCGAGGATTATCACGGTGTCCGTAGGGAAGGAAGGGGGCCCGGGGCCCTTCCCCTTGTGGGCTGTCGCCCCGGCGGATAGGCCCGCGGCGACGATAAGGATGATTATCATCGGGTCGGCAAGCTGCTCAAAAAACCGCCTGACGAGCGATTTCTGCTTTGCCTGTGCCAATTTGTTTTTGCCGTATTTCTCAAGACGGCGTTCGGCCTCGGACTGCGAAAGTCCGTTTTCCGAGCTCTCCGTCCGCTTAAACACCTCGCGGACGTCTTCAAGATAGTACTTCAATTTTTATGCCTCCCTTTCGGTTAAACAAAAAAGACCTTCGACAGACCATGTCTGCCAAAGGTCTTGCCTCAAACGCATTCAATGCATATGTCTGCTGCCAGCCGGGCTCGGTCGGTTATCGCGACCTGCACGACGGTTGGTGACAGCGAGATGGGCTTTTGCCCATAGCTACTCCCCAATGGATATGCATTTATCATACTCCGCAAAAGAGGAAATGTCAATTAAAAATTTATAAATTTTTATCTATTATTCTTTTTATTCGACAAAATCGCTCTTGACAAAAGCGCAATGTGAATATATAATTAATGCGTATTCTGACAAATGTTTCTGTGGACTCGCATGTTTTTGTAAGCCATTGACCGTTTGATGGTTCACAAAAATGTGCGGGTCCATTGCACAACATATAATATAGAATGCAAATTTTTTCACGGAGGTACCACAATGAAGGGTACAGTCAAATGGTTCAACGCAGAAAAAGGTTTTGGCTTCATCGCTAACGATGAGGGCGGCGACGATGTTTTCGTACATTTCTCCGCTATCGTTGCAGACGGCTACAGAACTCTCACCGAGGGTCAGAAGGTCACCTTCGAGGTCGAGCCGGATCCCAAGGATTCCAGCAAGCTCAGAGCTGTCAACGTTGTCGGCGAATAATTTTCTCCAGAGTTGACGCGGGCGTCCGTATGCGGACGCCCGTTTTTTTATATTTTTCTCTTCAACATATCCTCCGCAATGCTCTTCGCGAGCTCATCCATGTGCGAGAAGTCCATGGCGGAGATATATATGCTCTCGAGGTCGTCGTGTATACTCTTTGCGCTCTCGAGTGAAGCTACTGCCTCGCCGATAAACTCGCCGTAGGCTTTTTTGGTGAAGTTCAGCCGCGACATATGCCGGCGCAGCGCGGCGCGATCGGTGAAGCGCGAGGAGTTTATCTTCACCGCGCCGTCAAACTCCGCGGGATGCAGCCTGTTTGAGGTCACGAAGCCGAGCGACAGGTCGGGGATGAGCAGATGTTCGGGCTCGCCGTCCGGGGAAAGGGGAGACGGGCTCGTGATTATGTCATGACCGCCGGAGAGGGCGTATCCGCGAAGCAGTGACAGCAGGGCTGCGGAGCTCGCGATGTTGTCGTCCTCGATGATATATATGCGCTCGCAGAGCTGTCTTACCGTATCAGTGAAGAAAGTTATCCCGTCCGGAGTGACGGCGGATATCATTCTGTGACTCTCTTCGCCGATACGCCCCGCAGGAGCGCCGAACTCGCGCGCCGCTATGCGCGATGCCGTGCGCTTTATTTTTGCCGTGTCCGTGCAGCCGAGCGTCAGGCGCAATATATCCTCGCGCAGCAGGGCGCTCGCTTCGAGAAAACGCCTGCATCTGCGGTGGCACGCGGCGTTTTCGTCGGTCAGCGCGATGACCTCATCCGCGCGCGAACGCAGAATATCTTTATCCCAGAACCTGCCAAGGTCAACTGTCTCCTGCGCGGCGCCCGGATATTTCGGCTCGAGCGTGTGCGGAGAAGTGCCATCCGCTATCCAGCAGTTGAGCGCGGGCGCGTATACGCCGTCGAGCGAAGCGGGATCGGATGAGCAGTATATCAGCTCCGTCTCAATCCCCGCGTCTATCAGGGCGGAGTTTATCCGTTTCATCAGGCTTGATTTGCCCGTGCCCGGACCGCCCTTTATTATATATGTATACCCGCCCGAATGAGTCGGACAAAGCTCGCCGAAAAATGAGTGAAACCCCTCGGGCGAGCTGCACCCGAGAAAATATTTTATGCTACCCATAATACGCCTCCCGAAAAGTCATATTACAGAGTATTCACCGCCCGCTTGTCAGGTTACGGAAAAATATTAACTGTAGAAGTATACTATTTCGGTTCCTTTATAGAGGGCATCTTTGCGGGTCTCATACGTGTTTTCGTCAACGCTTTCGACCGCGTCTCCGCTGCCTGATTTCCAGTCCTTAATGACATTGTTCAAATACAGGTCTGCGCCTCCGCTGACATAATATACGGCGGGATAACCCGATTCGAGGGAGCCGGTGGTGTTATAGGCGTGTACGCTGTCTATATGTATAAGCTTGCCATCACAGTAACGGTATTTTCCCGCCGCATCGTATATTCCGCCGTCGTTCGAGTCGATGATGAAATAGTAGTTTTTATCAGTGCCTTGAAGAAGAGTTATGTGATTGGAATATCTTACCGGGCAGGTGGATTGAAATTCATATGCGCAAAAGACCGTAGTTCCCTTTATGTCGAGAATGTACGGAAAGCTGTACTGAAGCTCGCCCCGTTGATAGCTCAGGCAAATGAACAGCTCAAGCCTGCCGTCGCCGTCGAGGTCATAGTAATATTTTCCGCACTTGAAGTTGTTGTAGTCATACTCATATTCGCTCGCGGTTTCGACGCGGCGTGAAACGGAGGTCTGCCACGACTTGGTTTTCAGAAAGGCTTCGTACAGCGCGCGGTCGTCGACTGTGTTTTTGACGGTTGCCGCATTTGCCTTTTGCGTTGTATCGTTTACAGTAGTTTGTGCGTTGCTGACCGAATTGCTTTCGGAAATTTCGCCGACATATTCCGAACTTTGTGCGCTGTCAGGTTCGTCGGCGGGCAGATCGGAGCCGCCGGAGTTACAAGCTGCCATGGCGATCATCGCACACACGACGCACACCGCTGCAAATATTTTTGCGATTTTTTCGTTCATTGTCATTCTCCTTTCATATGAGCTAAATTATAGCATGCTTTTCTAAAAAATAAATAAGAGCGGTATGAAAGGCATATTTTATGGAACGAACGGCAACATTTGCCGAAAATGAACCCGACGGCAAGCGGTTATATTGACAAACGAAGCTAAAAAAGGTAAAATATCACGAGTGATTCAGGCGCAGTTGGGCGAGGAGGAATGCCGCCGGGGCGGATAGAGTCATTGCTCCGAGGTGAAGAAACAAGGAGCGGAGCGAGCGCACCATCGTCCTCGGCAGCTCCATATCATTCGTTTCCGCCTTTGGCGAAAACTCATTCATTGCGCGCCTCGTCCTCTCCCCAAAAAGGCAAGCCTTTTTGGGACCCCCGTATTATGCGACTATGTTTCTGAGGGAAGCGCCGCGGACGGATAGCAGAAAGCCAATAAGCAGGAAACTGACTAAAAAATAAATATAACCGGGTGTGGCGCAGCTGGTAGCGCGGGTGGTTTGGGAGTGCCGTGGCGGTATCCGGGGCGGGGCAAGGCGAAATGCCGCAAAGCCTTGCGACACAGGCGTTTGCTGGTTTCCCCTCGGTTGCCGAAAACGGCACAAAAGCGGCTTTGACCACATAAATGACCACAGACAGAAAAATCTTTGATTTTCTTCCCCGCCGTGGTATAATGATAGAAATTGAATATCCGGGTGTAGCCCAGTTGGTAGGGCGCCACATTTGGGATGTGGAAGCCGCGCGTTCGAGTCGCGCCACTCGGACCAAAAAGCCCTCCAGAAGTTATACTTCTGAGGGCTTTCTTTGTTTTATGCGACGCAACAAATGAAATGCCACACTCTGTATTTCCTCATGTTTTATTTTTCCTTGTTTTAATCTATAATACCAATACAGATTTTATTTAATGAAATTACGGAGGTGAATTCTTTTGGGTGACAAGTACCGAGATCCTGTCCATGGCTTTATTGAAGTGACTGATCTTGAAAATGAAATTATTAATTCCGCGCCATTTCAGCGGCTCAGAAATGTAAAACAGTTAGCAATGACATACCTTGTTTTTCACGGCGCAGAACATACTCGCTTTGGTCATTCGATAGGTGTAATGCATTTAGTCACAAGAGCTTTTGATTCTGCTGTGTCTAATGGAAGTTATTCTTTTTCGGACGAAAAGTATGCATGGTATAAGCAACTTCTAAGACTCATTGCATTAACTCACGATTTGGGACACGCACCCTTTTCGCATGCATCAGAAGCTGTTTTTCCTGATGGCCTTGAGCACGAAGATTTCACAGAAAAAATTGTTAAAGAAACCATCATCGCTACTCATATCAAGGCCATTGGAGCTACATTTGTAGAAAAATATGGCCCTGAGTACGATATTACGCCAGAATTAATATGCGATATTTATCGTGGAAGACTACCGGGAGAGAATTCAGAGTTCACATTTTTAAAAAGTTTCATGGATAGTGAATTGGATTGTGACAAGATGGATTATCTACTTCGAGATTCACTTTTTTGTGGTGTAAAATACGGAAACTATGACATCGAACGCCTATTGTCTTCCCTTACAATTTATATACAGGATGGTTGTCCACGTTTAGCAATCGGAAGCGGAGGTACTCAAGTATTCGAGGAATTTGTTCTTGCGCGGTATTTCATGTTCGTACAAGTCTACTTTCATCGTACACGTCGTTTTTTTGATATAATGTTTTCTCAAGCACTTAAGTGTATTTTGCCAGACGGAACATACCCACAAGACGTTAATGACTATTTAATGTGGGATGACTGTCGTGTTATTCAAGAGTTAAAAGCTCATGTTGATGATAACGACGCATGTGCAAATATTGTCAAAAGAGTCGTCTACTCCTGTGCTAACGAAAGTGTGACACACCCAAAGTCAGGAGATAGAAATGAATTCAAGCTAATTAGCTTGCAGGCCAAAGAAAAATTTGGCGCGGAGAATTTTTTGGAAGATTACTCTGCCGGAAAAATGCCACACAAAATTCCAATTAAAAGTGAGATTGATGACGAGAAAGCGATTGTGATTATTCACAAGAGCACCGGAAAGATCACAACAATTTCCGAGGAATCTCCTATTATACAAAGTCTTACTAATAAGATTGATATTCAGCGGCTGTATGTTAAACCTTCCCTATATGAAACAGTTTCACAATACTTGAGGGAGATCTATGCAGCCATACAGAGTTAGGCACTGCGAAACAGGAGGATTTATGGTTAATTTGGAACAATGCGCTATTATTATACGGCAAATATGTGACGCAACTGAACCGGGCAAGAAAATGGTTCAAAAACTTTTTTATTTAATGGAACGAAAGGGCCTCCAATTAAATCTCGCCTATAGCATACACTTTTTTGGACCGTATAGTGCAAAACTCGACACCGCATTACATACTTTGGAAAGTATGGGTTCAATAGAAATTGATACATCTGGCATGACACATATAATTCGAGAAGGAAAGAATATGACAGGCGCAGCTCTGAATGCTACAGACTCTTCTGTTGTAAATTATGTCTTAGATAACTTTTTAGGGAAAACTGCATTAGAGTTAGAAGCCCTCACCACTTTGGATTATGCAGCCACCACAATTTTGAAAGATAAATGCTCGGACGAAGACATAATTAATGAAGTCGTGAAGATTAAAGGGGAAAAGTTTCCCAGAGAGTATTTATCTCGTGAATTAGTAACGTTAAAGCAAACAGGCTATATCCAATAAATCGATTCTCACAGATAGTAGATAGAGGACTACCGATACGAGTACTGATGTACCAGTTCTCGTATCGGTAGTCTTATTTATCTACTGCTAAGCTAAGCGAGTGATCATACTTAACTGTCTCGGATACCGAATTCAACATCCGAGACAGTTCTATTTATTTTCCTTCGTCCGTTTGCCTTTCTTCTCCTCCGGCGGCCCCCCATCACCCTCCCCCAGTTCCTTCAGCCGCTGCGCTTCCGCGATCTCTGCTTTCATCTCCACGATCAGTGCCTTGAGCTTCTCCTCGCACTCCTCGCGGGTGTGGGCGTAGACATTTCGGGCGTGCTTTTTACCATCGGGCCACTTGGGAGAGTAGCGCCCCTCGAAGAGGTGGTCGTTGATCTCGCTGACGCAGCCGGTGCCGGATCTGCGCTTGCGGCCCACATAGGGCTCGAAGTCGGTCATACTCGGCTTTTCCGCCTGGGCCGGGGCAGTTTCCTGCCCCGGCTCTGAAGCGTCCTCCTGCGGTGCTGCCTTGCCGATACTTCGGTCAATGTTGGCGGCTGCCGTGAGCCGCATATCGTCGGTGATGTGGGTATAGATGTCCAGCGTGGTGGCTGCTGACACATGCCCCAGCATAGCGGAGAGTGTTTTCACATCCATGCCGTTTTCCAGCGCCAGCGTTGCGAATGTGTGGCGCAGATCATGGAAGCGCACATGCTTGCACCCCGCGTGTTCCAGGATGAGCTGCAGTCTGCGGCGCACCACGCCGGGCGTGATGGGACAGTCCTCCTTCACTGGGGACGGGAACATCCAGCGGGAGTCTACTGTCTCTTTGTACTCCCGCAGCACCTCCACCACAGCGGGTGGCAGGACGATCTTTCGGACGGAATTCTTCGTCTTGGGCGTGCTGATTTGAAGCTGCCCACGCACATCATAGACCTGCTTATTCACATTCAGCACACCGGTTTTGAAGTTCAGATCGTCCCATTGCAGCGCCATGAGCTCACCACGGCGCAGGCCGGTTGCCAAGTCCAGAAGGAACACTTCGTAGTACCCCCTCGAACTTTGCTTGAATGAGGAATCGCTGCAACTCCTCCCGCGTCAGTACCTGCATCTCCCGCGCCTTTTTCGGCGGAAGCTTACAGCCGATGGCCGGGTTCACACGGATCAGTCCATCCTGCACCGCCTTTTCCAATGCGGAGCGGCAGGTGGCATGACACATACGCACCATCCGGTCGGACAGCCCTTCGCCGTACTTGTCGATGAAGCGCTTCCGGCCACTTTTCTTGAGCCGACCATAGAACTGCTGCAGGTCGTTCTGCGTCAGCTTGTTCAGCGGGATGTCCCCGATCTCCGGGATAATGTGCAGGCGGATGCGGCTCTCATAAGTCTCCTGCGTGGTGGGACGAATTTTTGGCTTAGAGTGATTTTCGTACCAGTATGTCAGCCAGTCTCCGAAGGGCATCTCAGGCCGCACCTTCTCTGGCTTCCGCCCGCCGCACTCCTCCTTGAGCTTTTGAAGCTTCTCGACGCACTCCTTCTTGGTTTTGGCGAGGACATTTTTTGTTTTGGGGTAGCCGCTGTCATCATAGCCGATGACGATGCGCCCCTCCCACCGGCCATCCTTGCGCTGCCTTACCGTTCCGTCTCCGGCTTTTCGCTTTCTTGCCACGGTCTCAACTCCTTTCCGAAGATATCTTCCATGAAGCCGCCCACGATGCCGCAGGCTGTCTTCTGCATATCCGAGGTGACATGGGTATAGGTGTCCAGCGTGAAGGACGCATTGGTGTGCCCCAGGATGCCGGACAGCGTTTTGGCGTCCACGCCGCTGGTGAGAGCGTGGGTGGCGAAGGTGTGGCGCAGATCGTGGAAGCGGATGCTGGGCAGCCCTGCCCGCTGGAGGAGCGTTTTCATGTGGCGATAAGCCGCATTGGGATCGACGGGATCTTCCGGCTTCACCGGGTCTGGGAATATCCATTGACTGATAGCATCCGCTTTTCGCCGCCGCAGGATTTTCGTCACACTGTGCGGCAGGATGATGGTACGCATTCCTTGATTTGTCTTCGTTTCACCGACGGTGTACTCGCCCTTCCGCTGGCTGTGGAGGGTTCGGCACACCTTCAGCGTCCCGGTGTCCCCATCGAAATCGTTCCATTGCAGACCGCAGATCTCGCCGCGGCGCAGGCCGGTCATCAGTTCTGTCTGGAAGAAGTCCCGCCATACCTCGTCCTGCTCCACCACTGTAAGGAAGTCGTCCAACTCCGCACGGGTGAGAATGCGCTTGGGCTTGTAGTTGGGCTTGGGCGCTGTCGTGCCTTCGGTGGGGTTTCTTGGAATGACATGCGCCTGCACTGCGTCTTCAGTGCGGCGTGGAGTGTGGAATGAATGTGGCGCACCATGGAGTCGGAGAGCTGATGCCCCATCTCGGGGTGCTCGTGGATGCGCCCCTCCGTTTTTAGGCGGCTGTACATCCGCTGGATGTCCTGCTGGGAGAGGAGGGAGATCTGCTTGTCGCCCAGCTGCGGCTTGATGTAGTATTCGATGTAGCGGCGGTAGCCCTCGAGGGTACCGGGCCGCACCGTACCCGCCTTGTACTCCGTGAGCCAGCGGTCCAGCCACTGGCCCAGCGTCATGCGGCTGTCCTCGGTCAGCTCCACATCGCGGTAGCACTCGATGTTCTGGTGCAGCTTATCCAGCAGGGCCTTTTGCGTCTTGGCATACACATGACGGAACAGCGGCTCGCCGTTTTCCCGGTGGCCGATGACGATGCGGCCCTCCCAGCGGCCATCGTCACGCCTTCGCACCATGCCATCGCCGGCCGGTCTTCGTTTTGCCATGTATTTCACTTCCTTTGACTGAGATTTCTTTTTGCAACACAAACAACTACCACACTTTTTTGGAAATAGCTATCAGAACTTTGAAATGGTTCGTCATTACATCCGCATAGAAAACCCGTGGTACTGCTCGTATTGTTCCTCTTCATTATCTACAGCGTATTCCACCGTGCGGTCGATTTTGCCGCCGCGTTCCAGAATACGCCGGATCTCCTGCTTGCTGTGATGCAGCGTTTCCAGATGGAAGCGGTCATTGTCGCCGGTGTTCATCACATCCAGAATGGAGATCAAACCGCAGACGGCATCGTCCACCGTAGGCAGGAGTTCACCGTACTCGGTGGCATCGATGCGGCTTTCCAGATACTCACAGCCGCCCATATCGAAGTAGGCTTCCATGCTGCTGCGCAGAAGCGTCTGGTCGAAGAGCTTATTGTCTCTGCATCGGACATTCTCCGGTGTGGTGTAGGTGATGTATTTTTGATTCGGCTCCCATCGCACCTTGTAGCCGTACTCCGCCATGAATGCGATGAACTCCTCACGGGTAGCACAGTTCTCCATAGCTTCCTTAATGGTACGGCACAGCCGTTTCTTCCAAGCAGGAATACGGAACGGATCTGCCTTGCTCTCGGTGAAGGACAAGCCATACTCCCGGCAGAGCTGGTTGCTGTATTCCTTGGCCTGCTGCATCTCCCGGGCGCTCTGGTGAAACTTCTGGCCGTTTTCAAAGTTTACCGAGTTCATGATGATGTGATTGTGGATGTGCGCCGTATTCATATGCGTAACCACCACGCACTGGTAGCCCTTGAAGTATTTCGCAAACTTCAACCCGATCTCATGCGCTGTATCAAAATCCAGCGGATCGTCCGGGGCGAAGGCTTGGACGATGTGATAATAGCTACGGCCATCTGTTTTGCGGAACTGTTTCTTTACCGCTTCGAATTCATCCTGAGCTGTTTGAGCCATGCAGTTGACACCAGATATGAGACGCTCCACCGTTTTCTCACGGTTTGTAACATAGTCCAGGATACCGCTCAGACTGCGTGAGACAGCAATGAATTTAATGTTTGCCATGCGTTCCGGTACACCTCCGTAAAGGGTTCATAGTTCACCTGCGTGATACGCCCCTGCCGAGCCATGACCGTGAGCTGGTTCAGGTTATTTCCCTGATAGCGCAGCTCCCGCAGAAGCTCATCCATACCTTCAATGACCGTGACCTCACGATCCATAGCCGCCCGGCGCACAAACTCGCTCTCGGTCATATGAGCTGCATCCGCCTTGCGGCGGGGGCGGGTAATTTTCCCCCCCGCGACACGGGGGGCT
>ERZ791624.91-NODE-91-length-65545-cov-8.291678_pt1 | contig 65545 bp, 77 predicted proteins | sample MGYA00510058_ERZ791624 | MGnify/ENA primary metagenome ERZ791624 (study PRJEB30046, sample SAMN00715158) | human gut metagenome | study: EMG produced TPA metagenomics assembly of the A metagenome-wide association study of gut microbiota in type 2...
CTCAGGGCAAGAAGTACAAGTTCATGTCTATGTACAAGACTACCTTCACCGTTGCCATCGTTGCAGCTGTAGTATTCATCGGTAGTTTCTTTGTTCGTGGCTTGAGCAAGAGTATCGACTTCACTGGTGGTCGTAACTATGTAGTACAGTTCGAGAATCCTGTAGAGCCTGAGCAGATTCGTTCCGTTCTTGGTGATGCATTCGTTAATGCAGATAGAACTAAGGCTACTACCAGCGCTATCGCTATCGGTACAGACGGTAAGACCATCCGTGTATCTACCAACTATATGATTGAGAGCAACGACCCAACTGTTGATGACAAGGCAGAGACCATTCTCTATACAGCCTTGAAGAAGGCTAACCTGGTATCCCAGAAGAATGTCGATGCATTCAAGAATCCAGATGTTCGTCAGGGTGGTTCTATCATCAGTAGTACCAAGGTAGGTCCTTCTGTCGCTAGCGACATCACATGGGGAGCTATCAAGAGTGTACTCTTCGCATTGATTGCTATCTTCCTCTACATCCTGATACGTTTCCGCAACGTGGCCTTCTCTGTAGGTTCTACTGTAGCTTTGGCATTTGATGCCTTGACAGTAATCGGTTTCTACTCACTCCTGTGGGGTCTCGTTCCATTCTCATTGGAGATTGACCAGACCTTCATCGGTGCTATCCTGACTGTGGTAGGTTACTCTATCAACGATAAGGTGGTTGTGTTCGACCGTATCCGTGAGAACTTGAAGTTGCATCCTAAGGGCGACCGTCAGAAGCTCTTCAATGCATCTATCAATGAGACATTGGCTCGTACCATCAATACGTCTACATCTACATTGCTCGTGTTGCTCTGTATCTTCATCCTCGGTGGTGACAGCATCCGCAGCTTCTCATTCGCAATGATCCTGGGTGTTGTATTCGGTACATTGTCATCTATCTTCATTGCATCTCCAATGGCTTACATCGTTCTTGGTCGTAAGATTAAGGAAGAGCCAGCTGAGGAGGTTGCAGAAGTTAAGTAATCAGAAACTCTTCATTCTTTCTCTGTCCGATGTATGTCGGATAGAGAAAGATACTGGAAAGAATATAAAAATAATAAAGGTCGCTTCCTGATTGTCAGGAGCGACCTTTATTGTTTTATCATCTCTGGAATGATAAGGAAAGTACGTGGTCCCACCGAGAATCGAACTCGGATCAAAGGTTTAGGAAAGATCTATCTTGATATATGAATATCAGAGAGTTACATCATTTCCTTTACTTTTTGTGGAATATTCGTAGAACTTCTGTCTATAAATGAAGAAATCCGCACCCAAAATGTAGGCACGGATCTCAAATGCAAGTTCCGATTATTACATCGGTGGTGCAAAGTTACATATTTATTTTCAAACAGCCAAATTTTCGAGAAAAAATCCGTCCACCTTCCCAGGCAAACGGATCCACGAATAGATTTATTCCACAAAAAGCGTTCATTTCTCCAGGAGCACTGTCCTGGCGAATGTTATACGTGAGTGAGGATTGCTTGATACGATCTCCTGTCTTATACACTTCGTTCCGAATTTAAAGAATAAGAATTTTTTCGGTACTCTGTGTAAAACAGTGTATAGGGTATCTCTTGATACAATATCCAGGGATACCTTCTTCTTATCAAGAATCCCCTCCACGTTCACCCAGGGATCAGAATATCTGATCGCCTGTATCTTATATGCCGAACTATCCACATAGATGATACTGTCTTTCAGATCTGTTGCAGCCTTGATCTTCGTCTCGCTGGATGCCTTGTTGATCTGTTGAACACGTTTCAACTTAAGACCAAGATCCTTCACGATAGCATTCAGATCCTGGAACTGTTCTTTCAGCTCAGTATTGTTCACCGTCACACTCTGGACGGATGCCACTTCCTTACCTGTCTCAGTCTTTCTGTGTCTGACTGAATCCACAAGTGCTGCCTGGTTCTTTTCGAGCCTGGCATTTTCTTTCCTGGTTTCCCTCGTATGCCTATACACATACGTACAGGCAACAATAAGGGCTATAATAAGTAAGGGAAAGCACTTATCGAGTAATCTTCTGATCTTATTTTCCATGCTCCTTGATATAATTAATGATACCTTCCACGTGAACCTTCACGATAGCATTCTTGCCTTCCAGTGACAACAGCCAGGACACATCATCCTTATTGTCCTGGAAGAAGTTCTCTGTTAGCACAGCTGGGCACTTTGTATGCTTCAAAATGTAGAAGCCAGCCTCAAAGTCTGGATCCTTATCAGAGAAATCTGTGCGGATCTTCTTGCCAGCCAGGATCTTCTTTGCAGCATCATAGAGGCTATCAGCCAGAACGTCTGCCTTAGTCTGACCACGTGACGTGAAAGCACTCCAGCCAGAGGCTTTCATCCACTGACCATTGCCAGCGGCATCCACGTGAACCGATACCAGGATCACATTGCCAGCTCCAACCTTATCACAGATGGCATTCACACGCTTGCACCTCTCAGCCAGAGATACATCGTTATCCTCTGTGACGATACGCTGTGCATCATAGCCCTTAGCCTGGAGCTGCTTCACAACTTCCTCAGCTATTTGTCGGGCATACTTGTATTCTCGGAAAAGACCATCTGGTGATCTTTTACCTGGTGTTTCTTCACCATGACCATTGTCTATAAGTATCTTCATAACCTTAATCTTTAGATCTGTTTTTACTTGCCTGTGAAAGCGCATCTGTAAGAGCATCCACAAGCTCCTGTCTGCTTACCATTGTCTTAGCCAGCTTCTCAACACGTGAAAACTCTGTTTTAGTTTTCTCGTCTGCCTTCTCTCGCACCGATAGCCACTCAACAACCAGGAGGAATATACCAACCATGCAAGTTACTATAGGTATGCCTTCCAGGATCTCCAGGTGGACTAGTGCCATGACCTTACATAAGGAGATCAGCAAGTCTATACCAGCCGCTATAAGCATACCACCTTCGTAGGTGATGAACTTGATCAGCGACCGCTTCAATCCCCAGGAGGATCTTATCTCACCTCTGACCTTAGCTTTAGCCAGACCAGAGGCAAGATCTATAGCCATAGCAAGCAATACGATAAAACAGGCTATCACTATAATGATAAGCTCCATTCTCACACCAATTAATAATGAATACATAGGCTCTATCTGTTCTTTTTGAATTTGCAGCGTTGATAGAATCTGAGATTATCTTCATCATCCCTGGTGATAGGACTGGAAGGAGAAAACATTTTAAAGCCAGCGTTCTCTCCATATCTAACAACCTTGATCACTCCACGGAACGGAAACTTCCTGTTAGGGTTAAGGAATAGTTCCTTTAGCTTCTTGCTCTCAGTGAAGAAAGCGGATGCTGGTTCCATATCGTTAGGGTTGTTGGAATCTGGAGCATAGGCTACCAGGCAGCGATCTCCATTCTCAGTGCTCTTGTTAATCGCACCAGTGAAAACCTTAACCTTGTTTATCACTACATCTATTGAGGTGAACTCACAGCAGAAAAGATCCGCCTGGTTTCCTCCTTCCTCATCGACAAAATCTTCTATCTCCATATCCTAATTAGATGCTGTCTGGAATGTTATAAGTTACACAATCAGCCTTAACCATCGCCTTGATAGCCTTGCGATCTTGCAAGAATGCCTTGTAGGATGCAACAGCATTATCGGCTTCCTCATCCTCCAGGATACCAAGCTGTGCAGCCTGGTAGTCATTCACCAGCTTCTGCTGCTGATCCTGTTGGTACTTCTCAGTGAGAAGCGTTTCGAGGATGTTGTTACCTGTGCGAGGATACTCAACACGCAAGCTGTCATACTGCCAGCTCTTTACCTTCTTAGGCTCTGAGCCTTCACCTTCGCCAGCCTCTGTGTTACCAGCGTTCTGTTCCACCTCAATCTCCTTGATGTTGTGGTTGTAGTTGAACGTACTCTGACCATTTTTCAGATCATCAATCACCTGTGGCTTATCTACAGAGATCAGCCCTGTTTTCAGTCTTAATGTTTCCATAATTTATACATTTATTAAATATGAAATTCTTGTGTTGTTCCGAGCACTTAATGATCCAGCCATATTCGGATGGAAATAGGTGCTTGATGTCCTCTTCATTCTTAATGAGATAGTGCTTCTGAGTTTCCTCCAGTTTCTTGTAGAACTTAAGAAGGATCGTCTTTCTCAGCAGAATATTATAGTGGTTCTGCTTGAATCCCACAAAGTCGATAGAGCGATCATCTACAGGAAAGATCTGCCATGTGTGCTTAAATTCCACATGAAGCTCAGCTCCCAGGTACAAACCTGCCATATCCAGAACGAACTGGAGTGCTTCTTTTGTTTCTGCCAGGAATACCATATCATCCATATATCGGAAATAGTATATCTTGCAGCCGAACTTCTGCTTAACCATCCTGGCAAGTTCTTCCTTAACCCAGTGATCAAAGTATGCCAGGTATATGTTAGCCAGATACTGACTTGTGAAATTGCCAATAGGCAAACCTACATTCTTACCGTTACTATCAATTATCTTAAACAGCAGCTCCAGGAGATCCTCATCATCTATGGTGTATCTTAGGATAGCCTTCAATACAGCATGATCTATGTGGTCATAGTACTTTGTAATGTCCGTTTTCAGACAGAACTGTGTACCAGCGAAATCAAGCATGAGAGCCTTGCCTACATCATCAGCGCATTTCTGGATGCCTCTACCTTTGATACAAGCATAGGTGTTGGCTATGAAAATGTGCGTCCAAAAAGGGCTTAACACGTTGATCACGCAGTGGTGAATGATACGATCTGGAAAGAAAGGTGCTATCATAATGATACGATCTTTTGGATCGTGTATCTCCTTCACCTTATATTCACCAGGAACGTAAGTCTTTTCAGATAGGATCTCATACAGAATCTGTAGATTTTCATTGATGTTCTCATTGAACTCATCTATCTCTGTGCGATCCTTCTTACCCTTCTGTGCTGTGTACTGAGATAAAATCAAATTCTCTGTTGAATATATCAGAGGATATACGTTTCTTATCTTTGCAGTAGGAGATATAAGCAGTTTACCAGTGTTACCTATGTAATAGCCTACATCATCGAAATCTTGATACACATAAGGGATGATCACCTTATTATTATCCTTAGTGCCGTGGACGTTGTTCTGAGCTTTGTGACCCCATTGTCTTACTTGCACAGCTTTATTATCCATCATATATTATTTTACCATCCACCAGACTTGCCAGTGGATCCTGTGTGGTAGGGTGGCGAAACTCCTACAATATCTTTATTAAATTAGAAATCACGGTAAAAGCGGAACCCAATATTCGCATTCGAATTCGAGGAGCGATTATTCGCATTCAGATAGCCGAACCCAGCATTCGCACCATTATTCGCATTCGCACCGAGCAGAGCACCCCTGGAGATCGCCACCGTGTATATTTTTACTTTATTTTCTCATTCTGATTTTTCTGAAATGCTTTGAAAGTTCAGTGTACTTTGCAGCCAGGTCGAAGCCGTGCCGAACCGCACACCGAACTTTCCGTACCTTATTTTTTAATTTCGGCACAAGCGGAACCCAATAAGCGCATACGAATACGAGGAGCGATTACGCGCATTCAGAGAGCCGAACCCAGCATACGCACCATGATTCGCACCCGCACCGAGCAGAGCACCCCACCAGCCTACTGTGGCATTTCTCCAGAAATAATCAGTATTACCTGTAGTAGGTGAGCCACCTACCTTGCTAACAGCAGATAAGCCGTAGCTGGTGATACCCTCTACAAGTCCCCAACCTTCATCACGTGGCAGTGATACAGCCGCTTCATATCCTTCTGGAACCGTTGTGGCAGAATCAGAGTGAGAAGTGAACTTAGAAGGATCCTTGCATACATACAGCGTGCTTTCGCTTTCGCCATAATATACCAGGAAATCATCTGCCAGCATCCAGAGATATTCAAAAGGAACACCGAAACCACGGTATGATGTTACCTGGAATACCTTATCTACTCCACCACCAGCCCAGTTCTTAACAGTATAGGAAACCTTTCCTGTGTTGTTACCAAGTGGAAGCGTGACACCGCAAGGGATAAAAGGATTGTATCCGTTGTGGGTGTTCCACTGATTACCATCACAAGAGCATCCAGATCCTAAACCTCCCTGGTGATAGCCCTCATCTGTAAGCTGAGCCGTGTAAGCATCCTGGTTGTACATTGAAGCGTATTCGATACGCTGGAACCACTTGATCGTGTTGTAAGCCCTACCAGCTCCATGATGGATGCCATTACCAACAGCGTTACACCATCCACGAACAGTGCTCTTGCTTACTGAGGTACGACCAATACCGATCAGACTTCTGTACGTTCCATCCCAGGAAGCGTTATTGCTACCACCACGACAATTAGCGGCATTAGCTGAAAATACTGGCAGACCGTTTTCGTCTCGCTTCACATTATCGCCATCCCATGTAAGGAAGGAAGCCGATACAGGCTTCTTATTAACATTATCATAAGTAGCGAACCAAGGAGAGATCGTTTGTCGTTCTACCTTAGTGAAACCTGGAAGCGGATACTCACTGATAGCATAGATCCATGATGTACCATTGATCTCCAGACGGAAATAGAACTCTGGAAGCTCCAGCATCACATTACCATCTGATCCATCCAGGATCGCCTTAGCTCCACCTTCTGTTAAGCGAGAATCGTTAGGATGAAGGTAGTACTTAACTGTACCATCCTCATTTTCCACGAAACGCTTCATACGGTTCTGGAGCGGCAAAGTTTTATGCAGTTCCAGGTTGCCCACTCTCTTTAACTTGTAGTCCTTGCTTGTGTTGTCGTGCTGAACACCATACCACATATCATAAGGGAACTGTGGTTTTGTTCCGCTACCACTACCTAAAATTAAACCCATGTTATTATAATTTAGAATACCTTACCAGATCCCCAGTAAACTTCATATTCATCCAGCGAGATAGCACCTGGGGAAATCTCTGTTATCATAGCTGGAGACCAGTCACCAATAGGAACTGGCAAAGGGCTTGCGCCTTTATCACCGATCAGCTTGCAAGTGAGAAGAACGTTTGAATCCATTGTGTTGATCTTCTTCTGGCGAACAAACACACTGAAACTGCTTCCATCCTCTAACTTGAAGCCTTTTTTCAGATCCTCTACCTTTCCGTGTGAAAGGATGCGGATACTCTTTACTTCATCCATACGCTTAAACGTGTTTGATGTTTATAATTCTTATTCTGCTGCAAATATACAAAAAATGCGTATGAGATACGCATCAATTAAGATTAATTATACAAATATCTACCAAAAATCTTATATTACACCTCCTTTCCACATTAAAAGTAGGGCTATGCCCTGGATGATCTGTCCTACCAGACCACCCAGGATCGTAGCCAGGAAATCAAGCCAGTCCCACTTGTCTCCGTAAGACTTATCCTTGTCCATACCAGCAGCCAAACCAGCCACGAACAAAATAGTAAACAAGAAGCCACATTGTATGGCATACCAGAAATGCTTCTGCCTGTTGCTCTCTGTTATCCAGCTCATTGTTTTTGTATGTTTGCTAAAACATTCTCCAGACCATTGATCCGATCCCTCAGCTCCTGGCGAACCTGGTGAAGCTCCTGGAGATCGTAAGGCAATTCGTACCCCATAAGGGATGCTTCATAGCACTTCGTGATCTTGTAGTCCGATCCAGAAAGCTCATCTTTGAGATCCTGGATCTTGCGTTTGTACATCTGAGCATCTGGAACCTTCTCATACTTGAATGCGATATGATCACCAGCATCATAAGGGATGGTTCTAACTACATAGCCTTCTTCACACTCCAGCTTGCTCTCATCAATATCATCCACAGGCTTCCAGCCCTGGATAAGGAGATCCTTAGTCTGATCTTCTGCAGTAATGATCTTCTGGTGGATCTTCCCATCAGTTCCCTGGTAGCTCTGGCAGTAGTCTGATACTTCCTTTCCTTCCAGGAAACCGAACTCATTAATCTGACCTAGTAACTTCATAACTTTAATATTTATACTTACTTACAGTCCATACATTAGTGGTGGTAGAACCTTTCACCCATATACCAAAGACGAACTCCAGGCACTGACCTTCTCCACAATCATAGTAATCATTCTCACTTGTATCATCGTAGATATGCTGCCCAGACATCGGTCGAACACGCATTGCTCCAGCTCCCATCTGCTTGAACTTGATTATTCTTCCGTTCTTAGTGTCGTTAGGCAGATATACATCCTTAACTACATTCCTGTTACACAATCCGATAACGAATGATACGCTTTTAGGAATACAGCGTTCACTATAGCTGGAACTATCACCTATGAACCTAGTGTTAAGGATCAGTCCACACGCTTTGAGATCCCAGAAATATCCACCGTATGCTGGAGCTGACCCCTGGTTATCAGCTCTACCATATACACCAGCTACAAGCGTTTCATCAGCATTCAACTCATAAGCAGACTTAGATACATTAGCGAATCCGAGACCCACGATAGCCGATCTGTGCGATCTTCCTGTTGATGCTGATATGGAATCGGTTCCAGCCATGTTAGCGAATATTCCAGATGGTGACATATAAGCGGTTCCTGTTGAATAGCTTGGCGCATTCTTTGCAGTTGCCTGTACTACACCTCTGTTTGCATCAAGAGTGATCTTAGCACCCATGGTGGTGTATAGTGAATGATCTCCACCAGATATAGCACTCTCCACCTGGATCAAACCTCCCTTAGCATCAAGAGTGATCTTTCCGCTGGATGTTGTACTCAGAGTAGAAACGATCTTACCTCCAGACAGGAACCAGTCTCCGATATTAGCACCCTCAGCCAGAAGCAAGTTAGTTGCTATGCTCTCAAACTGAGCACCGAAAGGGTTCCACTTGGATGTGTTCGTAGGAGCCACGTTAGAGAAGGTTCCAGCATCGACACGTGCCACGTAATAGATACCATTGTACTTGACAATATCAACACGGTACTGGGTTCCGTAGTAAGTCTTGGATGCCGAATATTCGCCACGATAGATAGGAGCCAGGCTATAGCCATCTGTTCCGTCTCTACCATCTTTTCCATCAATACCATCCCTTCCATCCTTACCATCTGTACCATTAGTACCATCTTTTCCGTTGGTTCCGTTTATTCCATCCTTACCGTTTGTACCATTAATACCATCCTTGCCATCCTTGACCACTGGAACACGCTCTGTGTCATAGACGTTGCCAGATCCATCCTTAAGCGTGAAATCCACCCATGAATCAGAGCTTGATACGTTGATCGTGATAGACTTCGCCTTAAGCTGTGTCGCTGTACTCTTGGATGATGCAAGACCTACCAGATACAAGTCGGTAGTGTTTTCTGGAGCCTTACCACCAACCTGTTTCATCTGCTTTGCAGTGATCTTGGAAGGAGATACATTTCCGCTCTTATCAACCTTAACACTGGTACATGATAGCTCCAGGTATCGTGATACGGCATCCGATCCATCCTTTCCAGGATATACCTTTGAGATAGTATATACAGCCGAATAGGTAACACCATCGTAAGTGCATGAGATCTTAAGTGTTGCCTTATTGCTACTCATATCTATGTCAGTAGCCTTTCCTGTAGTGGTACTGAAACTACAGCTACATCCGCTTGCTGAACATGAATAGTATATACCAGATACTACAGAGGATCCCTTATAGAGAGTAGCCTGGGTTCCCTGGATGGAACCGATCACATTACCGCTTGAATCGCAAGTAACGGTTTCATTCTCGTTAGAGAGATCAAGCCTACAGGTTTCTTCTACAGCTTTGGCAGTAGAGAACATCCTGTTAGCGATATAAGCAGAGATCTCAGCATAGGGAGCACTGGAAGAATCAGAGCTTTGGATCATCTGTGCGTAACCTTGTGCCATGCCAGGTATTCCCAGGAATGCAAATGGATAACGACCCTGTGCCCTATTGTGGAGATCAGTTCCTCCACAATACTTAAGCGCATCTATCAAGCTATCATTCCAGGCTACAGCATCATAGCTTACCAAGCAAATGAAACATTCAGAGTTATATGCCTTGATCTTTTTGGCGAATGCAGTCAGCGTGGAATCTACATTGCTGTATGTGTCACATTTGTACGTTTCCAGCACAGTCAGAGAGGAACGATCCACCCTTACCAGGGTTAAGCCTCTGGTGGCACAAGTGATCGTCTCTGTCTTGGTTCCGTTGTAGATCGTAACCTGTCCGTCTGCTATTCTGTTCATTCCTGTACCCCTCAGATAGATATACTTGGAATCAACACCATCAACACCATCCTTGCCAGGATCGCCTGTAAGTCTGGTGTAACGTGCCTGTGATTTCTTTCCGTTGGAATCAACCTCTACCACCTTCATCCAGAGATAAGGATAATCTTTGGTAGTAGCTACAGGTGCATCCGACCACGTTGTGTAGATCGTTGGTGAAGTGAATACATCTTTAGTCGTGAGATCCTTGGAAGTAGCGAATGAATAATCTGTGTACTTTCCGTTTGTTCCAGCTTCGCCCACGATCTTGCAAGCCTCTCCCCAGGTTTTGCCAGAATCGGATGATGTTTGCATCCATTGATCTCCAGTTTGGAATGATGTATGCCAGTTCTGCTTGTCGGATGAATAACGTGCCATAACCGAAACTCCATCCTTGCCATCGTAAGGTGAAATACGTGTAGGCACACTCCAGTTAGATAGCAGCTTATCTGCCTTATCCTGGTACACCTTGACAATATCAACATCAGCCAGAGCACCATTGACCATCCTAAACTCATCATAGCAGTTTGCGCTTGCATACATATTGCTATCATAGACCGTGAAACCGATCAGCTTCTTGTTAAGAGAAGCCGTTGCCTGTCTTACACCGTTCAAGAAACATGATACGGTGCGATCACTGAATCTGAATGCCAGGTGCATCCATGTTCCAGGCTTCACATCCATTTCCTTCATATTGAGAGTGAAGGCAGCATCCTGGATAGCCCATCCGATCTTCTTCTGATCCGTCTTGAACCAGAAGAATAGCGTGAAATTCTCCCCGAAAGGAAGATCATACTTAATTCTCAGATCTGAATCATCTGGAAGGCTCAGAAATTGGCGATCTCCTTCTGTAACTATGGAGCCGCCAGAACCTAGCTCTGTGGCATAGTTACCAGTTATATCCTTACATCCATCCTTAGCTGTGAAAGGTATATGGCAATAGGTTTGCTCTACCAGCTTACTTTTCTGTGCCATACTCATCCAGAGATATTCCAGTTTGCCAACACTTGGCATCTGGAGGCTCCATCCTGTAGGCTCCAGGGCTGTAGCATCGAGAGTAGGAGGCTCAACAGTAGATCCGTTCTTAGCGTACCGACACTCAAAATAAGAACTTGCAGCAGCATCAACACCGCTGTTTCCAGCTTCACCCTGGATCAGTGCCCAGGTGTATCTGGTAGGATCGCTGCTATCCATTTCCTCGAAGTCTGTGTACTGTCCCAGGTATGATCCTGGTTCTTCTCCATTGTTGCCTGTGAACGACAAACCGCCATCGTTAGAATACTTGAAGTGGGTGTAGCTGGTTCTTCCATCCTCACCAGGTGCGCCTGGTGTTCCCTTCTCTCCATCCTTGACGTATGGCATTGAGATCTTAGTTACGATCACCTGGTTTGTGCCAGCCAGAACCACCTCCAGGCTCATATTCGCCTTAAGGGATATTTTCAGATCACTCAGCTTATATGAGGTATCAAGAGAGATCGCCTTTGATGTAGGCTTACCTATGTGATCGGTTCCATATCCAAACAGGGTTAAGGAGAATCCCTTTGGAAGGGATGTTAAGTTCTCTGTGTTTGAACCAGTGATCTTGTTAAGCGACACTCTCAGAGAATCGCCAGCCGCCACCATCGTATCTGAATAGATGCGAACACTAGGAAGGATCTCATACATCACAGCATCCTCACCCTTAGCCTTGACACCTGTGTTAGTGGCTCCGATCCACCAGTAACCATTCATAATATAAGGAGTATCGCCAGCATCACCCTTGATACGACCGCCATTCTTCCACACCTTGTGAACATCATCCCAGCTGTATAGATCTCCAGCCACGATATAAGCATCACCAGGTGAGCCTTTAGGATGTGCAGCCTTAAGCTCAGCCTCGCTGTCATAGGATCCCAGGATATTAACACCCTTGCCATCCACACCTTCTGCCTTGATACCAGTATCTACTGATCCGATCCACCAGTTTCCGTTATCTCCGATCTTTGGAGTTTCGCCAGCTTCTCCATCCTTACCCTTGGCAATACACTGCCAGTAGGTTCCAACAGTAGGAGCATAGCCCTTAGTAGGTTCGCTGTAGATGTATCTGTATGTGGCTGTCACACCATTGTTAGTGTAAGTCACCTCATCGCCCTTATAGTACACATAGGATGCGTTGTATTCGCCACGGTACACACCGATCTCAGAAGAATCTCCAGAGGTGGATAGGAGCCTTACGTTATGAAGCGTGATCTGTCCTCGTTGCTGAACGTTGTAATCTATGTAAGACTGCTTATCTCCCATTCTGAACTTGTTTCCATCCAGATCCAGGTAGCAATATCCATCAGAAGTGACGATCTTACCTGTAGTGATCGTGTTGCCATTGATACGTGTGAAGCCGTATGTAGTTACAAAGTCTCTCCAACTTGAATCATACACAGAAGAAAGAACTCCCACCTGGAAGTAGTAGTTATTCGGATCGGAAGTAGGCTCAAACTTAAGCTGTTCCTGGGTTAAATACCAGGATCCTGTATCTCCTTTCTTGGAGCACTTGGCAAAGAGATAATAACCTCCAGCCTCTGATAAGGTAGCCTCCAGTGCAGCTATCTTCCAGTATCTAATATCTGTGTCTGAGATCGAAAGATGGCACAGTGTTCCAGATGTAGCCTTGAAAAGGTTAGGATCACCACCCAGGTTCGCTTGCATGATCACGTCTGCCAGAACAAACTGCTGGCTCTTGGAGCCTACAGTGAGCATATTTGTGTCTATACTGTTTGGCTTGATGTTGTCTGTATCGAAATATCCGTCTGGATCGTAGATCATGTTTCTCAGTTCCTCTGTTGTTCTCCAGCCATACTTTGCCCTGGTAAGATCTTTCAGTCTGTTAGCCTCCAGGATCGTGTCGTGCTTCTGTACGTTGATAACAGCCTGGTTTATGATGCTGATCGTTGCTGTATCTGAAATAGTGAGAGTGTAATCGTGTCTCAGTAACAGGTTCCTCTCAACCTTCTGGATACGAATATTCTTCTCAAGGTTGAAACGCTCATCCTTGATAGGAACGTAATCACCAGGAGTGAAAAGGCAGCTATCGCTATCCTTTGGCATATTCTCAATAAAATAGCTTCTGGAGAAGGTAAGCGCATACTGTGCCCTGGCTTGTTTAGCCTGTAAGAACTTGTCATATACGTAGAACCAAAGATCTTCCTCAGCATCCTCTATGTAAGAATCTGGCATGATTATATCCGTGATCTTATACTGATCTCCTTCTCTGATCTGGAAGGCTGTGGTGTTGCTTGTAGGGAACACAAGCCCACGTGCATCCTTATATGGCTTAAGGATGAATTTCTTAGTGCTGTGATCGTAATCATGTAGCTCAAACTCACGACCAGCCAAACGACCAGTGATAAACGTGATCTTGGCAGAGGTTCCATCTATGAGGTATGTGGTTCCATTGCTGTTGGATGCTTTCAGATCGAAGTCCATTGTATCATCCATGAAGGTATAGACATCATCACCCATAGCTGTTACCTTGCCTGTGCGTCTAGGATAAATATCATCGTTCTGGATGGCATCTTCCTCCACACCGATCTTCTTGCTCAGAGCCGCATCTTCTATGTATCGCTTATTATCATCTGTGCAGCCTATCTGCATCGTTTTAGCTTTTACGACCGTACCATCAGATAATTTATGATCATGTTTATTCAGTCTCTGTGGATAAGGAAGCTGGAGCCTTTCAGAATAATCTCTGTAGGCTGTTGGAATGTTATTGGTTCCACCTTCACCATACATTCTGGTAATGATCGCCTTATCATCCACCTTACCTTCCACCAGAGTGAAAAGACCGTGCCCACGTCCCCACTGGAAGTATTTCTCACCATTCGGTGGAGTTACTACAGATCCGAACTTACCGATCTTGATATGGTGGATACCATCCTTATCTGTAGTGATCTGGAAGTCCACATCAAATTCTTTGCATTCGTTCTGTAGTGTCTGTAGGCAGTTCTGGCATGAGAAACTTACCGTCTTAGGCTCGGTTTCTGGGCAGTCCTTATCATCAAACACCCATTCGCCAGGGTAGTCTCTGTTCATGTTGTAGATGATCACCTTCACGAAATCCTTTATGGAATAGGTAAGATCGAAGGTTAGAGAGGTGGATCTTCCGTTTACGTCTGTATCACGGAACATCACCTTCATAAGATCATAGATGCAGCCATACAGAGTGATAGAATAGTTATACTGATCCTCTGAATTTTTGGTGCGATCCACCGTTGTACGGATGGTGTACCAGTCTGAATCTATCTTGATCTTATCGCCCTTCTCAAAGTCGATCAGAAAGGTGGATACCACCTCCAGTGTGACGGTATCATCTGCCATAAGTGATCGGCTTTGCTGAGCTGTCTTGACGGCACAGAAAGGAATCCTCTTATTCAGAGGAATCCTTGTGCCATTGCGTTTGATTAATGTAAATTGTCCCATATAACAATATCGTTAGTACTGAAATCAGTTATATCCTCGATCACACCAGCCATGATCACATCGTACTGTCCTGGCTGTGGATAATTGTGTACCAGATGCTGTTTGGAGCCAGACACGTTAGGTGTCATGCTGCCATCGCCCCAGTAAATATCAACCATCTTATAACTTGTGAAGTCGATAACACATTCAGTGTTGGCTATTGAACCTATGTGTCTGAGCACTCGCTTAACAGGGTTGTACTCTACCAGCTTCAAAGTGAAGGTTCCAACCATCAAGCCCTCGTTATACTTGCCCCAGGTTTTATCTGGATCGGCTTCATCCTCACGTGTGACCTCATACACAAGAGGCTTGGCATCACCATCATACTCACATACGAAACGCTTATTACCACCTCCCTCAAACTCGTTGAAGAACTCTCTTACCCTGGTGACAAACTGGGATCTGCTGGAAGCCTGGATGAAGCATTGCAGCGTGATAGTCCTATCCTTGTATCTTGGGTTAGAGGTATCCTTGACTGTGCCGTGGTAATCGTCCCAGTCAACTTCCAGACTTGACTTTTTAGCAAGACCACCAACCAGACCAGCAGATTTAGACACCTCCACGGCAAAGTCCTTGAAGTTCTTTCCGTTGATGTAATATTCTACATCCGTCTGGTAGTTAGAGGCTGCTCTGATCTCAGTGAAAGACATAGCCTTGTTAAACACTTTGAGATCATCCACCTGTGCCTCACTGCCAGCCAGGTTGAAATCATTCAGTGTGAAGCCTGTAGGAGATCCGTCTGGAAGGCTTACCACATCCAGGAGCTGGTTTTCTGCATAGACCTTAAGGGTTTTGCCTTCCTTCACGAAAACTAACTGGATGTATCCAGTCGTTCTGTTCGCCAGAGATTGTTTGATGAAGCCCTGTCTGTAGTTCTCCAGTCCGCTGTAATTAATGAGCCATACAAGATCTGTTGTACTCTTAACATAGCACATGAGAGTGAAGTTTCCAGAGAGCGGAATCGCTGTCACTGTAGAACACTCTCCTGTAAGATTGAGAGCCAGAGCCTTGCCGTGTGCTGAATCCTTAGTGAATCCAGCACCGTTAGAAAGCTCAGCATCGTTCCTGTACTGAGAGAAATCATAAGCCTTTGATCCTTCTGGATCATCGAAAGGCAGATAAAGAACCATATTTGTATCCATAATCTTGATGTTTTAGGCGATCCCCTGTGATAGGAGAGAGCCGTTATTTTGAAGTTTTTTAAAATCGTTTCTTAAGCCTACCATTTCCTGGTGGATCAGTTCTGTATTGTGAGCTGTCTGAGCCTGGTAGATCAGCTGGTTTCTGGCTACCTCTGTAAGATCTGCCAGATTGATGTTGGTTGCATTCATTGCACCAGCGATCTTTGAGCCTGTTTCCTCAGAGAGTGAAGCCACGGCTCCCTCCAGGGAACTCTTATCCAGAACATCATCTGCTGTTTTAAATTGCTCATTGATCTTCTGAGCCGCATCCGTTGCGCCCTGGATGATGCTGTTCTTAAGGGAATCAAGTGCCCCCTGTTCCTTGTCTGTGATCGTAGTGCCACCATCAGAACCATCCTTCATGGCATCAGCCCACATATTGTACCACTTCTGCAGTTGATCTTTATACTGGGCTTTATACATCTGCTTGATCAAAGATTTGCGCATCATATCAGAGAAATTATTAGATAGGTTCTGTAGCATAGTCTTTGCATCTGAATCCATATCCGTAAGCATATCCAGGAAATCATCGCCAACAGAATCAAAGTCCACACCAGTAATGCCTTCATTCAGAGTTTTAAGAAGCTCATCCTGGGCATCCTTAACACCTACAAGATCATTCAAGTAGTCTTGTGTGTCCGAATCCAGTTTAGCAAAGAAAAGAGGTGCTTGCTCCTTCAAAGTCATTATCTGTTCGATAGTGAGATCAAACAAGCCAGTCATACGACCACTTTTAATGCTGTTCAAGATCTGCTGTGTGATGTTGTTCTCCTTAGCCCATTCATCCAGCTGTCCCCAGGCTTCTGAACTCATATTCTCTCGCTGCTTAACACCATGAGAGGCTTTTGATCCTATACCCAGGAATCCCTTACTGCCTCCAGAGTTAAGGTAGTCCTTACCCATCTGTCTTGCAGCATCGGCTTGTTTGTCATACAGGCTCTTGGCATACTCGTATGAGTTCTGTGCGTTCTTGACATCCAGAGTGGAAACAAGTTCCTTCTGCTTGTCGATCACATCATTCAGAACCTGGATATAGCTCTTATACATTTCCTTTGCCTTCTGATAAGCCGCTTCACCATCATCATCTGAGAAGATGGAAATGATCTTGCTGGCTATCTGGTAAGCTGACGAAATGATAGTGAGGATCACGGATGCTTTCTCCAGAGTGCTGATCGCCTTTGATGAAGCGTTTGCCGCTGTCTCGAAGCCCTGGATGGAAGCCATCGTTACAGATCCGATCTGACCGATCAGAGAAACAACCTCACCAACTGTGCCACCGATCGTAGAACCAACTTGATCCAGGTTGTCACACAGCTCCTTGATGGAACCAGTAACGCTTTTCTCAACTGCCTGGTACTGTCTGTTCTTCTTGATCTGCTTATCCTTTGCCTGTCTGAGCTTTTCAAGTGCTGCCTGTTCCTCTTTGGATCCCTTACCGAATTTAGTCTGTGCCTGGGTAACTCGCAGCTCTGCCTGTCTCAGTTCCTCATCGGCTGTTTTAAGATCCTCCTTAGCCTTCTTAAGGGCAGAGAAAGGGTTTCTGTTGTTGATCTCATCAGTAAGTTCCTGGATGGTGCTTGTGTACTCCCTCAGATCTTCTGGGTTCAAGCTCTCAGCCGCTGTTTGCTTGGCACTCTCAAACTCTTGCTTCAACTTCTCCAGGGTTTCTGTCGAAACATCATTCAAGTTCTCAAATGCCTTGATGTAGTCTGGATCTGCCTTAAGCTGTTCCAGATCTACAGCCATAAGAGATTTACCCTTAGCTGCTGTAGCCTGTGCTATGGCTCCAGTTAGCTTATCCACCTCATCGGTGTTGCCTGTAGCCTTTGCCTTGGTTCGCTTCTTCTCCAGGAGTGAAATATCCGCATCAAACTCCTTTTCGATAGCCAGTCGCTTCTGGGTGTAGTCCTGGTATTGCTCTACCATTTTAGCCACCTCTTGATCTGCTGCCTTCTGCTTATCCTCCAGGAATATTGCACCCTGGAGCCTATCTTCTGGGTTCAAGCCGTAGCCTCCATTACTCAGCTTATCCTTAGCATCAGCTATAGCCTGGAGTTTTTCATCCAGGCTGGAAGCCTTGGAGATTGCAGCCTCCACACTATCCTTGAAGGCATCCATAGCAGACTTAACTCCCATAAGCTCATCCCTCTGAACCATAAGGGAATTAAGATCGCTGTTTTCCTCATCTGACAAACCACGCTTAGCCTTTGCTTCCTGTAGGGCATTGATGTGTCCGTTCACCCATGCCAGGAAGGAAGTGCCAGGCTTGATCAGATCAGCGAATTTCTTATCAGCTACATCCTTGCCCAGGTTCTGCTGCCACTGGTAGTATAGTTCATACTGCTTACGCTTGTAAGCCATGATCTCATCGAAGGTTTTCTTCTCAGTAGTGTTGCCACCACCGCCAGTGTGACCGCCTCCACCTCCACCAGAGCCGCCTTTGTCTCCTGTGAGTGCTGTGAGCCTTGACTGGGCTTCCTGTAGCTCCTTCTGCTTATTTGCGATATATTCTGCCAGATTGTTCTGCTTGACCTTTCCTGCTCTGGCATTCTTGATCTCCTGGTTTAAACGAGAGATCTGTGATCTTACGCTGGCTACTTGCTGTCCGTAAGTCTGGATCTTCTTAGTACCATCATCTGTAGCAACAGTAGTGGTTCTGATCTCAGTCTTTAATTCCTCGATCGTAGCGTTTGTTTCTGCCAGATCCTTTTTTGTCTGGTTCAATTTGCTATGTGCATCACCAGATTCCTTGGCTCCCACGATAGGTGTAGGAATGAAAGCACCAGCGTTGTTATATAGTGTCGTTCTTGATGTATCAGCATTCTTAGCATCCTGTTCTTGCTTCTTCTGCTGCTTTTCAAGCTGTCTTTTTTTCTTGTATGCTGCCTCCAGATCCTCTTGTGCCGCCTTAAGTTTGATCTGCTTTTCAAGCTGTGTAAGATAGGCTGTGATCGCTGCCGTATTCTCATTGATGATCTTACCTTCCTTGGATAGCTCAGCGTTATATCCAGGGATGATCGCTTTCAGCTGTCCGATCAGTTCTATCTTCTTGGAGTTTGATAGGTTCTCATCATGGATCTGTGCTTCCAGGGCATCAATCTTTGCAGCCTGGGCATTGAACTCATCAGATGCTTTTCTGGTGTGCTCAGTGAGCTGCTGGGTTACAGTGTCCGTTTCTTCCTCAGATCCTTTGAGCATTTCAAAAGCTGAATAAGCGATACCAGCCAGAGTGATGATCCATCCCAGAGGATTCGCCTTAAATGCCTTCCAGAGGTTCTTCACAGCGAGAGTGAAGGTATTTGTAGCCGCTGTAGCTGTACCAGTGACCACTACCTGGGCTTCCTTAGCCGCATTGTCTGCCGCTGTTGCCGCTGTAGATGCTTTGCTGGCTGTTGTCTCCAGGTTCTTCTTCTCTGTATAGAACTGGGTCTGTGCTGCCAGAGCTGCCTTTCTGCTGGCTGCTGCCTGGTCTTGCGCTGTAGCCAGACGTTTCTGTGCGGTTTCGATCTTGGTAGCATCCCCACTTTTCTCAGCCCAGTAAACTTCGTACTTAGCCGCCTCCACACTCTGAGCGGATGCTATAGCCGCATTCTTGGCTGCTTCCAGCTTGGCATAGGATGCTTTTACTTCGGCTCTCTGCTGTTCCAGCGTTGCCTCCGTTGCCTTGCGCTTAGCCAGTACCTCTTTCTCCAGAGCCGCACGATATGTGGCACTCTTGGCATTCAGCTCTGTTTTCTGGAGTGACATCTTCTGTTCTACAGAGAGCACTCCCATAGCTGCTGCCTCATACCTCTGGCTGGATGTAGTGAGGTTCAAGTTAGATAAGTATTGCTTCTGTTCTGTAGTAAGGAGAGCCGTAATAGCCTGGATCCTCAGAGTTTTCTTAAGATTCGCCTGTTCCTCAGCCGTAAGCTCTGCCTGGAGAGAAGCCACGTGTGCCTTCTCTGCCGCTGTCATTGCCGCTGTCTGTGCTGCCACCTCACCTGTTAGTGTAGCTCTGACCTTAAGAAGGGCGATCTTGCTCTGTTCTACAGTATTGTTGATGAGTGCAACACCAGTGAAGCCCTTTGTGGCGATAGTATTCAAGACGAGTGCAGCCCTGTACGATCCATAGGCGATCGCTACAGCCTTCACCATCTTCAATATATCTTCCAGGTGCTCCAGGAAGTATCCAGCCGCATTGATGGCTCCAGCAAAAAGATCCTGGTTCTGTTCTCCCAGGTGATCCTGTACTTGATCCCAGGTATCTCCCAGGTTTGAGATCATACCAGTAAGGGATTTCGATTGCTTCTCCATCAGATTATAGAACTGACCTCCCTCATCCGTGAGTTTGTTAAGAACCTTCTGAACGTCTGGGAAGCCGATCTTACCAGCAGATACCATATTGTTGATCTCATCCGCTGTAACACCATACATCTTTGCCAGCTCCTTCACAAGCGGAATGCCTCGACCAGTGAACTGCCTTACATCCGCAGCATACAAGCGACCTTGAACCATCGTAGTACCATACAGGTACACAATATCATTAAGAGGCAAAGACAAACCAGAGGCTATGTTACCCAGTCTCACCAGGGTATCATTTACCTTATCAGCACTCTCACCGTATGCCAGGAGCTGTTTAGCACCGTTAGCAACACCATCCAGATCAAACGGTGTCTTAGCGGCTGTTTCCTCCATCTGTCGCATCAGTTCATGTGCCTTGCTCTTGGAACCCAGCATAGTTTCAAAAGCGATCTCCAGCTGTTGGAACTGACCTCTTACCTGTACGATAGACGTAAGCAAGTTCGTCATGCCTTGACCTACCAGGTAAGAAGTAATATAGGCAGCACCATTCTTAGCAAAGGTTAAGAGTGACTGATCCATTTCTGCCGCCTTAGCCGCTGTAGTATCAGAGAGCTGCTTAACTCTTGCGTTCATTGCGTCAGCCGACACATTGAAGTCCTTTATATCAAGCGTTGCCGCAAACGCTAAACCACCGTTAATATTATCCATAACTTATAACTTACATGAAGTTTTTAATGAAATTCTTAATATCATCCTTGGATTTCAGCTCGTTAGTGGTAACATTCTGTTCTTTCACCTCATCCTCATCCAGACACCTTGGTGCATCTGCCAGGATCATCTGAACGTTCACCCAGGATATTTGCCATTGCAGATAGTCTAAAGTCCAGCCATAGTTCTTACAGATTTCACCTCTGTTTCCCCAGGCAGAATTTAAACCGATTACTCTACTCGATTTTGCTTTGGTCTTGTTGGTTGTGGAAGTTCCACGATTGATCGAATAGAGTTCGTAAAACCCACGGTGTTCATCATCTGGGAAATGATAGAAACAAGTCGTGATAGGGTGTTTACTGTAAGGTGCTCGATAAAGAATGCCTGGAGTTCCTTCACATCCTCATTCTCTGGATCCGTCACCCTCTTGTCGTTGATCACAGCCATTGCAGCGATCTTAGCCATTGTCGGGATATACTTAAACAGCTTCTTACTCTCAGCTCCTGGAGCGACCTGGATCTTTTCCTCATCAAACTCTATGTTAATATATTCGGCTCTGATCCTGTCGATCGTGCCCAGATAGAGAGGCTTAACATAGAACCTTCTGAGGTACACCGTTTGCATATTCTGGCGATCGGCTTCTGGAATATCCTCTATACTCACATCCCAGTCTTTCGGGAAACGATCATCATGCCAGATAATTTGATGGTTAGGGAAGTGGCGATTCCACCAGCTGATCCTCTTTGGCTGTGTCTTGATCTCCATCTTCAAAGGAACACTGAACTTAACACCCATATCAAGGAGTGCCTGGATCGCCTTTTCCTCGATCGCTAGCTTTTGCTCCCTGGTAAGCTCTTTCTTCTTGTTTTCTTCACTCATAGCTTTTTGTGTTTATATGTGCTAAAACAGAAACGTATTCTGTTAAAACTGTGTTAATAAAATAGAGAAAGCCCCCCATCCTGGGGATAGGAGGCTTTACACCGTGTAGTTATGAAACATCTTTCTTACATCCCTTATGATTGACCAGGAATAGTAAGATCCTCAGAATAAACAATAGGGTAGGTAGGTGTGGCTGTCACATCTTCCAGAGAGATACCCTTAGAGGAATAAGTGGTATTCTTAAGTGCTGAAATGCTTGCACAGGAAATGTGAAGCGCATCACCAGCAGTAGGAAGGACGATCAGAGCCATTTCGATATTCTGTGCCACCTCTGGCTCAGTATATGTTTTCTTTGATTCATCATACTTACCACCCTCGAAGTCCGCACGGATCGCCTTGGATGGATCCATGATAGAGAAAACAAGCTGGTTTCCTTCCTTGGATACCTGGTTGATCTTCTTGTTAGAAGTCTCGCTCTTGTGTGTGGTTGTGGTAGGATCCTTATCCTTGAAGGAACAAGTGTCCTGGTACACATCCACTGGCTTGAAGCCTGTAGTAGGCATTTGGGTTGGGTCTGCCTTATTGATAGGCGCATAATAGAGTGCCTTAATACCCATTGTTGATAAAATCATAGTTCTATAATTTTAAATTACTTGTTATGTCTAATATAGATCTCCAGGTAAACAGGAAAGAAGTGCTCATCTTTATCTTGCTCCTTAGTGGCTGGATCCAGGTGTGAGATCACCCAGTTATATCCTTCCTCAGCATTATAGTAGCTGTTCAGAGCCTCGATCGTTGCAGTCCTTATCTCCATCAACCTGGGGAAATTAATATCATACAGGACGGATCCATCTTTCTTCTTGTGCTTGATGTCGGGAACGTGGATATTTACAACTATAGAACCGACACAAAGATCACTGGATCCCTCGCTACCTTTAGAAAGGATGATCACATCCTCTTTTGTGAAGTCGTGCCTGGTGTAGCCCACCGAGCCTGTTAGCTTCACGGCTTTCAGTTTCTCTTTGAGTAACTGGTAAACCTTGATCTGAATATCTTCAACTGTAATCATAAAGAAATTCCAAATTGTTCCTTTGCCTTCATAGATGCCTCCAGCTTGATCTTCTGGATAACGGCTGGCATTTCTGCCTTTGCCTTCAATTCCGCTGGCATAATGACGTTATAGCCTTTCGCCTCCACATAGGAAGCGTATTCCATACCAGCGATAATGATCAGAGCAAACTGGTGGTTTATCCGATCCATCATATCCTGGAGCACCTGGAGTGATGCAGCTTTAGCCTCGCTGGATCCCATTATGCCGCCTGTGTTGATGATCTTACCACCCTTAACAACCGCATACCCTATGGAGTTTGTAAGGTTGCCAGTCCGATCAGTGTAGCTGTGCATTTCCTTAGCGTACTTAGCAAGTTTCTCTCCCATGTAGAAGAAATAGTACACTGTAGCGTTTTCAACACGCTCCTGGAACTCTCTTACAGCTTCTGGTATTAGATTGTAGCCAGAAACGTATTTTATCCCCATATCTCCAGATATTTTCTGTTAGCGTTATCTATGCCTTGTACGGTAAAAGATTCGGTGCTTCCATCCTCAAACGTTACCTCTACCTCAGAGCCTATCGTAATGTTCCCCTCAAAGCTCTTATCTATGAATACATCATAGGTGTAGAAGAAGGCTTGACCATCAGCCGATCTGTAGCTGGATGCTGGAATAGATTTATCTATCTGGCATTCCATACCTTCCTCCCAGATAGGTTCTGAGCCAGTAATGAAGCCAGTATCCTCATCCTTCTCACCACCAGCCAGGGCTGTGTATCTGAATATTCCGTTACACCTCATAATTTACCAAAGGTTTGATCCATCCTCCACTGTGGGCACATCCAGGTACTCATCAGCATCCAGATCATTCTCAGAGCATAGCCCTTTGATACGATCCTCCAGCTTATCCACTGAATAGCCCTGGGATGATTTGCCCAAACTGTCGCTGGTTAGCACGATCAGCTTCTTCAATACATAGATTGCAGCTATTGCGATCTTGCTCTTATCCTCTGGTTTGTAGTCACCATCTACATCCTCTGAGGAAAAACCAGCATCCAGTAGGGCTTTTATCATCGTGGGCTGTGAAACAGAATAAGGCTCCAGTTCACCAGAGAGAGCCTGTTTGTTTGTTAATGCGCCCATGAGAGATTACTTATTAAGTTCTGCTTCCAGAGCCTCGATCTGATCAGAAGCGAGAGAAGCGACCTTGTTATTTACACCGTTGAAACCAGCGTTAGCATTTACAGCGGCTCCAATAACAGAAAGGGCTTCCTTGACCTTATTCAGATCATACTCTGTACCATTTACACACACAGTAGTAGGGTTGCCTCCCTTGTTGTTGTCGGATTCTGTCTCAACAGAAACAAGCTCTACAGCACCCTTACTGATACACAAATTCAACCTGGCAGTATCATTCTCAATAATGAGAGTATCACCAGGATTGAGAAGGTTCCCAGTGATCTTGTCACGGAAAACCTTCTTTACCTTAGTTACGAATTTAATCTTTCCCATATATAAATATGTTAGAGAGTTTCGATTGTGCCATACTCAGATCGTGTGACAAACGATTTAGTATCAATGTTTGCGCCCTCTACCGTCTTCTCCTCGAAGCCACGAACCTGTACGCAAACGATCTCGCCAATACGTGTGATCAGAGGAAGCAAACGACCAGATCCCTGGGTGTACTCAGCGGCTTGCTGTCCTGTAGATTCACCTGTGCGCCACTTAGCGATACGGATACCATTACCAGCGTTGATGTAGTCCACATCCTTTTCCTCCATCAGCTGGTTATCCTCGATCGCTGGCTGGATCTCAGCCACCTTGCCCTCTGGCTTGATACAGATGAAGTTATGATCCCAAGGATCAAGTGTCTTGCGCTTACCATCCTTATCAATGCCCATTCTGCTCTTAACAACAGTAATGTTAGGGATCTCGTTCTCAGCCAGCTCAGTTTCAAGCTCAGACTTTGTAACAGTCTGATCCTTCTTGTCTGAGCCGTGAACAAGCAAGCGTGTTGCTGGGTTCATGCGCAACCAGTAATAAAGATCCTGGCTCATCAAGATCTCGCCTGGCTCGATACCACGATTTCGGAGACTTGAACAAATTGCAGTGAGTGTGAGGATAGGCGATACCTTGCCAGCCTTAACATTCTCATCAGTCCAATTATAGACTGAAATAAGTTTGTTTTCCTCATCCATGCAATAGTCGATCTCAAACTTACGACCGCCTGGGTTGTTTACCTCTGGCTCAAACTGAGCCACACCATCGTTACTGAATGCCTGGAGTAAGATGAAGTCCATAACATCCTTAACACCCAGATAAGCATCCTCCATAGATGCGTGAAGTGTCTTTTCGATAGCCTTAACCTTAGCCGTATCAGAGATATGAGGATTCTCATATACCTCCATCATCTTACGATACTCCTTAGCAGTCATAGGGAACTTGTGTCCCACACGTGGGATCTCCTTAGTCCATGTGTCGAAGCCATCGGCACGTCTGAGAGGTGTAGGAGATTCATCACCAAGCAGTGTAGCCATGAAACGGATGTGGTACTTACCGATCACACCCTCGGCTGTGAGTGACAGCTGAGGTGTGTTCCATTCGCACCATGTGTCACAGTACATCTTCTGGAAGATTGTTTTCTCATTCTGGCTAGCCTTATCGAAGGTTTTCCTCCAGGTAGCCAGGAGATCCAGAGGCTTACCGTCTTTCACAAGATCCGTAAAATCATTAAATATTGATCTCATAAGTTGTACTTAAATTTAAATGTTAATAACTCTGTGTGAGAAGAACGTTGGCATTACCCTTCAATGCCCTACCATCAGCAGACTTCTGAGAAGCTGGGATAGGTGGCACACGTCTCTCAAACATTCTGTAATTAAGTGTATGATCACATACATCTACCTGTGATTCATCCTGGCGAACATCTGTGTCAGTGATAAGGACAGCGTTAGCTGTGCCGATCTCAGCGGCATTTTCACCAGACTTAACAACCTCCTGGATGATGTTATCAGCAGCCAAACCACTGATAGCAGCAGAAAGAGTGATCTCACATGAGTTTTGAGTTTTCACTACCTTAGTGATTGTAACCGCACTCGCCCAGGTTCCAGAGATAGCTCCAGCCTTAGCAACACGATCGCCTTCACAGAAGATAGGCTCATAGAACTCATCAACATACAGGGTAACGGTTGTACCCTTGACAGACAAAACCTTTGCAGTCTTTACTACCTTAACTGTGCGCTTCTGCTCATCATAGATAGCCAGTGTTCCAGCTGGGATCACGTCACCAACACGGAAATTCTGGCTTGTCTTATCCAGATTGAAGCCACCAGGCACGATAGTAGGAGAGCCTGTAAAAATCGGTCTTGAACCTACGAAAGATGCTTTTGTTCCTTTCATAATAACCTTTTTTTATTCAACAGTGATACTTTTGAGCAAGGCATCAGCAGCTTCATCTACTTGCTGTTCCGTTGCTGTCTTGTTTTTCTGTTCTCCCTCAGAAGTAAGTCCCTCAGTAATGAAATCCTGTTTGAAAGCCTTGACGGTCTCCTCAATATCCTCATCATCCCCGATAGACTTTGCAAGTCGATCACGGAACTTAGCTGGGATCTTGTGGTTCTCCATCGCTTCCTTGATAAGTTTCTGGCGATCCTTGGTCTTGCCATCGACCTCGAATTGATCCATACGCTTTTCAAGTTTCTTAAGAAGCTCCAAAACCTGGTTATCGGTATTTTGTGGTGGATCTTGGTCACCGTCTGGATCATCATCATCACCTTCACCATCCTTGTTGGCTGGCTTCTGCTTCTTCTGATCCTTTTTGTTCTTTGGATCCTTCTTGTTGTTCGCCCACCTTGCAGCCTCTGACTGAGTACTAACAGCCACTTGCTTAATCTGGTTTGCTACTTTGCCGATCGCCTCCTCATCAGTCGAATCATCTTCAATACTTCCACCGATAGCTTCGGTTAAAGCCTTAAGACATTCCTCTGACAAGCCAGTGTCTTTGCACTGATCTTTAACTTTTGAAAAGAGTAACTTGTTCATATTGATACTTAAATTTGTTTAAACACCGCAAAGATAGGAAAATTTTCTAATATGCGTATAACATACGCATAATATTTTTATTTTTATAACATTAAGATATTCAGCGTTTTATGCACACTTGATAGAAAATAGATCAAAAATAAATAGAAAATAGATCTAAAAATGTTTGGTGTATTCAATAAAAAACACTATCTTTGCACCTGTGTTTCAGATACACACATCAAATGCAAGTTTAATTTTTAAATTATTACATCATGTTAAGATCAGAATTTGAACAAAGAGTTAATTACAAGGTGACAGAAGAAGAATTTAAGTCCATCAATGAAATGTATATGGATACAGATCTTGATAAGGATGATTTCTGTTTGCTCTATAACACCTCAAAGGTTATCACCCAGAAGGTGGCAGACGTTGCACGTGAGAGAAAGCAGCTCAGAGAGGAAAAGATCCAGTTAGGCTACTGGATGGCAGATCAGTTCCAGAAGCTGGGTACTATGGATCTCCGTAATAAGGCTGTGGAACTTCTTGGAGCACGCAATTATCTTCTTTATGTGCTCCAGAAGAAATATGCTATTACAGATGAGGATCGTGATCTAATAACAAGTTTAATCTAGTTAGTTATGGGAGATCTTAAGAACGAATTACAGAAGATGCTGGAAGAACTGGAGCTTCGCAAGAAGAAGCTCAGTTCTCTTGATTTCAAGCAAAACCAGTATGTGGTGCTGTTCAAGCCAGTTAAGGGTGAAGGCGATCTGTACGGTGTGACAAAGAAGCCTCTAAACAAGATCAGCTCAGACATCCAGGATGTTCTTCCTGTTCCAGGTCTGGAGATCATCAAGGTTATGGGCTATACAGAGGCTCTGCTGCAAGCAAGTAAGTATAGCACCATCCAGGTAGGAGATACCAGATACAAGTCGTTTGTTATGGCTCTGTGGGGATATGTTCCAGAGCTTGCTGGGAAACTGGAAGCTACCATCTATCACATCAAGGAACTACAGAAACAGTTATCCTATGAGGTTTGCTCTGAGAAATAAAGATAAGCTGGTGAATGCTTTTGGCACAGAAGCGCACCAGCTTCTTTTAGATAGCTTGAAAGACTATGCCAGGAACCATGAGGATGTTTCCGTGTCTGGTTCCTTACCTGGTGAACGATCTTACCAGGTTTTTCTTGTGCCCAGCTTGAAAGGCACAGGAGATCGTTTCAAGTTTGCCATCATCAAGAAGGTGTATGACGTGTACCACGTTGCTTTTGTGGAACACATGAAGAACTAAAAAGCTACATCCATGTTTATAATTACAGATAGAGCTGTGTTCGCTCCAGATGAGGATCACAGCAATGAGTTTAGGAATGAGTACTATACTGAGGTGGATCTTACCACTCTGGTGATCTCTGAGGATCTTACCATGCGCCCAGCTTACTACCAGGTATTCAGAGAGTATAAGGAGAATAAGAGGATCCTTCGTGAATGGCTATATGCAAGCTCTCAGTTAAGCAAGATAAAATCATTCATTAATCAATATTTGAGCCATGCCAAAAATTAGGTATATCAAAAATGAGTTTCGCTTTGGGATCACAGAGTATAAAACACCGTGTCCCTTTGGTATGCGTGACCGATATGCACTCCAGGTGTATGAGGTTGCCAGCCGTATGTGTAAGGATTGTCCTCACTTCGTGAAGGATGATCAGTTTAATTCAGTATTAACCTGTAGCTACCAGGAGAAGCCAAAACAACAGGAGAAGGATCACCAGGAGAAAAACGTTTTCGATGCTGCCGATCTCAGAAAGACTGTGAAGGAACTACAGGAGTATGGTGTGAAAGCCGAATCCATCCTTAAGAAATCGTCACGATCAGCCGCCAGAAAGAAGAAGGCTGCAAAGCCTGGAGGCAGAAAGAAGAAAGGAGGTGCTGGATGATCAGAGGAAGATGTAGCCTACCAGGTAAGGCTTTCCAGCTATCCACAATGATAGCGATCATAGCCTGTTTTAATAAGTCGTTTCGTGCTGGGATCCTATGTGTGTTCCTGGTGATAGTATTAATATCCATTTACAACAAAGAAGATGAAAAAGAAGAAGATCAGAAATAGAAAGGGTTCTTTTATGGTTGAACCTAAAGACTACAGATGTTGCTTAAGCAAGTTAGCCCTGGAGAGAAAGAACGATTATCTGGTGGCTGTTACCATGCGTGATAAGGATGCCAGAGAGATCAAGAGTGCTATGTTTTATCCAGATGCTTCCTGTGTCCTGTTGGTTATCGGTAACTACAAGAAGGCTCCTTATACATACAAGTTCCAGGAGATCAGAGATCGTAAAGTTACCATAGTGAAGAATATGCCTCTGACAAAGTTCAAATATCTCCTGGATCTCTTTGGTGGAACACCATATATCACCTTCAAGAAGTAATGTGTAACTTAATTCATAGATAAAATGATAGATAGACAACAAGCAATAACAGAGGCAGAAGGTTATATCGAAAGAAAGAACCTCAAAGCCCTTAGCGAGAAGGATAATGATCAGCTCGGCAATATCGTTAAAGAAGCCTATATGTCTGGAATGAATACCAGCCAGAGAGCTATCTTTGATCATGTGGATGCCACACTCTCCATGATAACAAAGATCGCAAGAAGCCTGGGAGTTTCCACCAGAAAGATATTTGATCTCTATCTGGAAGTAGGAAAGAAAGGCTTTCTTTCCAAGAAGGTTGCAAGACAGTATGCAAGTTTAGGTTTTCCTGTTTTCAGCGAGATCTCTCTGAATACGGATGTTTCTGTAGAGGAAGTGAATCAAGCGATCATAGATGAGAAGATCAGCGTTTCACAGGTGGAGAAAGCCTTAGCCTCTTTCTTAGAGAAGGGTGCTGGACGAAAATCACCATGCGACAACTGTCGTGACTTTTACGATAACGAATATGGCAGCTGTGCCTTTGGCTGTTCCAAGTTACGAGAGTTTGAAGGTCGTGAACCAGACTACGATCTTTTGGGATGATCCAGAATTAAAGTAATAGAATTAAATAAATAGAGTTATGCAAGACAATAACACAAACGGCTACATGATGCCAAACCTGGTAAACAAGAAGCTCCAGAAGGAGGTTTTACCAGCCAGAGAGTTCACACTGAGTGAAATGCTCAGTAAGTTCACACCAGAGGAAGCTCTGAAAATCGCATACCTTCCAATAGTACTGACACAGGCTGCATTCCGTTTCGCCACAGCTGTAGCAAATGAATGTGCCCAGAGACAGCTTGACTATAAGAAGCCTGTGAGAGAGATCAGAGCACACACTAAGGAATACATCCGTAACATCATAGGTGGCGATAAGGCAGATCTTATCAACAGCCTGGAAAGCCAGGTGTGCGCCTTTCTGGGTAAGGCTGGCAATGATGTTCAAACGCTGTACTTCTGCATCAATACTGAGCTGAAAAAGGAGTATCCATACTTGAAAGAATATAACTTGCTCACGAACATCTATATCTGCCAGGCTCTGTGTACCTATGTGAGAGAAAAGGAAATGCACTATGATCAGCTTATCAGAATGCGTTTGTCCGCTCCTTACCACAGCACCGTCAATAAGGATGCCCTGGCTGTATGCAAGGCACTCCAGGAGATCGCTGGTAACTATAAGATCTCCATCCACACAAGGATCATCAACACAGCTGTTAAGGTGATCGGTATCAAGATCGACAATATGAATTTTAATTGTGATTAAATATGGCAAAGGAAAGAAGCATCATCCACGTTCACCTGGATAAGCCATACCTGGGTGAAACTGACTGGTATTTCGGATCGGTATCAGCGATCTACGACACGATCCCTACAGAGGTGATCGGAGTGAAGGCAAAGAGCACCTGGGGAAGGTTCAAAGGCAATACCTACAGATCCAGGTTCGCCACGATCAAGCGTGGAACCTTGCACACTAAGAAATCTAAGAGAGGAAGGTTTTAGCCATCCTCTGAGCTACATAAATGATAAAAGGGATCCCAGAAATGAGATCCCTTTCTCTGTTTCCATGTTTCACAACAGAGCAACAAAATAACGTTTAACTAAATTTTATGTACGAAAAAACTAAGAAGCCTTTTTGAAATATCGCTCATTATCCTTGATCCAGTATGGTAGCGTTCCCTTCTTCTTTGAAGCCTGGTAGCGTTCCCAGTTCTGATCAAGCCAGGTAGTGAAGCACTGAGGCATTTTCTTGATCTCGTTGTCGGAATCGACCAGCTTACTACTCTTGTTTTCCATGAGCTTACCGATCATATTCTGGATCTCATATTCAGCCGCCAGTACTGGAACCATGTAACACCTACAGTTAGGATGCCATCCAGTCCACTTGAAATCTTTGGGATAGAAGCCAGCGAGATCATCACATATATCTGGGTATGGATGGTTATTGCTCACCTTGATCTCACAGCCCACAACAAAATCAAACGTCTGCCATCGGTTGTAATCAGCCGTTCTGTAGGCGATATTCGTTTCTGTTCTGGCTAGTCTCTGGGCATTCCTGGCAGATGATCTGTACACACCCATACCAGGATGGTACTTCCTGGGATCCTCATTCACCCACTGATACAAGCCAGTCTTGCGGTCATAGATGCGCCTTTTCCAGATCCTTCCATAGATCGGGTTTCCGTTCTCATCCTCACCAGTCTTAACTCGGAATCTCCTGTAGAACCGATCTGGCTCATTCAGAAGATGCTTGATCCTGGCTGCAAGACTGTTGGCTGCTGTTCCTTCTCCCAGAGCCAGGTCTATAGTGTCCTGGAGTTCCTGTTTGAATAAGCCCACATACATCCACACTCGCTGTGACAGGTTCATTCCGTTATTCTTCCTGGTGAAGAAGGCATCCAGAGCTTCCATGTTTCGGTGGAAGAACTTAGCGTAATGGTTATCCTCTATAGATCTGGCTCCAAAGATCGCCTTAACCAGGTTGTCATTATCCTTATTCGCCTTATTAAACTCAAAGGTAATATCCTTGCGGTATTCCTGGTATAGCTGGGAATACATATTTCGGAACACTGGAGTAACATCTTCGCTGTATCCGTAATCTGTGAAGTTGAAAGGCTTATCATCTTCCAGATCACACTCCTTGATGATCTCTATGATCCGATCAAAGGCTCCCTGGTAGATAGTCTTGATCCTGGAGGCATACGTATTCGTGCGCTCGATCATAGATCTATGTAGAAGTTCATAATCTATTTTCATGCCTTTTTCATTTTGAAGTGATTGCAATAATCGTGGAAAAGGAAAACAGCCCACTCACTATAAGGACAGCGACCCATAAAGAGCACTCCCTTAACGCTCATTTCGTGGTGATCATAGCAATGAGCACAGTCTATGCAATGCACATCGCTAAAGATCACATCTGGTTTCTTCTTTGCCATCCCTTAGTCTGCTGGTTGGAAAACGTCTTGCCTGTTCATTTCTGCTTGCTGCTTCAAACTTTCCTCTCTCTCATCCTTGATCAAGCCCAGCTCCTTCTTGGCATTCTTAACCAGGTAGGAAAGTTCCAGGGTTGTCTGGAGTGACAGAGCACCAGCACCGAACATCTTAAGCACATCTGTAAGCACATCGCTTGAATCCTCGCCAAATGGCTGCTGGAAGGTATGTGTAACCACCAGCTTCTTGTATTCCTCAGCATGAGCATAATCTAGTACATTAGCGAGAATAGCTAGCATAAGGTGTGCGTGACGGTTCATGTAGCCATCGTGCTTCTCCTTGTGTCGTTCTGCCTTCACCTCTGCCAGGAGGAACACCTTCACGATCGCCTTAGCTGACAGGTTGCCCAGGTTCTTCATAGAATCCAGGTTGATCTGAGGTGTGAAGGAGAAGTTCATAATCTTGTTATCAAGCCTCTGGTACTGCTTTTCCTTAGCATCAGAGCTTTGATCCCAGGATAAGTATTTCAATTCGCCACCGTTCTTAAGCACAAAGAGCTTCGCTTCTTCTTCTTCCTTTGGAAGGTTATTCAGAATGTCTGCTGTTGCTACCAGGGCTGGGTTCGCAAAACGATCCACAACATCAGCATCAACACTCTCCATGTTCTCGACACGCTCGATCATCGGCTGCACTGAAGCTGCCTCTGGTTTCTGCTCCAGAAGAAGCACAGGGATCTTGCCGATCGGGTTCTTTCTTTTGTTCACATTCCAGCCTACTGAACCTCTCTGGCACTCATAGATCGTATCGTCTGTGTAGATGTCTATATGATGTACGGTGTGCCCTCCAGCCTCAGTAACGTAATAGCCCCAGGCAAAAGCCGTAAGCCTTCCATACTGATCCTTGATGGTGTAGATCTCATCATCCTCATCCTTGCACAAGCACTTAAGAAGGAGCCTTGGCTTACCTTCACGATCCTTATACACATGATAGAGGATGGCAGAAGTTCCCTCAGCACCAGCGGCACGTTTCGCCTCTCGGATGATGGAATCAAAACGGCATTCCTCATTCAGCTTGGTATAAGCATCAAAGGCAAAATCTGTGTTCTCTGTGTATTGCGCCCAGAGCACAGGCTTACCATAGAGGAAAACCAGGGATACCTCGTTGATATACTCCTGGTATGGCTGGGGGATCTTCCAGCGTTTTCTCCATCTGAGGAAATTACCCTTCTTGTCAAATACGGCTTTATCCTTGCGATCCATGATCTTGTGTGATCCGATCTTGTAATCTTTGAGGTTCTTTGCCGCTACCTCGCTCCAGTCGGTCATTAAGCCTACGGCTCTGGTTATATCACCAGCCTCCAGGAGTTCATCGAAAGACTGCTTGTAGCCTACAGCCGCCTTGATGTTGTTTGTGATACTTGAAAAAATACCCATAGTTATGTAATTTTGATTATATATCTAAGACTGGCAGACGATCCTCTATATCATCTGGTATTTCCACCTCATCATTAATGAGATAGTCTATAGCGTAATTAGTAACATCGACCCACTCATCATGTGCCACAGCTGGGAACTTGGTGACTTGCTCCAGATAGTTCTCGTTCCATTCACCTTCTACCAGGAACACACGTCCACACTCGATCTTTGCGCTGTTCGCTTGCGCTCTTACCTCCTTGGAATCAACAGGTGAAGGAGTTTTCACCACATTCAGATCTGTTTGATCCTGGAGCTGATCCACTACAGAGATACCATTTGCTTTAGGCTCTATTCTGATCGTGGATGATTTCGTGTATCCATGTGCCTTCTCATATTCTGGGATCCAGCGGATCAGATCTGGAAAGTTCTTATATACGGAAATAGCATCCGTGATATACATATAGTTTCCTATGCGGCACGCTGCAATCTGACCAGAAGGGTCATTCCCAGTGTTCTTTGTGTATGCTGTATCCACAAAGAAGTGGATGATCACATCCTTATTCTTGATGCCCAGGAACTCTGGAACTGAGATCTTACGGAACCAGTCACGCTTCCAGATAGTACCTCCAGCCACAGAAGGATGCTGCTGATAGAGAGCTGTGAAGGTTCTTAGTGATTTCCTTTCCATCGCCCTCAGTCGCTCCAGAGAGTGCCTTTCCTCCCAGAGAGCTTCACCTGGCTTACGTGGATCCTCTGGGCTTGGCTCATCCTCCTTGATCGCTGGGATGGATAAAACCTCCCATTCGCCAGGTTCCTTCTTGAGGATCTTGCCAGCCAGATCATCTTCATGCCATCTGGTCATAATAAGGAGCTGCTTGGATCCGTTGTGCAAACGAGTAGAAAGAACGTCTGTGTACCAGTCCCAGACACGCTGCCTGTACGTATCAGAATAAGCCTCGATCTTATCCTTTACAGGATCGTCAATAATAGCTATATCGGCTGGTGTACCAGTTAAAGATCCAGTAACACCCACAGCCTTATAGAAGCCACGTGAGAGAGTATCGAAGTAGTCCACATCACGCTTCAAACCTCCACCACCTCTTTTCGGGATCTGGGTATCTGGAAACAGCTCCTGGTATTCCTTGCTATCCATCGTTAGCTGGATGGATCTGGAGAAACTTTCTGCCAGGGTGGAGCTGTAGGAACACTCCACGATCTTCAAAGATGGATCCCTTCCAAACGCCCAGGCTGGAAACCTACGTGATACGATCTCACTCTTTCCATGCTGAGGTGGCACAAAGATCATCAGCTTCTGGATCTTGCCTTCCAGGAGTGCCTGGCACTTATCAGCTATAAGCGTGTGAAACCACTGCCTCTGGTAGGAAGGCATAGTATAGTTAAGGAAGATCGCCAGCCTATCCTGTGCAGCCCTCCTATACTGGAGCCTCTTAAGCTCCAGCTTTCTTTTTAACATTGCCTTCTTATCCATATTACTAACTATTTAAATCGGTGTCGATCTTGTCGATCTCTGCCTGTATATCTTCATCTGAAAGATCATCATCGGATGCTTGCGCCTGGATGATGTTGTTATCAATAGGCTGTGTAGCCTTACCCCAAAGAAATTCTATGCACCAGCGTAACGTGTCGCTCTTGCCAGCATTCGTCTCCTTGGTTATTGCGCTGGTAAGAGAAAGATAGAGCTGCCACACGGAATCTGTTGCCTTGATCCCTGGTGGAACCTCGCCAGCCTTAAGTTTCTGCTGGATCTCCTTAAGATCCTGTCCCATCTTATTGTTAAGGATCATCGTGTTTCTGGGATCTCCTGTAAGTACCAGCTTTATCACGTCACAGATCTGTTCACGGCTCAGATCACCCAGCACAGAAGAAGAAACGTCCACACCGTACTCCTTTTTGAGCACAGTGAAGATCTTTGGTTTGCGCCTGTTCTTAGGCTGGTAATCGGATGAAAACTCCTTTCCCCTATGTTCACCTTTCTGTATTCTTCCCATAACCTTTAATGTCGTTTTGCCATCGTTTCGTTTTTTAGGACAAATGTGTACCAAATACACACATTACCCATAAAAAGAAAATCTGATAGTAGCAAAATACACATCAGATTTCCTGGATTTATATAAAAGTAAAATGGCACACTATTTAGCTGCCTCTGCCTCCTGTTGCTGGTTGTACTTGTCATATACCCACAGCACCAGATCATCAAACTCATCATCTGGATATTCATCCAGAAGTTCCTCAGCCTTGTTAATCACGCTATCCAGGTTCTTCTGATCCTCTGGATTTTCTGGTGAATAAGTGTTGATCTCATCATTCTTGTAAGCCTCGATCGTCTTGATCTCTGCCTCTGTTAATTGAATCTTTTTCATAATTTCTTGCTTTTTGTTGTTTGTTACTGGAATATTCTATCTCGTTGCCCTTTGGTTAGAGCTTGTATTTCTTGATGATGCCACGCACAGCACGTGTATATCTGTCCTGGTCTCCACGTACTGCCTTAGCTGAGGTTTCAGCCCAAAACTCATTGATGTTGGTCTTGGCATACTGACCATAGCCCTTCTTCTTGCGATCACGTGTCCAGGCATTGTAGAGCTTCTTCACCGCTGGTGTTGCAGCCTTTGCATTTGCGCTGTCCAGATGATTGTTCCAGGTAGCGTGTGCAAGCTCATGGATCACGGTGTGCTGAACTGGCTTCTTGGTCTTTGTGTGCCAGCCATCCTTCATGCCTTGCTTTTGCATTGTCTCGATCTTAGCTTTTGGAAGATCGAAATACTTAGAGTTAAGGATGATCTGACCGCTCTTGCCTCCGATTGTAGCGTGAACACCCAGAACTCCATTTTCCATCGTGCCCACACGAACATCCTTCTGGCGAACACCTAACATGGTGTGATACCTGGAAATGCCTTCCTTCAACTCCTTATATACGGCTTTGTCCTTAACGGTTACAAGATCACGTAAGCCAGTGATCTTTCCCTTGTAGTTTACATCGCCTCTGCCTTTTGGTGTTCCTCCAGAGGTAACACCGCCACTGTTTCTTCCCATATTTAAACGAATTTTTATAGTTTATATTTTCTTTGCGTTGATAAAATCAGAGAGATAGAGGATGCCTTTCTTCTGGCAGAACTCCTGGATCTCTGTACCACCTCCATAAACCACCAGGTTTGGAACCTCCAGCCCAGAAATACGCTGTGCCACCTCCAGATCGCTCTTAAGGCTTTCCAGCCATCCATCGCATCCCCTGGTGAAAAATGCGTTATATCCTTCTGGAATACCTAACATATTGTACTCGATAAACTTGTGAGCCACATTCAGATCAGCGTAAACCTTGATACCCAGCTCCTGGCAGTAACGAGCCAGCCAGCGTTTCTTGTAGATCAGAGAGATACCATAGGCGATCGGTGTTTGATCGTGACAGCTACAGTTAGGTTCCACTATAGACTGAACTCCAGAGTTAATGAGGTTTGTCGGATCCTTGAAAAGTTTCTCGAACCTGTAATCATCCACATAGAAGTGATATGTGTTCACGTCTTTCCTCAGTCTGCTGTTCGCTCCCCAGGGTGTTATTGGAAGAACCACCCTACCAGCCTCCATTTCCTTCAATAGAGTAGGGATCTCGAACTTATTGTTAGAAGGGAAAAGAACATCATCCAGCATCTTCTGTTCCTGTGTAGGCTCATCTGGGAAATCTTCTTCCTCTGGATCCTCTCCAGATCCTTCTGGATCTGTCTCAGCCTCCTGTTTCTTCTTACCATTCTTTTTCTTAGGTTGATCATCATCCGTACCAGGAAGGATCAAGCCCATAAATTCAAAATCAAGATCCTGGAAGTGTGGATCCGTATCTAGAACGGTCTGATCCCATTCTCCATTTGAGATATTATCCCTGGTGATAAGATCAACTCGCTCATCATCTGTTAGCTCAGAGTAGAAAACAGCTGGAACCTCCTTAAGTTTGAGCTTCTTTGCAGCCTTCACTCTCTGGTTTCCGCACAGAACAAAGTTCTTGCCATCCTGTACCTCTATAGCCAGAGGACGGTGCTTCCAGAAACCATTTATCTTGATGCTATCAATAAGCCGATCAAAGTCTGCCTTCTTGATCTTACGTGGGTTGTAAGGAAGAAGGGAAACCTCGCTCAGCTTAATGTATGTAAGTTCACTTGTTACCATCATTTATCAGATTTATCATCCTCATCATCACCAGAATCTTCTGGATCCTTGAAACTCTCACTCTCTGGAAGTTGATGCTCATCGTCTGGGATAGCAAACATCCACTTTGCAAACAGATAGATAGGGATCAGACGATATAGCTTGCGGTTCTTGATGTAAACCAGCTTCACGTTGTCCTCTCTGGTGATAGCAAAGAACCTTCCTCTATATCCGACTGGGATCTTAACCTTCTCGTAGATGTAGAAGCGATCAGAGGCTATCTTATTGATGGTAGCTGTACGGTTGTAAGAGCCGTTAATGTAAATGTGGATCTTATCGCCTTCCTTAGCGTAAGATCGTGGAAAGAGCCAGACAACCAGGAGAGCACCCCACAGATAGAGTGAGGTGCTGACCAGAAGTCCAACTATTAAACATAATATGATAGAAAATGAGCACATAATTATACGTATTATTCCGTTGCAAATATACAAAAATTATCCGATATATGCGTATTACATACGCATTTTTAATATATATTATATTATCTGCCATAAACCATCATAGCCGCATCCCTGGAGTGTTCGCAAGTTCTTCCTGTATATCCAGTTATCGACTTGAAGGCTGGAGCACTGAGCTTGGTAGTGTTATTCTTTGGTGCAATCAGCTTGAAGGGAATGCCCTTATCTCTCAGAAAGTCCTCCCAGATCTTACAGTCTCGCTTAATGGATCCAGCTCCCTGTAGCTTATCTCTGCTTTTGCCAGCGTCATTGTACCATTTGCGCTGCCTGGCATCCTCAACAAACACACAAACATGATCACGTCTTGCCTGGTCTGCCACGATCTCCAGAGCCTGGTGGATCATAACCTTGCTGACCAGATCAAATTTCTTCTTAACCTTATTCCAGATCGCTATGCCAGTGTTCACACCTGTATCTATGCCTATACACTTGGTGTAAGCCTTGCCCTTCTCAGCTGCCAGGAAATCATCATAGTTCATTGATCGCCTCCTTTCTTCTCTCTGGATGCAGCCGCTCCCATAGCCAACATATAGGCATACACATCATTGAACTCTAGAACCTCCTTGATGATCTTGTCGTTCATTTCGCTGTAGATAGTCTTGATCTCATCGTGAGACTTGCCAGCTATCTTCTTAGCCAGAACCTGTGCGATCACGTGGCAAGCAAAATCCTCAGCTACCTCTATAGGCTGTTCGCCTTTGTTTACCTTACAGAAGTTTCTCCAGAGAGGGTTTTTCTTCTTCCATGCCTTCTCATACGCTTCAACCTTCTTATTCTGTTCTGAGATCTTCTTTTCCATCGTACCCAGAACGCTTGATACCATACCTACAATATCGGCTACATCGCCATACTCATTGTGCTTCATACCTATAAATCAATTAAATTAAACGTAATTTTTTCTTTTTGATGAAGAACTTTCCTTCACACCAGTCACCGCATTCCTTAGCCACATTGAGCTTAGAACACCATCCGTTGCCATAGGCATCTTCATGCTTGAACCTGGTGCAGCATCCACAAGACTTGTGGTTTCTTCTGATCGCATACATCAAGCTCACGTTAGAACCAGGATAGTTCATCTTATTTCTTTTCAAAACAGCCTTTCTGTAGAGGTGAACAAAGAAGGAAACCTTATCCTCCTTTATTTCACCATCTTTCTCAAAGAAACGCTTATCGCAACCTTTACACCAGATCTTGATGATCTTTTTTGCTATTCTTGCTTTCATATTTGAAATCTATTTCCAACTGTTTAGAATATCCAGAATAACTTTCTGGATGTTCTTTTTTGTCTTTAAGGTAAGCCTTGAAATTACGTTCTGCCCTCTTTATGCAGCTGCCTAGAGCATCTGCCCAGGGTGTAAAACCGCTTCTACAGTGCCAAATAGGAACTATAGGAGATCCAAGTGTTTTGGTATATTCCCAAAATTTACACTGTTTGCATTTTGGCTTTTTCAAATTCGCCATTATCTGTTATTTTAATTTCATTTCTTTTCTAAGGTTGTTATAAAAATCCTTTGGGCAAATGCAATCCCAGAAATTATCTGTCGGTTCATTGTATCTGTTGCCAAAGAAATCACAGGCACAGTTTACGCTTGTCTGGTTGAAAGCGATCGCCTCAATATCATCTATGCTGTGAACCTTAACAAAGGCACTCAGTTCCTTGTATTGTTGTGGATATATACCTCCACACTCATCAGCGACAACCTTTAAGCATTCAAGGTAAACTGGTATATCTTCGCCTAGAACCTTTGCGAAATCAAAGGTAGATCTGAACACCATCATTTCCTCATAAGTTAAGCGGAAATCTTTCTGTAGATCCTCGATCTCCTTTCTGGATGAAGCATAGATCCAGCGGCTTGCATATTCGCCTTTTGCCTGTTTTTCCTTCACCCATTCCAGATCCAGCGGTTTTCCATCAGCTCCTACTGGTACGTAAGATGGAAGGTATTTCTTTTCCAGATACATCCAGAGGTGAGGCATTCCACCCCAAGCGTTGGGAACCTCTATAGCAAGTTTCCAGCACTTTTTCTTCTTCATTTTAACGTATATCTCAAACATGATCTATTGCTTTAGAATGAAATGCCCACCCTGGTAGTCACAATCGGCATTCTCTTTGATCAGAGAATCACAGAGAGGTGTCTGGCTGTTGCCCAGTCTGGAACACATATTGAATAGAGAGCACTCATAGCATCCTATTTTCTCGCCATTGTTATCCACCATCTGGTGAACATCGGTTCCGATCTTAATCTTGATCACTTTGCTTGCCATGATCTACCTCTTTGAACACGTGGAAAACACATTCACCATTGATCAGTTGTACGGTTCCGATATACTCCAGGGAATCGGCATCTGGTATCTCATACCCTGTGCCGATTATTCGGATGTGAACCATGTCTGTCTTAACCTGGTAATCATCTACCATCGCCCAGATCTGAGGCAAACCATTCTGAGCTTGCACACTGAGGATCTTTGCTCCAGCTGGAAGCTCAACCTCCTGGAGATCCAGGATCTCCAGGGAATACTTGAATATTCTTTTCATAACTTAATCTAAATCTTTAATGCTCCAGGCAATACCGATAATAGAGCTTGTAAGGAGCAAAAACCACATTAATAAACGAAATACTTCTTGATCCATCTTAATATCTGAAATCTGTTAGCTGAATGATCACACCATCAAAGATCATACCTTTCAAACCAAAGAACATGAAAGAAATGAAATCATCCTTATCCAGCCCATCGTTGGCAGCTACCTGGTCTATAGAAACTGGTTTCCCATCCACCCAGCACTTAGGATCCTGGTGTTCGTCTATGCGAACTATGGTGATCTTCTGTAGGCTTACCTGGTGAACCTCCTTGATGATCCTTTGCTCAGAGTTATAAGGTCTGCCAGTCCACTCACGGATGGAAATATACTTCTTTCCCTCGTTGATCTCCTTGCAGCGTTTCTGCCACAAGCCTTTGGCATCCTCTCTGATCGTGTGGATCTTCTTTCCAGCCAGAAGGCTCTCACGGAAACCTGTTGGCTGTTTTTCTCTTTTGTGTCCTACAGGGAAGGTGGTGGATAACATCACCACCACCTTCTTAGGCTCATTCTTCGCTGTTCTCATCCTCATCTTCCTCCTTAGAATCCTTCTTCTCTACTTCCTTAGCAAAATCGCTCTCAGCGTGTTTGTATGCCTCCGAAAAATCCTCTGGAACCACGCTTCCGATACCTACTGGTGAAGCCGCATTGATAGTAATGCCATACTTACAGATGATCGCCTCCTTGCCAGTTTCAGCACGTTCCTTAGCCTTACGTGCCATATACAGCTCGATCTGCTTCTTTGCGCTGTCAGCGTTAGCAGACTTAAGAAGGAAGGTCTGGCAATATACATCCACACCATCCTCCACCTGGTCTTGTGTCGCATCCAGGTTCTGGATGGAAGCATCTACGATATAGAATCGCTGCTTCACCACCTTCTCATCATCCTTCTCATCCACTACAGCTTCTCCCTTCTCATTCATAGCATAAGAAGAAAGCTGGCTATCAATATAGATCAGAGAGGATCTTTGCTTAATACCAAGGATGAAGAAGCTACCACTTGTTTCAAGCTCTGTGTAGTCTTTCAAGATCTCCAGAGCCTGGTTAATATCCTGGGCAAACAGAAGCATCTTAGTGTTCTTGCCATTTACCTTGACCGTTGCCATCCAAGGAGTGAAGCCGCCACCCAGATACTCAACACCGTTGCGACACTGGTTTGTGATCTCAACCTCCTTAATATCTCCACTCTGGAGATAGAAGGAAAGCTCCGAAACCTGTTCTGGAGTGAGAAGAACACCACGTTCCATGATCATATCGTTACGCTCTATGGTAACAATTTCGCCTGTGTCTTGATCTATGAAATCCTCAGTCCATGTTCTGAGTACTCGCTTAGCTGTGTACATACCAAGCATCTTGCGAGGATCGGACGTTGTAATGATCTCCTGGTTAAGTCTTGTCTGTAGATCCTCTGGATCCATCTTAATTTCCTTTTTCATTTTCTCTATGTTTAAAGTTAATACTTCTTGTTATGCAGTGGTTCTCTGAGAGAGTTGTATCTGATCTTCTGCTCCACGAACCAATCCAGATCTATTCCCATGCTATCAGCCCAGTCATAGACGTACTGAATGATGTTAGGAAGGAAAGCCTCCATCGCTCCCAGGAATGCTTCATCAACTATGATGTGTTTAGTGAGATCATAAGCAACCTCTGTGAAGGAGAGAGAGGCAAAGAACATCTTATCTGCCTTGATGGTAGGATCTGGAAGATCAAAGAAGCCCTTATCTCCAGCGTAATCACACAAGCGGATCACAATATCTGCCAGCTCATCCTCCACGTGGTTCTTGATATACTGCTGGAAGCGATCTATGAAGGCTTCATCGCTCTTAGTTACGTCTTTGAACACAGCCTTGATGGTTGGGTTCAACTTTACGTATCTGTTCTGGCGATCGGCTTCTATAGCTTCTGCCACCTCTGTTATTACCATGATCAGCCAGTGCTGATCTGATTTATACTCTGTATGAAAGCCCTTTGCACAGGCATCTTCATAGATTTTCTGAATGAGTTCTTTTTTCATTATTTTGTCTTTTTTCTATACGTTGCATGAGTGAACGGTATCTTGTTGAAGTATTCCTCCATACGATCAGCTATTCTGGATCCATACCGCTCTGATAACTGTTCCATGTTGAGGTTAGTCGTAACCAGCGTGAATAGAGGATATTCGTACCTGGCATAGATCCATTCTGTTAAGGGATAAATATCATTTCCATAACACTTGACAGTCTGAGGCTCGATCCCAAGATCATCCAGGCAAACCATTTCCTTAGTCTTAAGTTCCTCCAGATACTTGCTTGTCTCATCATTCATAGACTTCCTGGATACTATGATCGCTGTGGTTCTGTACACACCAGGCTCGCTGTAATCTCTGAGCTGGTTAATATACATACATATTGCATTAGCTAGCGTTGTCTTTCCGTTACCTATTCCTCCATACAGGAGCAAACCAGGCTTCTTGCCTTCAATCAGCCAGCTAGAGGCATCTTTTATAGCTCCAAGAACGTTCTCGTCATTCTTCATAACAAGCCCTCTCTTTTCGACCTCTGCCTTATAGCAAAAATACAACAGCCTGTAAGAATCCTCCTTGCTCAAAGGAGATCTATAGATCCTTTTCGTAGCTTGTTGGATCTGTGGCTGTAGGCTCTGGATTATTTCGTTTATATTCTTTATTGCTGCCATAATAACGATTTTGTCTTTCCTTGTAAGCGTTGACCACCCATGAGAGGATAGCCCTGTAATCTGATTTATATTTCTTGCCTTTGGATCCTTTATAATTGGATAGGATCTCGATCATTTCCTTAGCAACAGGCTCCGTGAACTGATCTGTGAGGCTCTTATATTCTGCCTCTGTCATAGTCACGCTTTGGGCATATTGCTTTTTCTGAGGCTTCGGCTTTGCAGCCTTTTCCTCTGGAGGTTGTTGATCTTCCTGGAAAAGATTTCCCTCTGGATCCTTTGGCTTCGCTTTCACTGGTGGTGTTGCCTTAATGATCGGCTTCTCCACCTGGCGGTTAGCACTCATCGTACTCTTACCGCCCTTCGATCCAGCCTTTCGCCTGGCTTCGCTTACCTGGGCATCGTGCATCATCAAGCTATTACAATAAGCTCCATCTTGCCTAATATACACCACATCAGCTTCCACCAGGCGATCCAGCCACTCATCATCAGTATCACCACCAACCATGAAAATGATCTCACGTTTGGTTAGTGGATGCTGGATGGATCCACCGATCATCACACCTCTCTCTGGAGAGATCCACATCTGGCATAAGAGATCCACGAACAAGGCACGATCCTCAGCAGACAGGCTTCTAACTTTTGGATCCGTCAGCCACCAGCCCACATCGAACATCATCTTATCTCTTTTTGCCATGATCTGTATTTTATTTATTCTCTACAGTGAAATTGAATGCCAGGTAGTCAGCCCAGATTTCCTTGAACTGAACACCGAAATACTTAGCCTTTTCCTCTGTTTCCTGGCACAAGCGGAACCCAAAATCCGCAGACGAAGCCGAGGAGCGACGATACGCAGCCAGACAGCCGAACCCAGCATTCGCACCATCATTCGCACTCGCACCGAGCAGAGCACCCCTATCTTCCTCACTCATAGAATCCATTTCAGACTGAGTGTAGAGAGCGAACCAAGGATAATAGAAATACTTGCTACCATCTGGATCTGGCTTAGGCTGCCAGTCCTTTCCCCAGAGAGCACGGCTTATAGTATCCAGCTTGATCAAGGCGATAATATGCTTATCTACATGATCTCCGAGAGATCCCTCTACAGGTTCTTCACCAAGTGCCTCACAAGCATCTTCGTATGTCTTGATACTCTTGTAATCATCCAGGGATGGCTTAACACGATCCTCTGGCTTACAGAATAATGCTGCCAGCACATTCTTCACCTCATCACTCTTTGCCGCATCAAATGCAGCCTTTACTTCTTTCTCTGTTACTTCTATTACCTTCATTTTTCAATATCTTTTAAATTATCTAACTTCTTAATAATCTTCTTTGTTATTCTGATAGCATTCAGCACCCTTGTATTCTTGGTATCTGAAACGTTATCAATAATCAGTGGAACCAGCCTCTGTAGCTCAGTTACCATGTGGTTAGGAATCTTTTTCATTGTCTTTCCAAAATTTATCTGGATCTGGTATTTCACAGTTAAGATATTCCCTGGCATAGCTTCTGAGCTGTTCACAATAGCTGGAGAATTGCACAGTATCCATTTCAGCTGTAGAAGATGGAAACTTGACGATCTCACCAGTCTCTTTGTTTACTACCTGTTCTGCCGTGAATAGGTTCTTGAAGTATTCGTGAAGCTGTTCACAGCTGGTGAACTCCCAGCCAGCATCAATCATCGCATCAAGCATAAGAGGATAGATACATCCCCATAGCCAGCCGTTCTGATCTCCAGATCTTTTCTTGCGTACCCGAACAACCTCTATTCTGAATACTCCATCCGCTCTTGTGCGGATATATTCATAAAGAGGCTTAAGATCAAACAGCCCATGAATCTTCTCGATCAGAACCTTAGCCATAGATACGTGTTATATCAATCTCAGCACCTGGATAAGCTACATAAGTAGGTTTCCTGGCATCATCCTCAACAGCCTTGACAAACTCATCAGCGTTGCTGTTTTCGCTTGACAGGTGGATCAGAACGATCTCCTTAACCTTGCTTAGATCTGAGGTGTTAAGGAACTCCAGGCATCCAGGAAGCGATAGGTGCGATTTAAGAAGGCGATCTCGTTGCCTTGCAAAGGTTCTTCCTTCATTGATCGCCTCCACAAGGTACTTATCCGAATAGTTACACTCGATAAGTATATGCTGTAGATCCGAAAACCTGTAGTCACATTCATAGGAATCTGTGAGGAACATCAGCGTACCCATATCTGGGTGATCTATGAGGTATCCGACACAGGGAACATCGTGGTGCGCATCAAAAGGTATGATCTTGAAATTCCCACACTTGTATCTGGATCCAGGAGTGATCGGAACCAGCTTGTTACCAGTCACACCTCTGTAATCAAATACATCCTGTAGTGCCAGGGTGTAGAAGCATCCAGACAGATCCTTGATATACTTAGAGTGATCACCATGTCTGTGAGTTACCAGGCATCCTTTTACTTTAGCGATATTCCAGTTAAGGGCTTTCTTCACATCCTGGAACTTAATGCCAGCCTCCAATATCAGAGCCTCGCTTTCGTTCTCCAGGATGTAACAGTTACCCTTGCTGGAAGATCCCAATACTTTGAGCATCATAAGCCTAGAATCCTGGATCTGGTTCATTATTAGCTATAGCACTTGCAGCATCTACAGCACCAGTAGCTGATCCCTCACCTCCATGGCTTGTGTTATTACCAGCCGATCCTCCAACCATTGTATATGTGTTGCCGTTATCATCGCTGAATCCGATCATTTTCTGGTCTGTAACATCTACATAATCAGCATCCTCTACCTTACGATCTGAATTAATATCGTAGCTGATAGCCTGTGACAGCTCAGTAGATAGATAACCATACTTAGAGAGAAGGTTTCTTGTGACGGTCTTTTCTGCCATTCCGTTAAAGTTCGCCATCCATCCGACACCATCACCTGTAGGAGTGAGGATCTGGGCAAGAGGAATGAGATCAGTAACCTTCACCTCATTCTTGATACTCTTTGAGTATTTCTTAGCGTGTGCAGCCATCTGTTCCACCGTCATGTATAGTGTCTTGCGGAAACCAGTGGTAAGTTCAAGATATGCAAAGTAACCTACAACTGTATCGCCAGTTCGCACACCATTAAGATCTATTTCACCTGTGAGCTTATTGATGGATCTCAGCTCTCCTTCAAACACCTCATCAGCATTAAGATACTTATACATACCTGTTCGCATAGCAAGCTGGATCAAACCTCTATATCCCAGCTGGAATGTTGGCTTCATAACCTTATCGTAGTGATCGAATCCAGTTACAGGATCCTTAGTCTTAACGGTGATCTTATAAGGGATGATCCAGGCGAATCCCAGGGAACGCTCGATAGGAAGATGAAGCGTTGCTGCCTTCACGCATTCCATAACCACGGCTGTAGGATCACATTTCTGTAGATCTTCATTGCCTTTGTACATTTCGATCATAGATGTAATGAAGGAGCCAGCGTTCTTGCCCATCGCATCAGTGAACATCTTACGCATAGAACCATTATCAAGAAGGTTCTTGAATGCGTTTACAGGCTTAGTAGCTGGCACGTTGCCAGCTTCCTGTGTAGTCTTTTTAACCTCGTTTGCCATATTACTTAATAATTAATGATGAATCTCTTGTTACGCACAGCATCACCTTCTGGCTTACTGTTGGTAGTACATCGTTGATACTCTCAGCGTTATCAACGAAGATCGGAGCACATACACCCTCGCTCTTACAGATCGCATTGATAATATCCAAACCAGCATTGATCTTGCCAGCGTGGTTCACGTCTGGATAAGGAGTTCCGTTCACAGTGCATACACACGTGAGCTTTTCGCCACCGTTCAACTGGTTAGATACGAAGGAGAAGGAAACGATCTCGAACATTCCGTTAATACGCTCCATAAGCAAGGAATCTTTCTTCTTCTGGAACTGGAGTGCATTGTATTCGATACCTTCCAGCTCAGCCAGCTCCTGGTTGTTCTTATCCTGTTTCTGTTCCAGCTTCTTGATCTCATCGTCTGCCTTCTTGATGGTATCACGCTTAGCCATGCGCTTTACAAGATCCTCGATTTCTCCATTGATAGCCTTCTTCTGTTCCTCTATGTCTGAGGTATCTACAGGATCGGCATCCTTGAAGTTATCAATCTTGTTCTGCAGCTCTGTGATGCTGTTCTTAAGGTCAATGCAAGTCTGGTCTGCTGCCTCTATCTCTGAGTAGATAGGATCTGGGATGGTAGCCTTCTCCACCTTCGACTTATTATCTACAGCGGTTGCAAGCAAGACGGAAAGATCATGGTAAGCCTTATCGGATGCTAGAACCTTCGCATAGTCTGGTTCAGCTGGTCTGTTCTCGATCTTTTCCTGTAGTGTCTGCTGGAGAGACAAGAGATCTCCCTGGGCATCCTGTAGCTCCTTCTGTGTCTCAGCGATAGAATCATTAAGCTGTTTCAGCTGGGTATTACAGGAATCCAGTTCCTGTTTGAGCTGAGCAAGCTGTGAAGCCATCTGCTTTCCAGCTGTCTGAATCTCTTTGAGTTTCTTGGTCTTTTCATCCTCAAAGTTCTTCTGCAGCTCCTTGCGCTTAGCCTCACAATCATCATCTTCCAGAGGTCGCTTACAGGTAGGGCAAATGAAATCGTTAGGATCGAAAGCAAGCTGTTCCTTAGCCTTCTCTGTGTACTCATTGCGCTTAGCCTGTACGGAATCTTCCATTACCTTGATGTTGGCAGTGTACTTCTTGATGATACCAGCCAGGTTGATCTGTGTAGTGTTCTGGGAATTACTTGCGCTCTGGAGTGCCTTGATCTCCTGGTTCTTGGCATTGATCTGCTTGCGGACACCTTCGATCTCCTGGTCTGCTGTAGTAACAGCGGATCCAGCTGTAGCTGTAAGCGTTCCCTCTCTCTGGCTCATCTGGTTCTTGATGGTGGTGATCTGCTTGTCGTACTCATTGATCTTTGCATTATAGGCATCATCAGCCTCCTTCACAGCCTTGTGGTGAGCATTGTCAGCCTCTATACGGATCTTGTTGGTACGCTCTGTAAGATCAGCCTTCTTCTGGTTCTGTTGTACCACCAGGGCATTCTTAGCCTCAAAGGAATCTTGTGTCACCTTTGTACGATCCTTGATCTTCTCATCCAGTTTGCTCACACTCTTACGCTTCTCCTGGATCTGCTTATCCAGATCTGCCCAATCCTCTGAGGCTGGTTTGAGGTTCTGGGCTGTCTCGATCTGTGAAGGGATGATCGCCAGAACATCCTTGCAAGCCTTCTTCTTTGCAGCCACCTCTTTAAGGTATCTCTCCATAGGTACACCAGCCATTTCTGCCAGGAGCTTAGCAAACTCTGGCTTTGTTGCTGCCACCTCATCATCGGTAACATCACCAGCCATACGCATAAGCATTTCCTTCTGCTTCTCTGCTGGAAGTGTAGGAAAACATCTTGGGTTAGTGATCATTTTAAAGACACCCTCTGGAATAATACCAGAGATCTCAGCATCATACTCCTTCTTGGTTGCACACTTAACATCATTGATGTAGAAGATGGTTTCATGGTTCTTAAGTGTCTTTTCCGTGGTTCCACGTGGCTTCACCCATACCTCACGATAGGTACGCTGTAGTCTGAGGCTTCTGCCATCTACAGAAAGAACACCGATAACTGAGTGCTCCAGGTTGTAGATCACATTACCATCCTTATCAAGTGTCTTGATGTTGAATGCTGAATCAGCTCTGTTATGACTATCCTTACCGAAAAGGAGCCAGCAGAACGCATCGAATACTGTAGTCTTACCTGTTCCGTTTGCACCGCACACACAAGTGTTATCGGTGAAATCCAGGTGAAGGGAACTGATACCCTTGAAGTTTACCAGTTCAAGTGAAAGTAGCTTAATTTCTTTCATAATTGAAAATAAATCTATTTGTTTATGTAATAATTCAACTTATCTGTTTTTTCGGCTGAAATTAATTCAGCCCTGGAGTATAGTAGCTTCGAGTTTCGTGCTGATCCGATCCTCTGTTTAGAAACGAGTTCCATTTTTACCCATCCCTTAACACGTGCTTCACCATACTCACTGTATGCCTCTCTCTGAGAGATCAGATCCTTACCTGGAGCCATCTTCTTATAGAAGTTAGCGGCTCCCAGCTCTGCCATATCCTTACAGATATTCTTAAGCTCATATAGTTCCAGTGTTATAGCCATATTAGCATTCCTCCAGAAAAACTTTACCCAGCCATGCCAGCATAATACCCATCATAAGACACCACCATGCACCAATAAATACAGGTGTTGATCCTATGATACCCAGCACGATAAGGGACTTTGCGAATACTTTTTTAAAATTGATCTTGATCATAATCGGACTTGCATTTGGTTAAACGAATAATTGATCTGCTGGTATTCCCAGTTCATCTGAGAGTGCCTTTGTTTTTATTGCGTCTGGCTTCTGTACACCAGCAAGCCAGCACCGTACTGTCTTGGTGGATACCATTGCAACCTCAGCCATTCTTTCCACCCATCTTGCCTTTGGAGCCGCTACAGCTCTTGGCGGTAAGGCATCATAAATCTGCCTAAATTGATTTTTTTTCTGATTTTCCATAATTTTTTGCCTTAATTTCAGAATATATTATTATCTTTGTGTCGTTATTCTAATAATGACGGTGCAAATATACAGATTTAATTTCTAACAGACAAGGAAAAATAGAAATAAATTCAGTATATAGGGTGTTTTTTAACATTTGATTAGGTTTTTGGATAGATTTAAACTCTAAAGCGGTATGAAACAGGAAACAACAAAAGATCGAGTGAAGGTTCTGTTAGAGGAACTGCAAATCACTCAGAAAGCGTTTGAGGATGCCGTTGGTCTGGCTAACGGCTGGTGTAATAAAGTAGGCTTCAATATCCGTGAAGATGTACTGAGAAGGATCAGCAAGGCTTATCCAGAGCTTAACCTGGACTGGTTGCGCTTCGGTCAAGGTTCTATGTGGAAAGGAGAAAAGGAAGATCCTGGTGTATCAACACAGGAAGTTAAGAGCCAGCCATCAAGCCAGAAGGCTGCAAAGAGAGGCGATAAGCCAACCATCACCTATCTGCCTCTGGTTCCTATATCTGCGCAAGGTGGCACTCTTAATGACTTTGACGCTTCTGTGCGCAAGACAGAATGTGAAATGATAGTATCTCCTATCACTGGAGCCGATTTTGCCATCACCGTATCTGGTGACAGCATGGCTCCAGAGTACCCTAACGGATCTCATGTATTCGTGAAGAAGATAAATGAAAGGGCTTTCATCGACTGGGGAAAAGCATACGTGCTTGATACCTGTAATGGTAAGGTGATTAAGATCCTTACCCCATCGGATCAAGGAGAAGGCTTTGTTAAGTGTATATCTCTTAATGAGGATCCTAAATATGCACCTTTTGATGTGTGCCTTAAGGATGTGTATGGAATATATCGTGTAATGCTCTGTATGAGCGTAAAATAAGAAAGGAGTTATATATGTGGTGGATCATATTATTAGGATCTTTGGTAACATTGATCATGTTGGTAGCGAATAGCCAGAAGAAACCTGGCTCTGATCTTAAGAATAAGTTTGCAAGCCTGGGAAATATGAAAGGTATGAAATACCAGGAGATAGCAAAGGTAGTGGGAGAGTGTTCAAGCCGATCACCTCTGGATGCTGGTGAGATTTGCCAGTGGATCGTACCTGGCTTTCACATAGCCCTGGAGTTTGATGATGATCATCGTTGCGTAAAATTGAATACGGAAACATTTAATGAGGAATAGGTATGGATAAAATGGTAAGTATGGTTCTTGATCTCTACAGAAAGTCTGTGGATCAAGTAGGTGTTAGTGATAAAGAGCTGTTTGAGGCAGAAAAAACTCTTTCTGTTGCTATTACATCTGAGAAGGTAATAAGTAGCTCCAGTGATCGTGTTTCTCAGCTTCTGGAGCTGAAAAAACACGTTGATCATCTTAAATATCACGTGTATGGATAAGGATCTTGCTCATAGGAACATTCTTTCCAGGTTCTACCAGGCTCTGGATGATCTCATAGCTAAGAAGATCATCCGAGGTGTAAACACGTACTGTAGGCTGTATGGAATAGACAGACGTAACCTCACAAAACAGAGAGAGGATCTTTCCAGAAGCATCTTTGATGTGAGCTGGCTGGTTCCCTTGGTGAGCGTATATAACATTTCGGCTACCTGGCTGCTTACTGGCACAGGAGAAATGTACACATAGAGATCATAGGATGCTGGTATCTCTGGCATCCTATTTTTGCGTAAGAAAGAAGCAAAGAATATACACTATACATACTATCTATATTATTTATATATACATTATTATATATATAGTATATTACCTATCTAACTTTTGCTTAAGCAAAATAGGCTCTGTAATCATCTGATAACAAACACTTTATATTTTTTGCTTAAGCAAAATAAAAAGATGATACACTTTTATATAAGCCTTGCAAATACTTGTATTTCAGCAGATTATAACTTTTGCTTAAGCAAAATAAATCGTGAAAAATCTATTTGCTTAAGCAAAAAATCATAAGTATTTAATAATCAGCGTTTTACATTTTTGCTTAAGCAAATTGCTTGAGCAAAATTCTCTGGAATATTTTTGCTTAAGCAAAATAAGGCTTGTAACTTATTGTTTCCCAGATACATCTTGCTTTTGCTTAAGCAAAACACCGATACCAGAAAGATCCAGAACCTTTCTGTTAGCGAGATCGTTGCCGTCATAGGACTTCTTGATGTACATATCCGTGTTACGCATAGAATCATCCACATGGTTCAGAGCCTGGTGAACCGTGTACTTATCAACTCCAGCCTGGTTCACTGCCAGCGTTGCCCAGGTATGCCTGGCAGCATAGAACTCCAGCCCTTCAACACCTATTGCAGTTCCGACCTTCTTCAAGCCCTTGTTAAGGTTCGCCTCGAATGATCCCACGGTTCCATATCTATGATAGAAATCAAATAGCTTCACACCAGACGGATCTCTGTATCTCTGAATCAGCTCAGCAGCCTCTGGCTCTACCTTCACTGAGATCTCAGCTTGATCTGCCCTTCTGTTCCTTGTCTTGCGTCTGTTGTATGTGATCCTTCCATCGACCAGGCTTCCAGCTTCCACCTCATACAGATCAGCGGCATTCATGCCGATCAGAGAGAAGGAGAGAAGAAAGAGATCTCTGGAGAAATTAAACCTGTTGGTTCCTACCTGGTACTGGCTCCGATCCTGGAGAGAAGCGATCTTCTGCAGTTGTTCCAGCGTGATTGCTCTTTTCTCTGGAACTGGCTGTTTGGGAAAGTCTATGTGCTGGAAAGGGCTGTTAGGGATGCGGATGATGCCAGCATCTTCATCGTTGTAGATCTTCTTTGCCTGGTTGAAGATGGCTCTCAGTCTTGATACATAGTTATGTGGAGCGAAACCTGTAGTGATATTCTTGCCTTTCTTGATCCAGGCGATCCAGTCTCTAAGGAACCCCACAGTGATCTCCTTAACCGATAGAGAATCACGATCAAGGAAATTCTTCAAAGATGCGAGAGCTATCTCGTAACTTCTGGCATTGCCTTCATGCCCAGTATTTCTAAGCTCCTTGATGAACTGATCGGCAAACTGGATAATATCCAGATCCCAGGCTTCCTGTCTTTTACTCTGGATAAGATCCACTACCTGGTCTATATCCATTTCATCAAGCCTCTCACTTGAAATCTCGCACCTGGAGCGATACACCTTAATGAGATCGCTGGTAAGATCTATGTATTTCTGGTTCTTTATCTTCATGGATCTGGTAAGATCCTCCTTCGTCACGAACCAGGATGTGGAAAGATAACGCTTTTTCTGGTGATGCGTTACTCTGATTTTAATATTGTACGTTCCATCCTTCTTGCGTTGGTGAGCGTACACTTCTGCTTTGAATGTAACCATTATTTTTGCTTTTGTGGAATATTTGTAGAACTTCGCACCGCAAAAATAATCATTTTTTGCTGAAAGTGCAGCAAAACACTGAATCATTTATGATGATTTAAGTATCTCTACTGGGAATCGAACCCAGATCTACGGTTTAGGAAACCGCTGTTCTATCCGTTGAACTATAGAGACTTATAAATATATGATCGCCCTGGCAATATTTCCAGATTGAATCCGTTATATCACAAAGGGAGAAACAGAGATCCTATCTTTAGGAAACCTCCGTTCTATCCGTTAAACTATAGGACCATTGTAAACCGACTGCAAAGATACATCAAATCGTTGACAATACAAAATAAAATGTTATGTTTTTCACTCTCATCTTATCAAGTTTCCTCACTTTTGTGGAGTTGAACTGCGAAAACCTCTTCGATACGAAGCATGATTCGCTGAAGAATGACTATGAATTCCTGCCACAGAGCAGTTACAAGTGGACGCCTTATCGCTATTGGCGCAAGCTGGCAAATCTTTCCAAGACTATAGTAGCTTTGGGTTATGAAGATTTGTCGCTTGTTGGTACCGCCTCCCCAGATAATCCTTCAAGACCCTCGGAGATGTCCTGGCATGTTCCCGATTTTGTGGCGCTTTGCGAAGTGGAGAACGATAGTGTGCTGTTTGATTTAACCCGGCGTTCAGCTCTTCGCGGTGTGAATTATGATTATGTGATGACCGATTCGCCTGATGAACGAGGCATAGATGTGGCTTTGCTTTATCAGCCATCTTCTTTTGCGCTTATACAGTCCCGGTCCATCCGCATCAAGTCGCTGCCTGATACTCGTCCTACGAGAGATATTCTCTACGCTTCGGGGCGGATTATGAATGATGATACGCTCCATGTCTTTGTATTGCATGCGCCTAGCCGGCGTGGCGGCGAACAGGTTTCGCGTCCCTACCGCCTGCAGGTAGCCAGCCAGCTGGTTTCTGCTGTAGATTCTATCTATGCGCTCAATGATAGTGCAAGGATTATCGTAGCCGGCGATTTCAACGATTATTCCGATTCTCCGGCTCTTCGTTATCTTTATCAGCATCACCTTATTAATATATCTGTTGGCGTCAAAGGCTCTCATGGTACCAAGGCTACTTATCGCTGGCATGGAGATTGGCGAAGTCTTGACCAGATTCTCTTCAGTCCTTCGCTTTCCCGGCTTAAGATGAGTTGTCAGATAGGAGATTTGCCATTTCTCTTAGAAGATGATGAGAAATATGGCGGAAAGAAACCTTTCCGCACCTATCTCGGTCCCCGATATTTGGGTGGATACAGCGATCATCTTCCGCTTGTTGCCAAGTTTAAGATAGAGGGTGGATATGAATAAAAAAACAGGTATGCTCAGATTTTTACTGAACATACCTGTTTGTATATTAGTGAGATTTTTTCTCTTCTGCCTGATTATCCGTAGATAACATTACCGTTCTCATCCTCATAAGGAGCCATATCCTTAGCATACTGGTTCATGGCACGGAGGCTCATACCCATTGATGAGAAACCACCATCGTGGAAGAGGTTCTGCATGGTTACCTTGCGGGTGAAGTCAGAGAACATCATCACGCAGTAGTTAGCGCAATCCTCAGCTACGGCGTTTCCGAGTGGAGACATCTTGTCGGCGAAGTCCATCATGTTCTCGATATCCTTGATACCCTTACCTGCTGTTGTAGCTGTAGGGCTCTGAGAGATGGTGTTGATGCGCACGTGCTTCTCACGACCATAGATGTAACCGAAGCTGCGGGCGATACTTTCGAGCATGCTCTTGGCATCAGCCATATCGTTGTAACCGAAGAATGTACGCTGAGAAGCTACGTATGTGAGAGCTACTACAGAACCCCACTCGTTGATAGCATCCAACTTCTTGGCTACCTGCAACATCTTGTGGAAAGAGATAGCAGAGATGTCCAATGTCTTGTTCAGGAAGTTGTAGTCGAGGTCATCGTATGTACGATGCTTGCGAACGTTAGGGCTCATAGCTACAGAGTGGAGCACGAAGTCGATTTTGCCACCGAGTTTCTCCTGAGCCTCTGTGAATACCTTTTCCAAGTCTTCTACGCTAGTCGCATCAGCTGCGATGATAGGAGCGTTGATCTGTTCAGCGAGCTTATCCAGCGTACCCATACGCAAAGCCATAGCTGTATTACTAAGTGCGATAGTAGCACCCTCTTCAGCAGCCTTTACAGCTACTTTCCAAGCGATTGATTCCTCATTGAGTGCACCGAAGATGATGCCACGCTTGCCTTTTAACAAATTGTGAGTCATTGTTATCTTAATACTTTTGTTTATACTAACGACAATCCCCTACATATATCATTCTCTCTATATATATAATAAGGTGTAAAACCACTTTGTTTTGTTCTAGTCGTTGAAATCGTGCGCAAAATTACGAAAAATGTGCAATATACCCAAATTTTTTAACTAAAAAGTGCCGTAAACGTTTTCTTTTTTGTGGTATGTCAAGTATTTCGTTCCCTGCAGTCAGTATGATATTTTATTTATTCTTTGCAGATAATAAGCCTGAAACAGATATATCTTATGCTTATAGATAACGTATCTGTTGGTCTGCGGAATTAGATTTGTAGGGTTCCTGACATATGCCAACAAGGTTCCTGACATATGTCAACAATGTTCCTGACATATGCCAAACGAGTTATTGACATATGTCAGCAACCTTGCTGGCATATGCCGGCAACCATACGGAACCAGTTGTTAGAACCGATGAATCGTAGAACTGTGACTATTTAATCTATTTGTTCTACGTATTTAAGCAATACGCCTAACCCAGCAGATGCCGGTATAGATAACTTAAGAACCTTCTTATTTCTGTTCTTACAAATTATAGCCTTATTGCAGCAAAAATATCCTTTTTGTTGCAATATGACAAGGTAGAAGTGTTAAAAATAGACTTTTTTATGTACGTTATTAAATTTTTCTTTCAAAATATTTGCAAATATCCGAAAAAAAATCTAATTTTGCAGCCGATTATTATAAATTTATAAATTATTATCTAATAAAGAGAGAGATTATGTTTAAAAGAATCGCTTTATTTGTGGGGGGGCAATTCTCAGTTGTGGAGTAGCCTTTGCCCAAACATCTGTTACCGGTAAGGTAGTAGCTTCAGAGGATGGTGAGCCTGTTATTGGCGCATCAATCAAAGTAGCTGGTACTAATACGGGTACTGTTACGGACGTCGATGGAAACTTCAGTTTGAATGTTCCAGCCGGCTCCAAGTTGGAGATTACCTATATAGGTATGAATCCACAAACTGTTAAAGCAAGTTCTAACATGAAGATTGCTTTGACTTCTGATAACAAATCCTTGGATGAGGTGATTGTTACAGGTTATGGTAACTTCAAGAAATCCTCATTTACAGGTGCTGCTGCTTCCATGTCAACAGCTAAGTTGAGTGATGTTCCTTCACTTTCTGTTGAAGATAAGCTTTCTGGTAATATCCCAGGAGTTTCTATTTCTTCTTTCTCTGGCCAGCCAGGTGCAATGAACTATATCCGTATTCGTGGTATGGGTTCTATCAATGCAGGTAACGATCCATTGATTGTGATTGATGGTACTCCTGTGAACTCTGGTAACTTGAGTGGTTTCAATGATGGTTCCACACAAGTTGGTTACAATGGTTCTGGTACCAATGCACTTTCTACATTGAACAGCAACGATATCGAATCTATCACTGTTATCAAGGATGCTGCCGCAGCCTCTTTGTATGGTTCTCGTGCAGCCAATGGTGTGCTTGTCATTACAACCAAGAGTGGTAGTGCAGGTAAGACCCAGGTTGATTTCCGTAGCGACTGGGGATTCTCTAACATGGCTATCAACTATCGTCCAACGTTGGATGGTGATTCTCGTCGTGCCTTGATTTATCAAGGCTTGAAGAACTATGCTTTTGATAATATTGATGGTACTACTGATGCCTCTGCTGCAGCTTTTGCCGATCAAAATATTGATGATTATGCAGCAAAACCAGAGAATGGTTGGGCAAACTGGCGTGATGCGCTTTTCAAAAATGGTTCAAATCAGAACTATCAGGCAAGTGTAACTGGCGGTAATGATAAGACCAAGTTCTATGCATCTTTGTCATATGCAAATCAGAATGGTATTGTTGACCGTTCAGGCTTGGAACGTATGACAGGTAATGTAAACGTTTCCCATCGTTTTGGTAAGTTCAAGTTGGATGCTAGCACAATGATTTCATCTATGCATCAGAACTCTGCCATGGATGGTGGCGCTTCTTTTGCTGGTGCCATCTCAAGTGCAGTATGGTTCCTCGGCCCTTCTAATGCTATCTATGACAAGAATGGTAATTTGCTGACAGAGACAGATGGTGCTTATAACAATGGTTATAACCCTATTTATGAGAACCAGCACATGTCTGATAGAACCAATACGACACGTTCTTACAGCACCTTGGCTCTCGAATGGAACATTTGGGACAACTTGAAGTTGCGTGAGAAGGTAGCTTACGACTACATCAACTCTACCGAGGATGTGCTTTGGGACAAATTCTGTGGTAATGGTTCTGGCTCAAATGGTGTGATGCAGCGTACTTACAATGAGTGGACAACCATGAACACTCAGACACAGTTGACATACAATAAGTCTTTTGGTGCCCACAATGTGGATGCTTTGCTTGGTTTCGAGACAGAGGCATGGCATAACAACAACTCATACGCTTCCGGTACAGACTACCCTGGCAACTTGTATGAGTTCGCTAACTCTGGCGATACCTCTATGCAGAGTTACAAGTATGACTCAAAGATGACTTCTTTCTTGGGTCGTGTCAACTACAACTATAACGATTTGTATTATGCTGGTGTAAGCTATCGTCGTGATGGTAGTTCTCGTATGGCACGTGAGAATCGTTGGGGTTCGTTCTGGTCTGTATCTGGTGCTTGGCGCTTTGGTGCAGAAAAGTTCATGGATTCTATCAAGGATATATTGAGCGATGGTAAGATTCGTGTATCTTATGGTGTGAACGGAACTCTTCCATCTGGCTTGTATAGTTACATGAACCTTTATAAGTATGGTGAGTACTACAATGGTAGCAATGGTATGGGTATCATTGGTGTAGCCAACAAGGACTTGAAGTGGGAGCAGAACAAGGCTTGGAACTTTGGTCTTGACTTGACATTCCTCAACCGTATCTCTGTAACATTGGATTACTACGTTCGTAATACATCCAATTTGATTATGAACCGTCCTATCTCTATGATTCCAGGTTACTATGATGAATCTTCTCTGTTGGCTACCATGGCTCAGAATGTAGGTTCTATGCGTAACCAAGGTATTGAGGTGACCATTTCTTCTACCAACATTCAGAAGAAGGACTTCCTTTGGACTACTTCTCTGAACTTTGGTCATAACTCCAACAAGGTAACAGAGTTGACAGGTGATGATGACAAGATTATCAGCGGTACCATGATTCATCAGGTAGGTAAGCCTTACTATTCTTACTATATGTATGAGTATGCAGGTGTTGACCCTGAGACAGGTTTGGAGAGCTATTACATCAATGATGGAACTGAGAATGCTCGCAAGACCACTACTAATGTAGCTGAGGCAAACAAGACTATTGTTGGTCATCATGAGCCAGCACTTGAGGGCGGTTTGTCTAACTTCATCAAGTGGAAGTTTATCGACTTCAACTTTACTTTGACCTATAAGTTGGGCGGTGACTCTTACGATTATGCTACTTGGTTGCACGATAATGGTGGTAGATACGCCCTCCGTGGAGCAATCCCTTCTTACTATAAGTTGGAGGATATGTGGCAGAAGCCAGGCGATAATGCTAAGTTGCCTAAGTTCCAGGCTGGTTATGGTAAGGGTGTGTTGTCTTCTCGCTGGTTGATGCCTAACGATTATCTTCGTTTGAAGAACCTTACCTTAGGTTTCTCAGCACCAAAGGAGTGGATCAGCAACCTTGGCTTGAGCAAGGCTCGTGTATATTTCTCTGCCAACAACTTGTTGACCTGGAAGTCTAAGGATCTTTTTGTTGATCCAGAGACACCAGTGGATGGCTTGTGTACATTCGAAATGCCAGCTTTGAGAACTTATACATTTGGTATCGAACTTAGTTTCTAATTTATAAAAGAACGAAATACAATGAAAGTATTAAAATCAATATATAAGGTAATGGGCTGCGCTATTTTGGCAGCCAGCCTGTCATCTTGCGTCAATGATTGGTTGGACGTAGCTCCTTCTGATGGTACAGATGCAGATGCAGCCTTGACCAGCAGTTCAGACTTGGATGCTGCGAGAACGGGTATGTACAAGGCTTTGAAGGGAAACAGCAGCTTGGTAGATTACTATGGTATGAGTTCTTCGTTTATGGTGATGTTCATGCAGGTGATGATTATCAGTATAATAATATTGGTGGTTCTAACCGTGCAAGTTTCTACTATGATATGAACTATCAGACAGCATCTGAGTTTACATCAAGTACTTCTTCCAGTACCGTAACTTGGAAATCACCATATATTGTTATTGGCCGTGCTAATCGTATCATAGCTGCTGCAGAAGGTGGTGCTTTGAGCGATGCAGCAGAGGCTAAGGCTACTATCGACCAGTATGCGGCAGAGGCAAAGGTACTCCGTGCCCTTGCTCATTTTGACCTTGTTCGTATCTATGGTAAGCCATATACAGAGGATCAGGGTGCATCTCTTGGTGTACCATTGGTAACAGGAGTGCTGGAGTCTAATGCAAAACCTGCTCGTAGCACTGTTGCTGAGGTTTACACCCAAGTAGTGAAGGATTTGACTGAGGCTATCAGCTCTAATGCTCTTGCTACAGAGACAGAACCAGGTTATGTAAGCGTTTGGGGAGCAAAGGCAATCCTTTCTCGTGTTTATTTGAATATGGGTGATTATGCTAACGCCTTGTCTGTTGCTGAGGATATTATCAAGAATTCTGGCGCAGCGTTGTGGACTCGTGACCAATACTTCAAAGCATGGGATGCTTCAACTCCTAATGAGAGTGAGTTCTTGTTCCGTCTCAATGTGGCAGGTTCTACAGACAACAATGACTTGAATGGTATCGGTAACCTTCAGCAGCGTGATGGCTACAAGGAAATGGTTGCTACTAAGAAGTTTGTTGACATGCTTACTTCAGACCCAGAAGATGTTCGTAACGATATGTTCTTGCCTGCAACTGCAGCCAAAGAGGTGGCAACTTATGGTACCAACAAGGTATTTCTGAACAAGTTGCGTGGTCAAGGTGGTAATCTTCGTAATGTTACTATCGTTCCAATTATCCGTCTTTCTGAGGTTTATCTGATTGCTGCAGAGGCTCAGTGGCACATTGACAATCCTGGTTCATACACTTTGACTGGAACAAGTGCTGCAGCAGCTGAATACATCAATGCTATTCAGAAAAATCGTATTGAAGGATATGAGGATGTTACATCTGTAACTCTTCAGGATATTCTTCATCAATATGAGATTGAGTTGTTCTGCGAGAACCAGATAACTTATGCATATTGGCGTAATCACCAGAGTGTAACAAGTGGCGATGAGGAAGAAATCAAGTATAACGATTATCGTACTATCTTGCCTATTCCTCAGGCTGAGCGCGACTACAATAAGGAACTGCAGCAGAATCCTGAGTATTAAAATCTCAGAGGAACAAGCTAAGTTTCATAGATTTAGACAAATATTTTTAATCAACGATATAGGAATGCCATGAGTGGCATTTTCTATAAATCTCTCGGGAGAGGCTGGCTGTGAAGCTCGCCTCTCTTTTTTTTGTCTTTTTATTTGCGTATCTGATATTTTATTCGTAACTTCGCACCGTCTAAAGAAATATGGCTATGGAAGAGATAAGAAAATACCCAGTAGGAATGCAAACTTTCTCTGATATACGAGAGGGTAATTATGTGTACGTAGATAAGACGAGGTATATTGTCGATTTCTTGCGTAATGGTTCTAAATATGTGTTTCTGAGTCGTCCAAGACGATTCGGTAAGTCGCTTTTTGTCTCTACGCTCCAGGCATATTATGAGGGCAGGAAGGAACTGTTTGATGGTTTGGCACTTGGCGAATATGAGAAAGAATGGGTGAAACGTCCTGTTCTTCACTTCGACATGAGTACTGCCAAAAATCAGACACCCGAAGGGTTAGAAGAGATGCTGGGCTACATGCTTTCAGAATACGAGCAGGTCTATGGACGTGACGAATTGGCGGTGCAGCCGAGCCAGCGTTTGCAGTCTTTGGTGAAGCGTGCCTATAAGAAGACGGGTCAAAAGGTGGTCGTTTTGATAGACGAATATGATGCTCCTCTCTTGGATGTCGTGCATGAGAAGGAAAGTTTGATGCCATTGCGCTTGGTTATGAGGAAGTTCTATAGCCCATTGAAATATCTCGACCCTTGGCTGGAATTTACCTTTATCACGGGTATCACCAAGTTCTCTCAGTTGAGTATCTTTAGCGAGATCAATAATTTGGATAATATCAGCATGTTCGATCAGTATTCTGCTATCTGTGGTATCAGCAAGACAGAACTACTGACGGTGATGAAGCCTGATGTTGAGTTGCTAGCCAAGTCTTTGGGAAAAACTTTTGATGAAACGGTTGCCGAGTTGAGTTCATATTATGATGGTTATCATTTCAGTAAAAAATCAGAAGATGTGTTTAATCCGTTTAGTCTGGTTAAAGCGTTGAGAAGTAAGGAAATAGCAGCTTATTGGTTTAGTTCAGGTACTCCTGCATACATTATCAACACTTTACGCAAACATCATGTGGGGGTGATGGATATAGAACAGAAATCCGTAGGGGTGGATGATTTCGATGTCTCTCCTGAGCAGATGACTTCTGCTTTACCATTGCTTTATCAGAGTGGGTATCTCACCATCAAGAAGTATAACCCTATCTTGCAGAGCTATCAGCTGGATTATCCAAACAAGGAAGTACGTGTAGGGATGGTTCGTTCCTTGGCTCCTAACTATCTCTCTCCAATATCGTTGAACAATAATAGTTTCATCTTCGACTTTTTGGAGCAACTATATAACAATAATATGGATGGTGCTTTGCAGAAAATGCAGGCTTATCTCGCCAGTATCTCCAATCGACTTGCCAACAAGAACGAGAAGGACTTCCAAACGGTCTTTTATCTCATTTTTAATTTGATGGGTGCTTACATCTTGGTGGAGGAGGATAGTGCAATAGGCAGAGCAGATGCCGTTCTTCACATGCCGGATACAATCTATGTGATGGAATTGAAGTTTGATAAGACGGCTGAGGAAGCTTTGAAACAGATTGATGACAAAGGCTATCTCATTCCTTATTCAGCTGACGGCAAACGAATGGTAAAAGTAGGAATCAACTACGACAGCCAGAAGCGAACCATTGGTGAATGGAAGATAGTAGAAGGATAAATATTGCTTTTTGTTACTGTTTAAACGAGTGACATTGTATAACACTTTGCGAGAACAGGTCTTTCATGGAGAAAAATGGCAGTAGGATGCAATATTATCCCTTGTTTCTTGTTATTATGATATACAAACTGTTGTGGAAATGAAAAAGAAAATAGTTATAATGATGGTGCTGCTGCTTGCTGTTGTGGGAGCAAAGGCACAAGAAGTGGAGAATCCGGTAGGCAGATTCTCGGTAATTCCCCGTATCGGTGTAACTCTGGCTAACTGGAGCGGGTTGACTCTGGAAACTTTGGATGGAACCTCGCTAGAGTCTAAGTATCAGGCAGGATTCATGGGCGGCGCAGATGTGGAATATCGCATAAATAAGAGCCTGGGTATTACGCTGGGTGCTTATTATGCCCGACAGGGTATGCGTTTCCCTGACTGCGAGTTGACTGAGAATGCTGAAAAAGGGGAATATACAGGTATTAAGAATCATCATGTGAACCTCGATTATATCCAGGTACCGCTCATGCTGAAGGTCTATCTTGTTGAAGGCTTGTCGTTGAACACAGGCGTTCAGCTGGGATTCCTTTGTGGCGACGGCAAGGTTAAAAGAGAGGAAACCGACCTTCAGAAGGATAAAAACGGGTCTATTACATACAAGGATATGCAGGAAACCGAAGCTCCTTGGCCTGCCAAGAAGGTGGATGTAGCCATTCCTCTGGGCTTGAGCTATGAATATATGAACGTGATTCTGGATGCCCGATACAACGTGAGCCTGACGAAGGCTGGCAAGGGCGATTGGGATAACTGCAAGAACAAGGCTCTGACCTTTACCGTGGGTTATCGTTTTACATTATAAAAGAATATTTGGATAGAAATAAGAAAAGCCTCAAATCCGCAAAGGATTTGAGGCTTTTACCTTATCTGATAATCAGATGATTCTATGATTCTTTATCCTACCTGGCTTCCTGGCTTAACCTTGCCAAGGAGAGAAGTTACTTTCAATGAGCCGTCGAAGTTGACAGCACTCAGAATCATACCCTGACTCTCGATGCCCATCATCTTGCGAGGAGCAAAGTTGGCTACGAACAATACGTCCTTGCCGATCAGCTGTTCTGGTTCGTAGTAGGCTGCGATACCTGAGCAGATGGTGCGCTCTACGCCAGAACCATCGTCGATGGTGAACTTCAGGAGTTTCTTAGACTTCTTTACCTTCTCGCAGTTCAGAATGTGACCTACGCGGATATCGAGTTTCTCGAAATCATCGAAGCTAACCTCTGGCTTGATAGGAGCAGCCTGATAAGAAGCCTCCTCGTTAGCCTTCTTGGTGTCAGCGAGCTTCTGGAGCTGTCTTTCGATAACCTCATCCTCAATTTTCTCGAAGAGCAATTCAGGCTCACCGAGCTGGGTACCAGCCTTGAGCAAATCTGTGCTGCCGAGCTGAGTCCACTCGAAGTTAGGCATATTGATCATCTTGCGGAGTTTCTCGGAAGAGAATGGCATGATCGAAGGCGATGGCGAGGTTGGCAACCAACTGCAGGGAGATGTTCAGGATGGTCTCCACACGCTTAGGATCGGTCTTCCAAACCTTCCAAGGCTCACACTCTGTGATGTATCGGTTACCGATACGTGCCAGGTTCATTGCCTCTTTCTGAGCCTCGCGGAACTTGAATACGTTGAGATACTGCTCTACCTTCTCCTTCACGTCCTTGAACTCAGCGATAGCCTTCTCATCTACCTCCTGCAATTCACCACAGGCAGGAACTACGCCGCCCCAATACTTCTTGGTGAGTTGGAGGGCACGGTTTACGAAGTTACCGTAAACGGCAACCAACTCAGAGTTGTTGCGCTCCTGGAAATCCTTCCAGGTAAAGTTGTTGTCCTTGGTCTCAGGCGCATTGGCTGTCAATACATAGCGCAATACATCCTGCTTGCCTGGCAAATCTACGAGATACTCGTGCAACCATACAGCCCAGTTGCGGGATGTTGAAATCTTATCATCCTCCAGGTTCAGGAACTCGTTGGCTGGTACGTTGTCTGGCAAGATATAGTCGCCGTGAGCCTTCAGCATAGTAGGGAAGATGATGCAGTGGAACACGATATTGTCCTTACCGATGAAGTGAACGAGACGAGTCTCAGGATCCTGCCACCATTTCTGCCATGTGCCCCATTTCTCGGGATGTGCATCACAAAGTTCCTTGGTGTTGGAGATATATCCGATAGGTGCGTCGAACCATACGTAGAGCACCTTGCCTTCAGCTCCCTCTACAGGAACAGGAATACCCCAGTCGAGGTCGCGTGTCATCGCACGTGGCTGAAGGTCCATGTCGAGCCAGCTCTTGCATTGGCCGTAAACATTGGAGCGCCATTCTTTGTGTCCTTCCAGAATCCATTTCTTCAGCAGTCCTGATATTTTCCTAAAGGCAGATACCAGTTCTTGGTAGGCTTCTTTACCAGACCGTGGCCTGGGTTGTTCTTGTTGGTAGGGTTGATAAGTTCCTCTGGTGAGAGGGTTGCACCACACTTCTCGCACGGTCGCCATAAGCTCCCTCTGCACCGCATCGAGGACATGTGCCCACGATATTACGATCGGTAAGGAACTCGCCGGTTACCTCGTCGCAGAACTGCTCCTCTACCTTTTCCTCTAAGACGCCCTTGTC
>ERZ791624.92-NODE-92-length-65045-cov-10.840699_pt1 | contig 65045 bp, 61 predicted proteins | sample MGYA00510058_ERZ791624 | MGnify/ENA primary metagenome ERZ791624 (study PRJEB30046, sample SAMN00715158) | human gut metagenome | study: EMG produced TPA metagenomics assembly of the A metagenome-wide association study of gut microbiota in type 2...
CCGGTTTTTTAGTTTTTTACATTTCCTTATGGCATACTTTTCTACAAAATCCGAGTTCTAAAATAGACCTGACATTGGGCAGGTCTATTTGTTAGAAATTCTCTCAAACTTACCTCTTAATCACTCTTTTTTTGTCACTTCTTACTTCTTCTATAAATTTATCGTCGTATCTGCATATTTTGATAGACAATGCGTATTTTTTTTTATCATCGTATTGATGCTAGGCGAAAAATAATAATGTCAAAATATTGCGTAAAGAGGCTGGATGAGGTATGTTCTTTTGTGTTGAAACCGAATTGTTTTCAACAATCTAGCAATTTATTGCATCGTTTTGAATATTTTTCTTCTAACGTGTCCTCATTTATATAAAACACGGAATTCATAATGATAAAACAAACTCGCGGTGCATTAAATTTCTTAATTGCATCTTATAAAGCTATCTTAAAGCATGCAGTACTCGCTACAGCATTATCTTCAGTTGCAATGGTGTTTACAGCAAATGCAAAGACTTATGATCTAAGTGATGATAATGGTTATTATTCATTTTCATTAGGTGGCAAAAAGCAGATAATTGATGATGCAAATGACACTGATGTAACCATAAATAAGATTGCTAATCCAAATTTTAATGATTATAGAGACTTAGATTTACTCCAAAATAATAATAGTTACATGTCATTTGTAAATGGGGGCAAACTTAATGTAAGTAAGATCTATTTATTTGGTGGTAATTTTGATGCTAGCGGAACTGAAATTAACGCACCTATGATAACAATTGCAGATAAGTATCATAACAGTTCTGCTAAATTTGGTGATTTGACGGTTTCAAGAGGCCTAGATGCTAGAGATGCATCAATTCAAGCTAACAATGTGTATCTAGATAAGTCTGCTATAGCTAGTATATATAGTTTAACTGCAGAAAAATTACAAATTGATAATTTCAGCACAAAAAACTCAGATCTCCAATATACTGGAACTATTAACATAGAAAATTTAAATGTTAAAAATTCATTCTTTTCTTCATCTTTTGATGCTGCACCAACCGTTGTAACAGTTAATAAAATGAATGGTAACTATTTTATGAATAGTATGGCCATTGGTTCTAATACTTTTGTAATGCTGAGGGCAGGTACAACTTCAGACTACTCAATAGAGTCTATTTTCAGTACTATTCGAAGAGTTGGTGACCTGTCCAATGTTCCTAGTCGTGGTTATAAAGCAATATTATATTTAAATGATAATGTTTGCTTGAAAGGTGGATATGGATTAACTGTTGACGGAAATACTAGTTCTCCTACAATAGAAGAAAATACTATTAGAATTGGAGAAAATAGTGCAATTGCTCTTTCTAAAACAGCAACCGAGCAGTCTCTACAAAACGGAAGAAATTTAGCAGCTATTAGTTTTTCTGGTAGAGGAGGTTCCTATCAGGATGATGGAACAATTAAGTTTACATCTACTTCTAGAATTATCTTAGATTCTAATGTAATAAAAGCAGGATCCATATTTAGAATTTTTAGTGATTATTCAACATATATTAATGAATCAGATAGTACTAAGAATTACATCATTGTTCAGTCAATAAATGGTAACTTTAAGACCACTGTTAATAGAATGGGAAATTTATTGGGAAAAGGTTGGACAGATTACTCTTATGGTGACGGAAGTGATTTAGATACACCTGGTTCAAATAATCCAGGTACAACACCCCCAAGTAATCCTGATTCTGGTAATCAAGGTATAACACCCCCAAGTAATCCTGATTCTGGTAATCAAGGTACAACACCCCAAGCAATCCTGATTCTGGTAACACAAATCCTGGTACAGGTGACAATGGCAATGCAGGTAATGCAGGTGCTAACACACCAAGCACACCTGACAACGGCAATGCAGGTAATGCAGGTACCACCACTCCAAGCACTCCTGATAACGGTAACAAGCCAGGTAATTCAGGCAATACTACCAAGCCAAGCTTACCAGGTGTACCAGGCACAGGTACTATCTATGAGACCTTCACAAGAGGTGATTACACTAACTTAGGTAATACCTTATATGGTCTGTTACACAATACCATCAATGATGCTAATGCAAAGGGAACAGGTTCAGAGTTCTTATCAGCAGTAGCAGGTGAAACCTTCACAGGTGGTAAGGAAGCAGAGCAGGCAGCACGTTTAGGTCAGTTAGGTGGTGTATATCAGTCAGCATTTACTGTAAGCAGTATTACAGATGACATCGTATCATCACGTAACGGTGTAGGCAGTTCAACAGGTTCACTGATTGTATCTGACAACAATAACGGCTTTGGTATCTGGCTATCACCAATGGTAAAGGTAGCAAGCTCAGATGGCTTTGATTCAGATGGTTTATCCTATGGTACAAGAGTAAGATTAACTGACTTTGCAATTGGTGCAGATTACACTTTAAATAACGGTTCACGTGTAGGTGCATACTTCCATACCGGTAATGGTAAGAGCACAGGTAAAGGCTTAGCATCACATACAGATGGTGACTTAAAGTTCTCACATCAGAAGAATGCTGATATCGAAGCAGGTGTTGTATATGCAGCATCTGAGAACACCAACGATGTAACCTTCCATGTAAACGGTTCATATCAGTTCTAATGTAAGGTAACTGAATGTAGCCTTTAAAACGGCTACTTTTTAAAAGGATCTTCAACACAAGATGGCGAAGATCCTTTTTCACATTTATGCATCTCATATTTCATTTTCACTTAACCTAACTATACTATAATTGAGTAAAGAGGTAGCAGTATGGTTAATTCAAACAATCAAGATCCTTTTATAAAACGACTATTCTTAATCGGCGCAGGTATTCTGTGTTTACCTTTTCATTGGTTGTATTCACTGCTGTTTTTATCTGAAAGGCTAGGTAGTAGTGATGGATCAGAGCTATCTAACAATCCCATCAATTCAAATCAAAATCGCAAGGATGATGTTACTTCAAGCGCAAAGAATAGTGAAACTGATGAGAATAGTGACGATGTGTTTGAGCCTGTTCAACCTATGAATTTTGATGATCCTTTTGATCCTATAAATCCTAATAGCATCAATAATCTTTTTAATCCACTGAATCCTAACAGCATCAATAGTCCATTGAATCCATTAAATCCATTGAACCAGACAGATCCTACAAGTCCCTATTATCATGGAGATGATTTATTAGATCCATCTAATCCTCTCAACTATAACAATCCAGCAAGTCCTTTTTGTCAGGATGACTGTAGTATTGATCTTTTTTCTGACAGCTCTTCACAAGATCTATTTTCAGGAGATTCTTTTGGTGACGGTTTAGGATCTGTTTTTGATGACAGCTTTTCAAGTGGTTTGGGCAGTGGCTTTGATGATCACTTCTAATAAAATTCGTTTTATCAAAGCAAAGATAGCTTATAACGAAAAACTTTGCTTTGACTTTTAACTATCATTATTTGACTTTTTCCTAAAGCTAAAATCTAATCTAAACAGTAAGATCAGCTAACCAACGAACTTTCTTATAACTCATGTATAAGAGAATAAAGCCTAAGATCTCTCCGCTATATAGGAATGGATAAGCGGTATAGAAGGAACATCCAAGATATACAGCAATGGCTGTAAATGGAAGATCACAGTACCAGGCTGTAATGATGTTGCAGTACAGGTGGTAACTGTTCTGACCACCTGCTCTTAAAATACCGTTTACAAGCATCATATTGAGCATGCACAGAACACAGTAGATACTTGCTACATTAAGTGAATAAGAAGCAAGTTACAAGTGACTGTCATTAAAGCTTAGACACTGAATAATTACAGGTTTTAGTAAGTAGAGTAAAACACCTGTTATTAAGCCAAATATACCAATCCACTTTAAAAAGCTTTTAGCTGTAGCCTTAGCTCCTGTGAAATCTTTCTTACCTAAAAGACCGCCGATGGTTACAGATGAAGCCACTGACAGACCAAAATACAGAGCGTACATAAGATTAAAAAAATGGCACCAGAGTACAGTAGGTAGCAAGTTCTATAGTACCTATCTTATCTACTAAGATCTGGCTTATCATGGCGCCTACAGCAAAGACAACAGAGCTTGCTTTACATGACACACTAAGATTCTTTAATCGGAAGATAACAGTAGATGTTAAAGGATTAGAGATGTTTTTATAGATCCAGTGACCTTTTCTACAAAGAAGCCAATGAGGATTACAAATTGAATTACTCTAACCAAAGTTGTAGCTACAGCAGCACCTTTTACTTCCATTGGTGAGAATCCAAAATGACCACCGATAAAGCAGAAGTTAAAAAAGATGTTTAAAAGAATGGTGATAGTACCAATTACGAGAGGTGTAAAGCCATCTCCTGTTGATCTCATATTTGATTCACATAAGATCACAAAGAAAGTCAGTAACTGAACAAATGAACTCCAAACAAGGAAAGTTGAACCTTGAGCAATAAAATTCTTATTATCAGTCTGACATAAAATGAAATATGAAGGTCATAAAGGTCATTAAGATTACAGGGATTGTAAAGATAGTAAGCCCTGGGACGGGGACTTATTAAAGATACTCTTAGCACTTTTAAAATCACTTTTGCCTGCAAATTTAGCAAATAAGATACCTGTTGCCAGAGAAATACCAGACATGATCATAATGATTAAAAAAGCAATCTCGAGGCTAGCCCTACAGTTGCAACAGACTCGGTTCCATATGAGTTTACCATTACTACATCAGTTAGTGAAAATAGATCTAGGAGCATTCTCTGTAGAGCAACAGGCAGACTTATTCTTACAATATTTCTTGCAATGGCACTGTTGATGTTGCTTTTAGGACTATTGTTAAGTTCTTTGTCTTCACTGTTAATTAGTGCAGATGTCCCCCATAATTTTTCCCTAAATTTATTTTGAGCAAAAACACCACAACGTTATGATTTTGTAAGACAAAACAGCAAAAATATAAGATGAGAGTTGAGACTAAAAAGCCACATAAGGAGATAACTTATATGGCTTATAGTTAATTTTGTAAATAGAGTTGAGTCTAACTAAAGAGAGTCTGTTATCTCTTTATAAAGAGTGTCCTAATTCTTTTGCTATTCTCTCAGGTAAATCGTCTTCCCAGGTTAATGGATCTGAGTACACTAGATTTCCATCAACATCTCTCATTACAACTTTTGCAATTTGTGCATTTAAAATTAGTCTTTGACACATTGAGCAAGGACGCATTTGCTTAGTCCTGCTGTTAGTTGCTACATCAGTACCGGCCAGATACAAAGTACCGCCTACAATATCTAATGGATTACCATTGATAATAGCATTAGCTTCAGCATGAACTGCTCTACATAGCTCATAGTGAGTACCTGGTTTAATCTGGCACTTCTCTCTTAAGCATTCTTTTAAATCGACACAGTTTGCTCTGTGTCTAGGAGCTCCGTTATATCCTGTAGAGACAATTCGTCCATCTTTAGAAACAATGACAGCGCCATAGCGACGACGTAGACAGGTTGAACGCATGGAAACAGCCACTGCAATTTCCATAAATGATTGATCTTTTGATGGACGGATATAATCGGTCATATGATTCTCTTTGTGTTCTTAATATGTAATTGTAATCTATGAACTTTTGTCAAAAGCATGTGTTATGAGGTTAAAGCATAACTTGCTTGAAACCAAAAAGCTTAAATAAGATACAATAACTTATATTGCATAACATTGTGATGTTTCACAATTACAGATAAAACTGCTTTATGTGTAGAAAATCATATAGAAAGAAACATCATCACTCAACCACTTTAGCGAGATTTTTTGTTTGTTGAGCCTTTTATTCAACTGAAAAACTGCAATTTTGCATTTAGAAAGTTCAATATTTGGCTTAAATATCTGATAGAGCCAAATTTTGCCTTGAATTTTATAGAAATTCATGTATACTATCGCTCGCTGTGTTTATGGTCGCATTACACAGTTATCTTTTAATATTTTATAGGAAACATGAAAATGGCAATTACTTTAGATGCTACTTCACGTACTGACTTAGGAAGAGGTGCGAGCCGCCGCCTACGTCGTGAGTTCAAAACTCCAGCTATCATCATCGGTGAAGGCAAAGACGCTTTATCAATTACCTTAGATGAGAAGAAAGTTATTACTGCTTCTTTAAAGGATGAGTTCTACAAAGAAGTAGAACTCAATTTAGATGGCAAGTCAATCAAGGTTAAGCCTGTTGACATTCAGCGTCACCCAGTTTCAGAGCGTATCTTACACATCGATTTCCAGCGTATCTAATAATTTTTGATACCTAAGTAAGATATATGAAAGCCATTCTTGCAAAGAGAGTGGCTTTTTTCATATATTGTATATAGATATTTTGTTTTGTCCTTGTTGTGATTTAGCATAATTGTGAATGTTCTTATTGAATTATCACTTAAAAGTCACCATTTACTAAAGAACACAAGTTTAAAGACAGAACTTAACTTTATTCATTAAGTATTGTCTAAAGTAGTTTTGTCAAAGCCTAGAGCTAACATTCTTATAACACTAAAGCTTGTAGCACACTAGCAGTCTTTGTAGGGAAAAGTTTCATGTCAGATAATCTTTGTTTAGGTCATATGATTGAGCGTAAGGTCGTTGATATTACAGATCAGGGCGCTTTCGTCGATGCTGGTGTATTTGGTGATCTTTTCGTTCCTCATAAGCAATTACCTAAAGATCTAAAAATAGGTGACATGTTAAGAGTGTTCCTTTACAAGGATGGTGGTCGTGTTTTAGCTACTGCAAGACATCCATATCTTGAGGTGGGAATGGTAGGTCGTCTTACTGTTACCTCAATTGATTGCGGCACTGTATACATGGATCTTGGTATTCCAAAAGAACTCGTAGTTCCTGTATCAGAACAGCGTTCTGCTTTTGAAGTAGGTATGTCTGTTTTAATTTTGGTTACCATGGATGAACAAGGCAGACTTTTTGGTACACAGCGTTATAACTCATATATTCGAGACGCTTCTAATAAAGGAGAGTTTAAAGTAGGTCAGAGAGTAACAGCTGTTGCTGTATCTCATACACCATTAGGCTACAGAATGGTGGTAAATGACTCTGTTTATGGTCTTTTATATAAGTCTGACGTAAAGACACCAATTAGAATTGGTAAGAGACTAGATGGCTATATCATTAAGATTAGAGAAGATGGCAAATTAGATGTATCTTTGCAGGAACCTGGTCTTTTAGGCATTGAGCATGCTGCAAGTCTTTTATTGAGAATTTTAAAGACCTCAAATGGTTTCTTAGCTTTTAATGATAAGTCAGATCCTCAGGATATTGAGGATTACCTGCATATGTCAAAAGGCAAGTTTAAAAAAGCTATTGGCAATCTCTATAAATTAAGATTGATTGAGATGGTTGATGATGGCATTAAGTTAACTAAAGAAGGCACTGACTATGTAAATAAAAACAGTCAGCAAAACGGTTAACTGTTAAGTATTGATAGTAAAGAGTAGTCAACTTATAGTTTAGGCATTTTAAGTTACTCAAAAGAGATTTTTAGATAAGGATAATGATGGAATTTCTATATTCTTTAGCACTATATTCAAGCAAGCTGGTAGTTACAGTAGCTTTAATTCTTTTTGGTCTTATAACTCTTTTAATGGCAGTTAAAGGTCTTAAATCAGCTAAAAAAGATAACGAAGATAAGTTAAAGTTCACTGATCTTAAAAAAGAGTTCAAAGAGCGTAAACAGGAGCTTGAGGATGCTATCTTTGAAGCTGATAGCTCAAAGACTGAAAAAGAAAAGAAAGCTTTCTTAAAGCAAAAAGCAAAAGACGAGAAAAAAGAACCTATTAAAAATGAAAAAGCCTTAAAAGAAAAGATTGATAAGGCAGAAAAAGAAGGTAAGTTCTGCCCAGAGAAAGTCTTTGTAATCGAGTTCTATGGTGATCCTAAGGCAAGCTCTCAGGATGACTTTATCAAAGAGATTAACGCTGTTCTTGATGTGGCAACAGATAAAGATGAGTTAATTTTAAATCTTGAGTCACCAGGAGGAGTTGTAAACAGCTATGGTCTACTTGCTTCTCAATTGGAAAGAGTAAGAGAGAAAGGCATTCATCTTACAGTCTGTGTCGATAATGTAGCAGCTTCAGGTGGCTATTTAATGTCATGCGTTGCTAACAAGATTGTAGCCGCACCTTTCTCCTATGTAGGTTCTATTGGTGTGGTAGCCCAAATTCCTAACTTTAATAAAGTATTAAAGAAACATGACATTGACTATGAGCAGGTTACAGCTGGTAAATACAAGCGTACACTTACCATGTTCGGTGAGAATACTGAGGAAGGTCGAGAGAAATTCCGTCAGGAACTTGTAATGATCCATGACAGATTTAAAGCTATTGTTGCAAAATATCGTCCAAATATGGATGTTGAACAGTTTGCAACTGGCGAGTTCTGGTTAGCAACTGATGCTAAAGAGCGTGGTTTAGTTGACCAAATTGACACTTTTGATGCATATTTACAAAAAACAGTAGAATTTACAAAAGTTTGTGTTATAAAGATTAGCATTGAACATGAAGAAAAGAAGTCATTTGTAGATATCATTAAAAAGTTTTTTATGGCTAAAACTTGGACAAAAGCAATTAAAAACGAAGTCCAGGATACTATTATTGAACAAGATACAGGCCGTTTTTAAGAGAAAAAGGATTTTACAATGGGCAAATCGCTGGTAATCGTGGAGTCTCCATCTAAGGCAACTATCATCAATCGCTACTTAGGCGATGATTATGTAGTTCGCGCTAGTGTTGGCCATATCAGAGATTTGGCTAACGGTTCATCCTCAAAGGCAGAAACTGCCGATGGCAAAAAAGTCAAGCTTACTAAAGAAGAAACTTTAGTTAAGAACATGGGTATTGATCCAAATAATCATTGGAAAGCAAACTATGCGATCATGCCTGACAAGCAAAAGGTTGTAGCTGAACTAAAAAAACTCTCAAAAGATGCTGACAAAGTTTATCTGGCAACCGATTTGGATAGAGAGGGAGAAGCTATTGCATGGCACTTAAGAGAAGTCTTAGGTGGCAAGGATGACAAGTATTTAAGAGTTAAATATCCAGAAATTACCAAAGCTGCAATTGCTAAAGCTTTTGAAAATCCAGGCCGTATTAACATGGATTTAGTTAACGCTCAGCAGACACGCAGATTCTTAGACAGAGTTGTAGGCTTCATGGTTTCACCTCTATTATGGAAGAAAGTAGCTCGTGGTCTTTCAGCTGGTCGTGTACAGTCTGTAGCAGTTGAGCTAATTGTTGATAGAGAACGTGAGATCAAAGCGTTTATCCCAGAAGAGTATTGGAATATTGATGCTATTACCTTAAATCATGATGGGGAGAGCTTAAAGTTAGCTTTAACCTCTAAGAATGGTAAGAAAGTTGAGATCCACAATAAGGATGAAGCAAATTCAATCTTAGATTATCTAAAGTCAGTTCCATTTGTTGTCTCCAAGATTGAAACTAAAAAAGGTAAGCAGTCAGCTCTGCCTCCATTTACCACCTCAACCTTACAGCAGGTAGCCAATCAGAAATTAGGTTTTTCAGTACGCAGAACCATGACTGTAGCTCAGCACTTATATGAGCAGGGCTTAATTACCTATATGCGTACTGACAGTGTTAATCTGTCTGCTGAAGCCATCGCTGCAGCTCGTGACATTATCCAGAGAAACTTTGGTGATAAGTACGTACCTGAAAAGCCAAATTACTATAAGTCAAAAGAATCAGCTCAGGAAGCTCACGAAGCTATTCGTCCTTCACATCCATTAGATCCTCTTCCAGCTCATATTGATAGAGATGGTCAGAGATTATTTGATCTTATCAAAGCAAGATATTTAGCTTCTCAGATGACTCCTCAAGAGTATGAGACCACTAATGTCTCAGTTGATGCTGGTGGTTATACCTTTAGGGTATCAGGTAAGCATGTAACCTTTGATGGTTTTAAACGTGTTTACAATTTCAACAAGAACGAAGAAGTACTGTTACCTGAATTAAAAGAAGGTGAAACACTTAAGGTTGAAGAGTTATTACCATCTCAGCACTTTACACAGCCACCAGCACGTTTCTCAGAGGCAAGCTTGGTTAAAGAGTTAGAAAAAGATGGTATCGGCAGACCATCTACATATGCTTCAATTATTTCAACTATTCAGGAACGAGGTTATGTAACTATTAACCATGGTCGTTTCTATGCTGAAAGAATGGGCGAGATTGTAACTGACAGATTACGTTTTAGCTTTAAAGATCTTATGGATAAGAACTTTACAGCTTCAATGGAAAACAATCTAGATGAAATCGCTGAAGGTAAAAAGAACTGGTTAAACAGCCTAGACAACTTCTACAAATCTTTTGAAGTTGAATTAGAAAAGGCCACAAAGCCTGCATCTGATGGTGGTATGCCAGAGAATAAACCTTTAGAGATTAATGAGTTTACTTGTCCAGAGTGTGGCAAATACCATATGGCAGTACAGTCTGGTAAGACAGGTATGTTCTTAAGCTGTTTAGGCTATTATGATAAGAGCGTAAAGACAGCTGACAGATGCCATAAGACCTTAAATTTAAGAGCTTTAGACATTGGTGCTTTAAACTCTAAGAATCTGACTGATGAGGAAGAGGCTAATATCTTACGCTCTCGTCCTCGTTGTAACAAGTGCCATTCTGTGATGGACACTTACATCATTGACGAAACTCATAAGCTCCATCTGTGCTCAACTCCAAACTGTGGCGGTTATCTGTTAGAGACAGGTAAGTTTGACTCTGAGATAGAAAAAGGACCAGAGATCCCTTGTGAGAAGTGTGGTCATACCATGGTGCTAAAAGAAGGTCGCTTTGGTAAGTACATGGCCTGCACCAATAAAGAATGTGGCAACACCAGAAAGATCTTAAAGAACGGTCAGGTCGCACCTCCACGAGAAGATCCTGTAGATATGCCTGATTTATTATGTAAGACAGAAGGCTCACATTACGTGTTACGTGATGGTGCAGCAGGTCTTTTCTTAGCTGCTCACAACTTTCCTAAGGTACGTGAGACACGTCCTCCTAAGGTAATAGAGCTGTTAAATCACCGAGATAAGCTCTCACCTAAGTTCTATTATTTAGCTGATGCACCAGCTTATGACAATGACGGTAATGAAACTGAGATTAGATTCAGCCGTAAGTCTAAAAAGCAGTACATTATGTCTGTAGATAAAGAGGGTAAACCAACCTCATTTGTCGCTTTCTATAATGAAGATGACAAAAAGTGGGAAGTTCAAGAACCTGTAAAAGCTGTAGCTAAGAAAACAACTGCTAAAAAGACCACCAGAAAGTCTACAGCTAAAAAGACTACGGTAAGAAAAACAGCTAAGAAAGCTTAGATAAGTGTTGTAGGATTTTGAAGATGGGAGCTTAAGCTCCCATTATCGTAGACAGTGATTTTTATTAAAGATCCAGAGGGTAGTTCTTAATCTTGCTGATGAGTTTTAGCTCTTCTTCAGAGTTCTCATTTACAGAGTTAGACAAGTACTTAAGTTCTGTTGCATAGTTAGGTAATTGTCTTTCTATCATAGAAGCACAAACCTTGTAATAAGCTGTAAGCTCACTATCTAAGAGTGTTCCTTTGTAGTTATTGCCTCTGAATAAAAAGACAATATTTCTGTAATTGCTACTAGTGGTAAGGGGAGCTGCTACTACAGCTTCTTTGTTATTGTTAAATAAGATCTTTTGATACTCTTCATACTCTTTTTGAGAAAAGTCTTTAAAGAACTCTTTTGAGTAATTCTTAACCTCATCCCATTTAACACACTCAAGATTAGCGCTTGCTAATAAATTCGTAATCTGCGTTAATGGTATATTAACTAATGCTTGGCGTTCCTGAGTTAAGACAGTAGCAGGTGAGAGTACTCCAAAATCACCTAATCTGTAGTACTTTCGTCTTACCTCATTACCATCAAAGTACAGTGCATCAATGTCATTGCCATTGAGAGATAGTGGCTTTAAAACTTCAAGTGTTCTTTCTTTTACGTTGTAGTCAACTAAGAATTTACCTTGTCCAATAGCTTTACTGATTTGTTCTGCCTTTTGCTCATGAGGTCTTGACATGTAGTTTAAAAGAGCTGTTTGCTTAAGATTCAACTCTTTTACAATATGAATTAAAGCTCTCAATCGACCTAATCTGTCGTAGATTGATAACTTCTCTTTAAAGCCGTATTTAAATGCACATTTTAAAAGAGAATCGGTATTAAGACATTTGCCTTCAGTAAAGAGCTCTGAGAGTTTTAATACTTTGTTTACATCTGTAAGAGCATAAACATTATCTAAGATAGTTGGTTCTCTAAACTGTCTTAGGCACATACTCTCTAGAATTTTTAAATTACGAATAGACCAAGTAAAGATGGTTACATTGGGATTATGTAAGATCTTTTCTGACTCATCTAAAAACTTTTCGACGCTAAGCCCATTTTTAATAGTGTAAGGATCGATACCCTGAGTGAAAAGATAACTTGGACTTGGTAGTCTGTAGTCATAGCCTTTACAGGTAATAAGCTCGTTTTTGTCGATAATATTAAAGTTCAAATCTGTTAATACATAGGATAATGAATACAGACTTGGGTATTTATCATCAGGTGAGGTTAATGGCTCTGGAAGTAAAAATAGTAACTTTCTATCGTAGTTTATCATTGTAAAACTGACTACATTTATTCAATTGTAAAATCAAAAAATCTTTAAGCTCTTATCTAAACTGATTCTGTTCAGAATTGTATTCAAAGCCTGCTACTTTTAATTTTTCAGTAAGCTTATTCTTATCAATATCATTAGTAGCACACAGTTCATCTAATGATGAGTATTCATCACGTAACTGCATATTTACAGCTGATAACAGAATGAATGGATCCATGTTTTTAAAATTAGCTAAAGACATCATAATAAAATCCTCGCAAAGATCTAATTTATTTTAGATACAGTATCGAAAATGTATTTGCCCACAATAATGCCACCTTCAGCGCTGTAGTGATTGTCATCTACAAACAACGGCACTCCATTATCGTCATAGGTCTTGTAATAGCCATTACCCAACTCTAAAGGAACGTTTCTATCAATATAAAAGACGTTTTCACGACTGTCAGCAAAGGCTTTTAAAGCATCATTGGTAAAAGTGAATTTTTCACCTAAGCGGTTAGGTGTGTTGTGGCATTTGTTCTTATCAATGATCTTTGATAAGAATGAATCTTTAAGATCAAGCTTTAAGCAATTAACTAAAGCTTTACTGGTGATGATGCCTTCTGATACAAGATAGAATTTAAGATCTTTACGTTTATCAATCTCGTAGGCAAGATCGTCAATTAAAAACTTTAAGAAAGCTTTGTAGTTCTCAGTTGTATCCTTTAAAGAGAACTCTTTCATATAGAGGTTATACTGTACATCCCAGCGGTTTGAGAGAATTACCTTATCACCACTGTGAAGCTTGTTTAAAATATCAATATAAGCATCATAATAGTCTTTTCTGATGGTCTTATCTGTAAAGAAAGTGTCTTTTAGACTGTTAAAGTTTGGGCCATAAGCTAAAGTAGCATGTAAGACATAGAAATAAACAGGAAGCTTATTGATATTGTTTACATAATAGCGGTAGTGATCAGCATGACTGTCACCAATCATAAAGATATGAGGTGTTTCCTTCTGGAAACCTGAATGGGTGACATAGCTTCTTTCGTTATATCGTTTAACAGATGGAAGGTAGTCAGGATCTTTAATATCAATCTTATAGAGATCTGTTTTACTCTCTGTTCTCATGTAGTTTGTAAGATAGTTATTCCCTTCATTGTGGTGAAAGTAACAGTAAGATATAAAGCAAAGTAAAAAGAGGGTAACAGTTACCTTATAGTCAAGCTTTCTCTTCTCAGTAAAGATGTAAGAGAAAGCTGTAAAGATAAGAATAACCAAGATCACTATAGAGCAGCTTAATACTGTATCTGTGTAACCACATCTTAGAGCAAAGACAAATAAAGGCCAGTGCCACAGATATAGAGAGTAAGAACATCTTCCTAATAGAGTTAAAGGAGGAAGTCTTAGTACAGAGTTCTTATTGTGAGACAAGATAACTAAAGCTGTACCTAACATAGTAGGTAGAGAGATAGTTACAGCCCAAATACCATTTTGAAGTTCAACAGTAAAGATAGAGGCAATGATAATCACAATACCTAAGACTTCACCTAATAAAGGTAAATAGGTATTTAATGAGAATACTCTCTTATAGACAATATCTTTATAGAAGAATAATACAGAGCCAAAGAATAACTCAAAGATACGGCATTGAGTTAAAAGGTAACCTTTACCATTACGAGAAACTAGTACTGATGTAACAGTAAGTAAGATAAAAACAATAGTTACAGCTAAAGGTAATCTCTTTAATGAAAAGACTTTCTTTAATAAAAGAACAATTAAAGGGAAGAGAATATAGAACTGAATAGTTACAGCTAGATACCAGGTATGCAGTAAAGGTTTATCTGAAGATGTTAAAGCAAAGTAACCACCAGAGTTTGCAAATCTGAAGTTACCAATAAATAACAGAGCGTTAGCTACTTCAATATTAAGTTCTTTATAAACATCGGGAAAGAGCAAGAAGTAACCAATTATTAAAGTAAAGATACAGACAAAGAGCAGTGGAGGAAGAATTCTAAGACAACGTCTCTTATAGAAACTAAGTAATGAGAAATCATCAGTACTTAACTTATAAAAGACAGAAGATGTAATGAGAAATCCAGAGATTACAAAAAAGATATCTACACCTAAGAATCCACCATCAAATAGAGTTAATTCTGTAAAATGTGCTGACTTTAAAAGGTCAAAAAGGTGATAGAAAACTACTGCTAAAATTGCAATGGCTTTGATGCCATCAATATCAAGTCTTTGTTCTTTTGCCATTGTAGAAAAATAAAAGATCTCTAGAAATTAGTTCTAAGAGATCTTTTGTAAATACAATTATTCAATATCAAAAGAGATCTGTGATCTCATCTTTTTAACATTCTCTACTGCTTCGTCAACGGTCTTGCCACGAGCCAGACAAACACCCATACGTCTTTCACCATTGATATCTGGTTTACCAAATATTCTTAACTGTGATGAAGGAGCAACAGCTAAAGCTTTGTCTAAATCCTTGTAGATAATGTCATCACCAGTACCTTCAGCTAATAATGCAGCTGAAGCTGATGGACCATAGAAAGTGATCTTACCGATAGGCAGACCTAAAAGAGCTCTTACGTGCAGAGCAAACTCAGACATATCCTGAGAAATCATAGTTACCATACCGGTGTCATGAGGACGAGGTGATAACTCTGAGAAGATAACCTTATTACCACAGATAAATAACTCGACACCAAAGATACCAAAACCACCTAAAGCACTGACAACAGCTGAAGCTATTCTCTTTGCTTCCATTAGTACTTCCTCAGATAGAGGTTCAGGTTGCCAAGACTCATGGTAATCGCCATTTACCTGGTGGTGACCTACAGCCTCACAGAAATGAATACCATCAACAGCGTTTACGGTAAGCAATGTAATTTCTCTGTCAAACTGTACGAAACCTTCAACAATCACACGACCTAAACCGCCACGACCATGTTCAACTGCTTCTTTAAATGAGTCTTCAATATCAGCTTCAGACTTTAATACGCTCTGACCTTTACCTGATGAACTCATGATTGGTTTCATAATGCATGGAAAACCGATCTTATGGATGTTTTCTTTTACCTCTTCAACAGTTGAAGCAAAGAAGTATGGAGATGTAGGTAGAGACAGCTCTTCAGCAGCTAAGGTTCTGATAGCTTCTCTGTTCATGGTGATGTTAGCAGCTCTAGCTGATGGTACTACGTTAAAACCACGCTCTTCTAATGCTACTAAGGTCTCGGTTGAAATAGCTTCAATTTCAGGAATAATGTAGTCTGGATTTACTTTTAAAATCAGTTTCTCAAGTTCATTAGGATCACGCATATCAATGACTGCACGATGCTGAGCAACCTGCATTGCAGGGGCATTATCGTATCTGTCGCAAGCTGTTACATCGATGCCGTAGCGCAAGAGTTCGATTGCTACTTCTTTTCCTAGTTCGCCTGAACCTAATAGTAAAGCTTTGGTTGAATGTTTGTGATAGTCAATGGTAATTGAGCAAGACATAAGATTACTCCTTTAAAATATGATGTCATTATAGCTTATAATTGACTTAATATTTTGATTTTTAAAATTTTTGGTGAATTTGTTCTATGAAAATTCTTTGTGATATAGCTTTACCAAACTCAGTTGAAGTTTTCTCTCAGTACGGAGAGGTTCTTTTAAAAAAAGGTCGTGAAATCAATTGTGATGATCTTGAAGATGTGGATGTTCTAATTACGCGCTCAATCACTAAGGTAAACTCTGAACTCCTAAAGAAAGCTCATAAGCTAAAGTTTGTAGGTACTGCCACAGCTGGTATGGATCACTTTGATACTAAGCTTTTAGATTTATTGCATATTCCTTACACCAATGCTGAAGGTTCTAACTGTGAGAGTGTTGGTGATTATATTCTCTCTGTTTTACTTGTAATGGCTCAAAGATACTCTCTTGATTTTAATGGTATGAGCATCGGTATCGTAGGTTGTGGTCATGTAGGTACCCAGGTTGAGAATAAAGCTAAAGCTCTAGGTCTTAAGATCTTTAAATGTGATCCCCCAAGATTTAGAAATGGAGACTCAACATGCAATGCTACTTTAAAAGATTGTCTTAATTGTGACATCGTGACCTTACATGTACCTTTAATTAAAGAAGGTACAGATAAGACCTTGTACATGATAGGTGAGAATGAGCTTAAATCTTTAAAGACTGGAGCTTTCTTCTTTAACGCTTCCCGTGGCAATGTAGTTGATAATGAAGCTTTATCAAAAGTTCTAGATGAGAGAGCTGATCTTAAAGTTTGGCTTGATGTCTTTGAAGGTGAGCCTGAGATCAAGGTAAAGTCACTTTTATCAAAGGTTGATGGTGCTACTGCTCATATTGCAGGCTACTCTTATGAATCAAAAAGAAGAGCAAATGTAATGCTCGCTCACTCAATGGCAAAAGCTTTAAATCTTGAAGAGCCAAAACCATATAGAATGCCAAAGGCAGAAATTGAAAATGTTGACTTAGGCAATGTAGAGACTCTTGATCTTGATTTAATCTCAAGACTTGTATTCTCTGTTTACGATGTAAGAAGAGACAGCTTTAAATTTAAGAATGCCTTTACTGATGGTAAATCTTTCGATGCAATGCGTCAGAACTATCGTGAAAGACGAGAGTTATCATCTGTTACCATAAAAAATGCTCCTGAAAAAATCAGAAGCACCTTGTCTTTATTAGGCTTTACAGTTGCCTGAACTTTCTTAAGCAGTTTGTACTTAGCATCTTTGAGCAAACTGCTTTAAATCTCAGAGAGTTCTTTTTTCTGCTCTTTATTAAGAGTAATCAGTCCATCATGGTAAAGACTTGAGAGCAGGGCTTTGCAACCTACTAAAATCTCAGAATAAGCTTTTTCAAAATCTCTTGTATACCAAGGATCATCAATATCTTTTGGAGTATCTGTAAAGTCTAAAAGCAAATATACCTTGCTCTTATCTGTCTTAGGATACAGCGCATACAGATTATCAAGATTAAACTGTTCCATGGCAATTATGTAGTCAAAGACTTTTAGATCCTGTACTGTAACTTGTCTTGCTCTTTTAGCTGAGCAGTCAATACCTTTTTGACGCAGTAAAGCTTTAACAGGAGGGTATACACCGTTGCCGATTTCTTCTTGTGAAGTGGCAGCAGAGCAGACAATAAAATCGTCCTCAAGCTTAAGCTTCTTTACTAACTCTTTTAAGATAAATTCTGCCATAGGTGACCGACAAATATTTCCATGGCAAAGGAAAAGCACTTTAAACATACAAATCCTTAAATAAAGACTCTTGATCCAGTTAGATGATATTAACCTGTAATCATAGATCTTTTAATTGAAAAATAAAAGAAAATTGAAAAGATAAAGTCTCTAAATGAAGTAAGAAAATAGGTAGCAAGAGTTGATTGGCGTTGCTTTTATAACGCCAATCATGGTGAGGTCTCGATCTCTTAAGACTTACTTAACTCTCTTAATTACCATAGAGGTGTTAATGCCACCAAAAGCAAAATTGTTTGACTGAATGAACTCAACTTCTTTTTTCAGAGGTTTGTCCATGATGTAGTCAAGATCTCCGCATTGAGGATCTACTTCATGTAAGTTTAAGTTTGGATTAAACCAGCCTTCGTTCATCATGTTTACAGATGCAATAGCCTCAACTGCACCACATGCGCCTAAGGTATGACCAAAATAACTCTTTAAACTTGAAATTGGAGTCTTGTTACCATAGATATTAGCTGTAGCATTAGATTCAGCGACATCACCACGAGCAGTACCGGTGCCATGAGCTGAAATGTAACCGATATCGCTAGGTGAAAGTCCAGCATCTTTAATTGAGCTTTCAATACAGATCTGAATGGTCTTTGGATTTGGAGAGGTGATATGGGTAGCATCACAGTTTGTTGCAAAGCCAATTAATTCACCTAAGATATTAGCTCCACGTGCTTTAGCGTGTTCATATTCTTCTAATACTACAGTACCAGCACCTTCACCTATGACTAAACCGTCTCTGTCTTTGTCAAAAGGTGCAGGTGTTAGTTTTGGCGTATCGTTTTTAGATGAAGTTGAGAACATGGTATCAAAGACACCAGCATCACAAACAGACAGCTCTTCAGCGCCACCTGCTACCATTGCATCCTGATAGCCATTTTTAATAGCTTCATAAGCATATCCTATGGCCATTGAGCCAGAGGTACAAGCTGTTGAAGTTGGAATGATTCTGCCTGTAATGCCAAAGAATAAAGAGATGTTTACAGCTGCAGTCTGTGGCATCATCTTTACATATGAGTTTGCTGTTAGATCTCCTGTGGTGTTCTCAGTTAACATGAAAAAAAAGTCTTTTACAGCAAAAGTACTGCCAAATGATGAACCGTAAGCTACACCGACACGTCCTGAATTGATAAAAGGATCATCTAGTAGACCTGCGTTAATTAAAGCAAGTTCTGATGCTCTTGTTGCCATGATTGATACACGGCTCATAGAACGGGTCTTTTTTCTTGTATAGTGCTCAGGAGCAACAAAGTTATCACAAGGAGCAGCAAGTTTAGTGATAAGACCTTGTACAATCTCCCACTCCTGCATATGTCTTACTGCATTTTGACATTCTAAAATCTTGGTTCTGTTATCTTCCCAGGTTTCACCGAAAGCTGTAACTAGCCCCTGACCTACGATCGCTACTCTTCTACTCACAGTAAACCTCCGTTAACAGAAATAACCTGACGTGTTATATAGGATGCTTTATCTGACATTAAAAATGCAGTCAAGTCAGCTACATCCTGAGCTTTGCCCATTCTCTTTAAAGGGATCATTTTTAGAATTTCTTTTTTTACAGTCTCATCTAGCTCAGCCATATGAGTATCGATTAAACCTGGTGCAATAGCATTAACTGTAATGTTGCGCTTTGCTAGCTCTAAAGCTAAGGCTTTTACAGCTCCAATAAGACCGGCTTTTGAGGCTGAGTAGTTTACCTGTCCACGGTTGCCCATAATGCCTGATACAGATGAAATAGCAATGATTCTGCCACCTTCGTGCGCTGCAATTAAAGGCATGATGCAAGGCTTTACTACATTGTAAAAGCCATCTAAATTAGTATGAATGACTCCATCCCAATCCTCATCTGTCATCATAGGAAAGGCTGCATCTGCAGTTAAACCTGCGTTACATACAATGCCATAGTAAAAGCCATTGTCTTCAATGTCTTTTGTAAGCACGTTCTTTACTTTCTCTCGGTCAGTTAAATCAAACTGTACAGTACTTGCCTTACCACCGTTCTCTTCAATGATGTGCTGTGCTTCTTCAGCTCCCTTAGCACTATTTCTATAGTGCAGGACCACTTCATACCCCTGTTTACCGAGCTCAATTGCAATTGCCTTGCCAAGCCCAGTTCCGGCTCCTGTAACTAATACTCTTTTCATAACACTAACATGTTGATATATTTATAAAAACAAAATGTAAATTAAGATCGTTAGCAAAAACGAAGAAGATCCCAATAACGTTTCTCTATTCTGTAAAAGACAAAGCAGACAATAGAGATACTGATAAGATAAAAGAGCTAACTACCTAAGTGCGGCAGATCATTAACAAAGCGAATATTTTCACTAAAATTGATTTAGGAAAAGGGGCGCATTCTTTTGAAAATGCTAATTTTCTACAATACACTGCATCTTTATCCAAAACTTTTGAGAAATATAAAATCCATCATTAGTAAGCTGATTTTCGTTTAAAATAACGTCACTTAATTTTTCTGCGTTTTTGAATCCCCATTTTTGACAAACCTTTTTAGCTTCATTTTCAGCATATAACCAATTTGCGTTCTTTCCTCCATCGTTAAGTACAACCCAAGTTGCATCATGGATAAAGCCAATATCAACTGTTCCTTTAGCTCTATCAGCATCGATTACATGAGCAGTTTCTTCAACTGATGAAGAACATCCAGATAAGGGTAAAGTGAAAGCAAAAATTATGCTTAATGCGATTTTAGAAAATTTCATATTACATACTCCTTATTTTTTTGACATATTATAAATATAAATAGTCATAAGCTAAAAATAAAGTAGGTTCAGAATGGAAACGCTTCAGAATTAGTTTTTACCAATATCCGTGCTTAAGTTTATAGTTATATGATATTGTGGTATATTTAAGATATTGCAATTATAAATAATCGGCATGCAGGTGCTATTGTAATTATGAAAAAATATATTTTTTTTATATTTTTAACGTTAACCATATTTTTAGATTTTTCTTTATTTGGTTGCGCAAGAACAAGAACCATTGTTAATGTTGAAGGTTTTATTCCTGAGAATATAAATAAAAATCAAATAGCTGATGCTATTAAAGATGGTTGTGAACGTGTAAATTGGGATTGGAACGTTGTTGACGAAAGTACAATTAGGGCGTCAAGTCTTATAAAATTACATTATCAGATTGTTGTTGACGTTGATTTTTCTCGTTTCACAAAATATGAAATCAAATATATAAAAAGTGAGAATCTACAAGATAACGGAAAAGGAGAAATACACAAGTTATATTTCAAAATGGTAGGCTCACTAAAAAAAGCAATAGATAAAAGTCTGAAAGAGATGTCTAGACGAGAAAGATATTGCGGAAAAGATGCTGTCAATAACTTAAATTCATTGTGTGTTCTTAATGATTAGTTAAGAAGATCTGGTATGAAAAGTCTTTTTATTTTTTCTATAGCATTTATGTCTGTTTTGGGGTGTTCTCGTACTATTACTCCAAAGTATGTATATCCGGAACGTTATACCACGCTGTCCTGCAGAGAGTTATTTGATGAGCAAAAACACTTGGATAATAAACTGCAGAAGCTAGATTCAGCTTTAACTAGCGAAAATGAAGATACAACAGGAGGCGTTAGCCAAGATTATAACCGTACTATTGCAGAGCAGATCTCTATGAGTCAGGGCGAACAAAAAGTTGTAGAAGAACTGATTATTTCTAAAAGTTGTAGGCTTGATTGATTTTGTTACATTGGATCTTTTTTATTTGTTTATCTTCTATTGAATAATTGCTTTTACCTAGTAAAAAGATCATAAGCCAATTGATCTGATAGTGATATTACGTTAATTCTCCCTGAAGCAAAAGCATCTTGCTCCTCAGACATTGATTCTTCTTTTTTGTTTAAAAATATTTTACCTTCAAAATTAGCCAATGTACCGTCAGACATGTTTTGCTGAACGATAGTTGTTATTTCGGTTCCTATTTTGAAAAAAGTAGATTTAATCTTAAAATTCCTGGTCCCAAGCAACATTCCAATCTTTATTTTGTTCTTGCTTTCTTTTTGCATATAACCGTTCCATACCCCCACACTTTGCGCAAAGATTTCTAATGCAAAAAAAGCAGGTAAATCTCCATTCTCATTTAAAAAAGGAGAGAGAACACCATTACGGTTTACATAGCATCTGGTGACAGCTTTGTTATCATCAACGTAAATAACTTCATCAATTAGAACCATTGGTGGCTCATGAGGTAAGTATTCACGTGGTGTTAAATAATTGTTCATGTTGATCCTGATCTTAATGAGAGATCTCTTTTGCAATGATAATTGATGCATTATTGCCACCAAAGGCAAAAGAGTTAGACATCATAACTTTCTTTTTAGCTTTCATTTTTTCTTTAACTAAGCCACACTCATCTAAAGTGTCATCAATTTCATCATGAGAAAAATCCTGAACAGGTAAGTCAAGATCATGCTTTAAAAGGTAACATAGAATAGCAGCCTCGACGATACCTGCAGCTCCTAGTGTATGACCTGTCATGTATTTGGTTGAACTACAAGGCACTTTACCTTTAAATAAAGATGCCATAGCTTTACTTTCCATTGCATCATTTAACTTAGTAGCTGTACCGTGCAGATTTACATAGCCAATATCATCAGGTGACAAAGAAGCATTATCAAGAGCCATTTCCATAGCCCTGATGGCACCAGCACCACTAGGTTCAGGTGAGGATACATGGTAAGCATCTGACGATTCACCTACACCTAAGAGCACTAGGTCTGATTTCTCTTGAGTTAAGATCATAAGAGCGCCACCTTCACCAATGTTAATACCAGATCTATTTTTACTAAAAGGAATACACCTTTTAAATGAAAGTAATCCAATGCTATTAAACCCATTGATTGGTACCTTACATAAAGTATCAGCACCACCTGCAATCACAGCATCAACAAGACCACTTTCAAGCATTCTCTTGCCACAGATTAAAGCTCGTGCACTAGAAGAGCAGGCGGTTGAAATGGTGTAAGCAGGACCATCGATTTCCAAATAGTCTGCTAAAAACATGGAAGGATCGCCAAACTCCTGAGACTTATAGTAGAAATCTTTGGAGCGTTTTCCTGTAGTTAAAAATAGCCTAATTTCTGATTCGGTTTTATCAAGACCGGAGGTGGATGTCCCTAAAATAATGGCAATACGATCTTTTCCGTACTTTTGTTTAAGTTTTTCAATACTATCTTTAATTGAATCCGCAAGATAAGCTAAAACTGCGCTGTTACGACTCTTGTGCTCAGGGTAATCATCAAGTCTTGGAAGTTTTGCCTTAATTTGTCCAAAATATGAACCTTTATGTTCATTTAACAGATCATCTCTGTATGTTAGATAGCATCTGTCTGTATGAGTCAATCTATCTACAATAGTTAATTCGTCTGAACCTAAAGAGCTTACAGATGTAAGATCATTGATATAAATCATTAATCACAGGTACTTAAAGTTAATTGTATAATTAAATTCAAAATTGATTATTTTAGTAGGTAATAGTTTATCTTTCATTGATTTGTATTCAATTTTGTAAATTACCTTTCTCATTTTTGTATTATCTACATAAGCGATGGTTCTGGTATTTCCTTTATCAATAACTATAAAGGCATTTGGCAACTCATCTTTTAGATCACTTTTATAACTTAACATTATATCAAGTAATACCTGATTTATAGGTGGAAGCATGGCTTTTGGAACTGAGTATTCTGCGTTTATGCCATTTTCATCATAAGTTATGGTAAAAAGTTTTAGATAGCCTGGTGTCAGACCTGTTACAGAAATAGAATTTTTCTTAATTACAGATGAAACTAAAAGAGAGCTCTTTTTTCCGTTATAAGTTGTCGATAGTAGCTGATCAAAGCTCTCTTCTGTATCAAACTTAGCTTTAGGAACAGAGATTTCAATCTCTTTGGTGATATAAGCTTTTAACTCTTCTGTTTGCTTTTGTTCAGTACTGCTGCAAGCTACAAGTAAAGATAGTAAAGAGAAGATTATGGCAGTAAATAAATGTTTTCTTTTCATTTACACACTCCTAGAATTGTTGTTTTCAACATCTTTTAACAGTTCAGGCAAGATGGTTGATAGTACAAATGAACATAAGATACCTGATGAAAGTGCAAGAGCAAAACCAGAGATGACACTTACAGAGCTTAAAACAAGCACTCCCATGGTTAAAAGCGTAGTTAATAAAGCTGTAACTATTGCAACTAATGAAGTGGATTTGATATTAGTATTTGAATTAAAAAAGATTGTATAGTTAACTCCAATACCTAATACTAAGATTAGTGCTAATTCATTAAAGAGATTTAACTGATATCCACTAAGCAGTATGGTTGCAATGGCAAAAAGCACACTTATAAGTGAAAAAACTGCAGCTACAAGTCCTTTTAATGCTCCAAGTCTTAATACTGATACTAAAAAAATCACAATTAAGAAAGTATATAGAACATAAGAGATTAGAACTCTGTAATGGCTAAAGACCTTTATAAAATCATCTTTTCTGTCTAAATAATAAGCATTGGCTGTAAGACGTGAAATCTCACTTTCAAGCTTTGTTCTGTCCTTTACGTCATATAAAAGTATAGACAAGGCATAGGGACTGTTATTAGAGCCTTTGATATACAACGGTTCATAGGCATTACCTAAAGGCGATTGTATAAATTTGTCTAATGATAGCTGTTGATAACTATAGAACTTGACTAAATTCTCTTTATTTTCTGTTAAAACAGGATCTTTTAAGCTCTTTAGAGTTTTTTGTATAAGATAAAAATTATGCTCTTGAGTCTTTAAAGAAACTAAAGGTATGGCTCTGTATGAGGATATATCTTTATTCTTTACCATGAGCTCTAAGAGCTGTTGTAGGCTCTCATTGATATGTAATAGCTTGTCTTCAGAATTACCCTCAATAATAAGATATTTTGCTGATGCTTTCTGATTGGTAATTCTGGCTATTTCATCATCCTGAATTTTTAAAACTGCAGATAAATTCTGAAAAGAAGCTGGATCGTCATTTACTGAAAACTTACTTAAACCAAAGGCAGTAGTTAAAACAATTAGGACAATGATAGCAAGATTCACTTTTTTAGATGCAACAAGCTTTAAATATCCGTTAAATACGCTCTTTAAAGGGAAATCTTTTTTCTTTACATGAGCGCACAGATAGGGCTCTATTAAAATCACTGTAAGGCAGCTAAAGGTGATAGCTGCCATACAGAAAACTGAGAGTTGTCTTAATGGAGTAACAGGTGAGAGTACGATGATTAGATAGGCAACTACATCAGTACCTACAGCAAATAAAAGAGGCTTAATCATCTGCTTTATAGTGTCAATGGGAGCTCCTGAACAATCCTTGCTTACTCTTAATGTCATGTAATAGATAGTGTAGTCACAAACCACACCAACTACAGACAGACTCATACCAATGATGACCAGATTTATAGTCTCAAAAAAGATACATAAAAAGGCAAATCCAGCTAAGATACCTGTACTAACAGAAAGTACGGTTAAAGCTACAGGAATAACCGTTCTAAAGACAAAAAAGATTAAAGCAAAGACACTAATAATCGTAATTGAACCTAAAACAGTTAAATCCCTTTGTGCAAGTGCTGAGGCATAGTCTGAATAAAAAACAGTGCCTCGTTTTAAAATAGTAGTTCCTTTATATAAAGACTCTGTTTTAGCAATAAGATTATCTACATAAGAGCAGAATTCTTTAGACGAGTTAATGTCAAATCCGGCACTCTTGGTGCGTACGTTTAAAAAGTACCAAAGGTTGCTGCGCTCATCAGTGACACTTAAATATCCATTTTTTACATTGAGTTTTACGTCTTTTGATAGAAAAGTGGCTACATCACGAGTGAGTAGCAGAGGATCTGATATGATCTCTTTTTCAGTAACACCAGAAAAACCTGAGTAAAGAGTAGATAACACCCATTTTTCATATGAGCTGTTCTCCATTCTTGCTTTGGCCTTTTCAGAGATTAAAGCTGTTTTATAGTTGTATAGAAATTGATTGAAGTTCCGTTGCGCTCTTTTATCAACAGCACCGATGACTTTTTCAACACTCTTGTTTTTTCTAAGTTCTTTATAAAAGGAATCACAAGCCTTAACACCATCTCCATTATCTTTAATTAAAAAGACTACCTGTCTATCAAGTCTTTTGGTATAAGTATCGATAGTAGTCATTGAGACTTTTGATTGAGTCTCAGTAGGTAATAAGGAGAGAATTGAGCTATCAATAGTAATATTGCTTACTCTAAGACTTAAGACAATAGTTAGTACAATAAGCAAAAATACATAAATAAGAGAAAAAGCCCTATTTAACAAGGTATGACTGTTCCTTTAGGTTTAATGTAATCTTGTCGGTGCTATAATCGCTAAAAGTAAGCACAGTGGTGTCTTTTGAGATGTCTTCAATGACGATTTCTTTTACTTTATCTGAGCCTTGAATTGTGATCTTATTAAAGATCTTAGATAGAAGCTCATCATTTGGTTTCAGCTCTAAAGTCCAGTTATTAAGATTTCCTGAAAGCTTATATGAAAAGTACTTTTCATTAACTTCATTCATAGAAAAGATGTTTAAAAGTAAATTTGAGATCTCAAACAACTGTGGATTGTTATCACGGGTGATCTCATTGATCTCATCATCCATGATTTGAGCAAAGCGATTAGGAGTAATAATTTGCTCTAATTCAAAAGGTGTATTTTGCCTGAAAAATACATTCTTATTCTCAATGATGATGACAACTCCTGAGCTTTTCAAAATTTTATTGAGCTTGTTTAAGGTCTTCTCCTGGTTATAAGAGGCCTTAAAATTAGCATCTTTTTGTAAAAGAGCACTAAGCTCATTTACAGTTAAGGCATTAGTATTAAATGAGAATGCTAATGCAACAAAAATAAACAGAAATTTAAAAAGTTTTTTCATCTTTGTAACCTCTGTTCGCTTTCATATTTTTTGATAGCATTCAATAAAGATCTTGGTGTTTCAAAGATAAGTTCACCTGTAGAGGCTTTGATACATACCTGTTCAGTTTTACCATAAGCACACAGGGTATTACTATCCTTTGGATAAACCTCATAATGAAAGACAACTTTTCCTTCATACTCACAAAGTAAGGTCACTACTCTTAAAACTTTATCAGTTACTCTTAGATACTTTCTGTATTTACAGGTACATTCCGTGATAGGATATGTAAGGCCTTCATCTTTCATGTCCTGATAGCCATATTTAATCTCTTCTAAAAAGGCTTCACGGGCTAATTCAAAGAACTTTATATAATTACCGTGCCAAACTACACCCATAGCATCAGTGTCATGAAAAGAAATTGGAAATACAGCTTCATGAGAAAGTATAAATTTTGGTCTTTTATACATATAAGTCTCTTAGATATTCTTTACTTTTATTTACCGGTATTAAAAAAATCATAAAAGTTAAACCACTGATAAGGATATTCAAGACAAAGCTCTTCTAAGACCTTAGCATAAGCATCAGCGTACCTTTTGACCGATAATTCTCTTTGTTTTCTGTCAATAATAATCTGTTTTGCAAAATCCTTGCAGACAATATCAATCTTGTGGGTCTTAGGATTTTTAAGTCCAAACACTAAAACTACAGGACATTTTAAAACAGAAGCTAATACAAAAGGTCCTTGAGGGAGGTTTGCTTTTTGTCCTAAAAAAGTAGTCTCAACAACGCGATTCTCAGTATGTTTTGCCAGTGTTTGTGTTGGTACTCTGTCAGCTGCAATAGCAACGATCTCATTATTGTCTATCTTTTCTTTTAGTAAGATAGCAGTATCTGGTCCTATAGATTTAGTTGAGATAACATTGACTTCAGCGTCAGGTGATAAAGACTTAATCATGCGATTGAAGTTTTCAGCATGCTCTGTAAAAGCAATAGAGTTAATTACGTGCTCATCTGTTTTAGTATATACGGCGCGTAGTGCTTCAATGTCGCCTAAATGAGAACAGAAAATTACAAAGCCTTGATGATAATACTGCTTAATCTCATGTTCACAATTATCTTTATAAATTACATCTTTACCTAATTTTAAATCACCTTGCCATGCTTTTAATTTATCAAGCAGCATGTATCCAAAAGAGAGAAAATGAAAGAAAGGATGTAATTTTAAAGGCTCCATGCCTCTACTTTTGCGAGTTTTATTAACTAATGAAAGATATTTTTTTGAGATCAGTCTTTGCTTTTTAGATAAAAGATAGTAAACATACATTACAGGAATAAGGATAATACTAAAGACAGCTCTTCCGCCTATGTTATAGAAGAAAAGCATTAGCTTTAGACCATAATAGCCGCCTTTTGCTTCTTTTTGTTCTTCCCAATGCTTATTACTATCTGGCATTTTTAAAGATCCTAACTGGTAAGGTAAGAACGCTTATGCAACAAAGCTTAGTATGCATAAGTGAAATTTTGACATTATCAATAGGTTTGAAATTAGAAATACCACCTTTTGGGTAATCTACTCTGGTCTCAAAGAACTTTACTCTAACGCCATTCCAAACTAGTCTTACCAAAACTTCAATATCAAAGTTCATACGTGAGCCTATATGACTCTTATTTATTACAGATACTGTCTTTTCTAGAGGATAAACTCTAAAACCAATCATGGCATCTTTAATCATGGATGACAGTGTTTCTACATGAACAAAGAAGTTGGTGATCTTGCGCCCGATAACACGAGATCTTGGGGCATTACCATCATAAACAGGCATTCCTGAAATTACACATTCTTCATTGTCTTTTGATAACTTCAAGATCTTATCCATATCTTCAATGCAATGCTGTCCATCTGAGTCAACCTGTACAGCATGGGTAAAACCTGCTTTATAAGCATATTTAAGACCTGTAGTTACTGAGCCTCCTTTGCCTTGGTTTATCTCATGTTTTAGTAAGGTCACACGCTCATTAGCTTGATTGTGACTGTTAACAGTCTGCTCGATGATTGTGGCATTTTCAATGTCATTACCGTCATCTACCACAATTACAGGCAAGCTGTACTTTGCAAGTCTACTTAGCACGCTGTCAAGAGTTGATGCATGTCTGTAGCAGGGCACAATAGCGCAGTATTTCATTAGAGTTTGATCCTTCCTGAACTTGCCTTACTCATGGTGTTTAAAATGTCATATTCAAAGTTAACATTGTTCTTAAGAGGATTATGTACAACTTTTAAAACAATCTCATCCTTAGGAAGGATAGGGGCTGTAAACTTAATAGTTGGAATGTTACCTGACAGCTCAAGATTTAAGACTTCTTTGCAAAAGTCATACACCCATCCTAACTGTACAACACCAGGAAGAATAGGCTGTTCTTCAAAATGACCTTTAAAATAGAAAAGATCAGGATTTACTTTAATTGTTATTTCAAAAGAATTCTCATCAATTCTTTTAATTTCGTATTCTTTAGGCTTAATCATTAAACAGCTCTCTTAACTGTGAGGTTATCTTTTTGCCCATGCTGTTTAGGGGAATTTCTTTTAAAATTCTTACATATCTTGGCATTGCAACTAAGAGTAAATGATCTTTTAAACTGCTCTTAATTGATTTTACAAAGTCATGTTTAATCTTATCTTTATTATCATTGCTTGTTAAATCTTGATACATCGCATCATCTACAGCTACAACAATTCCAATAAAGGTACGATCACCTTTTTCTAAAGGCAAAGCTACACAATCAGTAATATGCTCATGTTTTTTGACTAAATCTTCAATCTGAGTAAGACTTATTCTGTTTTCTTCAAGCTTAATTACTTTATCTTTTCTGCCGATTACTTTGAATTTGTCTCCTTTAAATTCAAGCTTATCATCAAGTTTGTATTTCTTATCAATTAAAGGAGAGTAAAGGTAAAGCTCTCCATTGTTTTCTTTAAAACTTACTTCAGCAAAGGGAGTGTAATACTCTTCAGAGCCTGAGAGTTTTCTATATCCCATGAAGTTAGTTTCAGTACTGCCATAGATCTCTGTGATTTCACATTCTGACCAAGCGTAATACTTGCCAGAGGCTGCAATATCCATTGATGAGCCTGCCGAGAGTGTAAAAATAATCTTTGGTGATTTTAAAAATGAATCAATACGCTTTAAAAAAGCAGGTGATGATACAAAAATAAGTTTTTTATCTTTATAGTTAACGCAAAGCTCTTCATGGAACTTAATAAACTGAGCATCAAAAGGAATTTTACGTAAAAGAGGCAACAAGACTCTAAAGGTAAGTCCGTACATGTGATATGGAGCTACAGATGCCACTACAACTGAGTTATCACTGTTATCAAGAACTTTGGTTAAATTCTCAAGATGTAAGATGTCATTTTCAAGATGTCTTAACGTCTTATCAATTCTCTTACTTTTACCAGTAGAGCCTGAGGTGTAAAACTCAATTTTTAAATTACTGTCTAGAACTGGTGTAATTTCAGCATCATGATTTCTTAAAGGAATTTCTTTTAATGGTGTTTGTCTTACAGCAGCTTTAATGGTAGTAATATCAAAGAAAGGAATTTCTACATCATCAAAATTCTTATCAGAAATAATAGCATCAAAACAGCCGTTATCTTTAGAACACATGTCTTTTCTTATAATGCCAGCAAAGACAGGGATCTTTTTTGCATATAAGCAGGCGGCAAAAGCAACTGTAAACAGATAAGAGTCTTCAACATAAATAGCAAAGCGTTTTTCTTTTGACATTGATAGAAAAACAGAAAGTGCTTTAACCATAAGTTGCAGATCATAAAGATGGTAGGTAGTGTCTTTATCAAAAGCGACTACTTCTCTAGGATCTCGATTTGAATATATTGCTTCATGAAGACTTAAGGTTTTAACTGCCATGTGATTTTCTGATAATTATTCTGATTACAAATTCTATAGCCATTAAACACCCTATAAGAATATATGAAATTAATCCATTATAGAGTGTCCATACCTCAATATCATTTGATAAGGCTGTATATAACGCAATAAGGCCATTAAAAATAAAGAATAATGACCAGACTACGGTTACTTTTCTTGTATAACTAATTGCAAAATCTGGAAGTTGTCCATCTTTTTGAGTCAATTTTGCAAAGCGGGTGATAATGGCATCACCTTTATATAAAGACAAGAAAAAGATTGCAAAAAACAGCGCATTTACAAAAACAGGATAGAAAAGCACTAACTTTAGATTGTTAAAAACAGCTGAACCTATACATAAAATGGCAGCTGTAATCAATGAACAACAGGTTAGTACTTTAAACTCTGAATGCTGTCTTCTGCTCAACACAAGTCTTAATAAAAATACTGCTGCAACTATTGGTAACACATACTTTATGAGCTCCAACTTGATACCTGCGTAAATTACAAAAGGGTAACATACCCCAAGTACTATACACAGGGTGAGCAGTATCTTTTTTAACATACTTATGTCAATTAGCTTTGTTTGAGCTTACTTGCTGTTTACTAGCTTGTAGACTACTTCAACTACGTCTTGTACGGTACGTACAGTCTTAAAGTCCTCAGGCATGATCTTCTTGCCAATGGTCTTCTGTAGTTTTACCACCAAATCAACAGCATCAATGCTGTCTAATTCTAGCTCTTCAAAAAGTTTGCTTTCTGGTTTGATATCCTCAGGATCAAGCTCGAATAATGAAGCTAACATTTCCTGGATTTGTTTTAAGATCTCTTCTTTTGTCATAATAACTACTGTCTATTTGCTTTGATGTAATCTGCTAAAGTTTTTACTGAATAGAAGCATTTCTTCATTTCTTCATTATCAGCTGAAAGAGTAAGACCATATTTCTGCTTAATAGCTATACCGAGCTCTAAAGCATCAATTGAATCTAAGCCTAAACCATCTACAAACAGAGGTGCCTCGGTCTCAATATCATTAATAGAGATGTCTTCAAGATTAAGTGAGTCAATAATTAACAGCTTAAGCTCGTCATACAATGGTTCCATATTTATTTCCTTTATTGTTTACAGTTTTATTTTTTACTTATCTATATAAATCATTAGTTAACTTTACTTTGAATTAAAGCTTGTAATTCTTTAGCAATTCCTCTTGATACAGCAGAGACTTCCTTATCTTGATGTAAAGATAGATACTCACTGGTATCAAACTTATCTAAAATCTCAATTTTGTAGGTAAGTTTCTTTTTATAAATTTGATACCAGGGAACATTCTTTCTTAAAGCCAGACCATCAAAGTTAATCACTAATGGTCTAATGTTAGCTTTACATACAACAGCAATACTTGAAAAGCCATGTTTAAACTTAATTTTATCAAAATTTATAGTTCTTGTTCCTTCAGGGAATACGATTATGTTATCTCCTCTTGCTAATGACTCTTTACAATCCTTCAGGATATCTTCAGGACTCAAAGAATTAGCTACATAGCGATTGCAGGCAATAATTCCACTTATAAAAAGATTACTCTTGAGAGTCGACTTAATTACACAGTTTGCATTCTTAACAAATGAATCTAATATCACAACGTCAAGTAAACTTGGGTGATTAGCAATATAGATACAACCTGTGTCATCCTGTGTTTTCTTAAGATTCTTAATCTTGATATCAAAGATGCCTAAAAGGCATGCTGTTGAAAGATAAAGCTTTAAAGCATACTTGGTGATGTTCCTTGAGATCCTAGTTCTGTTCTCTTTATTCCTTACAACTAAACGCATCAAATTAAAGAAGATCATTGAAATAACTAAGGAGCCTAAGCCAAAGAAAGCAAAGTATATTGATGAAACTAGAACTCTGTAAAGTCCTGCTACACAATGCATAAAGCTATTCATGTTTATTTGTTACTTCCCATAAGAGTCGTTCACCTTTTAATGTAACATTCTCTTTTTTAATTAAGCTTAGTAAAAAGTTAAGCGACACTGGAAATAAATGATCTGAATTCTGATTTAGCTTTGAGGTTGTAAACTCAAAATCATCTCCCTTTGATACTACAAGACCTACTGAATAAGGGTAATCAGGGAAGTCCTTTTTTAAGTAGTTCTTAAAGAATGGTGGAATAGATACGTTGTAGTCAACAACTAAGATCTTTTTGTAACCTGAAGACAGCATTACATAAGCGTCAGTTAAAGCCATTAAGAATGAATCAATACCAGCACTTACAGAGCTTGAAGGGATCTTTTTTTTTGATAAAATGGTAAAGTTGCCGACAGCAGTATTATGCACTGACATTGAAAAATCAGTAGGAGAACAATCAACTCCCTTTGCAGCAGATTCAAGCACTTTATAGTTGTCTCTTCTTCACCTGTAGCACTTGAGTAGATCACAGCATCAATATCATCATGAGCTTTTATAAGTTCAAGACCGATATCTACAGCCATTCTGCATCCCATGCTAAGACGACGTGCAGTCATCATCGGGATGTTTGCTGGATTTAGATTCGGAGCTTTATTATCAGTTTCAATCTCGCCAAATGCTAATGATGAGAACTGTTCTTTGGTATTTAAACCAAATGCTCTAGCAGAATAATCATCAATGTTAAGTGAAAATTTCATTGTTAAGTTTATTAATCGCACTCTTAAATATAGTCACAAAATTATAAATGATTTGCACATATTTCTCTTTTATTTTGCTCAAAAGAATAAAGAAAAAAAAGCCCCATAGCATAACTATGAGGCACAACTATCTAAAAGAGAAACTTAAATAAATCTTTACCTAAACTACTAACGGATGTTCATGATTGAATCCATTGCAGTGTTCTGAGTCTGCAGGGCCTGAGCATTAGCCTGATAGGTTCTCTGTGCAATAATCAGATCAACTAATTCTGAAGCTAACTCAACGTTTGACAACTCTAAGTTAGCGCCTTTAATTGAACCTGCCATACCAGAATTAGCTTCACATGCCTGAGCTTCACCTGAGTTTACTGACTCTTTCCACTGAGTATCACCAACTTTGATTAAACCCTGAGGGTTTGTGAAGTTTGCCATTGCAACCTTACAGATCTTTGATGTTCTGCCGTTGGTGTATGAAGCGATCATTACACCATCTTCGTTAACCTGTACGTTCTCTAGGACACCTGTTGAGTAACCATCATTTGTAATGCCACCTACAGAGAACTTTGAGCTGCCGTACTGAGTGTAGTTAAGATCTGCTACGATTGACTGAGAGTCATCAACACCACCTCCCATTGCCTGTGCTAAAGTGAAGGCGTCACGACCTTTCTCAGGAGGATTTGCGCCACCGGCATTAGTGAATGTGATTACACCTGGATTCTGACCATTATTAATTAACTTACCGTCAGTTCCGAACTCTAACTGAATTCCTTTGAAGGTCTTACCTGCATCAGCAGAAGGGCTGTTAGCATCAACTTTTAAGTCAACACCACCTGCTACGTCAACAGGGTTACCATCAACATAAGTTAATACGTTCCAAATAGTGTGTCCGTCATTAGTTACCTTACCAGGGTGGTTCTGTGTACCGTCATTGGTATGATCTTTGATGAAGTAGTAAGTCAAAGTATGAGCTCCACCTAATGAATCATAAACAGTCTGTGATGAAGCATTAGTATATGTTGAGCTGTCAGTATGATCAAAGTTCTGGTAACCGTGAGCAGCCTGGGTTGCCTTTGAATCGGCGCCAGCAGGTAAGTTAAAGGTGATTCCAATCTTTGATGAAGCACGAGGTGCACCAGTGTCACTAGGAATTCTAATTGCTTTTGTAGATGTAATATCAAGATTTGTAACATTACCATCTTGATCTACTGGGTAACCTTGCAAGTAGTCACCCATAGCTGTAACAACATATCCATTTGGATTTAATTCAAAGGCACCGTTTCTGGTGTAGGTTCTGTCGCCATTGTTAGCTGTTGCTGTATCATTTGCTTCATTTGCTAACACAAAGAAACCATTACCGCTAATTGCCATATCAAGGTTATTACCAGTATCACCTGATAATGAGCCTTGTACGAACTGCTGAGCTACAGTAGTAGTATTTGTACCCATACCGGTAGCTGTTTTTGAACTTGTGAAAACAGAATTAGTGTAAAGATCGGCAAATTCAGCACGTGACTTCTTAAAACCGTATGAGTTAGCGTTAGCAATGTTGTTTGAAGTGGTATCTAAGTATTTCTGTGAACCATTTATACCAGTAATTGATGTATTGAACATAGCGTTTCTCCAAATAGATAATAGATAGTTTTTTTTCTCTCAAATTTATTTTATTTTTGAGCTTTTCGCTCTTATGTTTTATATAAAGCAAATGCTGTGCCAATTATTTTATTTATTGAATTATAAAGAATTTAATTTTTTATATCGGAAATATTGAGCCATTTTGCCTTAAACGGCAAACAAATCTTTACTAAAAACATGCCTTTGCCGGTTACTTTTCTACTTAATTACTTGAACCATATATAGTAAAATTTACTAGATTTTTGTGAGGTAAATTATGAGTAAAGCTTTAGTCGTATTCTCAGGCGGACAGGATAGTTCTACCTGTCTTTACTATGCTTTAAAAAAGTATGACAAGGTTGCAACCATTGGTTTTAACTATGGTCAACGACATGATGTTGAGATGAAATGCCGTTTAGAGTTTTTAGAAGCTTTAAAGGCTTTTGATAAGGAATTATATAAAAAGTATGAAGGCGACAGAGTAGTAGATATGTTGTCTTTTAAAGATCTTACAGATTCAGCTTTAACAAAAGATCATGAAGTCTATGTTATGAATGAAGAAAATCACTTACCAACCTCATTTGTACCAGGACGTAACTTAATCTTTATGTGCTATGCGGCAAGTTATGCCTATACCATTAAAGCAGATACTGTAATTACTGGTGTAGGACAGGCAGATTATTCTGGGTATCCTGATTGCCGAGACAACACCATGAAAGCTTTAGAGCGTGCTGTAAATTTAGGTATGGAATCAAATCTTAAGTTTGAAACACCTTTAATGTTCAAATCTAAAGCTCAAACTTTTTACCTAGGCTATGAATTAGGTGGTATGGATTTTGTAAAACTTATCGTAGAAAAAACTCATACCTGCTATGAAGGACAACATGATAAGTTACATGCTTGGGGGTATGGATGCGGAGAGTGCCCTTCATGTAAATTAAGAAAGAAAGGTTATGAGGAATTTTTAGATAGCCTGAAAAAGTAATTAAAAAGGCGCTCATTCTTGAGCGCCTTTTTAATTGAGATTTCAACTAGTTTTGAATTGACTTAATTTTATAGCTGTTTTCAATCTTATTGCGCTTAAAGTTAGACTGGAAGTTTTTAAGTGCAATTAAGAATGCCAGAATAAAGAAACCACCAGGTGGCAAGATTGCAACCATTAAGGTGTAGTCTGATGACATTACCGTACACTCTAATGACTTACCAAACTCTCCAAAGATATTAGATGCTCCCATAAATAAAGTACCTGAACCTAAGATCTCACGTAAAGCACCTAGCACAAACAATACTAAAGAAAAACCAATACCACAGCCTAAAGCATCAAAGAATGAGGAAATAGGACCATTTTTGCCGGCATAAGCTTCAGCTCTACCCATAATAATACAGTTAGTTACAATCAATGATAGATAGATACCTAACTGAGAGTAAAGATCCTGGAAATAAGCCTGAGTATAGAACCTTACTACGGTAACTAAAGTTGCAATTAAGAGTACATAAATTGGAATGCGAACTTCTTTAAAAATTAGCTTTCTAATTAAAGAAATTACAAAAGAACTTACACAAAGTACCAGTAAAGTGGCAATGGCAAGACCTGTGGCACTAGCAGCAGAGGTTGTAACAGCCAGCAGAGGGCATAACCCCAGCAACTGACAAAGACCTGGGTTATTTGACCAAATTCCTTTTAAGAAGACTTTTACAATACTCTCTTTTGGTAGTTTTGTTTCTTTTGTACTAATATCAAGTTTGCCTTCTACAGGCTTTAAGTTTTCACTCATTTAGTTCTGTGTCCTGCATTTTGAAAATCTGTTTAAATCGAGCTCGTTAAGCTCTTTTAAAGCCATAGCGGTAGCAACTACGGTAGCACGAGAGGTTACAGTAGAACCTGTAATGTAATCAAAGTCACCGCCTAGCTTCTTAACATCCCAGTTTGCATCTTCAAGAGCGTAACCTGAGAATTGATCTAGGAAATTACCATGCGCTCTATCAACTTTATCTCCTAGACCAGGAGTCTCTAATGAAAACTGAATATCAGCTTTATAAACTTTTTTATCTTTATCAAAACCTGCAATCATCACTAATGGATTTGAATAACCCATTGAGGTTTCATAGGTCATTACATAACCTGTGATTTCTGAAGCCCTGCTTGCAACAAATAGCTTTTGGTTAGAACCAATGTATTTACTCTTTTTAATTTGATAACAGGAGATCTGATTTCCTTTATCTTTAGCTTCATCAGGTAATAAAGCTAAAACACGGGCATCAATACTGTTCTTTTGGTTTTCAGCAATTTGATCTTTAGTGGTGTTCTCAACATACAGAACAAGCCCTACACATAATGAACCTACAATAGCTAAAGACACTCCTGACAATAAAGAACGTAGTCCTTTATTCATGCGTTTTGTATCTTTTTCGTTAGTACCTAAAAGAGTCTCTACGTTAGTGTTTTTCATTATTGCAGTCCTCCTTTTTTGTATCTGTAGCCAAAAGGTCTTCTGTGAGTTAAGACATCAATTAAAGGAGCTGCTGCATTTGAAAGCATTACTGCAAATGCTACAGCATCTGAGTAAGAACCAAATGCTCTTAAGAGTACGATTAAGAAAGCAACTAAAATTGAGAAGTAGATACGTCCCTTTGATGTACCTGCATTAGTTACAGGATCGGTAATAATAAAGAATGCAGCCATCATGGTTCCGCCAAAGAGTAAGGTGTCTAGCGGTGGCAGAAAGTAGCCTGGGAAGATATGTGATAGCAGTAAAGAGAAAGCAACAATGGCTACAAAGAAAACTACTACCATCTTAACTAAGATGATCTTAAAGGCAATCAGTGCAAGACCACCTAAAAGGTAGGCAATAGCTAAACAGAAATAAGCTAAATACTCAGATGACTGAAAATCTACATTTGTCTTCTCATATAAAGTACCGCTCTTTCTTGCCGACTTTATCTCTTCTAGGAAAGTAGCTCCAGTAGTAGCATCAGTATCTGTTGATGCTAATGACTTATCAACTACAACCTCATCTGTATTTGACATTGTACTTTCATCAGTATTTTCATCTAATAACGTAATGTTTAAAGCATCAATTTCTTTCTTTAAAGCATTAGCGCTTTTCTTATCGTAAATAACAGCTGCGGTTTTCTCTAATGATGCAACAGAAAAAGCAAATGGAGCAGGGGCAACCCATGATAAACCTACAACAGATGGGCTTGAAATTACGATAAAGACAAAACCAGCCATGGCAGGGTTAAAGATATTATTGCCAAGACCTCCGAATACAGCTTTAACCACAATAATTGCAAACACAGTTGCAACAATTGCGTAATAGCAAGGTAGAAGAGGAGGTAAGGTCATACCTAATAAAGCTGCTGTAACCACATAAGACAGATCAGATAGTGAATGTAAAACTGATCTGTGTCTTAAGATAGCAATCACAACTTCACAGACGATGGCTGTAATCAAACAGTTTATGAATTGAAAGAAATTACCAAAGCCAAAAAAGAAGATCTGAACTAAAAATGCTGGTAATAGACATAATGAGACTATTCCCATGATCATCTTAGTGGTCAATGGTGCTTTAAGATGTGGAGCTGTTTCAATTCCTAAGTTCTGTCTTGAAACTCCATTAAAATTAGTATTCATTTTTTACCTTTTAGCTCTCAATGTCTTTTTCTTTAACGCCTGTGGCAATGTATTGTTCTCAACCTTCTGCTCCTGATGAGAAAGTAATACCTGAGCAATTACCTTCTTTTGAGCAGGGTTTTGCAGACTATCATCAGGCTCTAATCCTACTAATGGATGATTCTCATTTTCAATTACAGGCTCATGATTAGCTTTAATATTCAAAACATTATCTCTTACACCTGCCTGAGTTCTTAATGCATATGGCAGAACATCAACAACTTCAGCTTGTGCCTTAGCAACTTTAGTTTCTACATCATCCTTTTTAGGCAGAATTGATGTTTCAATATGGCCTTGATGCTTTGCTACCATCATTGCTTTTCTTTCAACATCTTTTATTCTCTTTACAGTTAGGGCTTCTTTTGAGTCCTCTGCTATTACATTTGGTGCTGTAGCGGTAGAATCTTTAACAGCCATTAAAGCAGCTTTTCTCTCACGAGCCTTGGCTTTAGCTTCTTCAATTGCTTTTTGGCGAGCAGCAGCTAACTCTTCAGGAGACATGTTCTTTTCAGCCTCTTTTTGAGCTTGTATTCTTGCTAATGCTTCAGCTTTCTTCTTAGCACGAGTCTTTTCTTCTTCAGCTAAACGAACGTTACGAGTTTCCATTCTCTGTTTAGCTCTTTCGTTTCTAATCTCTGCATCATAAATATGCTTTTCTACAGCTTTTTCATATCTAAATTGAGCTGTAAGTGGAATATATGAAGGGCAAACATAGGTACAGCAGCCACATAGTGTACAATCCTTAATTCCGCACATCTGCGCTGCAGCATGATTATGAGCCTTAGATTGGTTATACATTTGATATGGTACTAAACGGCTAGGGCAAACTCTAGCGCAACGACCACAACGAATGCAGTTAGATGGCTCTTTAATTCTTGGGATCTCATTTGAGCCCGGAGCCATGATGCAGTTTACAGACTTGGTAATAGGTACATCAATTGAAGGTAGAGTAAATCCCATCATAGGTCCACCTAAGATAATTCTTTGGTGGAACTCAGGATTTAACTCATAGTTACTTAATACAAATCTAACAGAAGTACCTAAGCGAACTCTTACATTTCCTTTTTTCTTTAAAGAATTACCTGTAACTGTAACAACTCTTGAGGTTAAAGGACGACCGTCTACAATAGCTTCTTTCACAGCTAAAACGGTGCCTACGTTATCTACTACAATGCCACATTCTGAGGTATGAGCGTTATAAGGTACCTCGATACCGGTTAGGATCTTGATAAGATTACGGGCTGAACCTGACGGATATACAGTAGGGATCACTCTTACAGTAGCAACTTGAGCGCAAGCCTGTTCCATAGCAGAAATTGCTTTTGGCTTGTTATTCTCAATTGCAACTAAGGTTATCTTTGGATTTAAAATCTTGTTAAAGATCTTGATGCCTAATGCAATCTCACTTGCTCGCTCCTGCATGATTCTGTCATCACAGGTAATTGCAGGTTCACACTCGCAACCGTTGATTATTAGGACATTACAGCCAGAGATAGACTCATCTAATGCTGATTTTAATTTAATGTCTGTCTGGAATTGAGCACCACCTAAACCTTCTACTCCAAAATTATGCATTCTGGCTAAAAGTTCTTTACTGTTCATGCTCTCCCAATTAGGAAGAGGTGCAAGATCGACTTCTTCATCTAGACCATCTGGTTTAATGGTAATGCAAAGACCTGTATAGCCACTAGGATGTGGTAAAAGCTCTTTTGAAATAGCGGTAATAGTTCCTGATGTAGATGCATGGCAAGGTACTAATCTGCCGGTTGTAGCTGTTAAAGGTTGCCCTTTTTTAACATGATCGCCCACGTTTACCAAGATCTCACCATCTTTACCTAGATGTTTTTCAATTGGTAAACAAATAAGTGATGGTAACTTTAACTCTTCAATTCTGCAGTTTTCGGTGTCTTTGAGCTCTTTTGGTTTAATGCCACCAAAGAACTTCCAAATTTTTGCCTGAGCAATTTTTTGTAATTGTTTAGATGACATTATTAGCTCCCACTCTTAATTTGAACAGAGTGTATATTCCAGTTGAAATGAGATAAATTGCGTTCAAGTCTTATTTTTTCAATACACTTTTCTGGACAGTTGTTAATACACTCATCACAGCCGATGCACTCTTCAGGATCGACTGCATGAGGTTGTTTTAATAAACCAGAGATAGCATCAACAGGACATTTTCTCTTACATTTACCACAACCTGTGCACTGTGATTCATGAATATAGGCAACCTGTCTTGGTGAGAAAAGCTGCTCTTCATAATCTTCAACATCACCTGAGTTAATACCAAGCATTGAAGCAATTTGTTTTGCAACATCAGCTCCTGCTGGTTTACATAAATTAGCCTGGGCCTTGCCATCAGCTAGAGCTTTAGCATAAGCTTGACAGCCTGGATATCCGCACTGACCACAATTAATACCTGGCAATAATTTTTCAATACGCTTTTCACTGCTATTGCCACTTTTTGATTCTGTAAATGAAGACAGAATAGATAATAAAATACCTACAACGGCTAAAATTAAAGCTAATCCAATAATGAATTCAAAATTTATCATGCGGCACTTCCTGCAAAACCTGCAAAGCCCATAAATGCCATTGACAGCAATCCAGCTGTAACTAAGGCAATTGCAGTATTCTTAAATGGTTCTGGTACATCTGAAATTGCAAGTCTTTCTCTTATTGCTGCAAATAGAACTAATACAAGCGTAAAACCAAAGCCAGCACCTACGGTGAATGCTACTGACTCAGCAAAGTTAAAGGACAAAGAACCTTGTAAAAGAACCAAACCTAAAACAATACAGTTAGTGGTAATTAAAGGTAAGTAGATACCTAAAGAATTGTATAAATCTACGGATACAAAACGGATCACAATTTCTGCAAGCTGTACAGTTATCGCAATAATCACAATATCGATGATCAGCTCTAACGACTCTAAAGAGTACAAAGTTAATATATAGGTATTAACTAGGTAACAGGCAATCGAGGTAATAAGCAAAACAAATGAAGTTGCAAGCCCCATTCCGGTTGCAGCCGAGATCTTATTTGATACACCAAGGAAAGGGCATAGACCTAAAAAACGGACTAATACAAAGTTATTAACGATTGCAGCACCGAAGAATAAAAATAAATAGTGAACCATAGATATTACGTGTATCCAAAAACGTATTACATCAAAATAAACACATAAACACTACCTTGAAGGTAATGTTCAAATAAGCTAATAAAATGGATTTTTTTATAGTTTGCTCTTGTAGGGCAACTGAGCAAGACATGTCACTTAAGTTAACTTGAATAAAATATCTTACACGCTGAATTTTAAATCTTTTTTTATAAAGTCTAAAGATATTGAGAAAAATTTTAAGTTTACTTGTGTATTTTACTAAAGAAAGGCTATTTTTAAAAATTTTATTTGCAAAAACTAAAGGTCAAATGCAGATCTCATATTTTCAAACTAGGAATTACCATTTTACATTTGAGTGTTTTGCTTGCCATAGTTTGATCTTTCGATTTACAGACAGCTTACAGCATGTAAAATATCATCAATAAATGCTACGTGTGATTCAATTTATGGCAACTAAAAACTCATTACTCAATCAAGAACAAAGAGAAAACATGCTGAACATTTTGTCAATGTGTTTTCCAAATCCTAAATCAGAGCTTAAATTTCATAATACATTTGAGCTTTTGTGTGCTGTGGTGCTTTCAGCTCAGGCTACAGATGAGTCTGTAAATAAGATCACGCCAGAGTTATTCAAACTTGCACCTACACCTTTTAAAATGAGTGAACTACCTGAAGCTGCAGTGGGTAATGTAATAAGAACCATTGGCCTTTGGAAAGCTAAAGCATCTTATCTTGTAAAGTTATCAAAGATGCTTTGCGATGAATTTAATGGAGAAGTTCCATCTACATATGATGAACTTATTAAGTTACCAGGAGTAGGCTCAAAAACGTCTAAAGTAGTTTTAAATGTTGCCTTTAATCAGCCTACAGTTGCTGTTGATACACATATCTTTAGAGTCTGCAACCGAACCGGCTTTTGTTTAGGTAAAACTGTTAAAGAAGTTGAAGATAGGATTGTACCTTTAATTGACGAGAAGTATCTTCTTCAAGCTCACCATCTTTTGTTACTTCATGGAAGATATGTTTGTAAAGCTCGCGCTCCACTTTGTAATGAATGTAAAATAGCACCAATTTGTAAGAAAAGAATATAAAAGGAAAAGTCATGACGTATTTAGTCGATTCTCACTGCCATCTTTCAAGCTTATCTTTAGAAGGCAAGGCAGGTGACAAAATTGAACAAATAATTGCAAGAGCAAATCATGTCGGTGTAACACATTTTTTAAATGTATCTTGTACAACTAAAGAATTCGCTAAAAACTGCGAAATTGCAAAGAATTATGACAATATCTATTTAGCCTTAGGTATTCATCCATTAAATCTTGAGGATGATCCTGATTGGAAAGATGATGAATTAATTAAAAATCTTGAAAGCTCACCTAGGGTTATTGCTGTAGGTGAGACTGGCCTTGATTATCACTATGCTCCTGAAACTAGGGAAATTCAGATACCATCTTTTGCTAGACAAATTAACATTGCTCATACAGTTCACAAGCCTTTAGTAATTCATGCAAGAGAGGCTAAAAAGGATACACTGGACATTATGAAAGCTGAAAATGCCCGTGATGTTGGAGGCGTGATCCATTGCTTTACAGATACTATTGAGATGGCAAGAGCCTGCCTTGATATGGGCTTTTACATTTCATTTACAGGTATATCAACCTTTAAAGGTTCAGATAATGTAAGAGATGTTATTAAATATGTGCCAGTTGACAGAATGATGGTAGAAACTGACTGCCCATATCTAGCACCAATTCCTGTAAGAGGTGTTGAGAATGAACCTGCTTTTGTAAGATATACCTTAAAGTTTATAGCTGATTTTAAAGGTATTAGTGAGGATAATTTTGCTTCAATCACATCAGCTAATTTTGAAAATCTATACGGTTTAAAGCTAGGTGAGATTAAAGAGCCAAATGTGAAATTCAGCACTTATAAGCTTGAAAAGATAATCGATAAGCCATTTGAACAGTAAGTAAACCAGCTCTTTTCTTACAAGTTTCATGAGTGTGAGAAAAGAGCTTTATTGTATTACAAATTGTCAAAAGGAAATTGAACTGAATATCTTGCTTACTGTCCTAATAAAACAGGATTTACAAAGGTGAAATATCCATTAGTAAAGATAATCTCCAGCATTAACAAAATTGCAGTGATAAGCTGCAAAGCACATACCATATCTGTGCTTGCTTTTATTCCTTTAACTAACATAAATTGACCGATAAGTACTCTTGAGAGTAAACAAATTCCTAACATGGTCAGAGCTATCTGCCAATCAAGAACTACAAAAGTAATTGCTAAACAGATAACAGCATCTGCAATCAAACCTTTTAAGCCTAAGGTTCCAAATGAGCTTACAGGATCATCTGATGATCCAAAGTTTAAAGTTGTAGCTGTAAAGGAACTTATCATAAAGACGACAGCAAAACCTAAGCAGAAATAGAAATCAATTTCCATATACTTGGTGTAATACTGAATTGATCTTGCAAATAAGCTAATTACAAACAGGGTAACTAAAATTTTGCCATAGGTATCTAGCTTTCTTAAGGAAATGGCTGTACATAAATGTCCTATTCCTCTGAAAGCTCCTGAACCAGTTAAAGCAAAGAAGAACAGAGCGGCAACTGCAGCACAAAATGAACCGCTCTGACAAACTGATTGCATAAACATAGCAAGTAAACATGTAACAAAGCCAATTACAAAATAAGGTAGTGGCATAAAAGCAGGAGCTGATGGTCCTAAAATTGATAAGGATTGTTTAGGGAACAAGGCTCCTAAATTTGTAAAGTTAAAGAATGATGCTACAAGCTGTCTTATAAAGACTAGAACATAAACAAAAGCAGATATTTCATTGTTAACTTTAGTCTGATTGTCAACAGGTACACTTTGATTTTGTACTCGCTGCTGATTTTGCATATTTGGCTGTGTCTGAACATTCTGATTAAAACCAGACTCTTGGCTTTGAGCTATCTGTGGATCAAAGTTTAGGTTAGTGTTCTTTACATTGGCAAAAATGCTTGATTGTGCTGTGTTGCTATCAATATTTTGTGATTGATTATTTGCAAATGCAGCTTGCTGATTCAGATTGTTATCAGCAAGATTATTTTGAGTATTAGTATTCTCAAAAGAAGGCTCAGCAAGATTCTGAGATGAAAGATTATTTTCTGCAGATGTATTTGTCTCTGTTGGTGAATTTACATGAATATAATTGTTTTCATCAGCCTTATTATTTTTCACAGACACAGAGTTCTGTGAATTCTCCTGAGCATCAGCTGACATATGAGCAGATAAGTCACCTTGTACCATAGTGTTATTAGAGAACAAGTCTGTCTGAACAGGTGTTTTTTCTTCTTTTTTAACTTCCTTCTTTGTTTTTCTTGGCCTTAAAGGTTCACCTGGAGCAATGTATAAATGACCTGAGTCACGACCTTCTTCATTTAAATAAGCTTCATTAGCTTTATAGGTGTAATAATCGTGCTTTTTTAATTCTCTCTCTGATGGTCCTACCGCATAAATAGTCTCTTCTTTCTGACTTTGAGTCTTAGGTTGAGATAGATCTTGAACTTGCTTATTATCATATAAAGATGACTGTAGTTCTTGTTGAGGCTGTATATTCTGTGGAGGAACAATATTAGTAAAGCCTGGGTCTGAAAAAGCACTGGCAAATTGTTCTTGAGAATTTACGTTATGATTAGCATTTTGTTGAGCAGGATCAATTGATGAAAAATTCTGATTTACTTGACCAAAGCTTGGTTCAGAATTGAAATCTCTATTGATTGTTTTGCCAGATGTCTGGTTAACATTAAGACGGATCTTCTTAAATAGAGATGCTACCTTACCAGAGTCATCATTTTGCTGATAATTTTTGTTTTTAGAAAAGATTCCAAAAGCCATTAGATTTCCTTCTGAACTTAATTTATATAAGGCTAACTGAGCCTAAACATGAATCAGACAATTCAACTTTGTACAAAACATTATATAGTTTTTGTGATAAATCATCTAATTCATTTTAAAGTGTTTCTGTTGTGCTTTTTACTTAAGAATTTGAAATTTAACTTTTAATAAAATATTACAAATCGTAAAGACAAATACAATTATCATAGAAATGCCTGTTTTGATATTCATAAACTTGCATATACTTTTAGTTTTGCAATATTCTAAGCAAATCATAATTTCTGTATATTCTATTTCTCTTAACTTCTTTGTCAACGAATAACAATCCTTTATCAGACAAAGAATTCAGCGCTTTACGAACTGTAATTGTTGAACCGATAGATGAGTCGAAATCTGAAACTTTGCAATAGGTTTTTTGAAAAGTGTACATCCATACTTTTTTTTCAGTGTCTAATCGACATTTTGAAAGACATTCTTTAGCTAATTGCTCAGCGTTTTTCATCTTCTCTATTAGTTTTGACGTCATACGTTCGCAACATTCAAGAAAAAATTTTATCCACAGGTACTAATCAGGATTATCTCCTCTTATTCCATTTAATAAAGCATAATACCTGGCTCTTTCTTTTGCTAATTCTTCACTAACAAGAAAAACGGGAAAATCTACAAGATCGTAACTCATTGCCATTAATGCAATAAGGATACGACCTAACCTTCCATTACCATCCCCAAAAGGGTGTATTGACTCAAATTGAGCGTGCATAATAGCCATTTTTATCAATGGTTCTATTTTTTCATCAAGAACTACACCTTCAGAACCATTGTATTTTTTGAATGATGAATGAACCTCTCCATTCATGAAGTATTCTAAATTTTCCATATACTGAGGTATTTCTGCAGCAGACACTGGAATATAAATTGTGTGTTCTATATTACTATCTGGACCAATAAAATTTTGAATTTTGCGGTATTCTCCGCCAGCAGAGCTAGTCCCTCGGGCATTCGTCATCAAAACTTTATGTAATTTTTGTATCAATCTAGTACTAAAAGGCATTCCTCCTTTAATTAAATCAACTCCAAGATCTAACGCTTTTTTGTAATTTAAAACTTCTTGTTGTTCCCAACCTTTCCTGTTAGAAGGGTCTATCATTTCTAAAAATGTAACTTGTGTGCCTTCAATCTTGGTTGATTGTACAGATTCATTAAGAGAAAAAATGCTGACGAGAGGAGAAGCTACAATGGAATGTGAAAAATCACTTTTCATAGTTCCAATGTGTTAAATTAACCTTAGCAAGTATTTTATAAATATCTATCATTTGTTGTTCCGAAATGACAGAAGGTAGTAGTTGAACACCTTTTTTAGCCATTTTTTACTCCATTTTTTTTTGATATAAAATAACAAATAAAAAAATGTATTTTATAAAATATCTTAAATGTTATTTTATTCTACTTAATGAATAGGATTCTATAAAAAGTTATAAATACAATGTTACAATTTAATCTTACACAAGAATATTATTAATAAAGCAAAAAAATTATAAATCACTCTCTACTCCAATGAGATATGACATATAAAGTCCATACTAGGATTAGTCAAAATGATAAAATTAGAGAATATACACAAAGTTTATCAGCTAGATAAAAATCATAGTTTGCATGCATTAAAAGGTATCAATCTGACTATTAACAAAGGTGAAATCTTTGGTGTGATTGGTCTTTCTGGTGCAGGTAAATCAACACTTATTAGAATCATCAATATGCTTGAAACTCCAACCGAGGGCAGGGTAATTATTGATGGTGAAAACATCACAGATTACAAAGAAGTACAGTTAAGAAAAGTAAGACAATCGATTGGAATGATCTTCCAGCAATTTAATCTGTTGTCATCTATGACTGTAGCTCAAAACGTAGCTTTCCCTCTTGAGTTAAATCCACAAAACGATAAAACGACCATAAAAGCTAAGGTTAAAGAATTGCTTGAAATGGTTGGTCTTGCAGATAAAGCTGATGTTTATCCTGCTCAGCTCTCTGGAGGTCAGAAACAGAGAGTGGGTATTGCAAGAGCTTTAGCAACAAATCCAAAGATCTTGCTGTGTGATGAGGCAACTTCAGCCTTAGATCCGAAGACAACAAGCTCAATCCTGAAGTTACTTCAAGATCTTAAAAAGAAGCTCAGTCTTACCATCGTAATTATTACTCATCAGTTAGAAGTAATTAAAGAGTGTTGTGACAGGGTGGCCGTTATTGACGGTGGTTTAATAAGTGAAATAGGCAAAACTATTGACGTTTTTGCAAATCCTCAAAAGGAATTAACAAAGAGATTAGTAAGTGCCGTAGTAAGAAAGGATCTGAATGACCTATTAGAATATACAAAGCTTAATAATACTTATAAAGAAGGTTCTAAAGCTTGGTTTGAAGTTTTGTTCTTAGGAGATAAAGCTGAAGATCCTGTGATCGTTGATGTTGCTGAAAAACTTGGTGTTAAGATTGGTATTATGGCAGGTCAAATCAATCATATTCAAAATGAACCTCTAGGTGTTCTAATTATTGCTATAGAAGGCAGTGAAGACATCATTGAAAAAGCAAAAGCTGAGCTGGAAAACAGGGTATATAGAGTTAAGCTTTTAGGCTATCAGCTAAAGGAGGCAAAATAAATGGTAGAGTTTTTAACTTCCCTAGGTCTTTCATCCTACGCTGCAAAAATTTCAGTACTTTTGTTTGATGGTACTATCGATACTTTCTACATGGTGTTTTTAGCAACAGCAATCTCAATCATTGTTGGTGTACCTTTAGGAGTAATTTTACTTGTAACCTCCAAAGGTTATTTCTGGTATTCACCAGTGTTTTACTCTGTGTTAGGTTCAATTGTTAATGCCCTAAGATCAATTCCATTTATTATATTAATGGTGGCAATTATTCCTATTACCAAGTTCTTTGTAGGAACAAGTATTGGTACAACTGCTGCAATTGTGCCTTTGACAATTTCGACTATTCCTTTTTTAGGAAGACTAGTTGAAACCTCATTAAGAACAGTATCTTATGGTCTTATTGAAGCTGCACAATCAATGGGAGCTAGTCCATTTAGAATCATCAGAAAAGTATTATTACCAGAGGCTCTGCCTGAGCTTATTCAGAATTTTACTTTAACTGTGATTGTAATCATTGGCTGTTCAGCAATGGCTGGCACCATCGGTGGTGGCGGTTTAGGTGACATTGCAATTCGCTACGGTTATCAAAGATTCCAAGTATCTATTATGGTTCTAACTGTTATTATCTTAATTCTGATGGTGCAGTTAACGCAGCTTGTAGGTGATTACCTAACCAAGAAAGTCGATCATAGATAGTATTTTTAATGTCAAAAATTCAGAAAGGAGAACTAGTTGTAGCTCTCCTTTTTATTGTAATTATAGCCGTTAGCTATAAGCGTTAATTCAAAAATAGTATTATTAACTTGTTGATCTTCAAAAGTAATAGGGGCATATTATTACTAACGAAACAAATTTGGTAAGAATCATTTTACGGAGAATAATATAATGAATAAGATTAAGTCACTTTTAGGTTTTGCTGCATTAACAGCAGCATCAGTATCATTCACTGCACAGGCAAACGAAACCATTACTATTGGCGCTACTCCAGTTCCACATGTAGAGATCCTTGAAGTTGTAAAGCCAATTCTTGCAAAAGAAGGTTTTGATCTAAAAATTACAGAATTCAATGATTATGTTCAGCCAAATTTAGCAGTTGCAGATGGACAGCTAGATTGTAATTTCTTCCAACATCTACCATACTTAGAGTCTTTCGTTAAGGAGCGTGGTTCAGACTTAGTAAACGTTGGTGGTATTCATATTGAACCAATGGGCGTTTACTCAAGAAAGATCAAAGACCTAAAGGATCTAAAAGATAAGGCAACAGTTGCAATTCCTAATGATCCAACCAATGGTGGTCGTGCTTTATTACTTTTACAGTCAGCAGGTTTAATTACTCTTGAGGATCCAAAGAGTGTAACTTCAACTCCTTTAGATATTAAAGAGAACAAGAAGAACTTAAACTTCAAAGAATTAGAGGCACCTCAGCTACCACGTTCTTTAGATGATACCGATATTTCAATCATCAATACCAACTACGCAATCGATGCCGGTTTGAATCCATTAAAAGATGCTTTATTTATTGAAAAGTCAGATTCTCCATATGTAAATATTGTTGTTGCTAATTCAAAGACTGCTAAATCAGAAGGTGTTCAGGCATTAGTAAAAGCTTTGAAGACAACTGAGGTTAAGAAATTCATCCTTGACAAATACAAGGGGGCAGTTGTACCAGCATTCTAATATCAAGCAATTTTGATTGATAAATATTGAAAAGGGCAGGATCTCTTAAAAGAGGTTCTGCTTTTTTATTATTTGAAACTGCAAGAAGATAACATTAAAAAGATAATATATGATTGATCGTAGAAGTTATGAAGACGGTCAATTTGGTTATATATAACCAATTCAAACAAAGAGATAGAAATGACAGATACCCAGAAATACAAGTTATTACCAGTAGGTGGTGATACCTATTCAGAAATCATTACCAAAAATAAATACTATGTTGATAAAACTTTATATCTGAGATCTGTTTTTGCTGAGGATGGAAGTTCGGTTCTTTTATTTACAAGACCACGCAGATTTGGCAAAACCTTACTTATGGACATGTTTGCCGATTTCTTTCGCTTAAACTATCTAAATCCTTCAGATACTACTTTTCAGCAAAAACGCTTTACAGATAAAGACATCATGAAAGATAAAGTGTTTGTAGATAAGTACATGGGACAATTTCCCGTTATTTTTATTTCATTAAAAGACATTAAAGGTATCAATTATGATATTGCAAAAGGTGGTCTTATTAATCTTGTAAAAGAACTTGCAAGAACCTTCAGTTTTCTTCAAAAAAGCGAAGTTCTCTCAGAAGATGATAAATTAGACTTAAAAAATCTGTGTAGTGATGCCTACCTAAAAGATCCGTTTAACCAAAATAACCTTACTTCAGCATTAAGTTTTCTGAGTTCTTGTTTATATAAACATTTTAAAAGACAAGTAATTCTGTTAATAGATGAATATGATGTGCCATTAGCAAAAGCAGCTGCAGGTAAATACCATAAAGAGATGGTAGAACTTATCAGTTCTTTTTTAGGAGTACTAAAAAGCACACCTAAAAATACCAACGAAGACACAGCTCCAATTTTGAAAGTTGTAATGACAGGCTGTTTAAAAGTAGCTAAAAACTCAATTTTTACAGGTGTCAACAATGTTGTTGTAAATACAGTTCTGAATACACAGACTAAATTTACATCAATCATAGGATTCAACAAAGAAGAGACAAAAATAGTCTTAGAAGACTATAACCTAAGTGACTATGAGGGGATGGTCAAAGAAAACTATGATGGATACAGATTCTATAATGAAGAGATGTTCTGTCCATGGGATGTTATCAACTTCGTTGCAGAAAACTATGAGCATAAATTAAATGGAACAGAATCTGATATAAAGCCAGGAAACTATTGGAATGCAACGTCATCTTCTAAGATTTTACAGGAATATTTAGGTTACCTAAACAAGAGCATTAGAGAGAGTCTTCAGGATTTAGTGGATGGAAAGAGTATTGAAGTAAAAATCAATGATTCTATGAATTATGACGATTTAAAACTTCATGATCCTGACGATTTCTTCTCATTATTACTGCATACAGGATATTTAACAGCAGTAGACAATCCTTCAAAGAATAACTATCTTGTAAAGATACCAAATAAGGAAATATTAGAGTGTTTTAACTCTAATATTACAGAATGTTTTAATGACATGGTAAAAGAAGGACCTGATTTTAAAGCAGTTAACATTGCAAAATTCTTATTAAAATGAGATGAAAAGAAAGTTGAAGACTTGCTTTCAGAAGTTATCTTAACTTATGTATCAACAAGTGACTTTGCCACAAAATCAAATCCAGAGAACTTCTATCAGAGCTTTTTTTCAGGAATATTCGTAAATTGCAAAGATGTAATTTCAGACTACAGGTCAAATGCAGAAGCAAGTTTAGGATATCTGGATTTTGCTTTTAAAGATGATCCTGGCAAAACAGCTGTAGTTATTGAAATTAAATCCTGTACAAGTACAGATGAACTACTAAACGCTCAGAAAGTAGCATTAGAACAGATTAAAGAAAAGAAATACGCTGAAAGTTATATAAAAGACAGCTCAATCGACCACGTCTATGCTTATGCAATTGCTCTTTCTAATAAATACTGCAGAGTAAAAGTAGAAGCACTTAAGTAAATTTACAGATCTTTATTTCAAAACATATTCAAGCATATTCCAATAATCATGAGTAACTACTGATGGTTATTGGTTATAATTATAGAATTTAACATAATATAAATTATGCGAAGTTGATTTTTTTCTCTATATTTTTCATCAACTTAAAAGGAAATTTAATATTATGTCCATTACTCAAGACTATTCTAATTCTTATAAGACAAATTATATTGTTGTCATTAAAGATACAGCTCACAATGTGCTAGTTAAATCTTTTATCGCTTCCACAACTCTCACTTCTCTTTGGAATGAGCTCACTATGTTTTATGGCTCTTCAAATATTCGTTCTCAAAAGACTGGTAACCTTGAAGATCCTGTTCTTCTTGCTCCTAAGGATTACCGCGCTATCGTTCTTGGTGAAGTTCTTGATACTGGAGTAATTAAAGTCTTTGATACTGATGTTTCTCGTGGTATTGATGATTTGTTAACTTACTTCGATGCTAGCCAGTGGTCTCAGTCTCGTGAAAAGCGTACCGAATGACTTAATTTTGTGTAGGATTTTCAGGATCACTCTAGATCCTGATGTCCCCTGTGAAGGTCTCTATTTTTCACCTTCTACTAATCTTTATTTTGTTTTTGATGGTTTTTATTTTCATGGTTGCTAAAAAAAAATGGTTGAATTCTATACACGTTACAATGCGCCTAAAAGCCCTATTGCAGACAGTTCTAAGCCCTCTCTTACTCAGCAAGAATTTAAGGATAGTTGTGACATTAACAACATCTTGGCTAAATTCTCGGTTCAAGCTCAGGCGCTCGGTGTTGACCCTTCGCTGCTTATGCCACAAGATCAAGGCACTTATTGTGACTTTTCTAACCTTGACGATTTCCAAACTGCTCAGAACAAAATCGCTTTCCTCAACGACCAGTTCTCTAATCTCCCAAGTAGTGTACGTCGTAAGTTTGGCGATGATCTCAACACTTTTATTAATGCTGTATCTGACCCTAATCGCGTTGATGAATTAGGTGAGCTCGGTGTTTGGAATAAAGATTCTTATCTAGAGTTTAAGCGTCAGCGTGCTAAATTGTTGGAGCAAAATTATCCTACTAACGCTGACAAGACATCTGTTTCTGAAAAGCAACCGGTAGACAATAATTTAAGCTCTCCGGTTCAAAGTTAACCGCACATACTTTACTTGTTATATATGTGCGGATCGACACCTCGCTTATAAATGCTACTTTGCGAGGTTATTTTTAAAGTTTTTAGATAAATACATATAGGAAATATACGCATGAAATCTGTAATGAAACACGCTTTTAGTATGATACCTAAGACTAATATCGAACGTTCATCTTTCGATCGCTCATTTGGCTATAAGACTACATTCAACGAAGGTTTACTAATTCCATTCTTCTGCGACGAAGTTCTGCCTGGTGATACTTTTAAGCTCAAAACAAGTGTATTAGCTCGTTTATCTACTCCTATCGTTCCGGTCATGGATAATATGTTCCTCGATATGCAATTTTTCTTTGTTCCGAACCGTCTACTTTGGGATCACTGGACTAATTTCAATGGCGAACAACGTGACCCTACCGATAGCACAGATTACTTAGTACCTACAATTACTTCTCCTGTTGGTGGTTTCGCTACTCAGTCTATCTTCGATTATCTCGGTTTGCCTACTGGTGTTGCAAATTTATCTGTAAACTCTTTACCTCTTCGTGCCTATAATTTAATCTGGAATGAATGGTATAGAGACGAAAATTTACAAAATTCCGTTACTGTTGAGCATGGTGATTCTGATAATGTAAATAACTATACTTTGCTCAAACGTGGAAAAAGACACGATTATTTTACTTCATGTCTGCCTTGGCCTCAAAAAGGTTCTGCGGTTACTGTTCCTTTAGCCGGTGAGATTAGTGCTAAAGACGTAACTTCACTTTCTCCTAATCTACCTTTTACTAATTCTTCAAGTCTTGGTTTAAGTCTTTCTTCAGCTGTATCTAACGTATCTGGAGTTAAATCCCAAGTATATACCGAAACTACTGGTACTCCTGGTCCTGGTCAAGTCTCTCACGAATTTGTTGACCCTCTGTTGTCTGTTTCTCGTGGTAATTTTGCTATTGGTTCAACTACTGGCGGTAGTCTCGCTTTAAATCAAGATGCTATTAACAATCTTGCTAGTTACTTACAATTAACTTCCACTACACAAAGCTCTGTTAACGTCAATGATTTACGCTCTGCTTTCCAAATTCAACGCTTGCTTGAACGTGATGCTCGTGGTGGTACTCGATACACTGAAATTTTACGCTCACATTTCGGTGTTATTTCTCCTGATGCTCGCTTACAACGTCCTGAGTATCTCGGTGGTTGCTCTACTCCTGTAAACATTAACCCTGTTCAGCAGACATCTGCAACTACATCTGTCACTCCGCAAGGAAACCTAGCAGCCTTCGGTTACATTTCTAATACTCATGATGACTTTAATCACTCATTTGTGGAGCATGGTTATATCATTGGTCTTATGTCTGTTCGTGCTGACCTTACCTATCAGCAAGGTATCAATCGCATGTGGTCTAGACAATCTCGCTTTGACTTCTATTGGCCTGCATTAGCTCACTTAGGCGAGCAAGCAGTCCTCAATAAAGAAATTTTTGCGCAAGGCAACGATCAAGACGATCAAGTTTTTGGCTATCAAGAACGTTATGCAGAGTATCGCTATAAGCCTTCTCTCATTACTGGTAAGCTCCGTAGTTCTGACCCTCAAACTTTAGACGTTTGGCATCTGTCACAGAAGTTTACTACTCTTCCTAAGTTAAACTCTGACTTTATTGAAGAAAATCCACCAATTTCAAGAGTTGTTGCTGTTCAAACTGAGCCTCATTTCATTGGTGACTTCTATTTTGATTTGAAGTGTATTAGACCTATGCCTTTATACGGTGTTCCAGGCTTAATCGATCATTTCTAGGAGTAATTTATGCGTTTTACAGTACACGATTTTCAAGTCCAAAATTCAAAGCGTCATTACTTTTTCACTGGTGCTGCTGCCGGTATTATTGGTGCTCTTGGTTCTATGGCCGGTTCTGGTATGTTCTCAGGAAAGAATACTAGTCGCTCTTACAAAGACATGCTTTATGATGTGAATATGACCCAAGCTCAGTGGAAACACGATGAATATATGGCTAACTCGGCTCACCAACGTGAAGTTAATGATCTTCGTTCTGCCGGTCTAAACCCTGTTCTTTCTGCTACTGGTGGTAACGGTGCTCCCGCAACTTCATCTGGTGTCATTCAGTCTAACTCAGCGTCTGCCGGTGTATCTGCTCGTCAACAAGCTCGTAATCAACAACTTCAAGCCGGTTTACAGGTTTTTAGCGATATTCTTCAAGCTAAACTTAAAGATAAAGAACTTTCAATTGCTGGTAAAAATGCAGATACTAACTTAATGAATGCAGTTACACAGTCTAAGCAAGTTGATAGTAATACAGCTTTGCAGAACTCACAAATTGCTAATTATGTATACCAAAATCGTAATTTATCTGCTCAAGAGAAGCTAAATCTTGCTAAGTCACAAGAGGCTACTGCTCACATTAACTTTATGAACTTACAGGGTAACTCTCTCGCTTATCAAAATTCGCTTAACTCTGCTTTGGCACAACAAGCAAATGTTAATACACATCAAATTGGTACCTATGGCCCTCATACCCTATTTCGTACTGGTGGCGCTTTACTTGAAGATGTTAAGCCCTATGTTACAAATCAAGCTATAAAAGGTTACGGATCGTCTATAATAAATGGTGTTAAGAATTGGTTTGAATCTCTAAATTCTGCCAAATCTACTAATCAAGCTACAAGAGGTTATTTACGACAATGACAGATTATTCTATTTTTATTTTCTTTATGCTTTTTATTGCTCCACTCTTTTTATTATGGTTCATTAAAAAGTTGGTTGTTTCTGCTATCAAGGAGATCAAAAATGAAACGAAAAAAAATTAGCCGTAAGGCCTCACGCGAAAACTTTAGCCGTCATTCTTTATCAGCGCCGATTAACTATGCACCCGCTTTAACTCGTGGTGGTTTTAGAATCTGATTATGTGCGTGTCTCCGCTCACAGGTTGGTGGAGTTCTGCATTAACAGAGAATGGTAAACGTACTATTGTTTTCAATCCTAAAAAGGCACTTGATGTCGATCAACGTATTCAGGTGCCTTGTGGTCATTGCATCCAGTGTCGTTTAGATCATGCTAAGATGTGGGCGCTCAGATGTTGGCATGAATCTTTAAAATATCCTTTCTCTAGTTTTGTTACTCTCACCTACGATGACGATCATCTTCAATCGCCTTCTCTCATTAAAGAGGACTTTGTTTTATTTATTAAGAGGTTTAGAAAAAAATATGGATCAGGACTTAAATATTTTCACTGTGGCGAATATGGAACTCTTAATCTTCGGCCTCATCATCACATTATTATTTTTGGCTTCCTTTTCCCCGATCAAGAATTCAACTTATTCTCTTCGAGTGGTCATATGCGTTATAACTCTGACTCTCTTAATCGTTTGTGGCCTTATGGTCTTACTGACATCGGTATGTTTGAACCCGCCTGTGCCGCTTACGTAGCCCGCTATACTGACAAGAAACAAGAATTATCTACACAATGGTTTTTGGATCATGGACTTGTTCCGCCTTACCTTTCAATGTCAAAAGGGATTGGTTTAGATACCTTTAATTCAAATTCTGGTGTCTATCTCAATCAAAGGTTTTGTGTAGATTCACAAGGTCATAAATTAGCTTTACCACGTTACTACAAATCTAAATTTACTGATGACCAACAAAAGTATATTCAAGATTGTACTATTCGCGATTTATTAGATGCTAGATACCGAGGTGATTTCGATACAGACTATGAATTTCGTAACCCATTTGAACCTCATCGCCGTTTCCTAAAATTAGATCGTGCTGATGTACTTAAAAAGGTTATTGAAGATAAAACTAATACAATGTCAAGAAACAATCTATAAATAAATAAAATAAATTTGTTGACATTCTCTTAAATATGTGTATACTGGTTAATATAGAGTTAAAATTCATTTCGATAACGTAATATAAATTATGCTAAGTTACAGCTAATTTTTTTTAATTTGTAATTAATCTAGAATATTAAAATCTATCAGAACTTAGAACGACAAATGCAATTTGATTGATTAGCGGCTCATTACCTTTTAAATAATACACTGATGAGTTTTAGTATCTTTTGAGTAGTTAATACCTACTAACAGAACTTAACCTTTATAGTCTTTAATGAACTGTAAGTAATTCTTCTCTTTAATCTGATTGATAGCGGTCTGTGCTGACTTATCTATTATTTCTCGAATGTATTTGTATAGACCTTTGTAAGCTTTTAAGGATTCATATTCTAAAGATTCAAAGTTAAAATACAGAATGTTCTTTTCATCAACACTCTTGCGTTTTAGTATTTCTTCATATGTAAGTTATAGCAATGAACTTTTTCCACATCTTCTCATTGCTGTTAACACTTTAATTACTGGTTTGTCTATAAATTTACGAATAACTGACATGTATTTTTCGCGTTGTATCATATTTTTTTTCGCATGTAATTAAGCAAATCAGAATAAGATCTTATGTAAAAAATTTTATATTAGTACAATTACAGAAGAATTAAATTAAAAAATCACAAATAGTTTTTTTATATTGGAAATGAATTGAATTTTTTCTATTTATTCTAATATATCCTAATTATTGTAATTTTTATAAAAATTGTTTAATTATCAAACAATAAAAAAAAATTAAAAATCAAACCATGTTTATTGTTTATTAAATTCTTTATTAGTTTTTATATTGCATGTTGCACCATATAGTGCATTGTTTAATAAACTATTTAGTCAGCTTGTAACTTTTCTTTCAACCTTATTAAAGACAATGTGAAAATAATCATATTCAATTATCTTCTTAAACTAAGCCTATTTGCCCTTAACCGTTTACGGCATTTACATAATATTGTTTAATACATTCAACAGATAATAAATTAAACAATTTATAAGCGTTTTAGAGTTGATCTTGCTTACGAATGTGATTATTATAACCTTTAAAAGGCTTTTATTTTATGACATTCATAATACTAATTCTTACTAATTTTAGAATGTTTATAAAGTTGCGTTTATAATAAATTGTGTGCTTTATGTTAAGCTTTCACTTATTATAACTATATAAAGATAAAGTTCTTATCTTGAAAGAATTTGATAATAAATAACAATATGACTACTAAGAAAAGCAACGATGCTACAACAGCGGATATTTTATCCGAGTCCTATATGGATGGGGAGATTCAGTCTAGTCTAGACTTTGATAACCTGGATGATGTTGTCTATAACTCATCTAGTTCCTTTGATATCAGCGAAATCGCAGATTTACTATTAGATAACATCGATCAGTATGTTTTCATTACTGATGCTACTACTAAGAATATTGTTTATTTAAATAAACCATTAAGTGAAGCTTTAGGTGTAGAGGGATGTTTTGTTGGCACCTGCCATGAGTTGTTACGTGGATGCAAATCCCCTTGTAAAGAATGCAATTGTAACCATTCTATCGGCGACAATTTTTATGTCACATCATTAGTTGAATCCAAATTAAAAAACGGTTACGTAATCAAATCTAAGAATATTGAGTTATATAACCGAACTTATACTATTAACGTTGCGCTAATAGATAACAAAATTCACGTTGTTCAAAATCAAATTTCAGAAAAAACTCAAGAAAAGGCTAGTTTAAACGATACCATCGCTCCTTTTACAGAGATTTATACTAAGAATATTAAAGATCCAGATGTTCAATTGTATCGTTTTATTGAGTATCTGGGTACTCAAACTAACTCAAATTTCTGTTGTATCTATGAGCAGACAAAACTCTCAATGGATCTTGAACCTGACTCAAAGTCAGCTACTTTAGCTTCAACTATTCCTACAACTCATGATACAGATGTAGAGAATTCTGTTAAGACTAAATTCCACAGATCGCATTTATGGATTTCTGATGCATTCAAACATTCTCAGGATTCTATACAGATCCCTGATAAGTTTTTAAAGAGAGCTGAAGTAGATCAGGATTGTTTTGAATTTGAACATGAAGGATTCAAGTTCTTCTGCTTTCCTTTAATCTCAGATGAAACCTATTTAGGAGCCGTGTTCTTTAAATCTCCTGATGAAAAAGTTTTAAAGACTTTGCAACCTGCTTTAAATACTATTTCTATTCTGATGAGCAGTTCTCTTACTCACAGAATTATGTATGCCGAACTTACAAACATTACCAATATCGATCCTTTAACCAAATTAAAGAATCGTAATTCATTATTAAGCGAGGTTAATACCCTATCAGTAAACTACAACATTGGTGTTATTTACCTAAATGTTAATGGATTAAAACAGATTAACTCAAAGATGGGTGTTAAGACTGGTGACACTATCTTAGTTAAGACTGCTTCATTATTAAAACAGTTATTACATGACAGCGAATACATCTACAGAATCAGTGGTGATGAATTCGTAGGTATTTATCCTAATATTGAAGAGCATGACTTCTTAATGGTGTCAGACATGCTAAAAGCATTTATGACATCAGATAAAGGTTTCTCTGTCTCTGTTGGTACTAGTTGGGTTAAAACAGGTGTTTTGATTCAGTCTGCCATAAATCAGGCTGAGTCAGATATGTATTCTGAGAAAAAGAAATACTACAGAGTACATCCTAGTGATGAGAGTAACTCAAGATACCGTTCTCAGAATGATTCTTTGCTAACTATCATTGAGCCTGCTAAAATTCAAAAACTGATTGCTGATGGTTGCTTTAAAGTAATGTATCAGCCTAAGTTCAGAATTCAGGGGGATATAGCAGAGATTGCTGGTGCAGAGGCTTTAGTAAGGCTTATCATCAATGATACTTTAATTCCACCTGATGACTTCATTCCTGCATTAGAATCTGCTCACTACACTCATTTGATTGATTATTATGTTTTTGAAACTATTTGCAAGAGAATGAGAGAAAGATTAGACAGTAATCAAAAGATCTTGCCTGTCTCCTGCAATTTCTCAAGACATACTATCGTACGTCCTGAGTTTAAATCAAAACTTAAAGAGATCATGAACAAATACCATTTATCTTATGACATGATCCCTCTTGAGGTTTCTGAACATACTAACACAATCCGTCACAAAGAGCTTGTTGATGTAACCGATGAACTATCAAAAGAAGGATTTAACATCTCTATTGACGACTTTGGAACCGCTCATGCAAATATCTATTCATTAGCAGATTTAGCTGTATCTGAGGTTAAGTTCGATAAAAAACTTATCGATAACATTGCTAAAAAGAATAATGAAAAGTTGACCACCATCTTAAGTGTTCTTATCACCATGTGTAAGAAACTTGGAATTAAGACTATCGCTGAAGGTGTTGAAGATAAAGAACAGAGTCAGATCCTAAAAAACTTAGGTTGTGATGAAATTCAGGGATATTACTACAGCAAACCTATTAAGGATGAGGATTACTACAATAAGTTAAGCTAGTACCCTTCATATACAATTCGATACAAAAAAGCCCAACGTTCTTTATGGAGATACTGTTGGGCTTTTTGATGGGCTATAACTAGATAGCCTTATTAAATTACTTAGCTTCTTTAGCTGCCTTTGACTCAGCAATTAAATCCTCTAAGTGCTCTTTCTGAGCTTGTAATTCTTCTTCGCTTAACTCTGCAGTATTCTCTGCCTTTGAGAACTTCTTGGTTACTGAATCAAAAGAGTTTAAGATCTGTTCTTTGTGATCCTGGAACATCTTGTAACCTACAGCACCAGCTACGATACCAGCAGCTAAACCTATTAATAAATCTGTCTTATTAGTAAACATTTCTCTTCTCCATAAAAACATACTTAATATTAACAACCTAAACTGTTATAAGAGAATTTATTTAGGTTGCTATTTGGAAAATTACTTTTCCAAATCCTGATTACGTTTGATCTTTTCGAAAGTAAATTTCTTATCAAACAGAATTCTTGCTGAGTTAATAACCACACCAATAGTTGCAGCATTGTGAATAGTTGCAGCAATTAATGGATTGATCTTACCTAAAGCCCCTAGCATCATCGCTGCTGAGTTAATGGTAATAGTAGCTGCAAAGTTCTGTCTTACTAATCCCATTGTAGCTTTTGACAATTCCATTACTTTAGCTAATTTTAAAGGCTCATCAGAGGTAATGGTTATATCAGCAGATTCCATTGCAATATCAGTTGATTTGCCACCTAAAGCTACGCCAATATCAGCATATGCAAGAGCAGGAGCATCATTAATACCATCGCCTACCATCAATACCTTTGAGTAGCTCTGTTTGCTTGCAACAAACTCTGCTTTCTCATGAGGTAGAACATCTGACTTAAAGCCATCAAGATCAAGTTTAGCTGCTACATATTCAGCTGTAACCTTGTTATCGCCAGTTAACATTACGATCTCATCAACACCGTTTCTTCTGATACGGTTGATAGTCTTCTTAATGTCTTTTCTAATAGGATCTGTGATTACTAAAGCACCTAATAACTTTGAAGATCTTGCAACATAGATGATGTTACACTCTTTAGAATATTGTGATCTGTCAAAGCTCTTAATGCCTCTTACGCCACGCTCAGTCATAAAGACAAAGCTACCAACTAACAGTTCACCACCTTTGATACCATCAAAGTCATCAACTGATGCACTAATACCACGACCTACAACAGTTTCGATCTTGGCATTATCAGGTACGACCCACTGCTTCTCATCAGCATAGTTAATAATAGCTTCTGCTAATGGGTGAGATGATGATTTCTCAGCAGCGGCTGCTAACTGAACTAATTCTTTTTGCTCTACGCCCTTGCATGCAATAGTATCAATTAAGATTGGGTGACCATTAGTGATGGTACCAGTCTTATCTAAGATAACAGTATCAATATCAGCTAAAGTTTCAATAAAGTTTCCGCCTTTTACTAAGACACCCATTTGAGCTGCCTTACTGATAGATGCTGAAATTGCAGTTGAGGTTGATAACTTCAAGCCACAGCTAAAGTCGATAAAGAACATATTGAGTACACGCTGAATGTCTTTAGTTACAGCATATACAACAGCTGCAGATAAGAATGAAATAGGAACTAATGCATTAGCCATTCTGTCTGCGAAGTTCTGAATAGGAGCTCTTCTGTTCTGAGCGTTTTCAACCATGTTGATGATACGTGCTAGATTGGTCTCATCACCAACCTTTGATACTGCAATAGTGATTTCTCCAGAACGTACCACTGTACCTGCGTATACATCTTGACCTACAGTCTTATAAGCAGGAATAGATTCACCTGTTAAAGAAGACTGGTCAATTGAAGCTCCGCCTTCAACTATCGTGCCGTCAACGCAGATCTTTTCGCCTACGTAAACTACAACTCTGTCATTTAGTTTTACTGAATCGATATCAACTTTGCGAATATGACCATCAAGATCTTTTAACCAAACATATTTCTCTTTCATATCTAGTAAAGTTGAAATATGCTGTCTTGCTTTTTCAGCAGCACCTATGGTTAACATTTCAGCAAAGTTTGATAAAACTAACAGAGACAAACTTGACTCAGGTTTGCCTGACAGCAATGAAGCTAATACAGCAGTTGCGGTAAGAGTATCAGCATTTGGAGCTTTATCGCGAATTAAACCTGCAAAACCTTCTTTGAAGATATCTTTTGCAATGAGCATAACAAATGCACTTCTAGCAAAGGACAATCTTGTAAAGGTAGTAGGAGCCATTCTTTTAGTGATTTCTAAAAGACCAAAGCCTACTAAAGATACTAAAGCCTTTAACTTGTAGCTCTTCAGCTCGTCAGTAGCATTCTTGATCTCTGTTTCCTGCTCAGATTCTTTAGCTTTAATCTTATCCTTTACTGATAAAAGCTCCATCTTATAAAGAGCATATGACAGTGTCTTAAGATCATTTGTGTATACGCTCAAAGAGTTATTTGGCAATACACATGCTGAAACGACACCTTTTACTCTTCTTAAAGAGAACTCGAGCAAGGCAGCTTTTTTCTCGCTGTAGTTTTGCTCAAGTTTAATAATTTTATGATATAGGCCAGACATTTACTTGCTTACACCCTCTAAAATCTTATAGCCCCACCAAACTAACTGAGGACCATTAGGAGTTTGTTTTTGTACAAATACTTTGTATGTGCCCCAAATTAAGCAAATACAACCTAAAATGATAGAAATATCAGCAACACCTGACAGAGCAGTTCTTACGGCTGAATTAGCATGACCTGCATAGTGTCCGATGCATTTACCTACTACGGTATTAGCTCCGGCGCTCTTTCCTAACTTAGAAGCTCCTTTACCTACAGCAACAGCAGATGATGCAGCGACAGTACCGTTTACAGATTTAGTTAACAAGCTCTCATCATCACCGAACTTATCTTCATTTACCTTTCTAGTCTGCTCGTTGATGTGATCGATTACCTCATCAACTAATTCTGCTTTGCACTCATACTCTAAAAGTACGGTACCTGTTACAGTGTTTACGGTGATCTTTTTGAAAAGATCTAAAGATTCAAATTTCTCTTTTAAAGCATTAGCAAAAACAGGATCTTTTAGAAGAATACTCTTGTATCTTCTGCGGCCTTTAATTGCATGTACACACGCAAATTCAGCCTGTTTTGCAGAAGCAATCATCTTCTTTTTCATTAAATTATTTACATACACACCGATTAAAGGCTGTGCAGCTGCAATACATAAAGACAGAACTGTTAAATTCATATGTGTTCCCTACTTGGATGCCTTCTTTTTTAATTCTTCTTCAATTTCACGAAGCTCAGGATTTCTTGTAACTTTATCTGCATCGTACTCGATGAGCACAGAACCTGTTACCTCGTTAATTTTAAAAGTATTCAGTTCATCGAATTTTGAAAAGTAGTCTTCTAAGATCAAAGCATTCTCATGATTGTTCTTAATCAAAGAACTGTAGCATCTGATCCTGCCTGGAATATAGCTTGATACTTCTACAGTAGATAAGAAGTACTTCTTTTCATCAAAAAACTGAGTTAAAAATTTAAACATTTATCTTTTCCGTATTACGATATTATTTTTATTATATAAAACAAATAAATCGTAAGCATAGACAAATTTTTATTAACAAAATGCAACAACTATAAGTTGCTGCAAAATAATTTTAGCATAGGCTAATTAAAGTTGTTTATATATAACTAAAAATTTTTATTAGTTTTCGTAATGAAAAAAAACGACTTTAGTATAGATTGAGGTTACCTCTCTAACTTAGATTTCATGTTCTGTAAAAAAACGCTGCAGATCATTAAAACAACGCCAATATAGAATGAAAAGTTAACTTCATTGGCCTCGTTAAAAAGGATCATTGCAATGATAATGGCATAGACAGGTTCTAAATTGAAAGTGAGCATTAAGGTAAAAGCTGATACCTTTGATGCCAGTTGCACAACCATTAGATACAAAAGTACTGTGAATACAGTAGCAAGTAAGAACAGGTATATAAGATCTTTTAAATCAAAATAGATTGATGCTGTGCCATACCCTAATAGGTAAACAGGAGACAGAGCTAAAACCAAGAGAAATCCACCTAGCATCTCATAATTAATAAATGTATAAGGATCTTTTCCATAGGAGAATTTCTTATTACAAACTGTAAATAAAGCTGCTAAAAAAGCTGAGATGATACCTACAGAAATACCAAGTCTGAACTTAGTATCAAAATTAAAGATTAAAAGAAGACCTATAAGGTTTAAAGAGGCATAAATCAAGCTCGTCTTATCAAACCTTTTATTAAGTAATTTTGGCTCTAACAATGAGGTAAAGAAACTAGATGAAGCTAAAGTTACCGTACCAATAGAGACATTAGACAGTTTAATTGACAGATAGAAAAAGATTAAATGAAATGCAAGAAGAGCACCTACAAACAAGCCCTGCAATCTGCTTCTAAATGAAATAGACAATATGAAGTGACCTCCGCGAATGTAAATTCGTGGATTTACCGTGTAAA
>ERZ791624.93-NODE-93-length-65037-cov-4.392339_pt1 | contig 65037 bp, 51 predicted proteins | sample MGYA00510058_ERZ791624 | MGnify/ENA primary metagenome ERZ791624 (study PRJEB30046, sample SAMN00715158) | human gut metagenome | study: EMG produced TPA metagenomics assembly of the A metagenome-wide association study of gut microbiota in type 2...
ATTTTGTCCTTATAATAAGTAGTAATTTTTGTAACGCTTATTTAGGACTAGTCACTCCGCGGATACACTTACAATGTATCCCCACAGACATTTGATATTCAATATGTTGCACAAATTAAGTGTAGGGACATTTTGAAAAAACGTCCATGATCGCGTAATCAGAAACAAATTTTCGATTTATCCGTCCACGGGCTGAAAGCCCAACGGTTCACCAGCCTGGGGCAACGCCCCAGGAAAGCATCACCCAACCAAATGACGCTCTGTAGGAGCAATGGGTTTTATAGATTGTGATTGCTAAAGAAAATAATGTAACAGAAATGTCAAAAGATTTTGATATCAAATTTCCGACTGTTGAAATAGATATATAGACGAACGAATCTATTTTGTTTTTGAAGGAGAAGAAGATTTTAACAACTTAATAGAAAAGCTAAACTATCAAGAAATCTTGAATCAATTATTAAAGACCAAAAGCAACGAAGATTTATTTAATTAAGTCTTTATAATATGTTCTATTAAATTTAAGATGAAGCATTAAAAATGCTTTCTTAAGCAATATCAGGGCTGCGTAGATTAAAATCATACGCAGCCCTGATTGTTTATTTTAACAAATCTTTTACTATCTCTTTTGCGGCGGTTTCGGCGCTGTCATTAGTACCCAAACGCTCGGATATCTTTCTATACCCTGCATCCATTTTCCTCCACTGCGGGGAATCATAGAGCAACGGTTCTAGTTCTTTTGCTATTGCGTCTGGCGTACATAGGTGCAACAGCATTTCTTTAACCACTTCCTCATCGGCAATAAGGTTAGGCAACGAAACGTATTTCACTTTCAGAATCTTTTCGAATAACTTATAAGCCAACTTTGAACCATTTGCACGATAGCAAACTATTTGCGGCGTTCCAATTATTGCTGTTTCAAGAGTTGCCGTTCCAGAAGTAACAAGGGCAACCGCTGACTGCGCTACCAAATCAAAAGTATTTCCCTCAATCATAACAGGCTTGGCATTAATACCTTTCGCCTTCAACGCTTCTGCATAAAATTCCTTGTCAATATTGGGGGCAGAAGCAATAACAGGCTGGAAATTGGCAAATCTCGCTGCTGCCTGATACATTATCGGCAAATTGTTGCGGATTTCCCCCACGCGGGACCCTGGCAACAAAGCGATTATAGGCCGGCGGTCTGCAGTGCCTGCTCGCTGCAATATCTCCTCAAAGGAAAGGAAATGCCTACGGGCTTCTGCTATCTCATTGGCTGTTGGGTTGCCAACATAATCAACCTGATAGTTATGCCGCTTATAAAACTCTGTCTCAAATGGCAATATAGAGAAAACCTTATTAATATACTTCTTTATATCCTTTACCCTATACTCCTTCCAAGCCCATACTTTAGGTGAAATGTAATAGTATGTCTTTATCCCCTTAGAATGCGCATACTTGGCGATTTTAAGGTTAAACGAAGGGTAATCGATAAGTATAAGGGCATCGGGCTCAAACTCGTCAATTGCCTTCTTTGTTGCTTTCATATTTCCTAAAATCTGCGGCAGGTGACGCAAAACCTCGGAAAATGCCATATAAGCCATTTTCTTGTAATGGATAATCGGAGGCACTCCTGCAGAGGCTTCCATAAAGTCACCGCCAAGATATCGAACTCCGCTTTCGGATCATTTGCTTTCAGCGATGCTATCAGTCTGCCAGCATGCAGGTCACCCGACGCCTCGCCTGCTATTAGGAAATATTTCATATCGTGAGAATATAAAAAACGGGCAAAGGAGAAATAGTTACCCCTGTTGCCCGTAGTATTTGTTTTAAATTATTTCTTGTTTGCAATCATATAAAGTGCAATCTGAACTGCATTCAATGCAGCACCCTTCTTGATTTGGTCACCAACGAGCCAGAAAGAAAGTCCGTTATCGTTAGTAATATCCTTGCGGATACGGCCAACATAAACAGGATCTTCGTTTGCAACAAAAAGTGGCATTGGATATTCCTTATTTTCAGGATTATCAACAACAACCAAGCCCTTGCCAGCCTTGAAAGCTTCTCTTGCCTGCTCAACAGAGATTGGTTGCTCTGTTTCCAACCAGATAGCCTCACTGTGGGCACGCATTACTGGCACTCTGACACACATTGCACTAACGTCAAGATTTGGAGCATGCATGATTTTCTTTGTTTCATGGAACATCTTCATCTCCTCTTTTGTATATCCGTTTTCAGTGAAAACATCGATATGAGGGATAACGTTGTATGCCAACTGGTATGCAAATTTCTCAACTTTAGGCTCCTTTCCTTCAGCAATATCCTTATATTGTTGGATTAGTTCATCCATTGCAGCAGCACCAGCACCGCTCGCAGCCTGATATGTTGCAACATGAACGCGGCGAATTGGAGAAATGTCATTGATAGCCTTAAGAGCAACAACCATTTGGATTGTTGTGCAGTTCGGGTTAGCAATGATATTGCGAGGCGTATTAAACGCATCTTCACCGTTAACTTCCGGAACAACCAAAGGAACGTCCTCATCCATACGGAAGGCACTTGAATTGTCAATCATTATAGTACCATACTTAGTGATTGTTTCCGCAAATTCTTTTGAAGTGCCAGCTCCTGCTGATGTAAATGCAATATCGATACCTTTAAAATCGTCATTGTGGCAGAGTTCTTTAACCTTATACTCTTTACCTCTAAAGGTATATGTTCTTCCTGCACTGCGTTTTGAACCGAATAGATGCAACTCATCTATCGGGAAATTTTGCTCGTCAAGAACTCTTAAAAACTCTTGACCTACGGCTCCACTGGCCCCAACAATAGCGATTTTCATCTTCTTAATTTTTTCTTTAATTTTATCAATCATCAAAATTGTTTGCAAAGTTACTCAAAATCATACAATTAAAACAACTTATTTGGAGAAAAATAATTTTTATTGTTTTTTTCAATAAAAAAATTGCAGAAAAATTTGCAAAAACAAAAATTACGCATTAACTTTGCACTCGCAAAACAGCAATGGTGTGGTAGTTCAGTTGGTTAGAATACATGCCTGTCACGCATGGGGTCGCGGGTTCGAGTCCCGTCCGCACCGCAAAAAGACCGAGTTATCTCGGTCTTTTTTTATTTGTAATAATGTGCTACATATTTTTATGGGCAACCGTTTGCTACCACTTTTGCAATATTACAAGAACTGGCTCTTTGCTCTCGTGCGAGGCGGCTCGATTAAAAACAAACCCTATATTAACCTTACACCAATTTCATACAGCAGTTTGTGAATTTTATTCTAACTGCGCAGACGATATCCAAAATATTTTACCTATTCACAAAAAATGGGTTGCATCAAAAAATTGACACAACCCATTTACTAATTTACCTAATTTTTACTTCTTAAATTCCTTCAATTCCTTAATGCCATTGATACCAAATACTTTCATCAAATCACCTTTTACAGTAATCTTCTGGCCAAGCATTTTTGGGTTATCCTGCAAGTTAAGAGCGTCGCGGATTGGACCAGAGGAGAAGCCTACAGAGTAGCATTTAGTAACATCCTTAACATCTGGAGAATCTGCTACAAGAACATTAAGTCTCTTTGCCCCTTCGCTGTCGAACACAGCAGAAGATGCAGCGTCAGATGTAGAAGCGTAACCAACAATATAACCAGTAGCCCAAACATCATTACCGGCTACGCCTCCAATAATGTCGGCTGCCGTATAAGGCTTTTCAAGAGAGCCGTCATTATCAGAAACGATAGGAGCATCAGCACCCTTCTTACCTACAAGAACGTCGTCAATACACCAAGTTGCATATTCAGCATCTTCTGTTGCCTGATATCTCCAACCAATCCAGATTTTGCCAGAGTATGCACTCAAGTCGATATTACCAGAGTTCACCCACTCACTATAACCTGAACTTGGAGCAACTGGCAACTTAACGTTAAGTTTAGTCATCTGACAGTTAGGATCAGCAGGATTGTTTGAAGTAAGGACGTATACTTCGAAAACAGACGTTTTGTTACCATAACCATTCACTTGAGCACGGAAGTTAAGCACCTTTTCAGCAAGTCCGCTAACATTGATAGCAGGAGTTATCAACCAAGTATCAAAAGGAGCCTTACCCTTAAATCCAGTAACAGAAGCATAGGTATTGTTGTCCTTGTCAAAAAACTTCAAGAACCAGTCCTTGTTACCTTTAACCCTTTGCAAAGTCCAGCCTTTAGCAACAAGATTATTGATTTCGTTTGAATATGTGTCAAAGTTTTCATCAATAGAAGTTACTGCAGCAATGCTTGTGAAGATAAATTCGCCTGCAGAACCGCCGTTGCCAGTGATACCAGCCATACCGTAAACCTTTTCCAAGTTACCCTTCAATGATATTTCAGCACCAAGGTTATCAGGACTAACTGGCAAATTCACTTTTTCTCTCAACTCAGAGCCTTGAACCAAGTCCATAACGATACACTTAGTATAATCATTAACATTAGGGGCGTCAGCAATAACGATAGTGTTAGGCAATGTAAACGGAGCCTTCCACTCAATGTCACTGTTAGAAGTGATTTCAGACTTACCAGGAGCCAAAGCACCTACAATATATCCTTTCACCCAACCGCTCTTGCCTTGACCTTGTGCAGCAATAGCAGAAGCAACACTAAACGGTTTGAATTCAGAGCCTTCTTCTGGTTCTGGGAAATCGCAGTCTTCGTATGAGCGCAAAGTCAACTGCCAACTGCCATTGAAATATCCAAGAATACCAGTAACAGAACCTTCGCCAACAGGAAGAGTCTTTGAATAGAAATTAGCGTAACCGCTTGTACGAACAGCAAGAGTTGCATTTCCATCAGTGATGTTTTGTGACTTAGTCACCTCTTCTTCAGCGAATGTAGCCTTACCACCGTTTTCAAACTTAACGTTTTCAAATCGAACGAGTTGGCTTTGCATCTTGATAATACCTTCTTTTGTTGTTGGCAATTCTCCAATCGTTGTTACAATAGTATTTATTTTGTCAGGCTCCGGCATGCCATTAGGCTGAGCGTGTAGTTTGAAATGCTCAAGAGGCATAAATGTTGTTTGCCAACCGAATTGCTCCTTATATTCCGGCATACCAAACTGCTGCAATCCTGCATATTTACCGATATACATGTCAGTAACGTCGATAACGATTTCCTGACCTGGTCGATAGAATGTGTAAAGACTGTTTTGGTTAATAGAGAACGTGATTGCCGCTGTTTCGTCTTGGATAACGAGATTCTTGTAAACATTACCAGCCTCGTCAGAAGAAATCACACGACCTTTGATGACAACGTGCTCTCCACTTGCCGTTAAGCCAACAGTATCAACACCATTGTTGTCATCAAACCAATACTGGTTCTTCAAGTCATAGATAGAGGTATTTGCCTCAATGGTTGCTTGCGGAACATACATCGGAGGGGTATCCCAATCATCTTCGCAGCTTGTGATACCTGCCGCAGCGAAAAGCAACGCTGTAAGATATAATTTAAAGTGTTTCATATCTTTATTTTTCTTTTATTGTTATCGTTTGTGTTAGAATCTGATACCCACGTTGGCAAATACTTTGATGCCTTGTGTGTAGTAATATTTATTGGCGTATTTATTAACATCATAGTTTGTATAGTCAAACCTGTTTTGTTGGAAACCGCCTGTCTGAATATTTTTCTTGTTGAGAATATTGTTTACGCTCAAGTTAAAATTAAGAGAAAGTTTGCGGTTAATATAGATAACCTTACCAACGCTCGCGTTTAGCAAGAATACATCTCTCAACTTTTCCTGACGAGTAATTTCCTCTATCTTGTCATAGAATTGCTGCTCATTTTCAACAAAAGAACTCAAACCTTCCATTTCCATGTGGCGGAGAGGAGAAAGTTGGATATAGGCATCACCCATCCAAACAGCATTCAACTCAAGGAACCACATCTTCGGGGCATTGTAGTTCAAAGATAGCGAACCTGCTGTCTGAGGCACTCCGCTAACATAATAGTTCTTCAAATAAACAGTATTCATCTGGTCTTCGATAGCACCGTTTTCAGCACTTCTTAGTGCAGTTGGACGGTTCTTATACTGATATTTTGAGATTGTTCCGGCAGCAGTCAATGTCAAATCAGGAAGAATCTTGTAAGCAATACCCAACTCAACACCTTTGTAAGTTTTATCAACCCCTGTCAAAGCATAGTTTACAAATGTTGACAAACCATCGTCGTAGAATGCTGTCCTTTCAACTGCATCGTAGAAATTAGTCCAGAAACCGGTAATTGCACCGTGGAACTTTTGATAACTGAAAGTATAAGAAAGGTCTGCTGACAATACATTCTCATTATCATAATCGATAGCAGTATCCTTCACACGAGGAGCGATATATACGTTATTGGCGTATGGGGCACGCGAACCGTAAGAAGCGTTAAGCGTGAAAGCATTGCGGCCGTCGATTTTGTAAGTAGCGCCCACTTTTGCCATTGCGTTGCCGAATTTATGACGTTCTCCCAAGCCGAAAGAGTTTTCAGGAGCACGACCATTCTTCATCTTTCCATCGCGTTGGAACTGAGTATAGGATGCTCTCACACCATAGTTGATGTCCCAATGAGCGAGGTTAATGTTATTCTGCAACCAAATATTTGCAATAATTGAATTGATATTATAGTCATATCCGAATCTGTCGCCTTTCTTTACCTGACGGTTAGGATTGTTCAAGTCATTTTGAAGCATATCCTTATTGTCTGGGAAGTCTCGTTCAGCATATTTGTCAGTATCCAACCAGTAACAGCCACCCATAAGGTCCCTGACAGTCTTATAGTACGATGCTTGTGTATAGTTAAAGCCAACGCCGGCCTGCAATGTCATAAAGTCATTGATACGATGGTTGAGAGTAGAGTTGAAGATAGCGTTCTTCTGGTTGCTGTGACGGTTTTCAAGGATATAGTTAGAGCCCTTGTAGTCGCCTTGCGGCCTGTTAAGGTCATAAGCATTTGCGTTATACATTGCATACCAGTCAAGTTGACGCATATTCTCATCGTTTTGCCATAGGTTTGTATATAATTCAAAAGCCTCTGGATTATCTTTATAGTAAGATGGGAGTCGACGGTAATAATCAGGTCTCGGGTCAGCAACGTTAGCCCAATTAATTGCTGAAGATGAGTACATTGAATAACGGAATGCACCTGCTGTTGTCAAAGTAGTTCCTGATTTGGGTTTCCAAGTCCAGTTAACAATGGCTGTAGGGTCAAAGGACTCCACAATTTTTGCAGAGCGTTTTTCTCCTTCAAACCAACCCCAGTTAGGGTTATACATATAAGAATCAGCCAACTGATAAGCCTCTTCATAAGAAGCAGAACTTGTTGCTCTTTCTGTTGGAGCACCAAATGCTGTAATGCTTAGGCTGTGGTTCTTGTTGAAAACTTTTTCCAAAGAAAGGAAAAGACCTCCCGAATGGTAGAATGTACCTTCTGTAATACCTTCCTTGCTATATCTTCCGATAGCCGACATTGTGAATGCCCATCCGTTTTTGCGGAGACCTGTTGAGTAGGTAATCATACCGCGAAGCATATATGCACCGTTTGTATATGAAACAGTACCGCGGAAACCTGGAGCGTAATCTGCCGCATTGGTGTTGATATTTGTTGCACCACCAATTTCTCCAAGAGAGAAATTGCTGTTAGCAAGACCAACGCTGATAGACTTGTTCTTAAAAGCCTGGTTCATACCGCCAAGCATTGAGTAACTGAAGCGGCCGCGAACTGCGTCAGTAAATTGTGCACCGTTTATAAACATTTGTGAATATTCAGAATCATATCCACGAAAACGGAAACGCATCGCACTGAAATCATAATTTGATGCTGAATAATAGACATTGTCAGACGCACCTGATAGCATTCCAATAGACTGGTCGTTACCTTCCTCATCTTCCAATTGGTGCTCGTCTAACATAAGTGTGCCGTCGGTGAAATAAGAGCCTTCTTCGCTGGTTTCTATTTTGATTTCTCCAAGTTCCTCTACAACATTACTAACGATTGTAAGTTCCTTGATAAAATCAGAATAACCGTATGCGATAACGTTAACAGTCTCTTTTCCCGGCGTTGCATTAGAAATTAGGAAATCGCCGGCAGGCCCGGTAGTTGCACTAATCCCTTGCTCCTGCAAGAGAACGGTAGCACCCGCAACCGGCACGCCAGATCCGGCGTCAACTACAACACCCCTGACCCCGGTATTCTGTGCAGATACCGGCAGCACTATTGTGATGAGTAGCAATAAAAATAGTTTGACTTTCATAATAAAACTACGGGTTAATTAATTATTATTTGTTTTTTACAATGATTTCTTTTGTCAGGAAAATCTGTGTAGGAAAGTGATCGCTAAAACCATTGAGGAATACTCCACCAGAGTATGTTCTCAACGGATAGCCTTTGCGGTCCCCTTCTGTTGTCTTCATTTCCGGGACATCGTTATGAACCTTGCACTTAAAATATTTCAAATGGCTTCTGTCTTTTCCCACAAGATTGGAATTAATTATTATTTGGTCAAAAAGATTCCACTGACCTTTATAAGCAAGTGTTCCTATCCCTTTATCGAGAACTTCCCAGAACGGATTAAAGAAACCTCCCTCTTTAGCATCTTTCTGCTTTTTAACTGCACCAAGTACTTCCGCACAACTTTCATTGAATGGGTCATCGTTCAAGTCACCCATTATGATAACTCCCTGGTTAGGATCTGTTGCAAGAACTGAGTCTGCAATATGCTTGCACAATTGTGCTGCTGCAACTCTCAAATGGCGGGATGACGCTTCCCCTCCGGAACGAGACGGCCAGTGGTTAACAATGATACTGACCTTATCACCAGCAAGCAAACCTGTCACGCAGGTCTGGTCACGAGTGCGAAAATAAGGCATATCGGGTATATTCAAAGAATGATGCGTAACATTCAAAACACGGAATAACCGTGGATTATAGAGCAAACCCACATCAATACCACGACGGTCTGGTGAATTGTGATGAACGATTTGATAATTTTTATCCTTTATCTGAGGATCCTTAACCAAGTCTTGAAGGACTGTTATATTCTCTATTTCAGAAACACCTATAATCGCTGGACCCATAGGAGTTATATCTGTTTTCAATTTACTGATAGCAAAAGCCATATTGTGCACTTTGCTCCAGTACTTTTTTCCGTCCCACTGACGCTGTCCTTCAGGAGAAAATTCCTTATCATACTTGCCATTGTTGTTAATGGTATCAAACAAGTTTTCCAGATTGTAGAATGCTACACCGAAAACAGGATATCGTTTTTGCTGTGAAAACAAAAGCGGAATTGCCACTATTGTGGCTAAGGTTAAAATAATTATTCGTCTCATAGTTTTATAGGTTTTTCTTCGCAAATTTAGATTATGATGGAACTTCAAAAATAACAAAAAAATATCAATTACAACTCTCTTTTATAAAAAAATACAAAAAAAAGCATTTTTTATTGCAATTATAGCCTTTCCGCTGATATAAAAAACTTTATATCACCCAACAATACTTCCCATTCTATCAAAAAACAGTCAAAAAGTATAATTGACAGTTCAAAATTTCTCATTTTATAATGTTTAGCATATCATTGCTTTATTTTTTGATAAAAAAGTTATAATTTTGGTAGTTTTTAATATCAATGTTATGAAAAGAAATATACTATTTGTTGCATTAATGATAGCAACCACTCTAATTTCGACAGCACAAGTAGAAAAAATCAAATACGGTGATTTCCAGTCATGGATTAAACGAAACATTAAAGAATCCGGCATCATAGGTGGTGCTGAAAAGACTCTTTACGAAGTTGGACCTACCCAGACTATCGACGGTAACAAAGCATATAGCAACATAGGCGGCTCTCCTTGGGCTACGTCAAATGTTTACGCAAAGGTTGCTGGCGTTTCTAAAGGCAGTAACTCTGTTTTTCCTGACAATAGAGGGAACGGCAACTTCTGTATGAAACTAACAACGGTCTTCGAACATGTTAAGGTTATCGGCTTAATCAATATCGACGTTCTTGCTTCAGGAAGCGCATACCTCGGAAGAATGGTTGAACCAGTTAAAAGTACAAAAAACCCATACAGTAAACTCGATATGGGCATTGAATTCAACAAGAGACCTAAATACCTGATTTATGACTATAAAGTGCATATTCCTGCCGGAGTTAAAATGATTTACGCAAGCGGTTTTGGCAAACAGAAAGTGCTCAACAAACAAAACGCTTGCGAAACATTCATAATTCTCCAAAGAAGATGGGAGGATAAAGATGGTAACATTTTTGCCAAGCGTATCGCTACTGGACGAGAGAGATTCACAAAGAGCACAGGATGGGTAAATGGTCACAAACTGGAAGTTCATTATGGCAATATAACTAACGAACCGTTCTTCAAGCCTTACATGGGACTTATTTCCAAGGACAGACCCTACTACGCAACAAACAGTAAAGGTGAAATGGTGGAAGTACACGAAATTGGTTGGGACGACGCAAATGCTAAACCAACACACTTAATGGTAATGTTCTCTGCTGGTTGCGGAACAGCATACGAAGGTACTCTTGGCCAAACAATGTGGGTTGACAACGTTAAACTTGAATACTAAGGTATTTGCAATATTCTGATACAGACAACTGATATTTTACCTATTGCAAAACGCGGACGCTTATTCAAAGCGTCCGCGTTTTGCTCCATTCCATCCCGTAGGGCGGACGAAATACATTTCGTCCCTACTGTGGTATCAAAAACATTCAAATTTGCGGGCAGAAAGCCCAACGATTCGCCAGCCTTGGGCAGCTCCTAGGAAAGCATTAGCCTAAGGAAAACGCTCTGTAGGAGCAAAGGGTTTTATTGATAGTTCAATGACTAACGTAGAATTTCGAAAGCAACGAAGCAGTTTGCAATTATGGCACACCCCTCTATCTCGCAAGTTTCAGCCTTAGGCTGTTTAAAACTACCGTTATTGAACTTACAGCCATTGCAGCACTTGCCCACATAGGGTCAAGAGTAACACCCATTATCGGGAAAAGTAGGCCTGCCGCCACTGGTATTCCTATAACATTGTAAATAAAAGCCCAGAAAAGGTTTTCTCTGATAGTTCTCATCGTTCTCCTTGAAAGTTGTATAGCCTTAGGGAGCAATCTCAAGTCAGATGAAGTTAGGGTCATCATCGAAGTTTCTATGGCAACATCCGTACCTGTTCCCATAGCAATACTAACATCGGCACGTGCAAGCGCCTGAGAGTCGTTAATACCATCACCAACCATAGCAACTATTCTTCCTTCAGACTGACGGTGACGTACATAAGCATCTTTATCGCCAGGCAGCATTTCGGAATGATACTCTGTAAAATCGGCATCATTTGCAACAATGGCAGCGGCAGCCTTACTGTCTCCTGTAAGCATAACTGTTCGTATCCCCATTTTGCGTAATTTATCAATAGCAACGATAGATGTATCTTTTATCTTGTCAGCAAGTGTTATTGTTGCAAGGACTTGGGTTCCTTTTCCAAAGAATACTGTTGTTCCACCCGTATTGCCAACAGACTTAACGTTAACTTCTTTTTCTATTGCAAACCTTTCACTTCCTGCCCAATACTTCTCACCTTCGGAAATTGCTTCCACACCTTTGCCATATACAACCTTAAAGTTTTCCACTTTTCCAGAGGCTACTTCCTGCATCTTCAAATGAGCAACTATTGTTGCAGCAAGAGGGTGCTCAGAAAGTGTTTCCATAGCCAAAAGCACCCCCAGATTTTCATCTGTTGTATGAATACTTCTACGCATGGATACAACAGTTGGCTTACCTTCTGTTATTGTTCCGGTTTTATCAAAGACAACGAGAGAAACTTTACCTGTCTTTTCCAAAGCAGTTGCATCTTTAATCAAAATATGATTCTCAGCAGCCTTGCCGATACCTACAGTAATTGCCGTTGGAGTTGCAAGTCCCAAAGCACATGGACAGGCTATGACAAGGACTGAAACCGCACATATAATAGCAGTAGGAATATATGCTGCTCCTCCGACTATAAGCCATATAGCGAGGGTCATAAGCGAAACGACAATAACAAATGCAGTAAAATACTTGCTTATTCTGTCCGCAATTCTCTGGACAGGTGCCTTACTGCCTTGTGCCTCTTTTACCATCGCAACTATTTGTGATAGGAAAGTGCTTTCCGAGTCCTTTTCAACAGCCACTACCATTCCGCCATTTCCGTTCATCGTTCCAGCATAGACATAGTCGCCTATCTGCTTTGCAACAGACATTGACTCGCCCGTAAGCATACTTTCATCAACATAGGATTCGCCTTGAAAGACTACTCCGTCAACAGGGATTCGACTTCCAGGCTTGACACGAATGTGGTCACCTGCCTTTATAGCAGATATTGCCGTTTCAGTCTCTTTTCCGTCTGCACCAATAACCGTTGCTACAGATGGCTGCAGTTCAACAAGGCTCCTAATTGCCGATGTTGTACTCGCCTTAGCCTTCTCTTCAAGAAAATGCCCGGTAAGAACAAAGGCTATAATCATAACAGCAGAGTCAAAATATACATTATTGGAACCGAAGAAATCCGGGAAAAGCAAAAGCAGAAAACTGAAACACCATGCAGCTGCCGTTGACATTGACACAAGAGTATCCATGCCTGCCGTCTTATTTTTGAGCATCTTCCATGCCCTAATGTAAAAGTCCTTTCCAGAATATGCAAGCACTACCGCTGAAAGCACTGCGCATACGATTTTTCCAAGAATAGTCTCCGCAAAATCCGTTAAAGAAATCGCCATGACAGGAATTGCCATAATCCATGCAACTATCAGACGCTTCCTGATATTCTGGCACACTTTATCTTCGGCCTGTTGTCTATTAGAATCATTATTTTCTATGACAATATCATAGCCTCTATTCTGTACGGCTGTTTTAATCTTTTCAGGTGTTATAACTTTAGTATCGAAATCTACAGTTAAAGTATTAGCAGAAAAATTAACATTAGCAGAATTAACACCATCAAGGTCATTTACCGTTGCTTCCACATTTCTTGCACAAACAACGCAATGCAAGCCCAACACTGGAACAGTTATCTTTGCCATATCTATTTCTTTTTATCTTTGGGGCTCAAAATGCCTTCAAACTTTGCCCTATCAGCAAAAATTTTAGCAACAGTGTCCATTGCAACATCATTTTTAAGGCCTTCTATAATTGCACCTTTCTGATAATAATACCTCTTCTGAATCTCCCTTGCAAGAATATCCTCAATGTCCTTGCGGTTATTGTCAAGGTCCTGCTCAAGATTATGATGCAACAGTTTTTCCAGTTCTGCAAAAACCTTCTTTGTCGAATCATTCATATAGCCTTCTGCTTCGGCTGTTTCTTTAAGAGCCTTAACGCCTGTTTCACAAACCTTGTCGTAATTGAATTTTTTAGGGTCAATGAATTTCTTGAAATCGTTGAAAATCTTGTCTGTTATCTTGAAATCTTCTGGTGCTGCTATCGATTCATTCTCAGCAGCGAATTTTGTTGCAAAATTAAATGCCCAATTATCACGAATTATATTAAATGTCAATCTGTTGATTTTGCCCCAATCAACTGTAATATCAGGAGTTATGCCACCACCATCTCTGACCTCTCTTCCATGAGCAGTATGGAATACTGTTGTCAAACTGTCTGGCGTTCTTGCAACGCTACCATCTGGATTTCGGCGGGAATAGTCAATGGCTTGAATCAAACGCCCGCTTGGGATATAATATTTTGCAATAGTCAATTTAAACAAATTCTCATAAGGTAATGGACGTGTTGACTGAACAAGTCCTTTTCCAAAAGAACGCGTTCCTACTATTATTGCCCTATCCATATCCTGCAACGAACCGGCAACAATCTCTGATGCCGAAGCGGAACCTCCATCAATAAGAATAGCCAACGGAATATCTTTATCTACCGGTTTCTGCGTTGTCTTGTAGATTTTTTCATTTTGCTTAATACGGCCTTTGGTACGAAGAACTTCTGTATTTTTCGGGACAAAAAGGTTCACAATCTGAATTGCACTTTCAAGGACACCACCACCATTGCTCCGAAGGTCAAGTGCTATATATTTCACTCGCTTGTCCTTTTTTAACTCAAGCAAGGCGCTTTTAACCTCTTCAGGAGAGTTTTCATTAAATGTTGTCAACTGGATATAACCTATACCATTATCCATTGCCTTAAAATATGGAACTGACGGCATTTGTATTTTCTTTCTTGTAATGTTGAAGGTCTTTATACTGTCGCTGACATAAGGTCGGTTTACAACAACCTTGACAACGGTATTTGCCTGCCCTTTCAACTTTTCACTTACCTGTGAATTAGTCCATGTCAGAGTTGAATCTCCATCAATCATAACAATCTTATCTCCTGGTTTCAAACCAGCAATAGCAGCAGGACTTCCTTCATAAGGTTCAGAAATAAGGACACCTCCGCCAGGAGCAGCCATTATATAAGAGCCTATACCTCCATACTCACCTGTCGATATAGTGTAAAAATCTTCCCTATCCTTTGCTGGAATGTACTCTGTATATGGGTCCAATTCATTGAGCATAGAAGAAATCGCAGTTTCCATTGCCTTGTCAAGATTAAAAGTATCAACATACGATATTGCCAACTCTTTATACAAGGTGTTGAAAATTGACAGATTTCTATATACATCCATGTCATCTTTCTCTTCCTTTGACTTTGCAGCCACAATTAATGCCGGTGCTATCAATAACAGTAGGGCTACAAAAACCCAATGCCTTCTATTCTTTATCATATTGGTTAATTCGTTTTATTTAATTTGCTAAATTACTCCTATTAATTGGAAAATGCTCGCAATTTTACCTAAAAATGCGTAAAATATTATGATTTGTAGAAAATAAGACACTAAAAAATTAAAAGCGGGCATAGAATCACTTCTCTGCCCGCTCAAACATACTATGAAATAAATTCTTAGCCCGATAGGGCTTAGGAACATTATCTTTTAACGATTTTACCTTGAGCGACCTTCCCGTTTGAAAGGATGACACGATATAGGTAGAATCCGTTTTGCAAACCTTGCACGTCAACGCTGTTGTTTCTATAAGAAGCAGCAACCTCGCTACCGCTCATGTTATATACGTTGATTGAAACAACGTCTTCTGCTCCTTCGACTACAAATGCACTGCCGTTATATCTTACTGTCACATTTTCTGCCGCAACATCTGTTACCCCACCGTAGATGTCTGTAACGTCAGTAACTGTTATTGTCTTTCCTACTTCTGGCTCATTGAGGATAAAATAATGAGTTCCCTCAAGATTTGTGATGTCAACAGTCTGGTCTGTTTCGTTATTGAAGATTATATTTACGATGTCGCATTCTTTCGGTGTTGTCCACTTATACCAAGTTTTTCCGCTTTCAACGACTGTTGAAGTAGCCATATTCTTACCTGGCCAGTTGCCGAGCAGTTCTGCAGCCTCAAAAGTATCGCTCCACGCATAGAAATTTACAGTTGACCAAGTTTTCGGCTTCAACAAGTAGATTGTCACAGGCAAGTATTCTGTTGTATAAGTTGCAGTCTTTACAGTTGACACAACTTTGTTATTTTCACACACAACAGCCTTCAAAGTTGTCTTCTTGCTGATCTTAATTGTTGTTCCGGAATTAACTTTTGTTCCATTTGTCAATGATGGAGTAGTCTTATCCGTTGTATAGATAATCTGTGCGTCTTTTGATGCGTTTTTTACAGACAAAGTAACATCTGTACCGCCAATATAGATACCGCTATCTGGTGTCAGTGTCACTTCTGGTCTTACTGTGTCAAGGTCTTTAATTGAAACCTTTGTCCAAATAGTGTATGCTCCGCTATATGCAACTCTGTCGGCTGTTGTATAGCCTGACGGTGTGTATGTACCGCGACCAACCTTGATTACCAATTCTCCATTTGTACCAGTAACTTTTGCAACATACATAGAGCGAGATGTGCTAAGAACAGTTACCTTGCTTTGATTTGTGATACCTACAGACTTGCGGATTGCAATAAGTTTTTTGATATCTGCTTTTTTCTCTAACCAGTGCTTCATGAAAACGCATGGAGTACCCGGGCTGCAAAGCATGTAAGCATTGGCTGCAACAATATCACCTGTGAATTTTGTTGACTCACGATATGTGTCGTGATTGTCGATAAATGTAACTGCATATCTTTGATAAGTATCCATGTGGATAAGCCCTGCAGGCTGGTCAAGACTGCCATTTCTTTTCCAAACAAGTTTCGAAAAGTCCATACCAGCAAATGCGTCATTAACCTGGAACTTGAATGGGAAGTCGAAAGCGGCAGAAGTGCGGCCTGTTCCCTCAATCCATTTAACGATATTGTCGTAGCCGTCCCAATACTCACCTACTGAATAGGAAGCCTTTGCTGACTCATTATATATTTTAATAAACTTTGAGCCAAAACCCTTTACCATATCGTATCTCCAACCGACATAGCCTAAATCATTTTTCAAGAAATCAAGATATGCCTTAATGCCTTCCTGAACCTTTGCATTAGTGTGGTCAAGGTCACGGCATCCGTCAAAATTGTCACCAGTGTCGTAAGCCCCTGTCGGCTGCTCCTGATCTGGTTGCTTTGAAACCTCATCATTCTTGCATATAGCCCAAGGGCCCCATTCGTAAGTTACACCCTTGTATGTCTCTGTTGGAAAATCTGTCCATGTTGAAACGCCATCTCTGTGGTTGACAACGACATCTTCAATAATTCCAGTACCAAATGATGAGAATGTTTTAATCATCTCTCTCAACTCATCTTCAGTACCGAAAGATGAGTTGTGGTTACTCATCCAATAAACAGGATTATAACCCATACTTGGGTTTGAACTACATTTACCACTGTTTGGAACCCAAATCAAATCAAAATAGTCCGACAATTCGCCTGCTTGGCTTGCAAGAGTTGTCCACTTTGAATCATCATACGCATCCCATGAAAAACCTTGGAGCATAACGCCGGAATAGTTTGCCGGCCACGCATATTCTCCTTCTGCCTTTGCCTGCGGAGAAATAAGCAACATCAGCATTAACGCTGAGAACAACAAATTAATAAGTTTAAATCTTTTCATGTTAATATTTATAGGTAGAAATGATTATGCAAAGTTAACAATAAATTCTATCAATCAAAACTAAGGAACAATTAATTTGCAATCAGAAAAAAAACTAAATGAAAATTAAACTTCAATGCCGTGCTCTGACATCTTTTTTATCAAAAACTCCTTCAAATTCTCCTTGGATTGAACACCTAACTTTGTGCGTATATGCGAACGCTGACTTGTTACATTTCCTTTTGTTGTTTGTAAGATTGCACATATATCTCCTTGTTTCCTTCCTTGGAGAATCAAACGACATATATTACGCTCAGACACACTCAATTCAGGAAAAACTTCTGTCAAGCGGTCATCATCCATTCTTTCCTTGCGTATGTGTTCGGCAACACCTGCTATCAATTTTTGCCTCGCTGCCTTTCCAAGAATTTTATTGAAATCGGCAGTCGAATTTTCAGTTAGTTCACTTTCCGTAAACTTAGCCAACGCAACAGCCTGATGCTTCTCCAAACCAAGCATATTTAAGATGCTTGTTTCTTCTGTTTTCAGCACATTATGCTCCTCCTCTATACTACGGGACCTCACAAGCAGTTTCTCTCCTAATACGCACTCCATAAACAGGACAATGGCAAAGATTGGCAAAAAACTTTTCAAACTTTCAGAACCAAGCATGAATGCTGCCACGGTATATGCAGTTAATGCCATAACTGTCAAAATATAAGGGACAGACCTGAGAAAACCAGCCATAGATAAAGAGACAACAGCAGTTGAAAGCATTATATCAGCAACTATTTCGGATTCACTTGTTGCCGTTGGCTGCATTCCTGTATATAACATTGCAATACAAAAACAGGTTTGGGCTATGATAAAATGAATCGTCAAAGTGCTTCGTAGCGTTAGTCTCCGCATATAAAATAGTACTATTAAGAAAAGCATAACAACCATCCACACGGCATTGACAGTTTCAAAGACACTATTACTAGGGCCTGCTATGCCCAACAAATTTAAAGGAACTGTGAAAACAACTATCAATGCGGAATACAAAAGTACGGTTAACTGCTGCCTTGCAAACGTGTCACCACTATACCTTGCAAACAAATTTGAAAATGGGGATTTCGCCCTGGCTATTATAGGCTCTTTCATTATTGGATTTATATCAGTTATTTTCAGTTACAAATATACTGAAAATAAATTTACAATCAGTTATTTTCAGTCCTGTAAATTTAATAAACAAGGAATTATATTATGAAAATGTTGTAATTTTGCCACTGGAAATAAGATTATAAGATTAACGAAGGGTATATATTATATAGTACAAAACATAGAAACTGCGGGAAGACCAATGTTATTTATTCATATAAAGCAGTTCTCCTATGGAATATTCCATCCTAATTAAAAGACGTAGGATTATATTGTGAAAAAACTGCTTAAAGGGGTTGCATAAAATTTATGCAACCCCTTTAAGATATAATTTAGCGAATAAAAGGAAAAATTCGAGTCAGGGCATTCATTACTTTTTCAGTTTGTCTGGATTTTTTGCAATAAACTCCTTCCACGATTTGCACGCTGGAGATGTTTTGGGTCGTGCTGACTCATAGAAATGACAAAGGGCAACAGCAAGTGCGTCCGTCGCATCCAAATGCGGATCTATTAGTTCCCTCGGGATATTCAAAATTCTACGCAACATCTCTGCAACCTGCTCTTTAGATGCCGCCCCATTACCAGTAATAGACTGCTTAACTTTCAAAGGCGCATACTCTGCAATAGGTATATCATGCAGAAGAGCGGCTGTCATCGCAACGCCTTGCGCCCTGCCTAACTTTAACATGGATTGGACATTCTTGCCATAGAAAGGAGCTTCCAGAGCCATTTCATCAGGGAGATACTGCTCTATGACTCCCGATATTCTCTCTGAGATGCGACGTAACCGCATATAATGGTCGTCAAACTTGTTAAGAATTAAAACGCCCATTGTTATCATCGAAGGTTTGCCTTTCTTTATGCCGAGCAGGCCATAACCGAGAACATTCGTTCCCGGGTCAATGCCTATAATAATCCTGTCCCAATCGAGTTCTTTTCTTATCATAGGTCAATCTCCTCAAGCAATATTGAGAAACCGGCTACCTTCTGACCAAAAGTATTTGACAGTTCTACAAGCAAATCATCACCTACCTCCTCATACCAATTTCTGAGAACATCTGTTGACTCTGAGCGGAACTGCAAAGAATAGTTGATACCATCGCTCTCCTCTGCATTCATAACCGCTGTAAGTCTTGGTTCAACAAGCCTTCCATCACATACTGCTTTTGGGATATAATTTGATTTAAGCCATGCCAAGAACTCTTCGGCTATAGCATTATGCGCGTGATAAGTTGTGTTATATACAATCATGTTTTTATAAAGTAAAAGATGCAACAATTCCAAAATGCTCTCCGTCAGAAACCGGACATATTGACAAGTTATGTTTTTGGGCAAACGGCCGCGTAAAGATATAAGCACTGCCTGCTCCTATGGCAGCACCGGTAATAACGTCCCACCAGTCATGCTTTTTGGCAAATGTACGGCTCCAGCCGACATAAGTGGCAAGAGCGTAGGCAGGTCCACCAAACTTCCAACCATAACGACGCTGCAAGAAAGCAGCGTTTGCAAAGGTTATACTCGTATGGGCAGACGGGAACGAATGCCTGTCGCTACCGTCAGGACGAGTTTTCTTAATGGAATATTTAAGAATATAGGTTGCACCGAGGGTGGTCGCCGTTGTAAAAGCGGCTTGCTTCAACCCCTGCCAGTCCTTTTCGATTATAACACCAGTAAGCGTTGCCAAAGGCATAGCGGCAAGAATAACATCTCCTGAAACCTTCACTCCCTTACGAGCGTCACTCAACTCATACTGCTCCTGCGAAAACACTGGAAAAGCAAATATAATGACTAATAAAATTGATAATATTCTCATAATAGAACTATAATTTTAGGAATGAAAATTATTGCACCAACGACTGCGGAAGCAACGGCTAAAAAAAGAACTGCCCCAGCGGCAACATCTTTCGCACGGCCAACAGCCTCGTCATAATTGCTACTAATCCTGTCTGCAAGATATTCTATCGCAGTGTTAAACGCCTCGGCGGAAAAGACGGCACCGATACATGCAATAATGGCAATCCACTCCATAGCCGAAATCGAAAGCGCAAAACCGAAAGCAATTGCAATAACCGCTGCAGATAAATGCAACCACATATTGTGCTCGCTGCCAATAAGTCGCACTATGCCGGAAAAGGCATACTTAAAACTCCTCCCCCTACTTTTCCAACTGAATTTTTTAGATTTCATACTGCGAAGATACATCAATATCAACTGAAATAAAAGAATTTCTGACTAAAAGATATTTTGTTAAAGAGCCGATTAGACAAATTAGCATTATAGCAAACAAAAAGAGATGCATCAAAAATTGACACATCTCTTTGTTAGCTGGTCGGGGTGAGAAGACTCGAACTTCCGACCTCCACGTCCCGAACGTGGCGCGCTGCCAACTGTGCTACACCCCGAATCAGAAATTCGGTGCAAAGATAATGCCTTTTTTTGTTTTAACAAAGTCTTTGCTACTTTTTTTGAAAACAATTAAAAACCAACCAACATATTATTCAAAAAAGTTGCTCCGAGATTTAATCCCAGAGCAACAGTTTAATTAACTTTAAAGTTCATTTAGATTTAAAATAATGAAACCAAAAGGATTTCTACAAATACTTATCTCCAAAGTTGGTTTTCACCTCATTAACATACTGCTTGATTTTCTGTTCTTCATCAAGAGGACAAATCAAAAGGATATCATCATTTTCAGCAACAATATAGTTATTCAATCCAGAAGCAACTATAAGTTTTTCCTTTGTAGAAGCAAAAATATTATTAGAGCAGTTGCTTATAACAGTCTTACAGTTTCTGAAAACATTTCCGTCATCCCTTTTCGGAGCCTTTTCATATAAGGCACCCCAAGAGCCGAGATCGCTCCAGCCAATGTCAACACGCTGAACAAATACGTTCTTATATTTCTCCATTACGGCAAAGTCTATAGAGATATTCGGGCATGCTGGAAATTCCTTATTGATAAAATTCATCTCTTGATCGGTACAGAATTTGCCAATACCTTCATCAAATCGCATGGCAATATCTGGCGCACACTCATGGAAAGCCTGAATAATAGTATCTGCCGACCAAATGAATATACCCGCATTCCAAACAAAATCACCACTCTCGAGGAATACCTTTGCAAGTTCAGCATTCGGCTTTTCTGTAAAAGTCTTGACAGGGTTAAACCCTTCTACATCATCCTTTCCGACCTGGATATAGCCATATCCTGTCTCAGGACGGTTCGGATGGATACCCATAGTCAGCAAGGCATTGTGCTTCTTGACAAATTCAAATCCTTTTATAACATCTTGACGGAACATCTCATCCTTCAATATTAAATGGTCTGACGGCGTTACAAGTATCAATGCATCAGGATTCAACGCATTGATATGATATGCCGCCCAAGCATTGCACGGTGCAGTATTCCTTCTGTCGGGTTCCAACAGAATTCTGTCATCAGCCATATCTGGCAATTGCTCTTTTACTAACGGTGCGTACTGCTCATTTGTCAACGCAAAAATATTTTGTGAAGGTATGATGTCTGCTATTCTGTCATAGGTCATCTGCAATAGCGTTCTTCCAGTTCCAAAAAAATCAAGAAACTGCTTAGGTGCTGCCGACTTGCTGAAAGGCCAAAAACGGCTGCCGACACCGCCACACATAATAACGCAATATCTGTTTTCCATATCTCGTTTGTTTATGTTTAATACATTCGCTAAGGTAATATATATATGGGACAATCGCAAATTTTATTTCTCTTTTAGCGAATTTATAGGAGTTTTAACCCTAATCAAATATTCACTCATCAGAGAAAAAATACAATAAAATAGGAAGGGGCTATTTCCTTCCGAAATCGGCAGGAATTTCGCCCCATCTTTCTGTATCCCATTTGATAATTTTATTCGAATAGGTATTGTTTCTCAACCAATTCTCAGCCCTAACGACCAACTTATATAGTTCAGCATTGGCACTCGTTGGTTGCAATTTTGTGTTGCATTTCTTGCTGCGCACCCATTTCTGTGCCGTCATGCTGTCACTATAGATAGTCATGTTGCTTCCATGCTTCTTTAGCAACGCAAGTCCATGGACGAGAGCAAGGAACTCACCTATATTGTTAGTTCCCTGCTGGAACGGACCAACCTTGAAAACCTCCTTGCCTGAACGAAGGTGAACTCCACGATATTCCATAATTCCGGGGTTTCCCATACAACTGGCGTCAACAGCAAGACTGTCGAGGTCAACCTCGGGATTGTCATAATAGTCAGGCTTATCGCTCTTCAGATGGTTTGCTATGCTTATCAGAATGGAGGCATCATCTGAATTTTCGCGGAAAGCCTTAGCCGCCTCATCCTGATTATAGTAAGCCTTGTACTTGGCATTAGGAAAACCTTCAATCTCGTTCTTGCAGTCCTCCCATGTGGTATAAATACCCGGCTGGCGGCCTTCAAAAACGACATAGTATTTGGTATATGCCATTACCTATGCTTTTTAGTGGCAACAGCCGTCACCGCAACCGCTACATCCGCCATCACCGCAGTCGTGACCGCATCCGCAACCACATGACGGATGCAATTCCTCTTCTGTTGCGTCTCTAACCGCAAGGACTTCTCCTGTAAAACGTACTGTCTTGCCAGCAAGCGGGTGATTGAAATCGATTTTCACCTTTGATGTGCCAACTTCAAGAACAAGACCTGAAACAGGGTGACCGTCGGCTGTCATCATTGTGATAGGAGCACCGTTATGAACGTGCTCTGAATCAAAAACGCCGTCTTCGTTATGGAAAATTTCCTTGTCAAGGTCCATGATATGCTCAGTGCGGAACTCGCCGAAAGCCTCTTCTGGTTTAAGTGTAATATCAAAAGTATCACCAACAGTCTTATTTTCAAGAGCGTCGCAAACAGCAGGCAAAAGGCTGTCGTCAACGCCGAAAATAGTTTTGTCTGGGTGCTCCTTATCGGCACTAAACATCAATTGCTCTTCTCCGTTTTCAATTTCGAATAGGTTGTATGTAAATTCCACATACTTACCTGGTCTGATAAATTCCATATAGTAATTATTTATGTTTCAACAAATTTTTTGTAAAGGTACTTTTTTTAAGTCCAATTTGCAACAATCCCAATCCCCAAAAGGGTTATTTAACATAAAACCCGCGAGTATGACATTATGCTTTATTTGCAAGTTCTTGCTCTTTTAGTTCGCGAAGACGCTTGATGTTTGTACCGATATTGATGCAAAACATTATAACAGCCCATGTGAAGAATGAACTGATAATGCCACCAATCAAAACAAATATAAACGTAAAGAAGCTGAAAGAACTTTCATAGAAGTTCCTTATTGTTGCCGAGCCTATTGCACAAATCAATGAAGCGAGCATGCCTCCTACAAGAATTATATAGGCGGAGATTTTTAAAATATTCTCTACTTTGTCTTCAAGTTTCTGAAAAAAGTTTCTTTTTTCATTGCCACTTTCTTTAAAAATAATGTTTTCAGTATTCATATTGGATATATTAAGGGTTAATAAATTAGTCTTATGGCTCATTTTCGGAAATTAGCAGCAATTTGTCTCCTGCCTGAAGAATAAGGCTTCCGTTAGGAATAATATGCCTATTTCCACGCTTAACAATCATAACAAGCGTTCCCTTTGGGATATTCATATCTGCAATCTTATTGCCATTTTCAAGCATTTTTTCAGTCACTTCAATATCCTTCAATGTCGTATCTATCTCATCAGGCAATTCAATTCCGAAATCATTACCTTCTTTCTGCAAAGGCAGGTTAAGATTCAACTTTTTTGCAGCCCAAGAAATTGTAGAGCCTTGAATTATCATCGAAAGCAAGGTTATGAAAAATACAATATTGAAAATCTGGTCAGCACCATCAATATCGGCAACAACAGGATAGGTTGCAAAAATAATTGGCACAGCGCCTCTCAAGCCAACCCACGAGGTAAACGTCTTCGCCTTAAAGCCCAAATTCTTAAAAGGCAACAGACAAAGAAAAACACTCGCAGGCCGAGCAACAATCATCATAAAAAGTCCTATCAGTACCGCAACAGGTGCAACACCAAGCAATTCGTGAGGATTCACAAGCAAACCAAGAGCAAGGAACATTATTATCTGCGAAAACCAAGTAAATCCGTCAAAGAATGTCTGCGTTTCACGTCGGCACACAATTTTAGAATTTCCAACAACAGCGCCGGCAATGTAAACAGCAAGATAGCCATTTCCTTTAAGCAGATCAGTTATTGTAAATGTAAAGAAAACTATGCTAAGCAACAAAATTGGATATAGAGAACTATTGTTCAATTTTATCTTATTAATAATCAGCACACCCAACTTACCCATAGCAAAACCTGTGACACTTCCAACGACAAACTGTATAGCAAAATCTACAGCGATTTGCCCAGCCGAAGCACTCACTGAAGTTGCCAACGAAATAAGTACAATAGTCAGCATATAAGCCATCGGGTCATTACTGCCACTTTCGAGTTCCAGCAATGGGCGAAGGTTTTGCTTTAGATTTATCTTTTGCGTTCTAAGTATATTGAATACCGATGCGGAATCAGTTGATGACATTGTTGCAGCCAAAAGCATTGATACAATCAATGAAAGATTTATATCAAAACCCGTCTCATGCGAGACATAGCAAATAAAGAGTCCGGTAAGAGCAGTCGTGACAAGCACGCCAAGCGTTGAGAGAAGCAAACCAGGCAAGAGGATAGGCTTGACCTCCCTAATTTTCGTATCCATGCCACCAGAGAAAAGGATAACGCTCAGCGAAATCATACCAATAAACTGTGCCTGCTTGGCATTTTCAAAATGCAGTCCCAACCCATCACTGCCAAAAAGCATTCCAACGACAAGAAAGACGAGCAGCGACGGCACCCCTAATTTATATCCTGTCTTACTGATTATAATCGCAGAAAAAACAAGTATCGAACCCAATAAGAGAATATTTTCAGCAGAGAAAGTCATAGTTTACGCTTTTTTATTGTTCCATTTAGAGTAAATAATCAAAGAAACAGCAGAGACCATACCTATAGCAGCAAACCAATACCATATATAATGGGCGTTAGCACTTGCTGCCTGCCACTCTGCCACGGTTGCAAAGTTCTGCGGGTCAGGGCAGTATTTTGACAATAGGAATCCTGACAAGCCAAATCCGAGAATTGAGGACAGGAAAGAGTCAAGGTGGCTAAAGCCTAAGAAAAGCCCCTCTTCGCCTTTTGGAGCCTGTAAAGAGAAATATTCCAAGTATCGCGGAGATATAAAACATTCCGCCAACGCCTGAAAGACAATGCCGCAAACCATCATCAGCGTTATCGGATGCATTCCAATAATCTCCCCATGGAAAAGGTTTCCGCTCGCCATAACCAAAGCCGACAGCGGAATTAGGAACATACCAACAGTTATAGAAGTCAACGCCTTACGGTTCTTCATAAACTGAGTAATCATATTGACAAATACTACCACAATAAATGGGTTTACATTGGCTATCCATCCCGGCTTTGCTCCGTCGCCAGCCATGCGGATAACGTATTTAGGCATTGTTGCGTAAAGTTGCTGCTGAACAATCCAGAAGCCTGTAACAATAAGTATCAGCACCAATAGTCTGCCATTGGTAAACACTTTCACCAAGCCCAACAATACTTCCTTTGCACTTTTTCCTTCACCGGCATGGTTGGCAGAATGGAAAAACAATATCACGGCGAAGAACGCAATGACGCAAAGCGCTGCGGAAAAGAAGTTTATGTAGATATATGCCGAGTCCCCAACCAAAGAGCGTAGAGGGTCAACAACTGATTTTCCTGTAAAAGAACCGATATTCACCATCATATAGAATATGGAATAGCCTTTAGCGCGGTTTTCTGTAATTGTTTCTCTTGCAACAGATGCTGAAATGATTGACTTGATAAAGGAACCGCCAATCATCAGTATTATCATAATAGGCACAATCAGATACCGTTGCCAACTGTCGGTCAGACCTGTAAATTTAGTCGTCTCGCCATATTCCACCAAGCCTCCGCTTTCAAGGAATAGTGGTAATGCTCCCAAAAAGAGATAGCCAACAGCCAGAAGGGAGAAAGCCAAAAGCATAGCCTTTCGGTAGCCAATCTTGTCAGAGTATGCTCCAGTAAAAAGAGGAAGCAGATACAGACCTCCAGAGAAAAGGCCGGAAATTATACTCGCCTCAATATCTGAGAATCCGAGAGTATTCGACAGATAAAGAGTTATCACAATGAATATGGCGTAATATGCCATTCTTTCCAACAATTCGGCTGAAGTCGCCGTCCAATATGCTTTTGTAAATTTTGACATCCTTTTTATGAATTAATTTCGCTCAATACTCGTTTGCAAAATATCGATAGAATATACCTTTTTGACTTAATTTTCAGACTGCTTAAGGCTTTTGTGGTAATTTATCGACTGATAAAGCAGTATATCTTTCCACCAGATGTTTGGGGAATTAATACCAGTCAACGCCATTGACTGCACTACTGCGCTTGTCATACTTCAAGTCTCTGAGCATAGAAGACTTAACCGCAATATGGAAATTATATGACTTGTACGGACCAACTGGTACAAAACTTGCCGACATCGTGAAGCAGTGCAGGTCACGCGATATATTACAGTTCATATACGCAAGTTTCTTGGTGTCAAAGTTATAACTTGCCGAGAAACTAAAGTTCCAGTTCTTGGTAGGCTGGATACGACCATTAAAACTCAAGTTCTGCGTAAATTTCCCTTTATAGTCCATTTTTTGCTTGTCAAATTCTCCATACGAGTAGTTAACGGAATAATTGACCGTCAGGCTCCACGGGAATTTCCATTTAACGTATCCGTCACTGTCAAGGTCATAGCCGGCATCTTTTTTCTCAGAACCGTCTGCATTATGATCATCTATGCCATCAATGCCATCATCCATATTTTCGAGAGATGCGGTACTGTTATCAACCTTGCTGTCCTTATCATCTTTTTTCTTTCGCTTGAAAGTGTCGTTATTGAATGTATAACTGAATGATGTACCCGTACTTGACAATTTCGCCCAACCTTTACCTGCTTTCCACCGTGGCACATTAACACGAACAGGGTTGCCGTATTCGTTTAACTGATAGGTATATGGGTCCCAAGTTGCTGACAAGTTCAGGTTGAAATTCTTTATCAACCTTAGCGATAGTGATGTATTGATATTACTCCAGTTCAACGAATCGGCTACAAAGTTATACGACTGACCAATCGTAAAGTTTTCAATTAGAGAAATCTTCTTAACCCCCGTACTGTCCTGATCACTCTTGACCTTCATTTCAAGATTATTAGAAAGAGAAACACTTATCATTCCAGACTTACCTTCACCAACAGAGCCAAATACGCCATGTGAGAAACGATTATACTTTTTAATCATAGCATGCCCATTACGGTCAATGTATGAATATCTGCCATAATATCCCCAAAATGGCTTTGAGAAGTCTGGCGATGCACTGAATGAGATAGACGGACTGATTACGTGTCTGATCATCTTAATCTTGTCGCCGAGGAATTTCATCGGCTGCCAGAAACCGTAAACCTTTGTATCAAGTGTAAGTGACGCATTAAAATCAAAAATGTTGTAGAAGCCGTAAACAGTATCCATCACCTCTGCAGATGCGTTTGGATCCCACGCGCGACGAACCTTTGACGTGTACATCCTGTCGTTCATCTGGATGCTTGGTGACACGTTTATATAGTTGAACACATTAAACGTTGCAGATACGGGAATACTGTGACGCATACCGTTTTTCCAGTCTTTAACAAGGCTTTTTTTGAAGAACTCATTTTGTTTTGATGTCAAACTATTCTGGAAATTACCTGTATATGACATCTTAATTTTTTCATACCACTTTTCTGAACCAACTGCCCTTTTACGCTTAAACGGTGCTATTTGCGACAATGAAAGGGTAAGGTTAGGGAACGATACAGCAAGCGTTGAGTCCTGGGTTCTCTGCGTGATTGACATTGCCGCCGACATCTGGAACTTTGAACTGAAGCGGTATGACCAGTTCACCGTACTGTTCTTGGTATTCTCCGTAAATGACTGGTTATAGTAACTGTTAATATCATTACGTGAATATCCGCTGGTTGCAAAATTAACACTGGCAGAAAGGTTCATCTTTGGGTTTGCCTTGGAATCCTGGGTGTGTGACCATGACAAACGGAAGTTTTTCTGCTTTGAATAATCAGGGTCACCCTTGTCTCCATAGATTGACGTTAGGAAACTGATGTTGAAACTTCCTGAAAATTTATATCTTTTCCTGTATGAAGACTGTGCAGAAAGGCCCCAAGAGCCTTTTGTGTAGATTTCGCCTGTCAAAGCCAAATCGACATAGTCGTTGATAGCGAAGTAATAACCGCCGTCCCGCAAATAGAAACCCTTCTGGTAATCGTCGCCGAAGGTTGGCATAATGATACCCGAAGAATATTTTGAAGAGAATGGGAAATATCCGAAAGGCAAAGCCAAAGGCAACGGAACATCGCAAAGAACCATGTATGCAGGACCGGAAACAACATTCTTCTTAGGAGTTACCTTAGCCTTTGTCAACTGCATATAGAAGTGAGGATGCTCGTGGTCGTCGCAAGTAGTGTACTTACCGTTTTCCATAAAGTAAGTATTATCCTCCATCTTCTTAGTCCTACCACCAGTAAGATAACCTTCCCCCTGCTGGGTCACAACATCGGTAATATATCCTCTGCCAGTCTTGAAGTTATAGGTCATTGTCTTTGACTCATATTCACCACTTTTGTCTTTAAAAACCGGTGTTCCCATCAGGTCACCAACGGAATCAGGCCGCCCCACAGCGTGAACGGTGCTTTTCTTCATATCCATCTGCAATTCCTCAGCAGCAAGGTCTATGTCTGTATATTTGACCTTTGCCTGACCGTACATAAACGCTGAACTCTGACCAAGCATTACCAAGGAATCTTTTGCTGCAAAATCAACAACTGCATCTATATCAACTTTTTCCCTGACAATCTTACTTTTCTTCAAAGGAGGGAAGGCAAACGTATCTATAATTGCAGAATCAGCCTTAAGAGTATCGGCTTCAATAGCAAACGTATCCTGCTTGGCAACAGGCTCCTTCGCTATAGTATCTACCACTTTGGAAATAGAGTCCAACTTATCAATAAGAGAATCCAAATGCTCAATAGTAGAGGAAGAATCCCTCAGTGCCATATCAAACGAAGAACGAAGCGATGGCCTGCTTTCCGAGTCTTTGAAGCGACGCTTTTTAGCCAAAGCCGCACGAATTGAATCTATACGAAAATTCGCCCTCTGCTGACGCATAGCCGCAGAAAGAGAATCAGATTCAGACTCCAAAGCCGTACTATCTGTCTCAACATTGCTAACAGCAGTATCTCTCCTTGGAGACTGCTGGGCAAAAAGCGTTGACGACAACAATAGTGCCAATATTATATATATATGAAAGCGCTTCAAATTATTCTTTTTGTCAATGACGGTGCAAAATTACGGAAAAACAATGGAATAAAAGAATAAAAAATGTCAATAACCCAATAATTGTTATATTAATTGCAAGAAAAAGCGCTAAAACACTTTACCCAAAAAGAAAATCTAACGTTTTTAGAACACATAAATATTATTGACAACTATGACGTATATCCCCTACAACCATGGAACTCCATAATCCAATTCATTATCAGCAATAACGCTAAAATTGTCCTGAGGGGGTATAATCTTTGCTTTTGCCAACCTTTCAAGATAATTGCCACGTATAGACAAATTTTCAATCTCTTCCCGTCTTGCTTTGCTTATTGACAAAAACTCGTCTTCCAACTCCAAGCCAAGATAACGCCGTCCCAATAAATTGGCGGCAATGCCTGTCGTTGCACTTCCATTAAACGGGTCAAGAATCCACGCACCAGACTTTGTACTTGCTTGAATCAATCTTGCCAAAACACTAAGAGGCTTTTGCGTTGGATGTTTGCCACATGACTTTTCCCAACGACCAATAGCAGGCAACTGCCAAACATCTGTCATTTGCTTATTACCATTGAGTTGTTTCATTAGTTCATAGTTAAAGTAATGAGCAACTTTTGGCGATTTTCTTGCCCAAATAATAAATTCAGTAGAGAAAGTAAAGTATCTGCATGAGATATTAGGAGGAGGATTAGTTTTCGCCCATGTTATTACATTCAGTATCTTAAAACCCAACTTTAAAAGTTGTTGTTGAACACTGAAAATATTATGATGTGTTCCTGATATCCATATAGTTGCATTCTCTTTCATGTGATCTCTACAAGCAGACAACCATTTAAGATTAAACGCATCCATTTCTTCAGAAGAGGAAGGTTTGTCCCAAACTCCTTTATCAACACAAACCACTTTACCACTTTGACAAGAAATACCGCCATTAGACAAAAAATAAGGAGGGTCTGCAAACACCATATCAAAACCAAAATTGAATTTAGACAGAGTCTCCACACAATCTCCTTGTATTAGGGTAAAATCTTTGTTTAAAGATTTATAGTATGAAGGGATCATAAACCTTTAACCTCCTTAATGAAAGTATCAATATTTGTTAGATTATATATCTTTGGAATTATACTATATGCTTCTTGAAGTTTATTTTTAGCAGACTTCCACCCAACACCATCTGTAATCCATACAAATTCAAAACCTGGTACAGAATTTATTTTAGGAGAAATATCTGAATAAGAACGAGCCACTTCGTTTAGTTTTGACCCTCCTCCGCTATAAAAATTCACTTCAATAAGATAAGTTTTTACTGATGTCTCTATAACAAAATCAAAACGCTTTTCATCATCTCCAAGGACAAATTGAAGGTTTTGCCATTCAGTAGAGTAAACTTCTTTGCGGTAAGATATATTATTTTTATCAAAAATACTTGCAACCATTTTTTCCATCACATGACCGCTACGATTTTTTCTTGCGTTGCTGTCAAGTCCTGTTTCAATACCAAAAACAAAATCAACTAAGTCATTTATCTTTTTTTGACGGAATATATCAGCAAGCCCAGTTTCTTCAAGATATTCCATTACACCATCAACACTGGTAAACAAACTATCTAAAACAACACATTGTCCTGAAGAATCAAGTATAACTTTTTTCCCATTGCTTGTAACAGCAATAAGAATATCCATAACACTAAAAGCCGTCCGATCTCTGTTCCAGATTGTTTCAACACTTTTTCTCAAGTCAGTTGTGCCAATTAGACTATTAAGCATGCATAGACTCAACTTAATATCATTTACATTGCTTTCAATCTTGTCAAAGTCACAAAAGAAATCAAGCGTTTGATTTGTCTCCTGTAATTGCGACATAAATTTATTAAAATCTTTATTCATGATATAAACATTTTTTGTTGCATTAAACTAAATTACCCCCTGACTAATTTTATCTGTTCCGTTTTATCCATTCCTAAATGAAAAAGACTTCCACATTTATTATTTTTTGTTTCATTATAATTGTGCACAAGAATTTCAGTCAGTTTGCCTCTTTTATTAGGATTTGAGTTTATGCTTCTTGAAGCCCATACTCTCTCTATCTGATATTCTTTATACAAGTCATCAAAAAAATTGTCGTCTGCGTTTTTGCTATTGCCGTCAGAATTGCTAAGCATAAAGTGGAACCCAGCCTTATTTATAATGTCGCAGTATTCTTTTAGCCGCACCTGAGCAACATCATTAAATGACTCTTTTGTATAGTCATTAAAACTTGAAGTATTGCTCAAAGGACGGTATGGCGGGTCAAAGTAAAACAAAGTTTTGCCATTCGCATAATCAAACGAATCTTCAAAGTCTCCATTCAAAATTTCAACTCTTTGTAGCAATTCACTATCCTTTCTTATTGTTTCGGAATCACAAATTTTGGGATTTTTGTATTTTCCGAATGGTACATTGAATAAACCTTTCTTATTTACGCGATAAAGCCCATTAAAACAAGTTCTGTTTAAAAAGAAAAACAATGCCGTATTCTCAATAGGATTAAGGTTTTTCTCATTATAACGGTTACGGACTGTTAAAAACATACTTTTCCTATCCTCCTCTTTTTCAAAAGTAAGAAAAGCATTCTCAATAACTTTCAATGCATCAATCAACTGCTCTGGCGTATCTCTTATTGTTCGATAACATGTAATAAGATCTGAATTTATATCATTGATAACAGCATTCTTAATATTGGGATAACGCTGAAGCATATAGAAAAGCATCGCTCCTCCTCCAACAAAAGGTTCTATGTATGTAACATTTTCCCATTTATCAAAGTCTGCCGGAAGCAGTAAATCCAGTTGCTCTATCAACTGATTTTTTCCACCAACCCACTTGATAAAAGGTTTTGCTTTTGCCATATTAAATTTATAAATTTATTAATACAATGTTAATTAAAGGTGAGTACTGAGACAAACGAAAAACATTTTTATTTTAGCTTTACAAAGCCACTTTCTATATTATGCAAAGTTAGTGCAAACTGAAAACAAAGCAAAAAATGAAAGCATTTTTTGCTTTGTTAATGCACAGATTGTACCTTTGCAGCCAAATTTAATGTTGGTTATGAGAAATAGTGAAATAGACTTTAAGGACGGCAAAATATCAACAATTTTCAACAAACTACTTATCCCAACTCTTCTCGGCGTTCTGTCAATGTCGGCAATGACTGCAATCGACGGTATAATCGTTGGTCACGGGGTTGGCGCTACTGGCGTTGCTTCTGTAAATATTGCCGTACCAATCTACCAGATAATGTCAGGCATAGGACTTATGATTGGTTCTGGATGCTCGGTAATCGCCTCTATCCTACTCTCTCAAAACAAACTAATTGCCGCAAGGCTGAACGTTATGCACGCACTTATTGCATCATCATTGTTTGCCTTGGCGGTTTGTAGCATGGCGTTCTCTTTTCCAGAGGAAACAGCACGACTTTTAGGTTCTTCCGATAGCCTGTTACCTCATGTGTCAGGATATATATTCTGGCTGATGCCTTCTTTCATATTTCAAATGTGGTCGTTTATCGGACTGTTCATCATCAGAATGGACGGTTCTCCCAAATATGCCATGTGGTGCAATATTATACCGGCTTCAATGAATGCCTTCCTGGATTGGGTATTCGTTTTTCCTTTGGGAATGGGTGTCAAGGGTGCAGCAATAGCAACCTCAATAAGCATAACTCTCGGCGGTTTGATGACTATCTCATACCTGCTATTTTTCTCAGACAAATTCAGACTGGTATCGCTGGCAACCGCCCTGGAGCATATAAAAATGCTATATAAAAACGTTTCTCGACAATGCAGAATAGGCTCATCTTCTCTTTTCGGAGAATTGGCACTCTCATTACTAATATATTTCGGAAACATTACTTTCATGAAATATCTCGGCGATGCCGGCGTTGGTGCTTTTGGTATAACCTGCTACTATATGCCGTTTTTCTTCCTCGTTGGAAGTGCTATAGCCCAATCAGCACAACCCATCATCAGTTACAACTATGGTATTTCAGACTATGAAAGAATATCCAAGACAAAGAGACTTATGTTATGGTATTCAGCATCTATAGGCATGGCTGTAACGATATGCTTCATATTCTTTCCAAAAGCACTTGTCGGGCTTTTTGTTGACCCCTCAACAGAGGCAAGTCAGATTGCAATTAAAGGTTTTCCTCTCATCGCAACAGGTATTATAGCATTCATCATAAACATATCCATAATTGGATATTATCAAAGCATTGAAAAAGTCAAGCGAGCAACTTTGATTGTTTTTCTAAGAGGTTGTATCATCATGATACCCTGCTTTATTCTCCTGCCTATATTCTTCGGAGAACCGGGGATATGGCTTGCAATGCCAGCCACTGAATGGATTGTTCTTGCTATAATCCTTTCAATACGCACAAGGAAAACGCTTAAATAGTTGAAAAACAAACGTTTTAAACATCAGTTTTTCATTCCCCCCGAAATTTGGAATAACGTATCAAAAACTACAAGTCGCCAAAACGCATTGCCATAGCGTCGAAACGCTGCAATTGTTCTTTCCCGAATTTCTCCATTGAGTGGCGGGCTTCCAAGTAAGTCTTCACCTTTTCTGGATTGGATTTAGAATAGAATTTGTCCGCATAACAAACAATCTGCTCCTCAAGCGTTTCCGGCAAGAAATCGCACTTAGGCAAAGGAAGTCCCTGCTTAATGATTTCTTCTTTCGAAAGTCCCGCGCCTGTATGGCGTTCGCAAACACGGGCATATCTTTCCAGACCCTCGTTACGAAGAAGTTCCGCACCGATAATTCCATGCTTGATATACGGTTCTTCCCCAACGCAGTAAATGGATGGGGCATGGGTCTTGAAAATGCCTATATCATGCAGCAAAGCGGCTGCATAAACAAACTCCAAATCTACAACCTCGCTGATATGCGTACCTATATAAAGTGACTTTTCCGCCACTTGGAGGCTATGTCTCCAAAGAAGGCGGAAAAGGTCTGATTCTTCATTATAGTACTTCAACAAGAGATTTCTTGCTTCTTCTCTATTCATTATTATTCAATAACAACTGTATTCCAGCCGTGAACGTCCTCAACTTCACCAAGTTGGATGCCACGAAGAGTATTATAAAGTTTTGTACTGATAGGACCCGGCTTGCCGTCCTTTGAAATAACGTATGAGCGGTCGTTTTCCGGGTCGTCGATACGCTGGATAGGACTGATAACGGCTGCTGTTCCGCAAGCACCTGCCTCTTCCAATGTTGCCAATTCCTCTTCGGCAATCTGGCGACGCTCTACCTTCATACCCAAATCTTCTGCCAACTGGATAAGACTCTTGTTAGTGATAGAAGGAAGAATAGATGTTGAAAGCGGAGTAATATATGTATTATTTTTGATACCAAAGAAGTTAGCAGCGCCACACTCGTCCATATATTTCTTTTCCTTAGCGTCAAGATAGAACTCAGCAGAATAACCTGCAACATGAGCCTCGCAACTTGCCTTCAAACTTGCAGCATAGTTGCCGCCTACCTTGTATGTACCGGTTCCGAGAGGAGCAGCACGGTCATACTTGCGAGTAATAACGTAAGGAGTTGTTGCAAAACCACCCTTAAAGTACGGTCCTACTGGAGTAACAAAGATGATAAACAAGTACTCAGCAGCAGGTTTAACGCCGACTTGGGCTGAAACGCCTATCTGAAGAGGTCTGATATATAATGATGCTCCGCTACCGTATGGCGGGATAAAGCGTTCATTTAGGCGTACTACCATCTTTACCATTTCCTCAAACTTGTCTTGCGGAATAGGTGGCATCATAATGCCCTCAGCAGAACGCTGGATTCTCTTGGCATTTTCATCCATACGGAATACGCGAACCTTGCCGTCTTTTCCTCGGAATGCCTTCATTCCCTCAAATGCCTCTTGACCATAATGCAAGCATGTAGCAGCCATGTGCATCGGAATTAACTCTGAAGATGTGGTTTCTATTTCTCCCCATTCTCCGTTCTTGTACACACAACGAACATTATAATCCGTTGGCATATAGCCGAATGACAATCCAGCCCAGTCGATATTCAATGCTTCTTTCATATCTGTGGTTTTATATATATCACAAAGGTAATGAAAACATTGAAATAAAAAAATGAAGCAAACTTATTTTTATTAACCTAGATTTGTATTGCTTTGGCTCCGCACAAGATAGGCTACGGTTCGGAAGATAACATAAAAAATTTCCATTTTTTCTTTTATCTTCACTCACCTTGCACTATCTTTGTACCCGAAATGAGAATTCGCTGTATTTTAGACGCGATTGAATCCTTTGCACCTCGAGCCATTCAGGAAGGCTACGACAATTCAGGAATACAGGCAGGCGATGCTGCAAAGGAATGTACGGGAGTGCTCTTGACGCTCGATATAACCGAAGAGGTTGTTAATGAAGCGATAGAGTGCAACTATAACCTTATTATATCCCATCATCCCCTACTCTTTAACGGCATAAAGCAAATAACCCCGAGCAATCCTACGGGCAGAATACTTATCAAGGCTATTAATGCCGGCATTTGCCTATACTCTTCACATACCGCCCTCGACAATGCCGAGTTTGGCGTTTCATACCGCATGGCGAAAAAGTTGGGAATGACGGATATCGAAGTGTTGCAACCGCAAAAGAACACATTTGCAAAAATCGCCGTTTTCACACCTACCGACTATGCAGAAAAAGTTGCTCAAAGTCTTTTCAATGCAGGAGCGGGAGAAATTGGCAACTATGACCAATGCTGCTACAAGACCGTTGGGACAGGCTCATACCGCTCTCTCGAAGGGGCAAACCCATTTATCGGCAGTGTTGGCGAAGTAAGCACCAACGAGGAAACGCGTATCGAGGTTATAATCCCAACATATAAATTGCCAAAGGCTATCGCATCAATGAGAGCCGCACACCCATACGAGGAGCCGGCTTTCGACATAATCCCATTACTTTCAGAAGACCGCCAGCACGGTTCTGGCACAGTTGGAAACATTCAAGAGACAACTCTAAAAGACTTGCTTGCACGGCTGAAAGAGATTTTCAAAGTGGGAGCAATTCGCTACTGCGGAGACGATGAGAAACCAATCAGGCGGATAGCACTTTGCGGAGGCAGCGGTGCTTTCCTTATCGGCGAAGCAATCGGCAAAAATGCGGATATATACATCACCGGTGACATCAAATATCATGATTTTACAGGCAACTGCAACAGAATAGCACTTGCCGACATCGGTCACTACGAAAGCGAGCAATGCTCAAAAGAAATCTTCAAGAAAATTATAACGAACCAATTCCCCGAGATTGCCGTTAAAGATGCAGACTCGGACATAAATACGATTAAATACATTTAGATTATGGCTACAGATAAAAAACAAGAACAGGAAATGACTGTTGAGGAGCGCCTCAAAGCAGTCTATGATTTGCAGACTCTTCTTTCTCAAATCGACAAAATCAAGACAATTCGCGGCGAATTGCCATTGGAAGTCAAAGACCTTGAAGACGAAATCGAAGGTCTTAAAACTCGTATTGTAAAATTCAAAGACGGTATTGAAGAGTTGCGTAAAAGCGTTGCAGGCAAAAAGAATGAAATTCTTGACGCAAAAGCAGCAATCAACAAATACGCTGAACAACAAAACAACGTTAGAAACAACAAAGAATTCGACTTTCTTGCTAAGGAAATCAACTTCAAGAACCTTGAAATAGAGTTGTGCGAAAAGCGAATCCGCGAATATACAGAGCAATCAGAGCGTATGCAAGCCGATATCGCTAAGGCTGAAGAGCAACTCGAAGACAGAAACCACATCCTCAACGAGAAAAAGAACGAACTTAACGACATCATTTCTGAAACCAAACAAGATGAGGAGAAACTGCGCGAACAGGCTAAAGAACTTGAAAACAAAATTGAACCACGCTTGCTCAAGGCGTTCAAACGCATCCGCTCAAACGTTCGTAACGGTTTGGGAATCGTTACTGTAGAGCGTAACGCTTGTGGCGGCTGCTTCAACCGCATCCCGGCACAACGCCAAATGGAAATCAAGATGCACAAGAAAATCATCGTTTGCGAATACTGCGGACGCATTATGATTGACCCAGAATTGGCTGGCGTTTTGGAAAGATAGGCTCTTAAACAACATAATAAAAACGGTCCTGAAATTTTTATCAATTTTCGGGACCGTTTGATTTTTTGCAATAACAACTTACAAAAAGGAGCACCATGGTATTCGGCACTCCTCCATAAAAAATGATTCTGGACTAAAAATTATTCTATAACACATCTGACAAAGCAAGCATCAGAGAAGAAACATGACGGATTATTCTGATATGTTCCAACAATATTCGCACTTCTCATAACTTCCAAACCGAATGTAAAATAGTTCATATCAAAACCTATTGTGCCGTCCTGCAGTGTCTGCAAACCTGACATATTAGGATCCGGCACCCTGTTTCTTGACCAATAAACAGCACCAGGCGATTCGAATAAATTGTAAAGCATAGGCAGGTTTTCAGCAGTTGCCTTTGGCATTTCATAGTGTCTCTGAGCATACTTCAAATGGGCACCAAAAGTAAACCATTTTGCATATTCATTTGGGTACGCAGTTTTGTCACTGTTACAGTCAAATGCAATTCTTCTGCCAAAGCCTGTAGTTCCAATCGGGAAAAACAGTTGTGTACCATCTGAATAGTCATAAACAAATGTACCTCTCATTCCCTTTTGGTCTCCAGGTCGGAGATATTGCTGTGCATTTTCAGTAACAAGTTGCGTTTCAGAGCACTCGTCACCATATAAAATGCCATACTCTCTATCAAAATTTGCAAGAGTCTTCCAATGCTCTTCCTTAGCAACTTTCATTGTAGCAAATCCCTCATCTGCCTTACGCTTGCTACCAATATTATTCCAAGTCTTAGAAGATCCGTTTGCCAAGTCAAAACTTCTTGACCAGTCGCCAATATATTCAGCATATTGAACTTGATAAGGATCAGCCTTTACTTTCGCTTCATCATAGTTACTATTCAATTTAAAAGTAGAGCAATATGCCATATTTTTCGTGCCTGGATGATAGAAGCCGTAGCCACTCTTGAGATTATTTTCCGCAAGGATAGCATCATCTTCATTACCATACTTAAACATAGAACCCTCCATAGTAGGAGTATCAACCATCTTATCCTTAGAATACTGGTTTCCTACCAGCCAAGAGAAATTACTTCCCCTAAACCGCGTTGGTGCATAACCTTGTCTTACGAATATCGTATGCTCACAGTTATTATCATGATAATATACATGTATCATACCATATCTTACCTGGTCTGAAGCAATTGTGCCTTTTGGTCGGTAATAAAACTGAATTGTTGAATTTACAACATCTGAAACATACCGCGAAGTCCAAGTCGTACCGTCAAGCGAAATCTCCACCCAATCCTTGCAACTGCGGTCAACGACTGCCGTCCAAGGACCAACGTAAGAAACGAGTGGCTCATAGTTTGGAGCACCTTCATATGGCTGAGTTGAAACAATAACCTTAAACGGTTTAGCCGAATTATGAGGACGCCAAACCCCATTAGGATTTTCCAATCTTTTAACCTGAATAACCTCAACTGTTTTTTCAAAATGACTACCTCTAAATGTACCACTCACTTTAACCTGTGCCTTACGTCCATTGTGGAAAAAGAAATTATAACCAGAAAAGCCCTTGCCCAAGTCCATTGGTCGCGTCCACAATGGTATGCTATAATCACGTGAAAAGCCATGATCATTCAATTTATAGGTTGAGACAGTTTTAGACCTAATAAACGAAGAGTTATTGTTGTCAACACCAAAGTCCTCGAAAGTAAGGAAACCATATTTTGGATCTGAGAATTTAGCACCATTCTTTCCAAGGTAAGCATATTTATGGTCGTCGGTGTACCAAGCATTTGAAACAATCTCCACTGTTACGTTTGGATTGTCTGTATCAAGGAATCCGTCTAACTTGACTGGCAAATTAACAGTCTTGTTGTTTCCGTATGAAATAAACACTCGATCAGGAATTTTTATCTGCGGAGTTTCTTGTTTATACTCAATATGCCAATCCGGATTATTAGCGTCTTTATTAAATCCTAAAGTCACTTTATAATGACAACTACGCTTAGTGTTAAAATCTGAAGTAACGTCCTGACCAAGCATAAAGCGATAGGTTATAGGTCCGTGTGAATTAGTATTCCTGTTTACATAGTACCCCTTCACCTCAATGTATGAACCAAGAGCATTATCGTATTTTGTAAAATTGTTCTGCTCCCAACCCAATTGAGGAGTATGGTGCTTTGTTCCCTTACCCTGATTGTTTTCAAACAAGTAAAGAGCATTATCCATCTCATTGTGACCAGAGCCAAATGTGGATTTTCCTTTATGTATTGACGGCCAATCTTCCCAATTTATACTTGTTGAGTACATCATCTTCTCACCATCCGAAATAAGTTCAGAGGTTTGCTTAGGAGAATTGCATCTGCCAATAACTGCAGTATTAGGAATATCTTTTATCTGAAGTGATTGAAAGTAGATATATACCCCCTGATTAAGTCCTGACGCGTCATAACTCACGGTAACCTTCGATACAACACGCTTCAACCATGCGTGAAGGACCAAATTCTCCTTACCAATGGCAATTAGAGGAGCCTCCGTTCCATCAACAGCAACACCTTGAGCGTTTACCTCAAAATCGTAAGAGTTATTTATATTCGCCAAATCACCGTTTCCAGTGAAGAAACCAAACATAGCGTTATTATTTGCAACTTTCGCATCCCAGGTAACAGTCTTACTTCTTAAATTATCAACAGTTGCAATTTCTGCAGCAGTCAGTTTGAGATTGGCAACAGCAAAAATCCTATAGTAACCGAAAGGAAGAACGAATGATTTGTTATCCTTTGGCTTAGCAGTTGAGTACTTTGCTTCAGCATACTGACCGGCTGGAGTATTCTGCTCAGAAATTATCAGTTCCGAAGGAGTATACTCCCTGCTTGTCACAAGATTATTATTTTTGTCATAGGCAAGAATTGTCAGCGACTGATAGCCATCGACTGCATTGCCTGGTGACCGAGTAAGAGAGTTTTCCAATGGCAAATATGACATTTCAAAAGACAGATCACACTCACCATCGCCGAGGTCTCCGCCTACTGGAGCAAAATCGTCCTGACAGGAGATAGGGAGAAAGGCAAACACACTCGCCAAGAGGACATATAAAATACTTTTTTTCATCTTAAAGTCGATTTATTAGAACCCAAAACCGGGTCTGAGTTCAACAGCATTATAAGGATGGATGGAAGTACTCCATTCCACACTTTTCTGTGAAATACTAACATTAACTACAACGTGAACATTTCTTGGCAAATCTTTCATGTTTGGGAAATATTCGGAAAAAACAGTGCCGTTCATAGTCAACGACATTTTGTAGTTTTTTGCATTGGCAGAATCGGTATATCGCCCTTCAAGCAAATAGAAAGAAGGAATTGTAACCGTTTGATTCTGCTGAACACTATACGAAAGGGTCTTTTCGAATGTGTAATATTCATTGTTTCCAACCGTTGGAACAACATAGTTAATCAGTTCACCAGTAGTCTTGTCATACTGTGTTTCACCGGTTGTTGACCTTGGCAAAAAATATTCCTTTCTTGCCATCTTGTCCATAGTCAGTTTCGTAATGTTATAGACATCCGAACTGTTGTTCTTTATAACAAAAGTAAATTTAGAAGCAGCCCTGACAATGAACATTTCAGCAGTCAAGTCCCTGTTTGCCGGAACGTTAACCGTTCTACATTCACTCATCACCAAAGGTGTAGGCAATTCTTCGTTATTGGAATTTAGAGTTATTAATAAGTTATTGTATTCATTTTCAGGGAATTGCTTCCCTGGTATAATAGAGTTAAAATCATAATTTATCACCTTAGCATTTCCTGCCTTTGTCGTGCGCTCATTAGCAACAAGATAAACCTTTTTTGTTTCGCCGCTAACAACCTTGAACGCCTGCTCATACATTTCAATAGGAGCATTTGTTGTGAAATCGTAAAACCTGTTATGCTCAACCGTGCCATTAGGTCGAACGATAATGAACCGTAATGTGTGCATCAGTTCGCTCGAGAGATTGTCAGTATAACCTCTCGTAACGGCTTTTTTAGCGGCGTCAGGAATCTGCGTACCCTTTGATACACCTACCGAAACAGTGAAATTAACCACATCATTCGACTGCTCTGGTTCAATAGCATTTTCACTACACCCAACAAGTGCACCGGCAAAAAGTAACGCTATAGCAACTGATTTTTTAAAAAGCATCATAATTCGGCATCATTAATACGTACGACCCAATCATTTACGATAATATAAGCATTCACCCAACGATTGTTTGAATCAAGGAAAAATGCCATTGTCCATTCACTTTCTCTGTCAAGGAATTCCTGCTTGTCCATGCTCTCATACAGTTGGCTGCGATAAAGCATCAAGTATTTAATCAACGGAATGTTGATAACTTCTCTTTGTTTTTCAACGCTCTTGACAACAAGACGGGCGTTAGGGTTCAAACCGTTTATACCTACAGGTTGCGCGATAAGGCGGCTTGTTGACAATTCATAGTATGCAGCAGTCACAGGGCCTGGTTGGTCAAGACTTTCATCTTGCCAAGTGCTGTCGTCAACGATTGATTGACCCTGAGCCCATGGGAGATAAGTGACAGTACCTTTAGATATAACATCATTGTTATAGTTCAAATATGAGTTATCGTCGGTGATATAACATTCAAATTCCTTGTCGCTAATCACTTCGCCGTTCATTTGCTGGAGAACAATGCGGAAATTGTTTGTGTCCTTAATCATATAAACGGTTTTTTCCTGATAATCATAATCATTCATAACCACTTCAGCCTTGCCGTAGTAAAGCCCGTGCAACGATTTGTCCTGAACGAAATTGTTGTGGTGCATTTCTGCGCTCAAGTCTGAAATTTTCAAACCCTCGGTTCCTGCTTTGGTTTGCAAAGGATGCAGATCGAAAGACCTTTTGTCGCAAGCAAGACCTCCATAGGCGAGCAATGTGTATTTGCCTCCCTTTAGCAAGTCAACATGCATGCGGTAGTTTTCGTTTTTCAGCACATCGCTTTTTTCTTCCAAAGTTGTAACGAAATTACCCTGTTCGTCAAAGACGAAGAGCGTTACGCAGTCAACCTTGTTATGGAAAGAGTTTGCATACTCCATGTTGTAATCATAGACGAAACGTACTTTCAATCCGCAAGGATTGTCTGTGCCGTCATCCATAACACTGTTACAGGAGAAGCAACCGAGAGTTACTATCAAGGCAACAACTGCCTTGATAGTATTCATCGGTGATATCAGACTTTTCAGTCTCATAAATAATTACTATTAGAATTCAATATTATTAATACGAACAGCCCATGGCAATACCTTAACGACAACTTTACAGAAGTATTCGTTAGTTTCGTCTGGAATTTCCGGAGTAGGAGGTGTATCGGTAGGAACACCGTACTTCATGATTTCAGTAACTTTAAGTTTATAAACGTTGTTACGGACAACAGCAAACTCCATAGTACCCATTTCACGGTTGTTACCATTATCGTTGTGGCGGTTCCAATAATAGTACAAGCATTCATAAGCACCAGCAGCAGTTGGCTTATAAGCATAGAAACCAGCATCCTTCTTAGCCTGATCAGTATTTCCACCAGCAACGGCTTTATTGATAGCAGCCTTCAAAGCGTATGCATCTGCATTGGCAGCAGCATTGGCTGTTGCCTCAACATTAGCCCAAGAACCGTAGCAAACATTGTTGAACACATAGATAGTTTCCTTAGCAGCCATAGCATCCTTTACTGTTTGTGGAGCAGTTTCTGCCACTGTCAAAGTTGCCTTGAAAACAACCCCTGTAGAAATACCGTTAACCTGGTTCTCAACTGGTGCAGGAATTGCATTTTCTGTTGCGTATGTCCAAACATTGTAATCTCCAGCATAATTATCTGCTGTGCTTAAAGAAGCAAGGCTTGTCCAAGCATAGCCTGCCGTATTTGCCAACGGATACAAGAATGTAGGAAGAGTTGTTTGCCAATTTGCCTTAGCAGCAGCGTCGAAGTCAACTACATAATTGTTTTGTGTTTCCTTGCCACCACGAACTGCACCTGCTGCTTTACCGTCTGCAGAAACGCGTTTCCACATGTAGAAGTCGTTGCTCATATTTACCATTGCAACGTCTGTCAATTGGATGTTAAGAACGTTGTCAAGAGAACCATATCTGTTTTCAGCCTTTGCCGCTGCATAGTCAAAACGAGCAACAGCACGTTCTACGTTGTACATACCGATATTCAATGGATTAGTCTTAACATTGTAAGGACGAAGGTCTGACGGCAATGTGTATGTAATTTCAGCATCCGTATCAGCATTTGTCATCAAGAAATTATTTGCTTTTGCAATAGTTGTTGTCAAATCTCCAGAAGCCAAGGTTCCGTAAGTTGCATCTGGATTGATTGTTGCTTGTGTAGGGCCATTGCATACTACATATACTTTATATACAGTACCTCCTACCAAATCTGTTGAATTGAAAGAAGCGACATAAACGTCAGTCTGTGCCTTTGACACCTCAGTTGCAAATGCCAATTCCCCGTTGTCATTCTTCAAAACAACCTGACAAGTTGTTATTGCATTTTCTGCATCAGCACCAACTTCTACATCAGGTGTTGCATCTGATGTTCCGTCTCCTTCTGTTGCACTTCGTGAACCATTAGCGTCAACCTTAAATGTAACGTAAACCTGTTCACCATCAAAACCCTGTGTTTTACCTGGTTCTTCACCATCATTGCAGCTTGCAAAACCTGCCATTAAGGCAGCTCCAAGGAAATAATTAAAATACTTTCTCATAGTAATGAAATTAAATGTTAGTTTGTAAATTTTTTATTTTATCAATTTGTTTTCTTTTAGAGTCGTAAGAGTTTCTGCAGCTTGCGGGACCCTATTTTCCACTTTCCGGAATATCTCGGCAGCACCAGCAAAGTCTTTATTCAAAGCCTTATAAATACCACGTGCATATTCTGCTTCAGGACTGTTGCCCGATTTGGCAAGATATTTCTGCGCTGATTTCATATCACCTTTTCCCATTGCTGTATTTGCCGCATTTAAATTGGCCACCTCATCGGTTGGGAACATGCGTACGGCAACTTCAAACACCTCATTGAATTCGTCGCTGCCCGGTTCATATGTCTGTGCTACGATATATAGTTCTCGCAAACTTAATTTCTGAGGCCTTTCGCTCAGCACTTTCTTGATTTCCTCAACATCTGTATAGTTGCGAATTGTATAATCTATCTTATAGTCAGAATGACGCAAAGCGGGGTAACAGTTATCAAGCAAGTACCGGTAATCTTTAGGATAACTTGACTTTATCACCCACTCCTTATTATCAGGCTCACGGTCACTGTCAATTAATGCAAGAATTTCATTCTTATGCTCAAGGCTGGAATTTTCGACATATCTTCTCAAGCCTTCCCAATCTTCCGGCTCGTATGACGTTTTAATAAATCCTTCGGGAAAATCATACAGTTTGCTAACGTATTCACACAAAGACTTTGTACGCCCCTTGGCAAGGCGGGTATTGTTTGAATACGGACTTTCAGGTGAAGCGTAACCCTTAATGGATATTGCCGTTACCTTTATATCGGAATCGTTTTTCACAGAATCGATAGTACCTGTAATTTTTGCCAATTCACGCTTGTTGCCACGGTATTCAGGTCGGATATCTGTCTTTGAAACTACAAAGTCGATAAATGCCGAACCTTTGAGTTCTCTTGTCTTTTCCAACTCTGCTTTAGGACTGACAAAGGCAAACATCGGCTGATACAGATACTCTTTATATCCGTGAGTCTCTCCCCGCTGAACGCCGAGAACATCTCCACAACAACCACAATCCCTGCGTTCAAGAGCCAACTTACAATCACCCATCCACGGCTGATAATCCACTTCATCGGAATAAGTAATCTTTTCCGGCTTGTCTTTTGATTTGTAAGCAATCTCGCCTTCTCCACCAAGAGCAAACTCTTGACGTTGATAATAAAGGTAACGCTGACGTCCATAGAATGTAATTGGCTTCAAATCTACAGAATCTGTTTCTGATACAAGACGCGGAATAAACGTAATAGCACGCTTTGCCGGTATCTTTAGCTCAGAAAAGTCAAGCGTCATATCAATGATCATATCGTTTGAACTCTTTTCAACTTTCAGACTATCGACAGATACACCATTAAGGTTCAAAACAGCCTCTTGGGCATTGACAATACCGCCTAAAAATGCGGCAGTCGCTATCGTTTGGATTATTCTTTTCATCGCAATCATTTTTTAGAATAAATAGACAAAACCGATTTCAGCCTTTGTCAGTCCGAAATAATGATGATGTTTTCCAGTTTCTATCTTACTGTCACACTTTACACATTTATACTTGTCAAATTTTGAATATGCGTAACCTATACCTATTTCAAATTCCAAGTTGAAATGCTTTGCTAAAGCGATAGCATAACCATATCCAATACCGGCGCCAACAAACCATCCTTGAACACGGTGATTGCCAAGCGGCGACACATCTGTTCCCAAGAAATCTATTGAGTTTTTCAATCCGCCACCAACGTTATACTGGCCACCATTAGCGTGAATACCAAGGAAATGGCCCTGAAAACGGTCACAGAACCACCAACGCGCTTCTGGTTGAACCAACCAGTGCTTCCACTGACGCTGATGCGACAGTTTCCACCCGTTATAATCGCCTGAAACGTCAATAGTCCACTTTGGAGCAACACCAATTTCCACCCCTGCATTTATATTAAGAAACGCATCTGATAGCAGGTTGGTCTTGATGGCAACATTCTGACTTTGCATTCCTGTGCTGTATAACAATCCCAACAACAGGAATATACAGAGTTTGATTTTCATCTTTCCCATGTAATTTATCTTATTTTAGTTCTTCTCTAAGGTTGAAGTATTGCATTCATCATTCGGAATTTAAGAAAAACACATCAGGGGTATTGGTTTATTTGTTCTTCTTATTGCTACGATATATTCAACATGGTAATTGGCGTCTTTCATCGCTCCATGGTTGAGATTAAGTGTGCCCTTCTAATCTTCCAAATTCTATTTGCAAATAAAGATATAATTTTTGACAATTGCAACTTTATAAAAGAAAAATCGCCATGAATTATTGTTAAATTTTGTTACTGTCAAAAAATTACAGTTAATTTACCAACTATTTTGCTCTTAAAATCCGCTTTAAAAAGGCAAAAGAATAGCAAAATTTTGCATAGCAGAAAAAGTGTCGTAATTTCGTAAAAAAATAAATTATATGGATATCTTTCAAGCCGAAATAGAGCATCTGCGAAAAGAGTTAAATAAACACAACCATAATTACTACGTTCTCAACTCTCCAACTATCAGCGACAAGGAATTTGATGAGATGATGAAGCGTCTCGAAGAATTGGAAAAGGAGCATAAGGAGTTTTTTGATCCGCTTTCTCCTACGCAAAGGGTAGGTAGCGACCTTACTGCCGGGTTCAAGCAGGTTAAGCACGAGCACCCTATGCTGTCGTTAGGTAACACCTATTCTATTGGTGAGGTAGAAGACTTTCTACGTCGCACAAAATCTTCTCTCGAAGGTGGTGACCTTGAAATAGTTGGCGAGATGAAACTTGACGGAACGTCGATATCAATCACGTACGAAAACGGAAGATTGGTTCGTGCGGTTACTCGTGGCGACGGTATTAAGGGAGATGACGTTACTGTTAACGTAAAGACAATCAGAAGCATTCCTCTCGAACTTCAAGAAGGCGACTATCCTGAAAAATTTGAGGTTCGTGGCGAAATTCTTATGCCTTGGAAATCTTTTGACGCATTAAATAAAGAAAGGGCATATAACGAAGAACCGCTACTTGCAAATCCAAGAAACGCAGCGGCAGGAACTCTGAAAACTCTTAACCCTGCAGAAGTTGCAAGAAGGAACCTTGACGCTTATTTCTATTATTTAATTGCAGATAACCTTCCTTTTGCCACACACTGGGAAAGCCTGCAAGCATTAAAGCGTTGGGGATTTAAGGTATCATCAGCCGCAAAGGTTATGAATTCAATAAAGGAAGTAATGGAATTTATTGAATATTGGGACACTGAAAGAAAGAACCTTGAAGTTGCTACTGACGGTCTGGTATTCAAAGTAAACAGTTATCGACAACAGCGGGCATTGGGATTTACGGCAAAATCGCCACGGTGGGCTATCGCTTATAAATTTCAGGCTGAAAGGGCATTGACAAAACTTAAATACGTTTCTTTTGAAACAGGTAGAATGGGAGTTATCACACCCGTTGCAAACCTTGAACCAGTTCAACTTTCAGGGACTATTGTCAAACGAGCATCTCTTCATAATGAAGACATTATCAAGCAACTTGATATTCACGAAAATGACTTTCTATTTGTCGAAAAAGGAGGAGAAATAATTCCTAAAATAGTAGGGGTTGATACTAACCAACGACAAACCAACAGCAAGCCGATTGAATTTGTCCGCACATGCCCTGTTTGCGGAACTGAACTGGTGAGAAACGCTGGAGAAGCGGCTTGGGTATGTCCTAACAAATATGGCTGCCGCCCTCAAATAACAGGAAGAATTGAGCATTTCGTTGGCAGAAAAATGATGGATATTGACGGCATTGGAGAGGAAACAGCAGAGCAACTTTATACTGTTGGCCTGGTTAAAAACATTGCCGATATATATGATCTTACCGACGACAGGCTCCAGATTGCCGGCCGCGTAGGCGAACTGACTGCCCAACGAATCATACGTGGGATTAAGGCATCAAAGGAAGTGCCGTTTGAGAGGGTTATTTACTCGCTGTCAATACCTAACGTAGGCGAAACTGTGGCTAAGAAGATTGCTTACGCAACAGGCGATATTGACAAACTGATGAATTCAACAATGGAAGACCTGACAAGTATAGATGAAATCGGCTCTGTGATTGCCGAAAGCGTTATCTCTTTCTTCCATGAGCCTATCAACAGAGAAATCGTCGAGAGATTGCGTGCCGCAGGTCTGCAAATGGCTATCAGTAGCGATGCAAAGGCTATGATGAGCGACAAACTCGCCGGAAAAAGCATAGTCATCAGCGGCGTCTTCCAGCATCATTCGAGAGACGAATATAAGAAACTGATTGAGCAGAATGGAGGAAAGAATGTTTCGTCTATTTCCAAGAAAACAGATTTTGTCTTTGCTGGAGAAAATATGGGCCCGTCGAAATTACAGAAAGCGCAAGACCTCGGCATAAAGATTATCAATGAAGAAGAATTTTTAAAAATGATTGAATAATGGAAGAATACAATAAGAAATTTCCTTTTATACGGGCTACCATTTCATTGCTTCTGTTCCTCGTTGGCGGCCTGTTGCTAACTGCATTTGCAGCAGGTGTTATCGGTGCATTTGTCCCTGAAACCAAAGAACTTATCCCCCTTAGGATAACTATAGCACTGCAAAATATCCTGACTTTTGCTATGCCAGCAGTACTTGTAGCCTTGCTGTTTGCGGATAATAAATGGGAATTTCTGTCGCTGAATAAAAATTTAAATTTAAGGGACCTGCTACTCGGGATTGCATTGTACCTAATTGCCACCCCTGCAATTAATTTTATCATTGCCTTAAACCAAGCGGTGGTTCTACCGGAGTGGATGGCTGAATTTGAAGCAATGCTAAAAGCCAGTGAGGAAGCGGCTAAGGCTATGACCGACAAACTGCTCGCCGACCGCAGCATCTTTGGAATAGCAGGTACTATCCTCGTTATAGGAATACTAACCGGTTTCGGCGAAGAAATATTTTTCCGCGGTGCTTTAATGGGCATCTTCTCAAAAATCATTAAGAACAAGCACCTTATTATATGGCTAACTGCATTTATTTTCAGTGCATTCCACCTTCAGTTCTATGGGCTTGTGCCTCGCATGATTCTTGGCGCAATCTTCGGTTACACCCTCTACTGGTCACGCTGCTTGTGGATTCCGATAATCCTTCACGCAATTAACAACAGTGCTGTTGTGCTGTTTCCTGAAAATCAGATGGAGAATAAAGGCTTGGAAGATATGCTAAATTTCGCAGATATAGCATTCGCTGCCGTCAGTACCGGTTTGGCAATAGCCCTGATGGTTTACTGGAACAGTAAATCAAATAAAGAGCATAAAGAAAGACAGTTGCTCTAAAAATTATTTTACAATAGAAACGCACTCTGCTTTAAAATTAATTAATCGCAGAGTGCGTTTTTACGTAAATATTGTAATAATCAACAAAAAAGTAAAAAAAAGTAATATAAAATAGCAGTTTATTATAAACATTGCGTAATTTTGCACAAAATAACAACAAATTTAAACAAATTAGCTTATGAAAAAATTTCTACTAACATGTATCGCAGTGGCAGGTATGTTCTTCAGCGGCAACGCCCAGACACCTGTTACTTTTGTAGTTGATGGGACTACATACGAAGTGACAAGCGCAACAACGGTAAGTGTTTCAGACGTAAACACAACAGTGACTGAAATCTCCATCCCAGAAACCGTTGCAAACGAAGGTGTTACCTATACAGTAACAGCAGTTGGAGAACGCGCATTCAACTATGCAGAAGCAACTACAATTACTCTTCCCAACACAGTTACAGAAATCGGCTATTGCGGTATCTACAACACCAAAGCAACAACAATCCAACTTCCAACAGGATTGACAACACTTGGAGAGAACGCACTTGCTTATAACAAGAACCTTACATCAATAACTATTCCAGAAGGAGTTAAAGAGATTCCATCAAGTTGTTTTTCAAATAACCAAATGATGGCAACAGTAAACTTGCCAGCAACTATTGAAAGCATAGGTAGCGGCTCTTTCTATAAGGTTCCTATTGAATCATTCACTTTCCCGGCAAACTGTCGAGTTGTTGAAAAGAATGTATTCCAACTTGCACCGAACTTGAAGGAGGTTACACTAAATGCGAACCTTGAGTCAATGGGAGAAGGCGTTTTCCGCAATTGCGTTAACCTTACAAAGGTTAACCTTGAAGCAGCAACAAAACTTAAAGCAATTCCTGAAAACTGCTTCGTTGAATGTAATGCACTTGCAGATGTTACCATTCCGGCAAGCGTACAGAAAATCGGTATGAATGCCTTTGGCAAGACTGCCGTTACTGAATATAAGGTTGCTGCAGACAATAAAGCATTTGTTGCAAAGGACGGTTGCGTTTATGCGGCAGACATGAGCATTCTTTGGCTATACCCAGCGAAAAAGTCAGGTGATTCATACACAATTCCAGACGGAGTTCGCGGCATTGGCGGCGGTGCATTCTATGGTGCTGCAGTTAAGACTGTTACTTTGCCGGAAAGCATCGTTGCTATCGACAGTTACGCATTCTGCGAATCAACTGTAGAAAGTGTTAACCTTCCAAACTCAATTGTTCAAATCGGAGAACAGGCATTTGCAGGCACAAACATTACAGAACTTGTTCTGCCAGAAAAGATTATTGCAATCTATGACGGTCTTGCTGCTTGGAGCAAAAAACTTAAGAGCGTTACAATCCCTGCAGACGTTCGATTGCTTGCAAACCACGCATTTCAACTTTGCACAGGCCTTACTTCAATCACTTGCAAAGGCGGTGTTGCACCAGAAATCCAGACATACTGGGACGACAGTGACAACCCATTCGGATACGTTGACTGCTCATTGGTAACTCTCCATATCCCAAAGGGTAGCCTACAATCATACAAAGACATGGGTTGGGCTGACATCTTCTCTAACATCGTTGAGTCAGAACCGGCTGTATTTATGCCAACTTCAACAACTCCTGCCAACGAAGACATTGTCAAATCATTAGGAAATGTTGAATTAACGTTCTCAGAAGCAGCAACAGTTGTTACTGCCAATCCTGCGGTAAAATTCCGCAAAGGAAATGAAATCATCGGTGAGGCTGTAGAACCTGACGGTGGCTGGATTGCTGTAAACAACTCAAGCGACAAAAAGACTGTTACTGTTTTCCCTGCAGACTATGATGGTTTCACTTCACCTATTGCTCTTGAAGCAAACCAACCATACTTCTTGATTATCCCGGCAGGAACATTCAAGAACGCAGCAGGCGAACTCAACCAAAAGATCGTTATCACAGTTACTGGTGCTGTTCCTCCATTTGTTCCTGTTGCATTCTCTCCAGAATCAAATAGTCAACTTTCGGAAATCAATGCAATCGCTGTGAAATTCAACGAAGAAACAATGGTTACTGACAGAATGCCACAAATCACTCTAAAGAAAGATGATGCTACAACTGGTCAGACAGTTTCTCCAGAAAACGGTTGGCTTGTTGAAAAGGTAGCTGGAGAAGGAAAGACTGTTACTATAACTCCGATTGACTATGGTTACCAACCAGCACCACTTGCTCTTGAACCAGGCGCTACATACTATATGACTATCCCTGCAGGCGTGTTTAAAAATTTGAACAACGGCACAAACGAGGAAATCCAACTTGTTTACGTTGGCAAGGATAACGGCTCTGTTGAATCACTCGAAGCAGGAAAATGCTTGGTATACGTTTCAAACGGCAATATAAATGTTTCAGTACAAGGTCTTGGAACTTGTGATGTTGCGGCTTACGACTTGACAGGTCGCTGCGTTGCGACAACAGCAACTGACAACAGTACTGTTTTGAGCGTTGAAAACTCTGGCTTGTATATCGTAAAAGTAGTTGCTGAAGGCAAAACACTTACTTTCAAAGTGAAGAAATAAGCAATTATCACAATACTTAAAACTCCGGCATTCGTCGGAGTTTTTTTTATCTGCAAATGTTCCAAAAATAAATAAATTAAAAACTTGACAATAAAATAGTTGGAAAATAAAAAAAGAATTAGTACCTTTGCGTGCTGATTCCGCATAGGCTCGAATAAGTGCTTGCCATAGTGGCAACCGCCTCACGGACAAATTGAAAATTTCTAATATAGATGTACGCAATTGTAGAAATTCAAGGACAACAATTCAAGGCTGAAGCAGGTCAAAAATTGTATGTTCACTATCTCGGCGAGAACGTAAACGAAGGCGATAAAGTAGACTTCGACAAGGTTCTTTTGGTAGATGCCGACGGTACTGTAACAGTAGGTGCTCCTACCGTAGAAGGAGCGAAAGTAGTTTGCGAGGTTATACGTCCCCTCGTAAAAGGAGATAAAGTTCTTGTATTCAAGAAAAAACGCCGCAAAGGTTATCGCCGTTTGAACGGTCACCGCCAATGCTTCTCCCAAATTGAGATTAAAGACGTTATTGCATAATCACTAAAAGTTTAAAGAAATGGCACATAAAAAAGGTGTAGGTAGTTCTAAGAACGGACGTGAATCAGAAAGCAAACGATTGGGCATCAAGATTTTCGGTGGTCAATTTGCAAAAGCAGGCAACATCATCAAACGTCAACGCGGTACAGTTCACCGTCCAGGTTTGAATGTTGGTATGGGTAAAGATCATACTTTGTTTGCACTTGTTAACGGTACAGTTGAATTTACTTCAAAATGCGGTCACGATTACATCAACGTGAACCCAGTTGCTAACAACGAAGCAAACTAATCAACTTGATCAGAAAGATTAATGAGAGTGGGCATTTTGGCTCACTCTCTTTTTATTAATAAAATCATGGGCAAAGCAATCGCAAACTACTGGTTCCACATTCTGGCTATTATAACGGTCATCATCTGGGGAACGACTTTCGTTTCAACAAAAGTACTTATCAACAACGGTCTTGAACCAACGGAAATATTCATATACCGCTTCCTGATAGCCTATATATGCATTATATTCATCTCTCCTAAAAAGATATGGTCAAAGACGGCAAAAGATGAGATACTGATGTTTCTTGCGGGCGTTACGGGCGGTTCTCTATACTTCATAACGGAAAATACCGCACTGGGCTATACGCAAGCAATTAACGTTGCCATGATTATCGCCATAACACCGCTACTGACAACCCTACTTGCTCTGATTTTCTTCAAAAGCGAACGCACAAAAAGTCCCATGAGGATTATATTGGGTAGCGTCATTGCTCTTTGCGGGGTTATAACAGTTATTTATAACGGTAACGCCAACCTTAAATTCAACATAAAGGGCGATACACTTACTCTTTGTGCCGCCTTTTCTTGGGCTTTCTACAGCCTGCTGCTGAAAATTCTCGGCAAGAAATACTCTGCTGTGTTCATAACGAGGAAAGTTTTCGGATACGGTATTATTTCAATAGCCCTAATGCTACCGTTCCACTGCCCGGACTTCAACCTAAACCTTCTGGCAAAACCGGAAATTGCCGTAAATATCCTTTATCTTGGAGGCGTGGCATCTATGCTTTGCTTTACGATATGGAGCGCAGTTGTTAAGAAAATCGGTACAGTAAAGTCAACGAATTACATTAACCTCAACCCTATTGCAACATTTGTTTCAGCATATCTCGTTCTCGGTGAGGTTATATCACTAATTTCATTTATCGGAGCAATAACGATTATTGCTGGCGTATATATAATCGAGAGAAAATCATAGCATCACAATAGCCGTCAACACTCTCCCGGAACGGACTCCGAGCGTCCTTGCGGAAAAGAACCTTTCCGGCTCGCATTTTGTGCATAATCCGCTTTTGCTTATGTTTTCAGGAATCACTCCTGCCTTATCAAGCCAATAGATATTCGACTCTACCAAATCGATGTGAGCTTTACCCGTAAGGGCATTTCTCACAACAACCTTATCAACAGGCAAACCACGGTCGGCAAACTGTTCAACGACTTCATCTCCGACCTCGAAACACTTCTGACATATCGACGGACCAAAGATAACATGTATATTACCCAACTCTGCACCTTGAGAAAGCATTTTTGCAATCGTTTCGCCCGCTATATTATTCATAGTGCCTTTCCAACCAGCATGAGCGGAGGCAACTACCTTGTTTTTCATGTCATAAAAAAGCATAGCAACGCAGTCGGCTGTAAACACCCCGACAAGGGCATTCCTTTCAACCGCAACAATGCCGTCAACGCCATTCAAATCATCTTCCCCTGCGATTGCAACATTAGTGCTATGAGTCTGAACAGCAGTGAAAAACTTGTCTTCACTAACCCCCAACTCTTTGCACAACGCTTTACGGCAAGCATCGGTATGCTCCTCTTCATCTCCTGTATAACCACAGCAATTAAAGCCTGAATAAGGAGAATCCGTAACATCACCACGCTCAACAGAAAAGGCGAGTAAAGTACCCGCCTCATCTTTATAAATATGTTTACTAATCTTCATCAGCAAAATCGCTTTCCCAATATTCTTCCGGCCATTCAACGTCCCAAGACTCCTCAACATCTCCACTTTCCTGCTCGATGATAAATTCATCTTCTTCAGTAACGCGGTGCTTAACGTCAAGGTCGCGGTGAGTGATTCGTGAAGGAATGCGGTTGTCTTCATCGTTGATAGTACGCCAAAGGGTATCTTTCAATTCTGTAAGTCCCAATCCCGTTACAGATGAAATAAACACCGTAGGAACGCCTTCCGGCAAATCTGTCCTGCGGATTTCGTCCATCAACTCCTCGTCGAGCATATCACACTTGGTAATAGCAAGCACCCTTCCTTTATCAACAAGGTCGGGGTTGAATCGCTCCAACTCGTTCAAGAGAATCTGATATTCCTTTCTAATTTCATTAGTATCGGCAGGAACCATAAAAAGCAATACAGCATTACGCTCTATATGCCTCAAAAAACGCAATCCTAATCCTTTACCTTCGCTCGCACCTTCAATAATACCAGGAATATCCGCCATAACGAATGATTGCGTTCCGCGATAGCCAACGATACCGAGGTTCGGCTCAAGGGTAGTAAACGGATAGTCGGCAATCTTCGGCTTTGCAGCAGAGATTGAAGAAAGCAAAGTTGACTTGCCGGCATTCGGAAAACCAACCAAGCCGACATCTGCCAAAAGTTTCAACTCAAGGATAACAGTTTTCTCAATAGCAGGTTCTCCCGGTTGCGCATACCTTGGAGTCTGATTCGTTGCAGACTTGAAATTCCAGTTACCAAGACCGCCACGACCGCCACGGAGCAACTTAATCTCCTGACCGTCGTCAGTAATCTCACAAAGGAATTTTCCGTCTTCAGCATCATAAACCGCTGTTCCGCACGGAACCTCGATAATCTTATCTTCTCCGTCCTTGCCAAAACTACGGCATTCAGAGCCTGGCTGACCGTCGGTAGCGAAAACGTGACGCTGATACTTCAAGTGGAGCAACGTCCACAAATTTCTGTTTCCTCTAAGGATAATGTGTCCGCCACGGCCACCGTTACCGCCGTCAGGTCCGCCCTTTGGCACATACTTAGCCCTGTGGAAATGACACGAGCCTGCCCCTCCCTTACCGGAACGGCAAACTATCTTTACGTAATCTATAAAATTGGATCCTGCCATAATTTTGCAAAGTTACGAAACAATCACAAATTCTCCAAAAAACTCAATATGGTCTGATTTCTAAATTCTACCTGATTCAAGGAGTTTTTCTGCTATAAGCCAGTCGATTTCGGTATCGAGGTCAACAGAGCGAACCGAGTCCATAACCGACATTCTACGTCTGCGGAACTCACCAAGCGTCATCTTTCTCAGAGATGCAACGTTGATAACATATACCGCACCATTATATTCCCATACCTTGGGAGCATCTTGCCTGCGGGTAAATTTTCCATCTCCCTTCGAAATAGCGAGGAATCCGTTTTCATCTTTTTCATAGCAGTTATAGTATGGGTTACTTGACGCCTCCTTAACAGTAACAACCATATCTATATCAGGCGAATACATATCCAATGCTGCCTTAACGTCTTCGGCTTTACGGAATGGTGACGTTGGTTGCAAAAGCACCAAAACATCATATTCAACTCCTTTCGACCTATAAAAATCAAGGGCATGCAGCAGCACTTCGTACGTTCCACTCTTATCGGTAGCCAACTCTGCAGGGCGCATGAATGGAACTTCCAAACCCATACCGCGAACAACCGATGCAATCTCCTCATCATCTGTTGAAACGCAGATATCTGCATCATCGGCAAACTGGCGGGCAACGTCAACTGAATAGCCTATCAGCGGCTTTCCGCCCAATAATTTTATATTCTTATGGGGAATACCCTTACTGCCTCCACGGGCGGGTATTACAAACAACGCCTTCATTTATTCAAATCGTAAAATGGTTTGGTTATTATTCCTTCAAGTGGTGTTTCGGCAATCGCCTTAACCATCTTGCTCAAAGTATCCTGCTGTCCGTAAGGATTTTCAACAGTACGAGCCATCTGCCTTACCTCATCGGAAAGAACCGTAGAAAGTCCTTTTTCTATCTCCTCCAGACTAACGCCACAATGGATAACGGATTTAGCAGCAAGCCTGCCTTTCTGCCTTATGCCGATATCCAAGGTTGGAATGCCCATTGACGGAACCTCAACAATACCGCTTGATGAATTGCCTATAACGGCAGTAACACAGCGTAACGCCGAAAGGTAACGCAATAATCCTAAAGACTGGAATACAGTGCATCTCTCAGGATGCTCCGCGGCATAATTTTCGATAAGGTCAATAATCACCTTGCCGGAAGTGTCATTATTGGGATATGTAAATATAACCTTATAATCAGGGAACTTATCCAAGGCAGCGAGCAGATTCTCGCATTGCTCCTTCGGCGGTATGCTGTCGAGCGTTGCGGGATGAAAAGTGGCAAGCAGCGACTTTTCGGGAATGGTAGTCATCAATTCCGCCTCCAACTGCTCTCTACTCAAGTATTTTGCGTGGATGATATTGTAAACACCAATAGCACCCGTATTTATTACTCTATCCGGATTTTCGCCCAACTGGATAACCCGCTGGCGATATTCTTCCGTTTCGGTCAAATGGATATGACTCATCTTTGTTATAGAGTGGCGGATACTTTCATCATACGCCCCCTCACTGATTGCACCGCCGGCAATATGAGCAATAGGTATACGGAAAATCAACGCGGCAGAAGCAGTTGCAAGCATCTCATATCTGTCGCCGAGGATAACGAGCAAGTCTGGCTCCAACTCCTCAAAAACGGCTGCCATACCAGACATACATTCACTCATGGCGTCAACCGTTCCGCGCGGGCTATCGGTATCAACGGTCATAGGAACGCTTTTCGTTATCTTCAAGCCGTCACGCTCAATCTCACGCCATGTGCTTCCGTACTTCTTGCTAAGGTGCATATTGGTTGCTACAATCTGCAACTCAACATCATCACGCTCCGCCAACGCTCTCGCAATGCCGCTAAGAAGGCCCCAATCGGCACGCGTTCCCGTTGCTATACATATTTTTCGCCTATCCATTATAATTCAATCAACTCATCATATTCAAAATCGCGTGGGGCAGTCTTACCCAACACGTCGTCCCACTTCATCGGCGAAATGCCGTTACCGGGACGCTTGACAGTGACATTTTCTTCTGTATAAACCTCACCTGCCTTTATCGGTCTTGCCGCCACGATACTCTTGCGTGCAACGATGATATTGGGCCTTTCGGAATCGGTAACTTTCTTCTTTCCGTCACCAAGTGCTGCCTCTATATTTCGGATTGCATCTACCATTGCCTTCAATTCCTGAGGCTCAAGGCTCGCCTTATGGTCTGGGCCAGGCAATGTCTTGTCGAGCGTGAAATGCTTTTCAATCACTTCCGCACCGAGTGCAACAGCCGCAATTGGCACTTCTATTCCGTTTGTATGGTCAGAATATCCGACAGCAACGCCAAGCCAGTCGCGAATATCAAGCATAGCACGAAGATTGACATCTCGCATCGGCGTTGGATATTCTGTATTGCAATGCAAAACGATAATGTCACTTCGCTTCAAACCGCCATTTTCAAGGACCTGCAACGCTTCCTCTATCTCAGGCAACTCACTCATTCCTGTAGATATGATAACCTTACGGCCTTTTGCTGCTATGGCACGCAAATAAGGGAGATTGGTAATCTCACCTGAAGGAATCTTATAGTAATCCATATCAAGCGGCTCGAGGACATCGATAGAAACCAAATCAAAAGGCGTACTCATAAAACCGATACCAACTTTATCGCAATATTCCTTCAGTGGCTTATAATCGGTCAGCGGCAAATGAATCGCCTTGCACATTTCCAACTGACTTTCGCCATTGCCGGTAGTCTCTTTCTGATACTCTGCCTTTGGTGCAAAAGTGGAAATAACCAATTCCGGCTTTGCTGTCTGGAATTTAACATAATCGGCACCTGCCGCCTTTGCCTCGTCGATCATCTTTAGAGCCATTTCGTAATTGCCGTTATGATTGACTCCGGCTTCTGCTATTATTATCGTTTTTTTCATTTTCCCTCATTAAAGAACATTACCTCACTGAAATATCGCGCCATCAACGCACGGTCACGCCAATCGGAAACTGGCTGAGCCGCCTCACCCAATGACTCGCGGAGAATCATCTCTGCTATATTCGCACCTGCAAGAATAGAGCAGATAACGCCACCACCCAATCGCGGATTGATTTCCATCAGCAAATATCTGCCATTGCCTTTTTCGTGAATAAACTGAATAGTGATCGGGCCTTCAAAATTCAACTCTCGGAGAATGCGCTCTGACTGGCTGATTAGTTCTGGAATACGCCTGGTTTCCGTTCTGTCAACCTCTCCGCCTGTTGTGGAAATTCTAATTCTCGGAACGATACTAACAACCTCCTTTGTCAAAGGAGAAACATAGCAGTCAACCGTATATTCTTCTCTATCAGCAACATATTCTTGAATAAGATAATTTTCCTTATTCGCAACCTCTTCAAGTTCGGCTACGTTATTAACAACGACAATTCCTTTAGAAGCAGAACCCGTTCTGGGCTTCAGAATCGCCGGAAAAGAGCAATTTTCAGGAGTATAGGTTTTTGGAATCTCAAAATGATGACTCTCAAAAACCGCAGCAGCCTCTCCCTTGTCGAACATTGAGTGGGCAACGGCAAAATCCGAAACAGGAACAAACACATCCGGGTGAAGTTCCTTCAACTTAGAGCAAATTTCTATTGCACCGTCAACAAAGGGAAGAATAATATTTATCTCCTTCTCCTTTATGACTTTTGCAATCTTATCATATATGTCGGCATCGCCCCAGCGGCTGCCCTCAAGAACTGTTCCAACGCAAGCAATGGGAACAGACGGAATAATCTCATAACTGAAAATTTCCACCTCCTTACCCATACGCTCACCAGCGGATTTGAAGATTTTTGCAAGCGAGACACGCTTTGCTCCGCCAAGCATCATTATGTTAATCTTTCCGCTCATCGGTTATAGATATCGTATTTGTACTTTGCAAGGTTTTCTGGATTGGAGAACCATTCAATAGTTTCTTTAAGACCCTCTGTCAAAGAGAATTTAGGTCTCCAGTCGGTTAGAGTTGTGATCTTTGTATTGTCACCATATAGCCTGAATACCTCCGAGTTTTTCGGACGCATACGCATCGGGTCCTGAACCCACTTAACGTCAGCCCCCATAAGGTCGGCAATCATCTGCAAAGTGTCTTTCATCGAAATCTCACTATTGCTGCAAATATTTATCTCCTGACCTTCTACATCTTGAGCCTTTGCAAGTGCAATAAAACCGCGGCAAGTGTCCTTAACATAGTTAAAGTCTCTTGTAGGCGTAAGGTCACCTATCTTGATTTCTCTGACACCGTTGGCAATCTGCGTGATAATTGTTGGGATAATCGCCCTTGCCGACTGTCTCGGCCCGTAAGTATTAAACGGCCTTGCAATAACCACTGGCAAATTGAAAGCATTATAGAAACTTTCCGCGATGGCATCCGCACCGATTTTCGTTGCTGAATACGGCGACTGTGGCTGTTTTGGGTGAGACTCGTTGATAGGGACGTAGCGCGCCGTTCCGTACACTTCAGAAGTTGAAGTAACGATAAGCCGCTCAACGCCGGCATCACGCGCCGCCTGGCAAATATTCAATGTTCCCTTTATATTTGTATCAACATAACTGTCAGGAGCAACATAACTGTATGGAATGGCAATCAACGCAGCCAAATGGAAAATAGTATCGCATCCCTTTGCAGCCTCACGACAGAAATTCGGGTCACGAACATCACCGCTGACAACCTCAAGCCTGTCATGGCGAACGCCGTCTAACCAACCCCAGTAATTAAAGGAATTATAGACGCTCAACGCGCGAACCTCATAACCTTCTTCCAACAACATTTCTGTCAAATGCGAGCCGATAAAGCCGTCAGCCCCTGTCACCAATACTTTTTTCATATCATTCTATTTATGTTGTAAAATTAGTGATTTTAAACGAATAACAACCTATTAGTTTCCAAATTATCATATTTGGCTAATCATTCAACTCGCCCCATATCTCTTCACACTGCTCAAAGAAGCCAAGAACATTTGCTACTCTCGGTGCTTCCTCCGTCTTCTTCTGTCTGAGGACTGCAAGCATATCGTCTTCCGATAAAAACCGTCCAACACCTTCCATATATCCTTCAGAATCATACGCTCTAATCAAATCTTTTTCCAATTCCTTATAGCCACAAACCGCCAATACGTCAACAACGGATGTAAGGAACAGGTCATCTCCTTTAATTTTTTCCGGCAGACGATCAAGAACAGTGCCAATAATGCGCTTCAGAGCAAATACAAGTTCATATCGGCGGAGAGGATTATCTAAAACGATATCAAGCATTGCGTGGAATCCATGCAATTTAACCCCCACAAATGTCGAGCGATCGCAAATCAATTCTTCCAAATCAACAAAATTCTCTTTGAAATGCACTCGCAACAAATAATACAAACAATCCTCGTCCATTAGATAACATAAATCCAGAACATCAAAATCAGATTTTAAGAGTTCCAAAATTGTTGGCAAGCTCTCTTCTCTGCCAAATTCTGCCAGCAAAAAGGAGCCAAGCAAAACAGCATCTCCCATTTGGTCAAATTCATCTTCCGTAAATTTCCCGTTATACATCAGACCCAAAGTGTACATTATGTAATTGCAAATATCTTTAACAGCCTCACCTGAAGGTAAAGCAAGGATCTGCTTCAACTTCTTCTTCGACGGTGGGCATTCAGATGTCTGCTTCGAAAGCACATCAACTATAATCTTGTTTTTAACCTTCAACTCTTTTGGATAGTAAGCACGATGACATTCAACAACATTTGTAAATTCAGAATTTAAAATAGCTTCTTTTACGCTATCCAACACCCCCCTAAACTCAGACGGCAATTCTTCATCTTCATAATACTCGTCATATTCTTCATTGATATATAAATATTCGAAATTGTCACCAAGCCGGTCCTGCAAAGTTCCTATATATTTTTTCTCGACTCCCGCAGGTCCGACAATCAAGAAATACTTTCCTTTATGTCCATACTCATACTCTATCAATGGAATCTCATCCGTGTCTTCCTCAAGGACATAACGGGCAAACGCATAATCCTGACAAGGCTTGATACCAGCCTCCTCAGCAAACACAATAGCTCCGTAGATGAGATTATGGGCCTCTACATACGGGAACTCAACCATTTGATAACTGGAATCCAATTTATCAATAGCATCTTCAAAATCAAAGACATCCATATTCTCTACAAAAAAAGCATCCTTTACGCCAAGACAATAAGTATCAACAAGGAACTGCCCATAAACCAAATTACCACTGGGACGGATACGAGTAACTACAACTATTGCAAAACCATTTTCCTCCCAACCATCGTTAACGTAACATTTGCCTATAGGTAAAGTACGAGCCTTGGTCTGCATGAATTTTTTTGGTGATATATATGTCTGCTTCTGATTCTTTGCCATATTCAAATATAAACTATACAAAGTTATAACAAATAGTCATTAAACCGAATATATTATACGATTTTAAACACAAAAAAACAAATACTACTCCAATCGGAATATTTTTACTAATTTTGCACCGTCAAGGCACATTTTTACAAAATATTTACAAATTATGCACAAAATCAACCTTTCCGTACTAGTTCCTGTTTACGGAGTTGAAAAATACATAGAACGGTTTGCAAGATCTCTCTTTAATCAGAGCATGACAAATAATGTTGAATTTGTCTTTATCGACGATTGCTCTGTCGATAACTCTATTCCAAATCTGGAAAAGGTCATAAATGAATACCCACAACTAAAACAGCAAATAAGAATAGAACGGTTACCTAAAAATATGGGGCTGCTCGGAGCAAGACTTGCCGGACTAAAAATGGCTAAGGGTGAATACATTATCTGTAACGACTCTGACGACTGGGTAGAGCCTACTATGCTGGAAGACATGTACAAAACAGCAAAAAGCGGTAATTTCGACATCGTTATTTCAGATTTCTTTTTCAACGTTGGGAACGACCAGAAAGTTTCCATACAGAACCCCGATACTTCTGATGGAAAAATATGCATGTACAACACTCTTTTAGGCAAGGTTCACGGTTCATGGTGTAATAAACTTTTTAAAAGGGAACTAATTACAGACTCGAATTTTATAGAGCCTGCACTTGGAATGAATATGATGGAGGACATTATGGTAACTGTCCAACTGATGTTTCATGCAAAAAAAATAGGTTATATAAATAAAGGATATTACCACTACTGCCGAAACTCCTCTTCTGTATCAGAAGCCCTTTCTGAGAAAAGCCTCAAATCCATAATATACGCTTACAATCTTATAGAGAGATTCTATAAGGAAAAAAATATAACAGAGGACAGAGCAATTGATGCCCTGCAAAAATATAGGATATCAACACTGTCGGAGATTGCTCTGAAAGGCAATAACTACAAACTAATCAACTTCTCCGACTACAAGTATCTCAAACCGCACATATTGAAGCACCCTTATTTGGGGATAAGTTACAGATTAGCACTTTGGTTTAAAGTCAATAAACTGAATTTTCTACTTGAAATGCTAATTTTTGCAAGAAAAACTTTACGAAAGAAAGGAGCATGAGCCTAATGCATCTAATCTCCACAACAATCACTTTGTCAAAACAGATATTGCATCCTTTCTACATAAAATAATGATTTATGATAAAAACTAATATATCGGTAGTTGTCCCCGTATATGGAGTGGAAAAATATATCGAACGCTTCGCAAGATCTCTCTTTAATCAGAGCATGACCAACAACGTAGAATTTATTTTCGTTGACGATTGCTCTGTCGATAACTCTATCCCTATCCTTAAAAAGGTCATTAACGAATACCCGCATATTAAAGAACAAATAAGAATTGAGCGCCTTCCTAAAAATATGGGACTGCTTGGAGCAAGGCTTGCCGGACTCAAATTGGCAAAGGGCGACTATATTATCTGCTTAGACTCTGACGACTGGATAGAGCCGACAATGCTTGAGGATATGTACAACAAGGCAACCAGTGATAACTGTGACGTTGTCATATCTGATTATTACGAAGACACGCCAACCAAACAAAAGCTCAGAGTGCAAAGGCCCAATAACCTTGAAGGACAAAAATGTATGAACCAAATTCTCTCGAAGGGGCTGCACGGCTCATGGTGCAATAAGATGTTTAAACGCAACTTGATTACAAACAAAAAAATCATGAAGCCGGAAAAAGGAATGAACGTTCTGGAAGACTTGATGATGACGGCTCAAATGATGTACTTCTCAAAAAAAATAGGATACATAAACAAATCATACTACCACTACTGCATCAGATCTGGCTCAACGTTCTATTCTGCCAATAAAAACAATTTTAAGTCTATACTTTACGCATACGACTTCATTGAAAAGTTCTACAAGGAAAATAACATTCAAAGCAAATCTTCAAAAAACGCTTTGAGAATATTCCGAATAACGACGCTTTCGATTGTGGCTTTAGACGGATACCAGTACAAAATAATAAATTTCAACAATTACAAGCACCTGCGTCCGTACATTATGAAGCATCCGGGACTGACCAGAAGTTATAAACTAACTCTTTGGCTACGAGTTTCGGGAATGAAATCTATGGCGAATACGCTTATTTTTGTAAGAAAGCACACAAAAAAAGCATAGCTTCAATTTAACGGTGAAAATTTTTTGACACTGATTTTTGCTTAAAAAAGTGAGAAAAAGCCCGTTTTTAGGACGAAAAACAAAAAAAATCACTTTTTTTGAAAAAAAGTTGCCCAAATATTTGCATATAAAAAATAAAAGGCATACCTTTGCATCACGTTTGAAAAAGACGTCTTCGGGGCGTAGCGCAGTCCGGTTAGCGCACCTGCTTTGGGAGCAGGGGGTCGAAGGTTCGAATCCTTTCACCCCGACGAAGATTAAAGGATGTATCGCAGATACATCCTTTTTCTTTTTTATATACATCCAA
>ERZ791624.95-NODE-95-length-64122-cov-4.273074_pt1 | contig 64122 bp, 56 predicted proteins | sample MGYA00510058_ERZ791624 | MGnify/ENA primary metagenome ERZ791624 (study PRJEB30046, sample SAMN00715158) | human gut metagenome | study: EMG produced TPA metagenomics assembly of the A metagenome-wide association study of gut microbiota in type 2...
AATCGGAAAATTGGTCAAGTAAAGTATTCACTAATTTAATTCAACCAACAGGTATTCTGGAGGTTCTGAGGGTTTCTTTCCCGAATTTATGTATATAGAATCATCTTTTGAATCACCTCCTGCATATAGCAATGCCTTTCGGCAAGCATATAGGCAACCGATGCAGGTGCTATTGCCAATTATCTCCACTGCATTACAAATCGCCAAATTTGAACTAAGAAGATAATTTCAATAACACCTTTCAAAATATGTCGTTACAATATGGGCGACTCTCCACCCTACCATAACTGCAAGAAAAGATAGCATTATAAATCTGCAAATGCAATAAATATTCAACTAATTTATTGCTAATTTGTTGCTCAGTATCAAATCAAAATCAAACTACAACCTTATTAATGACCATCGCTCTACTTTTGCAAATGACTTTTTGGCTGCAATAGGCAAATTTAACCATACTCAATATTGCCTATTTCTTGCGTTTTTACTAATTTTGCAAAAAACTAAAAGTAATTATGGAACTATCTCCCCTTACTGCTGTATCGCCCGTTGATGGACGCTACCACAGCAAAACAAAATCCCTACAAAACTACTATTCAGAGCATGCGCTAATCCGCTATCGTGTCAAAGTTGAAATTGAGTACTTTATCGCTTTATGCGAAATTCCACTTCCACAATTGGCAGACTTTGACAAGAATCTATACAACGCTCTTAGGGACATTTACGAAAACTTCTCTTTGGAAGACTCCCAATCAATAAAAGATATTGAATCAATAACCAATCACGACGTTAAAGCCGTTGAATATTTCATCAAAGGGAAATTTGACAACTTAGGAATTGAAAAGTATAAAGAATTCATTCACTTTGGATTGACTTCACAAGACATCAACAACACTTCCCTTCCAATGCTTATCAAAGACTCATTGAACGAGGTTTATTACCCTTTGCTTAATGAGATGATCGACATCCTCGACAAATATGCCGAAGAATGGAAGGATATTCCTATGCTTGCCAAGACACATGGCCAACCGGCTTCTCCAACACGTATTGGCAAGGAAATAAACGTTTTCAGTTACAGATTGAAAAAACAATTGGCATTGCTTAAGCAAACTCCTATCAGTGGAAAATTTGGCGGCGCCACAGGTAACTTCAACGCACACCACATTGCATTCCCAGAAATTAACTGGCCTGAATTTGCAAAAAAATTCCTTAACAGTAGCCTTGGCATTGAAAGAGAAGATTGGACAACACAAATATCCAATTACGATAATCTCGCTGCTCTCTTTAACGGTCTTGCAAGAATCAACACAATTTTGATTGACTTAGACCGCGATTTCTGGCAATATATTTCAATGGAATACTTCAAGCAGAAAATCAAAGAAGGCGAAGTTGGTTCATCAGCAATGCCGCACAAAGTTAATCCTATCGACTTTGAAAATTCAGAGGGCAACTTGGGAATTGCTAATGCAATATTTACACACCTTGCAAACAAATTGCCAATATCAAGATTACAAAGAGACTTAACTGACTCTACAGTTATCAGAAACGTTGGTGTGCCTCTCGCCCATTCTATTATCGCTATACAAAGCACGATTAAAGGTCTAAACAAACTAATTCTCAACGAATCTGCCATAGCAAATGACCTTGACAACATGTGGAACGTTGTTGCAGAAGCAATTCAGACTATCCTTAGAAGAGAGGGCTACGAAAAGCCATACGAAACGCTCAAGGCTCTGACAAGAACCAATAGTAAAGTTGACGCCGAAAGCATTTCTTCATTCATCGACACATTAAAAGTCACTGATGAAGTTAAAAATGAACTTAAAAAAATCACCCCGCATAACTATACGGGCTACTAATATACAACCTAAAGCAAACGACACTGCGAAAAGATGTTAAAAGTTTGATTATAAACAATCTTTTTGCAGTGTTGCTTTCAATTATTTTGGGAAAAAACTTACCTTTGCAACATATTACGATTGGTAAGAAAAGACAACGTGATTGAAAAACGTAATAATGAAATAGCATATTATTAACGCCGAGAGGCTTGTTAAAAATTTTAATTATGGAACTAAGCAAAAAGCCTAAGAGACCTCGCATTGGAGAAAGTCAAGAAATCAACTCAGAAAACAGTCATTTTGAAAAAGTGACCTACCATCCAAACGCCACTTATGCAGGCGACAATAACGATGCCAACAACATAGCAGAAAGTGCAACTCGCAATGATTATAGAGCAACCTATAATCAAAACAACTATCAAAGAAATAATTATAATCGCAATAGCCACCAACAAGGAGGATTCAATCGTGACGGTGGATATAACAACCGTCAAGGTGGTTATAACAACTATCGCCAACAAAACCAAGGTGGCTATAATAACAACCGTCAGCAAGGCGGTTACAACAATTACCGCCAACAAAACCAAGGCGGTTACAACAACTATCGCCAGCAAAACAATTACGGCGGACAACAAGACGGTTATAACCGCATTCAAAATCAAAATTACGATAACAATCGCCAGCAAGGTGGCTACAACAATTACCGTCAACAAAACCAAGGTGGCTATAACAACCGTCAGCAAGGCGGATTCAACAACAATCGCCAGCAAGCGGCTACAACAATTACCGCCAGCAAAACCAAGGCGGTTATAACAACCGTCAGCAAGGCGGATTCAGCAACAATCGCCAGGGCGGATATAACAATCGCCAACAAGGAGGCTTCAATAACCACAGACCTCAAGCGGGAAAAAGATTTACACCAAGACCACAACAAATCATCTATGATGCACCTGTTGTTGATCCAAATGAAGAAATCCGCTTGAATAAATTCATGGCTAATGCGGGTATTTGCTCTCGCCGTGAAGCAGACGAATTGATTCAGAAAGGCATGGTGAAAGTTAATGGCGTTGCTGTTAGCGAATTGGGAACAAAAATAAAGAGAGAAGACGTTGTTGAATACAACGACCAGGTAGTAACTTTGGAAAACAAATGCTACATTCTCCTTAACAAGCCTAAAGATTGCGTAACAACAAGTGACGACCCAGACGGAAGACTAACTGTTATGGATCTTGTTAAGAATGCTTGCAAAGAGCGTATTTATCCAGTAGGAAGACTTGACAGAAACACAACAGGCGTACTGCTCCTTACAAACGACGGTGATTTGGCTTCAAAACTTACCCATCCAAAATTCGTTAAAAAGAAAATTTACCAAGTTTGGACCGATAAGAATATTTCTGAGGAAGATATGCAAAGACTTGCAGACGGTATTGAACTTGAAGACGGACCAATCCATGCAGATGCTATCAGCTACGTTAACGACAGAGACAGAAATCAAGCAGGTATTGAAATCCACTCTGGTCGCAACCGTATCGTTAGAAGAATGTTTGAGCACCTTGGTTACAGAGTAACTAAACTTGATAGAGTATATTTTGCAGGATTGACTAAGAAAAACCTCCCTCGCGGACGTTGGCGTTACCTTAGCCAGGAAGAAGTTAACTTCCTTAAGCAAGGTTCATTTGAATAGAATTTAATAACCATAATAACGGCACCATCAATATGGTGTACAAACAAAAAGATGAAAAGAACTAAAATTTCAGACATATTTTCACCAGAACTAATTGGTTCGGAAGTATGCGTTAAAGGTTGGGTTCGGACTCGTCGTGGCAATAAAAATGTTCAATTCGTTGCACTAAACGATGGTTCAACAATTAAGAATATCCAAATTGTATTCGATATGGCTAAGTTCTCAGAAGAGGAGCTTAAGCCAATTACAACCGGAGCAAGCATCCATGTAGATGGCAAACTTGTAGAATCTCAAGGGAAAGGACAAGTAGCAGAAATTCAAGCAGAAAAACTTGAAATATATGGAACTGCGGACGTTAATGAGTATCCTTTGCAAAAGAAGGGTCATACTTTGGAATTTCTACGCGAAAAAGCACACTTGAGACCTCGCACAAACACTTTTGGTGCTGTGTTGAGAATCAGACACACTTTAGCTTTCGCTATCCACAAGTTCTTTAATGAAAAGGGGTTCTTCTACTTGAATACTCCGCTCATAACTTCAAGCGACTGCGAAGGCGCTGGTGCTATGTTCCAAGTGACAACTCTTAACATGAATGACCTTCCTAAAACAGAAGAAGGCAAGATTGACTATACTCAAGATTTCTTTGGTAAACAAAGCAATTTGACAGTATCGGGTCAGTTGGAAGGCGAATTGGGAGCAACGGCTTTAGGTGCAATCTATACATTCGGACCGACATTCCGTGCTGAAAATTCAAATACTCCTCGCCACTTGGCTGAGTTCTGGATGATTGAGCCGGAAGTTGCTTTCTATGACATCAACGACAATATGGATTTGGCTGAAGAATTTATCAAGTACTGTATCAACTACGCGCTTGAAAATGCTGCCGATGATATCGAATTTCTCGCTAAGATGTACGACAACGAGCTTATCAATCGCTTGAAATTCGTTGTTAGCAACGAATTTGTTCGCCTAACATACACAGAAGGTATCGAAATTCTTGAAAAGTCGAAACACAAATTCGACTTCCCTATATACTGGGGTGCTGACTTGCAGAGCGAGCATGAAAGATACCTTGTTGAAGAACACTTCAAGAAACCGGTTATTTTGACTGACTATCCTAAAGAAATCAAGTCATTCTACATGAAACAAAACGAGGATGGCAAGACCGTTAGAGCAATGGACGTTCTATTCCCTAACATCGGCGAAATTATCGGCGGTTCGGAAAGAGAAGAAAGCTACGAGAAACTTCTTACTCGCATTGAAGAACTAAATATTCCCATGAAGGATATGTGGTGGTATCTTGACACAAGAAAATTCGGCACAGTTCCTCATTCTGGTTTCGGCCTTGGTTTCGAAAGACTGGTACTTTTCGTTACTGGTATGACAAATATCCGCGACGTTATCCCATTCCCAAGAACTCCGAACAACTGCGAATTCTAATTTAGAAATTAATACATAAACAAGGGATTGTGTCTATCGATACTATCCCTTGTTGCTTTTTATTCATGACTAAATTCAACACATATCTCAACTCCATTGACACCTACTTCTGGAAACAATTATTTTTTCAGAAAGGCAAACTGCAAAATTACCAAAAAGGAGAAACCTTTATCTTCGAAGGAGAAACAAATCGAAAAGTTGGTTTTATCCTTAATGGATATTTTAAACACACCGTTAACGACATAGACGGGAATGAACATATAACTGGCTTTGCTTTTAAAGACTCTTTTATAGGAGATTATTTTAGTGCCGTCAAGAACAATCCAGCCATGACAAATATCATTGCTGTTAAAGAATCAACAGTTCTAATTTGTGACAGTGAAACGGTAGCAAATCAATTCGCTAATGACAACAACCTTCATATTAGCATTATAGAATCTTTATTTCAACAAATATATACAATTTACCTAAACAGTCACAAACAATCACCAAAAGAAAGATACATTGATATTATCAAACGCTGCCCAGAGATATTAAATGATATAACTTTGAAAGAATTGGCATCTTTTCTGCAAATAACACCAACATACCTAAGCAAAATCAGAAAAGAAATTTCTTTTAAATCATCAAAATAGTTTGATAATTTACGAGTTCTTATTCCATATCTTTGCAAAAAAAAAGATATGAACGTAATAATAATTGGAGGAACATCTGGTATAGGTAAAGGTCTTTGGGAACACTATGCTAACGGGAATAATAAAGTAGCAATAATTGGCAGAAGGTATGAACTTCTGACTACTCTCTTCAAAATAAAACCGAACAACACACTTATATACAATTTCGACATAACACAACTTGACTGCATTGAGAATAACTTAAACAGTATATTTTCTGATTTGGGCAAAGTTGACTTGGTTATATTATCTGCCGGCACTGGAGACACCAATAGCACCTTAGACTTCAGCAAAGAACGCAACACTATCAATACTAACATTTTAGGATGGACAGCCTGCGCCGATATAGTATATAACAAACTGCAAGCTCAAGGTTACGGCCACTTAGTTACAATAACTTCTGTGGGCGGACTAAAAGCAGAGGCTTCTGCTCCAGCATATTCAGCAACAAAGGCATACCAAATAAACTACACTAAGGCTCTTCAAGGAAAATCTAAAGGCACTGCCATTCTTGTATCAGAAGTACGCCCAGGTCTGACAGATACACAAATGGCAAAAGGAGACGGTTTATTTTGGGTTATGCCTGTTAAAAAAGTAACAAATCAAATAGTATCAGGAATTTCCAAGCGCAAATCAACAATCATCGTTTCTAAGCGTTGGAAATTAATATCATTCATTCTAAAATTATTTTATTTGATTAAATGATATTATAAAAAGAGCAACTACTTATTGTCTATAAAATCTAAAGTATACTGTACTGTCTTTTCAAATGCTTCATCTTGTCCTGGAACGGTTATGAAAAGATGCACTGCATCCTTAAATTCTATTCTTTTAACCCTCTTGCTGGATTTCCTTGCAAAATCAGCACCTTGGTCGCATAGAATATCGCGACCTGCTGCAATAAGCAGCGTTCTTGGCAAAGTCTTAAGCGTCTTTTCATCATTGAGACCAACACTAACGAGCAAATCGCGGGAATCTTCCTCCCCTGCGTATGCCTTGTTGAATGCATCCATAATCGAAGAGTCCAAGCCATATCCAACGCCATATTCTTTCCACGAAGCAGAACCGTCGTTAAAGGCTTTCGTTACCGGATAAAAAACCACAATTGACTCAACCAAACTACCCTCAGAAATTGCAGTTGCTATTGCAAGATTTCCTCCAGAACTATCTCCGCCTAAAGTTATTTTAGCATCATCTATACCAAGTTTATCCGCATTATCAACAACATATTGCAGAGAGGAAATACAATCTTCAAGACCTGCAGGGAAAGGATTTTCGGGAGCCAGACGATAATCAACAGCAAGCACTTTTACTCGTCCGGAAGAAGCAACGGCATTACAAAAGCGTCCGCAACTATTCAAACTGCCAAAAGTCCAACCTCCACCGTGAAAATATATCAAAATTGGCAACTTGTCATCAACACTGCCCTTTGGCTCATAAAGACGCATTATTGGGCTAAGCATTTTTACCGATACATTTTCTGAAATTTTGGGTGCTGTATTTCGGGAATTACGAACCACCTCAAGCTCTGAATTATCACCGTCAATTGCTTTAAGGATAGCAGCAGTCTGCCTATCTTGCAAACCAACCGGCATATTCTTCAAAAATGCGTCAGCTTGACTTCTCATAACAGGACTTTCAATAACCACATTAGCAACAGCCTTACATGAAGACAGAAATCCAAAATGGCATAATGCCAATACCAGAAATATATTAAATCGCTTCATTATTCTTATCTTTCGTGCAAAAACAAAAAAGGATGCACGCTAACCACGGTACATCCTTTCCCATAAACTATTTTAATTTTTACTTAATCAAATTATGACGCTTGAAGATTTTATGAATCTTATCAAGAGCTATATCAACCTGGTCAACAGTATGCGTTGCCATTAGACTGAATCTAATTAAAGTGTCATTTGGCGCAACAGCAGGCGATACAACAGGATTAACAAAAATTCCTTCCTCAAACAATTCATGAGTAATCAAGAATGTTAGATTATTGTCACGAATATAAAGAGGAATAATCGGAGTTTCAGTATGTCCTATTTCACATCCCATATTCTTGAATCCTTGAAGAGCATAATCCGTTACCTTCCACAAGTTTTCCTGACGTTCAGGTTCGCTTTCCATTATGTCAAGAGCTGCACTTACAGCAGCAGTAGAAGCAGGGGTAATACTTGCAGTAAAGATATATGAACGAGAATGATGTCTTAGGAAGTTTGTAATCTCCTTGTCACAAGCAATAAAGCCTCCCAATGAAGCAAAAGACTTACTGAAAGTTCCCATAATCAAATCAACATCATTTGTCACGCCGAAATGATCACAAGTACCCCTACCGCCTCTTCCGAAAACTCCAATACCGTGAGCCTCGTCAACCATAACTGATGCATCATATTTCTTTGCTAAAGCAACGATTTCTGGAAGTTTTGCAACATCACCCTCCATAGAGAAGACTCCATCAGTAACAATCAATTTAACTTTATCTGGAGCACATTTCTTGAGTTGATTCTCAAGAGATGCCATATCATTATGCTTATATTTTAAGGAATTAGAGAAAGAAAGCCTGCGACCTTCAATGATTGAAGCATGGTCTTGTTCATCCCAGAGAATATAGTCCTCCCTGCCAGTCAAACAAGAAACAACGCCCAAATTCACCTCAAAGCCTGTTGAATAAATCATTGCATCTTCCTTACCCACGTATGCTGCAAGTCTTGCCTCCAATTGCTTGTGGATATCCAAAGTTCCGTTAAGGAAAGGAGAACCAGCACAACCAGTACCATATTTCTTAATGGCTTCTATTGCAGCTTCTTTGATTTTAGGGTGATTAACAAGTCCGGTATAACAATTGGAGCCGAACATCAACACTTTTTTTCCATTAATCAGGACCTCGGTATCTTGCTCACTTGAGATTGCACGGAAATATGGATAAATTCCCGCAGCCTTTGCTTTCTGAGGTTCTTGATATTTTGCCAATTTTGCTTGTAATAGCTTCATAGTTTATATATGAGAGATATTATTTGTTGTTCTAAACTATCTGCATCCACTTTGCAGACTGCAAATTTACACAAAATAAATTAATTATTTCAGAAAAAGCCAAAAAAAATGCACAATGCAGTGTTTTTGTGCATCCTTTAAACATAAATTAAATAAAAGGCAAATAGAGTAATTGATAGTGATAAATTTTAAAGAACCATAAATATTTTATATTTTTGTGGACTAAATTAAAAAATATGGAATTGACAGCCGCACAATTGGCAGGAATGGTAAACGGAATAATAGAAGGCAATCCTGATGTGAAAATCAGCACTTACGCTAAAATAGAAGAAGCTCAAGAAGGTGCTTTATCTTTTCTTGCCAATCCCAAATATGAACATTACGTATATACAACAAACGCTTCAGCATTGTTGGTAAGAAAAGATTTTACCCCAGACAAACCTGTTAAATCAACCCTAATCCGCGTTGAAGACCCATATTCCACAATCGCAACTCTTCTGAATATGGTTTCTCAATATATAATCCCCGAAAAAAAAGGCATCGAATCACCAACATTTATTTCTGAAGGCTCAGAATTGCCTGATGACATTTATATTGGAGCATTTGCATACATTGGAAAAAATGTATCCATTGGTAAGAACGTCAAGATTTACCCTCAATGCTACATCGGAGACAACGTCACAATTAAGGATAATTCAACACTCTTCCCAGGAGTAAAAGTATATTATAACTGTGAAATTGGAGCAAACTGTATAATTCATGCAGGTGCTGTTATCGGAAGCGATGGTTTTGGATTTGCACCAGATGCAAACGGCGAATATACAAAGATCGCACAAATAGGCAAAGTCATTGTTGAAGACAATGTTGAAATAGGAGCAAATACAACAATTGACAGAGCAACAATGGGTGCAACAATCATTCACAAAGGAGTCAAGCTCGACAACCTTATTCAAGTTGCCCATAACGTTGAAGTTGGCGAAAACACAGTTATAGCTGCCCAAACAGGTATTGCAGGATCTACAAAAATTGGCAAGCACAATATGATTGGTGGACAAGTAGGTTTTGCAGGACACATAACAATTGGAGACAACAACCAAATCGGAGCACAATCAGGTGTACACTCAAACCCAGGAAACGGCAAGGTAATAATTGGCTATCCAGCCATTGAAGCGCGCTCATTTATGAAGCAAGCAGCTTACCTTAAGAACCTTGACAGCCTAAACCAAACAGTAAAGAATCTACAAAAAGAAATAGAAACCCTAAAGAATAAATAAATTCACATCATAATGAAACAGTGTACTTTAAAAGATTCATTCGTTCTTAAAGGTAAAGGTCTGCATACAGGTCTTGAAATTCAAGCAACATTCAAACCTGCACCAGATAATTACGGACGTAAGTTCCAACGATTAGACATTGAAGGTTCAGAACCTATTGACGCACTCGCTGAAAACGTATTTGACACATGCCGCGGCACAGCAATATGCTCTGGTGATGTCAAAGTTTACACTATCGAGCATGCAATGGCAGCTCTCTACGCAGCTGGTATTGACAACTGCCTCATAGAACTTACCGGTCCAGAGATGCCAATTTTAGACGGTAGCACAAAATTAATTTCTGAAAAAATTTCAGAAGTCGGAATTGTTGAGCAAGAAGAAGATGCTTTAGTGTACGTTGTTCGCCAACGTTCTACAGTAAAAGATGAAAACGGAACAGCTTCAATAAAAGTTGTACCTGACAGCGACTTTAGCATCGATGTAATGATTGAATTCAATTCAACAGTTTTGGCGAATCAGTTTGCAACACTTGAATCTCTTGAAGATTTCAATAAGGACATTGCTTCATGCCGCACTTTTGTCTTTGTAAGAGAAATAGAAGAGCTTGTAAAGCACAATCTTATTAAAGGAGGTGACCTTAATAATGCAATCGTTATCTACGACTCTCCTATTGCTCAAGAAGAACTTGACAGAATCGCAGATATGATGAACGTTCCACGAAAGAAAGTAACTGAATTTGGATTTATTAATGACAATGGCCTCGTATTTAAGAACGAGCCAGCACGGCATAAATTGCTTGACGTGATTGGTGATATGGCATTGATTGGACGTCGCATACAAGGCAGAATCATTGCAACATGCCCAGGTCATACTATAAATACAACATTTGCAAAGAAAATCAGAAGAGAACTTAAACGCCAAGAAGTTCAAGCACCTATCTATGATCCTAACGTAGCACCTATCATGGATATAAACAAAATCCGTGAACTATTACCACATCGCTACCCTTTCTTGCTCGTAGATAAAATTATTGAAAAGACAGACAAATATATAGTAGGTATTAAAAATATAACAGGTAACGAGCCTTTCTTCCAAGGCCACTTTCCTACTGAACCTGTAATGCCAGGAGTTCTCCAAGTTGAAGCAATGGCACAAACAGCCGGGCTTCTTGTTCTTAGCACAGTAGATGAACCAGAAAGATATTCTACCTACTTTATGAAAATAGACAACGTTAAATTCCGCCAAAAAGTTGTACCAGGAGATACGTTGATATTCCATGTTTCATATATGACAGAAATGCGTCGCGGATGTGCAAATATGAAAGGATATGCATTTGTTGGTGACAAGATCGTTACAGAAGCAGAATTCATGGCTCAAATTATTAAAAATAAATAAACATAACAATGAAGCAACCATTAGCATATATAAATCCGGATGCTAAGATAGCACCAAGTGTTGTTATTGATCCATTTGTAACTATTGAGAAAAATGTTGTGATTGGCGAAGGAACAAGAATTGCCAGCAACGTAACAATTATGGAAGGTTCCAGAATTGGAAAAAATTGCACTATTTTCCCAGGCGCGGTCATTGGTGCCATTCCTCAGGACTTGAAATTCAAAGGAGAAGACACTCTTGCAATTATTGGCGACAATACAACAATTCGCGAATGCGTAACAATTAACAGAGGAACTGCGGCAAAGGGCAAAACAGTTGTTGGAAACAACTGCCTTATTATGGCATACTCACATATTGCCCATGATTGCTTATTAGGGGATAATATCATTATCGCAAATGCATCACAGATTGCAGGCGAAGTACAAATTGACAACTATGCAATCATAGGTGGAGGCGCTCTTATTCACCAATTCTGCCATATCGGGGCACACGTAATGCTTCAAGGTGGTGCTTTGGTAAATAAAGACATTCCTCCTTATGTAAAAGGAGCCCGCGAACCTATAGCATACGCTGGTATAAACTCTGTAGGATTACGCCGTCGCAACTTTACAAACGAGCAAATACGTGATATTCAAGAAATTTATAGATATCTATACCTTTCTGGCTATAACAACTCTGATGCTATAGAAAGAATTGAAGCAGAATTGCCCGCTACAAATGAACGCGATGAAATAATCATGTTTGTTAGAAATTCAAAACGTGGAATTATAAAAGGTTACTTATAGTATAGATACTGTATAACTAAATACAAAAGGAGGTGTTTCGCAATCCACGATGCACCTCCTTTTGGTATCTATTCCTTAATTATTGGTTTATTTTACAAAACCGGTCTCAGTATCATAAAGACCAGTATCAAGCAATCTCAATTTTGGTATTACTGGCAAAGCAATAAACGACAAAGTAGTGAAAGGGTCAATATTTGGATTAACGCCCAACTTATGCGCCTCTGCCTCCAAATTTGAGATCAAAGTAGCCGTTGTTTCTGCATTTTCTACAGACATAAGTCCAAAAGCCTTCAAAGGTACCTCCCCAACAATCTTGCCTTTCGAAGCAATTACATAACCTCCTCCAATCTCTTTCAATCGATTGCAAGCAATCGCCATATCTTCTTCATTATCACCCGCGCACACAACATTATGAGAATCATGGCTGACACTTGTTGCTACAGCACCATCCTTTATTCCATATCCACCCATAGCGCAAACGGCTATATTTCCATTCTTTCCATATCTCTCAATAGTTGCAAGTCTTGTCAAATTCTTCCATTCTTCTCCTTTAAGTTCCAGACGCTGTGTCAGCAACTGGCCATCAACAAGCCCCAAAGCGACATTCTTTAAATTTTCGGGCAAAGCAAAGTCTGCCGCAGTCAGATCTTTAAACTTAACGGTATTATTATATTGCTCAAGAACCTTATTTGCCTTTCCTGCTTCTAAGAGCTCTCCTTCTCTAGCAACCAACTTACCATTCTTGTACACATAATGAACTTTTGACGCATCCTCCGCTATAACAACAACATCTGCAATATTACCTTCCTTAATATCACCACGTCCAACCAAATTATAATATTTTGAAGGATTGAGAGACGACATCTTCGCAACATCTACCCATGAAAATCCCATATTCAAGGCTATGCGTACAATATTTGAAATATGCCCAACAGCAGAGATAGTAGAAAGATGCATATCATCAGTACAGAAAGCAAACTTATCCGTATTCAAATTAGCATTCTTTACCACTGTCAGCAAAGCCTCTGCATTATGAGCGGCACTACCCTCTCTTATATAAATATTCATACCCTTTTCATAACGGGCAAGCATACCTTTCTCATCATAGCATTCATGATCGTTGCTTATACCAGCCGAAACATAACTATCAAGCATCCCGTCAGGCATTCCCGCGGTATGCCCATCAATAGTCTTACCCTTAAACAAGGTTATTTTATCCATAATCTCTTGAATTGCGGTTAACGACATCACCAAAGTTCATAACCTCACCAAGACCAACAATATCTTCCCTATTTAAGAACCTTTCCATATCCTTTGCAAGAAACTTGCCCGCTCCGTTGGTATCAAAAGGAGTTGCAGGAACACTTGATGGCACAACGGTAAACACGTCAATCGAAGCAGCCGCAGCCTCTTTTAAGAAAATATCAAGTCCTTCTCCACCTGCAACGTTGACTACCTCATGAGGGTCTGCGATGACAGATGTTGTTCCAAACGGCAGAACAGCCTCACCAAAAGCAGGAGGAAGGACCATACTTGACTCAATATGCACGTGAGAATCAATAAATCCGGCAACAACAACCTTACCAGCGCAATCAATTACCTCACAACCGTCACTCGGAATGCTGTCGGCAATCGACACAATCTTTCCGTCTTCTAAAAGCACGTCACCAACACGTGCCACTCCAACCTCAGATTGGACAACCGTACCATTGTCTAACAACACACAATTTTCCCCAGAATTTCCCTGACAGGAAAAGGTTAATAGCAAAAACATCATACTTGCCATTAACAGCAAATTTTTCACTTTCATGTTTTAAAAATTAGATTTTAAAAAAACAAAACGAGAGAAGAGCGTTGATACTCATCTCTCGTTGTAGTAGCGGGAGCAGGATTCGAACCTACGACCTCCAGGTTATGAGCCTGGCGAGCTGCCTCTGCTCCATCCCGCGTTGTGATTTCGATTGCAAAGGTACGAACTATTTTTGAAATAGCAAATTTTTCAACAACTTTTTTCAATCAAAAATTTAAAAAATTGGAGTCCAAATAGACTTTTACCTGAAATACAACGTATTACAACAATTGATATTTCTAAACAAATTTTCGATAAATAACTCAAATTCTTCAAAAAGGCATAAAAAAGCAGTTTGACAACAATAATTTATTTCAAAATATTGGTATTATTAAATAATCTGCGTAAATTCGCACACAGAAACCGATTTTGTGCAAAATTTGATTATAATGGTAAAAACCCGAGACAAATTAATCGACATAGCAAGGCAACTATTTGCCCACAAAGGTATCGAGAATACAACAATCAACGATATTGCGCAAGCGGCTGATAAAGGCAGACGCACTATATATACCTATTTTAAAAATAAAAAAGAAATATATAATGCTGTTGTTGAAAGTGAGAGTGAAAAAGTTGTCATAAAACTCACTGAAGTTTTAAACATGCCCATTTCACCCGACCAGAAACTTATGGAATTTATTTTTCAACGATTCGAGGCGATGAAAGACCTCGTTTACAGAAACGGCTCACTTAGAGCCGGCTTTTTCCGTGACGTTAGAAAAGTTGAAAGGGCCCGAAAAGCTACAACGCCAAAAGAAATCAACATTCTTGAATCTATCCTACAAGAAGGAGTTGACAAAGGCGTTTTCCGTATCAAGCATGTTGACAAGACGGCAATGGTAATGCTTCTGTGTCTTCAAGGTCTTGACGTCCCATATATCCGCGACAACTTTTCAGACCTTGGAATAGAGAAAAACAAATTGAGAGATTATTTAAATGATTTTATTCTATACGGAATTAAACAATAGACTATATGTATCTTAACACGACAGGTCACTACATTCCAGAGGAACGTGTACCAAACGAGAGATTTTTAGAGCTTAACGGCCTAACAGATGAATGGATTCTGCAAAGGACAGGTATCAGGACCCGCAGTAAAGCCGGCAATGGAGAAGGTCACAACTCAATGGGATTGGCAGCAATCAATGTAGCAAAAGCAAACCTGCCATACAACATCGAAGATGTTGATTTAATCGTTTCAGCAAGTTACTCCCCCTATGACACTGTAGCAACATTAGCCCATATTGCACAAAGAGAATTTAATATGACTAACGCGAAAGCAGTATATTGCTCATCCGCATGCTCATCTTTCGTCAACGGTCTTGAAATTATAGAAGGATACTTTGCTATGGGAAAAGCAACAAAAGCACTACTTGTTTGTTCAGAGCACAATACATACTACGCTAACGAAACAGACAAAATATGTGGCCACCTTTGGGGTGACGCTGCTGTTGCTTTCTTCATTTCCAAAGACAGAATGAGTGAAAACGATCATATTATCAAATCCGTTTACACACATGGACTAGGACACATCGGCAAAGGCCCAGAAGGAGTAAGACTACGCCCTCATGAAGACGGCATTGCAATGCCGTTCGGCAAAGATGTATTCATGCATGCATGCAAAAACATTATTAACGGATTAAACGAAGTCACAAAGAAAAACAACATGAAAGTTGAAGACCTTGATTACATTATCTGCCACCAGGCAAATATGAGAATTGTTGCCAACGTTGCTAATACACTCGGAATGGACTTCTCCCACTTCCTCAACAACATTGAAGAATTGGGCAATACCGGCTCTGCAAGTTCCGCACTTGTATTCTCACAAAACGAACACATATTCAAAAAAGGACAACACGTAGGTCTTTCTGTTTTCGGTGGCGGATACTCAGTTGGCGCATTCCTTGTTGAAATTTAAACCAAACTAAATATTTTTATTATGAAATTATTGGAAGGAAAAGTAGCCTTGATTACAGGTGCCGCAAGAGGCATTGGCAAGGCTATCGCTTTAAAATTTGCATCAGAAGGCTGTAACATCGCATTTACAGACCTCGTTATTGATGAAAATGGCAAACAAACAGAAGAAGAAATCGCAGCATTTGGCGTTAAAGTAAAAGGTTACGCCTCAAATGCAGCTGATTTTGAAGCATGTCATGCTATTGTTGCAGAAGTCGTTAAAGATTTTGGTCGCCTTGACGTTCTTGTTAACAATGCAGGTATCACAAAAGACGGCTTGATGATGCGCATGTCTGAAGCGCAATGGGATGCAGTTATCGCTGTAAACCTTAAATCCGCATTCAACTTTGTTCACGCAGCAACTCCAGTTATGATGCGTCAACGTAGCGGAAGCATAATTAACATGGCCTCAGTTGTTGGCGTTCATGGTAATGCAGGACAAAGCAACTATTCAGCATCAAAGGCTGGTATGATCGGCTTGGCAAAATCAATTGCACAAGAACTCGGTCCTCGTGGCGTACGTGCAAATGCAATCGCTCCTGGCTTCATCATTACTGCAATGACTGATGCTCTTTCTGACGAAATTAAAGAAGAATGGGCAAAGAAAATTCCACTTCGCCGTGGCGGTACTCCAGAAGACGTTGCAAATATCGCAACTTTCCTTGCCTCTGACCTATCTTCATACGTTTCAGGTCAAGTTATTCAAGTAGATGGCGGTATGAATATGTAATGCAAATGCCAGATCTAAAATCTGGTTAAACAACAATAAAGCGGAGACAGCGAATGTGTAATATCGCTCTCTCCGCTTTATTATTAAACAGAAAATAATGTAGCAAACCTCCTAAAATAAAGCAAAAAATCAAATTTAATCTTTTATATGTTTTTTAAACCTTTTTTCAGTATTTGTATCATTATAAAATGATTAATATTTTGACAAAAATAATTACATTTGCACATAAAATTTTGGATAATGCCAAACAAAAAAATAGACACTCAGAAGATAACGCAATTTGCAGAAACAATATCCTCTGCAAACAACATAGCAATCACATGCCACATGTCTCCAGACGGTGATGCAATCGGCGCATGCAACGCATTCTGCCTCCTGCTAAACAAACTCGGCAAAACGGCAAACGTCATTACACCAGACCAAGCACCATACGATTTGGCATTTGCACCAGGCTACGACAATATGACAGCATACACCAGAAATCCGTCAAAGGCTGCAAGATTAATAAAGAACGCTGATTTAATTCTTTGCCTGGACTACAACGGTCTGAAGCGAGTTGCGCAAATGGGAGATTTAATACGATATTCAAAAGCAAAGAAAGTGCTTATTGACCATCACCTGCACCCGGAAGAATTTTGCGACTTAACCATTTCATACCCATCAATGTCATCAACATGTGAGTTAATATTCTGCGTCCTTAACGAATCAGGACTAATGCAACACATAGACACACAAATTGCAGAATGTCTCTATCTTGGAATGATGACAGACACTGGAAACTTTTCATATAACTCCAACGATCCAGACTTATACGTAATGGTATCTGAATTAGTCAAGAAAGGTATAAATAAAGACCGCATCTACAAACTGGCATTCAATACTATAAACGAAAGCAGGATGAGGCTTGTTGGTTACGCTATTGCCGAGAAAATGATTATATATCCAGAGAGCAAAGCATCACTAATTGCACTTAAATTTGAAGACCTAAATAAATTCAACTATCAGAGCGGAGATACTGAGACATTGGCCAATATGCCACTGGCTATACCTAATGTTATATGGTCAACTTTTTTCAGAGAAGAAAAAGACTACATTAAGGTATCAATGCGCTCAGAGGGAGACTTTAAGGTCAACACATTATGCCAAACTTACTTTAATGGAGGAGGTCATGCAAACGCTGCTGGCGGAGAATTTAAAGGCACTATGGAAGAAGCCATAGCAACATATCATCAAGTATTGGAAGATTTAAAAAAACAACAAATAGCATCAGACAATGAAAACTAAAACATCTTTTATACTATTTACATTACTCACCTTTCTCTTTATCTCCTGCGAAGATTCAAAGAGCTTCAACGAATACCTTGAAGATGAAGAAAAAGCAGTAAACTCTTTTCTTGCCAACCAAAGAATAGAGTTAGAAATTCCAGCAGATACCATTTTCGAAGAAGGCGAAAATGCACCATTCTACAAACTTGACGAAGACGGAAATGTATATATGCAGGTAATCAAATCAGGCGACCGCAAAAACAATAAGGCAGAAGATGATCAAACTATTTACTTCAGATATGGAAGAATCGACATCATCAGATATTCACAAGGCTATGATGACACTCCAGACGGAAACTATGACGACGTTTCATACGACTCTTTCAGATACAACAACTATACTCTTGAATCATCTTACCAATATGGAACAGGTATTCAAATGCCACTAATATACTTAGGTATCGATTGTGAAGTTAACATTTTAATTAAGAGCCAATATGGCTTTACGAATGAAATGGCAAACGTAACACCTTATTTATATAACGTAAGATATTTCAAACAAAAAGTATAATCACCTAAACAAACATAAACACCATCACAAAATGTCACTAATTAAATCCATCTCAGGTATCCGAGGAACAATCGGAGGTTTAGCAGGAGAAAGCCTAACTCCTCTTGATATTGTAAAATACACCGCTGCTTACGCAACATTTATAAGAAAATCAACCACAAAAGACTCCAACACTATAGTTGTTGGCCGCGATGCTCGTCTTTCAGGCGGTATGGTTAATGATATCGTAATCGGCACATTGAGCGGAATGGGTTTCAATGTTATCAACATCGGACTTGCAACAACTCCAACTACTGAACTAGCCGTTGTTTGGGAAAAAGCTTGTGGCGGTATAATCCTTACAGCGTCACACAACCCAAGAGAATGGAACGCTCTTAAACTTCTAAACGAAAAAGGTGAATTCCTAACAGCTGAAGACGGCAAAGAAGTCCTTAAAATTGCGGAAGAAGAATCTTTCACATTCGCAGATATTGACAATCTGGGACAAAAATTTACTAACAACACTTATACACGTAAACACATTGACAGCGTACTTGCCCTTGACCTTGTTGATGTTGAAGCAATCAAGGCTGCAAACTTCACAGTTGCGGTTGACGCTGTTAACTCTGTTGGTGGTATAGTTATACCTCAACTTCTTCGTGCTCTTGGAGTAAAGAACGTCATTGAATTGAACTGTACTGCAACAGGACACTTCGCTCACCTTCCAGAACCTATTCCTGAAAATCTTACAGATATTTCTGATAAATTAGCAACAGGATGTGCTGACGTTGGTTTCGTTGTTGACCCAGACGTTGACCGCCTTGCTATTGTTATGGAAAATGGAGAAATGTTTGTTGAAGAATATACACTTGTCGCTATAGCCGACTACGTTTTGTCACAAACACCAGGAGCAACAGTTTCAAACCTTTCCTCTTCTCGCGCTTTGAGAGATATTACAGAAAGACACGGATGCTCATATTCAGCATCTGCTGTTGGTGAAGTAAACGTTGTCACTGAAATGAAGAGGACAAATGCCGTCATCGGAGGTGAAGGTAACGGTGGAGTTATCTATCCAGCAAGCCATTACGGTCGCGATGCTCTTGTCGGCGTTGCTTTATTCCTTACCTACCTTGCTAAGAAAGGCAAAAAAGTAAGCGAATTGAAGAAAGAATTTCCTGCATACTCAATAGCAAAGAACAAAATACAATTAACACCTGATATCAACGTTGATGCTATCCTTTCTGAAATCAAAGAGAAGTACAAGAATGAACGAATAACTGATATTGATGGTGTTAAAATTGATTTTGAAGACTGCTGGGTGCACTTAAGAAAGAGTAATACAGAACCAATTATCCGCATATATTCAGAAGCACAAACAACAAAAAGAGCTAATGAAATTGCGAACGACATCAAATCTGTTGTAAAAAAAATAACTGGTAAAGACTGCTAATTATACTTCTAAACCAAACTGAATAGAGGGGTGATATCAAATAAAAATTTTTGATACACCCCTTTTTGTCTATTAGCAAGTAAAAGTCTTAAATACTTAGAAACCCTTATATATCCGCAATGTCCAAATTAGTATCATCACCTTTCCCTTAAAAAAAGTGTCTGTTCTAATTGCCCAACAATATAAAATAGCATAGCATTGCCAATACATTAATCAATTTTTACAGTAAAAAATTATGGTAACTTTTTCTATATGCCTCGGATTCTTAATAATAATGTACTTTATATACGGAAGATTTATCGAAAAACTTTTCGGGCCTGACGATAGAGAAACACCGGCTTTCAAACAAAATGACGGTATTGATTACATACCCATGCCAACATGGAAAATTTTTATGATTCAGTTTTTGAACATCGCCGGACTTGGCCCTATTTTTGGAGCTATTCTTGGTGCAAAATTCGGCATGTCTTCATTTCTTTGGATTACTCTTGGATCAGTATTCGCAGGAGCAACACACGATTATCTTGCAGGAATGCTTTCAATGCGACACGGAGGAGAAAGTCTCCCAGAAACAATTGGAAGGTATCTCGGACTTCCAGCTAAACAGATAATGAGAGTTTTTTCCCTCCTATTAATGATTCTTGTTGGCGTTGTTTTCTTATCTGGACCAGCTGACCTTCTTGCCAGCCTAACGCCAGAAAAATTAAACGCTGAATTTTGGTTATCCATAATTTTCATTTACTACCTATTGGCAACCCTACTTCCTATTGATAAAATTATAGGGCGGATATATCCGCTATTCGCAATTGCTCTTATTTTTATGGCAATAGGAGTGCTTGTCATGCTTTATTCCGAATATCCAGATATTCCAGAAATTTGGAACGGTTTATCCAATTCACATCCGCACTCAGATAAATTGCCTATTTTTCCTATAATGTTCGTTAGTATTGCCTGCGGAGCTATCTCAGGATTCCACGCAACTCAAAGCCCGATGATGGCAAAATGCCTGAAGTCTGAAAAGCATGGCAGACCCGCTTTTTACGGAGCAATGATAACCGAGGGTATCGTTGCACTCATTTGGGCTGCCGCCGCAACCTGCTTCTTTAAGGAAAATGGATTAGATGAAAATAATGCCGCTATTATAGTAAACCACATCACGAACGACTGGTTAGGCACAATAGGTGGCCTTTTAGCAATACTCGGTGTCATTGCGGCACCAATATCGACTGGAGACACAGCACTCAGAACTGCAAGATTGATAGCAGCAGACTTCCTTAAAATGCCACAAAAAAAGCTTAAACACCGGCTTATTCTGACAATACCAATCTTCACTATAACTATACTACTAATCTATTGGTCTTCATCTGACTTTGGGGGCTTTGACGTCATTTGGCGATATTTTGCTTGGTTCAATCAAACCCTATCTGTATTTACGCTTTGGGCTATTACAATATACTTAACACAAAGCAACAAACAATATTTAGTGACTCTCATACCTGCTATCTTTATGACATATGTAACTGTATCTTACTTATTCATTGCTCCAGAATGCCTAAATCTTGGTTCAAATATAGCATATTTGAGTGGAGGAATATTCACTGTAATAACTCTAATTATGTTTATTAATTGGAAATACAAAAATTATAAATTACTAAATAAATGAACAAAGTAAAGGCAAATTTGTTATATTTGGAAAAATAGACAAAGCCAAACACAATTTCAATCAAGTTTAGCCAAGAGAAAATAGGACCAATTTTAGTCTTTTTTTTTTGATAAAATTTGTTTAGATAAAATTTGTTGTATAACTTTGTTTAATATTGAACAACTAAAAATTATAACTTAACAGAATTAATTATGAAGAAGATTCTACTTTGCTTAGCATTAGTGAGCATTTTAATGCCACAATTTGCAATGGCTCAAGAAACAGAAGGTAATGTTGAACCAAAAGAAATCTACACTCACTCATGGCGTGACAATTGGTATATCCAACTCGGTGCTGGTGCGCAAATGCCTCTATTTGAAAAGACACCAAACACAAGCAACTTTGATATGGATAAAACAACAGCTGTATATGAAGCAGCATTCGGACACTGGTGGTCTCCTTATTTTGGATTCCGCTTCAGAGGTCAAGGTGGTGCTCTTCACTGGGATGACTACGGATGGAATAAAGCGAAATATGCGAACTTGAACTTTGATATCCAATGGGATATGTTCAATACACTTGGTGGCGTAAACGAAAAACGCGTATTCTCTATCCTTCCTTATATCGGTCTTGGTGGTGCTTACGCATGGGATTATGCAGGAGCTCTTCCTGGAAACATCAAAGACAACGAAGGAAAAATCATGGAACATCAAGGTGTTGTCAATGCAACTTTCGGTTTGGAATTCCGCTTCCGCTGCAGCAAACGTGTTGACCTTTATGTTGACGCTCGCATGACTGGGACATCTGACAATATCAACAACCTCGCATGGAAGACAGGTGTTGACCCTATTTTCTCATTAACTGGAGGTTTGAAAATCAATTTAGGCAAAAACGGCAGACATGTTACAAAGTATGTTCCTTATGACTGCTCTGGTGAAATCAAAAAACTTAATGACGAAATCAACAACCTTCGTGGCGAATTGGCAGACAAAGACGCTCGCCTTCGTGCTGCGGAAGCACAACTTCCTTGCCCTGAAGTAAAAGAAGTTGAAACAGTTGAACAAAAACCGGCATTCGTTCCTGCTGTAAGATTTACTATCAACTCTGCAAAAGTTTCAAGAAACGACAAAGTAACTCTTTACGACGTTGCTAAATACATGAACGAAAACGAAGATGTCAAGGTTGTTATCAACGGTTACGCTGACAAAAAGACTGGTACTGCAGAGTACAATAAGGCTCTTTCTGAAAGACGTGCCAACGCAGTTAAGAAAATCTTAGTTGAAAACGGTGTTGATGAAAGCCGAATGACAATTAACGCAAATGGCGGCGACGCTCAACCATACGCTGATACAAATTACTGGAACCGCGTTGTTTTGATTAACATCCAATAATAGACATCAATATACAGATACTAAAAGCGTGCTACTGATAGCACGCTTTTTTTGTACATTTGAAAGCCTAAAAGCACTATTTATCAAAAAAGGCAACATTTATCGCATATTTTGTGTACCTTTGTAAAAAGATAAAAAAACAAATAATGGAAAAAATCATTCAAAAAAAAATTAGCGATTCAGCTGCATGGCGTTGGACCGCATTAGTATTGCTGGCATCAGCAATGTTCTTCGGATATATCTTTATGGATATTCTATCCCCTCTTCAGGAACTGCTACAAAACACAAGAGGCTGGGACCCTGTTGCATACGGTCACTATGCAGGATCAGAAACATTCTTAAATGTATTCGTTTTCTTCCTCATTTTTGCAGGCATAATTCTTGATAAAATGGGCGTCCGCTTTACTGCCATACTATCAGGAGCAGTAATGTTTGCTGGAGCATTAATAAACTGGTACGCTGTAACAGACTCATTTATCGGAAGCAGCTTGGAAGCAACAATGAATAACTGGTTCAATCTCCCTTCAGAATGGTGGAACGTAACACCTTTCTACGAAGGCATGCCGGCATCAGCAAAACTCTCAGCAATCGGCTTTATGTTCTTTGGCTGTGGTGTAGAAATGGCAGGAATAACCGTATCTCGCGGTATTGTAAAATGGTTTAAGGGAAAAGAAATGGCACTTGCAATGGGCGTTGAAATGGCAATTGCAAGAGTTGGTGTTGCCGTTGTTGTTCTAGGCTCACCAGTCTTGGCAAGCCTGAACCCTATCAGCGTTTCAAGACCTGTTGCAGTTGCTGTAGTACTTTTGCTTATCGGATTGATAGCGTTTATTACCTACGCATTTATGGACAAAAAACTCGATGCTCAAGGTGCTGAAGAGGAAAAGGATGACCCTTTCAAAGTCAGTGATCTTGGTAAAATCTTCTCATCAAAAGTATTCTGGCTTGTTGCATTGCTTTGTGTTCTCTATTATTCAGCAATCTTCCCATTTCAAAAATATGCCATTAACATGCTTCAATGCAACCTAAACTATACAGCAGAAGAAGCAGGACTGGTATTCTTCGTATTCCCATTGGGAGCAGCAGCAATTACTCCTTTCTTGGGAAGCTATCTTGACAGAAAAGGCAAAGGAGCCACAATGCTTATGCTTGGTGCAATACTGATGATTGCTTGCCACCTCGTTTTTGCCCTACTCCTCCCAAGTACAAAATCTGTTATCCTTGCCTATGCAAGTATCATTCTACTTGGCATCTCATTTTCTTTGGTTCCAGCAGCTCTTTGGCCTTCAGTACCAAAATTAGTTGACAACAAACTTCTTGGATCAGCGTATGCAGTAATCTTCTGGATTCAAAACATAGGACTTTACTCATTCCCTATGATTATCGGTTCCGTTCTCCGCTCATCAAACCCCGGGATTGAAGATCCTTTGCAATATAACTACACAGTCCCTATGCTTGTATTTGCATCTTTAGGAATCCTTGCCCTCATCCTTGGCCTATGGCTAAAAGTTGAAGACAAGAAAAAAGGATATGGATTGGAAGAACCTAATATCAAATAATTATCTTTTTGATTTAAAACCTTTTGGCTTTAATATTTAAACTTGTCTATTATTTGCTATAATATTTTTGTATTAATATACGGAAATAAGTTATAACTTATCATAAAATTTCCACAAATAAATTAGGAAATAAAGAATACTTTCTTTATTTTTGTCAAAGATTACAAACTAAACAAATAGCGATGAAAAAGTTGAACTTTTACGCCGGACCATCAATCCTGAGCGAATTTACAATCAAGAACACAGCAAATGCAGTATTGGACTTCAACGGTAGCGGACTATCCATTCTTGAAATCTCGCATAGAAGCAAAGAATTTCAGGCAGTTATCGACGAAGCAAACGCTCTAACCAAAGAACTTCTTGACATTCCGTCAGGTTATGAAGTGCTTTTCCTTGGTGGAGGTGCAAGCATGCAATTCTGCATGGTACCATTCAACTTGCTAAACAAAAAAGCGGCATATATTGATACCGGTGTTTGGGCAGCAAAAGCAATCAAAGAGGCAAAACTATTCGGAGAAGTTGACGTTATCGCATCTTCTAAAGATGCAAACTACACATTTATTCCAAAAGAATACAACATTCCAGCTGATGCCGACTACCTGCATATTACAACAAACAATACAATCTACGGTACTGAATTAAGAAAAGACATTGACTCTCCTATTCCATTAGTTGCAGATATGTCTTCCGACATTTTCTCACGAAAGATTGATATATCAAAATACAATGTTATCTATGCAGGAGCACAAAAGAACCTTGCCCCTTCAGGTGTAACAATAGTAATCGTTAAAGAAGATGCTCTTGGTAAAGTTGAAAGAGTAATTCCTACAATGCTTGATTACAAAACACATATTAGTAAAGGTTCAATGTTCAACACACCGCCATGCTTGCCAATATACTCTGCTCTTCAAACACTAAAATGGTACAAAGAGCAAGGAGGCGTTGAAGCAATGGAAAAAATCGACAAGATTAAGGCTGCAAAATTGTACGATGCAATTGACAGTAGCAAATTATTTGTAGGAACAGCAAACGCTGAAGATCGCTCAATTATGAACGTTTGCTTCGTAATGAAACCTGAATATGCAGATCTTGAAAAAGCATTTATTGATTTTGCTTCAGAAAAAGGCATCGTTGGTATCAAGGGACACAGATCTGTTGGCGGTTTCAGAGCATCTATCTACAACGCAATGCCTCTTGAAAGCGTAGAGACTCTTATCAGCACAATGAAAGAATTTGAAAATAAAATTTAAGTGCTATGAAGATATTAGTTGCAACAGAAAAACCATTTGCAGCAGTGGCTGTAGATGGAATCAGGAAAGTAATAGAAGAATCTGGCAATGAAATGGTTCTTCTTGAAAAAGGCTCTAAGGAAGACTTCATAAACGCTGTAGCAGACGTTGAAGGACTTATCGTAAGAAGCGATATTGTTGACGCAACAATCCTTGACGCAGCAAAAAACCTTAAGGTCATCGTCAGAGCAGGCGCAGGAGTTGACAGTATTGATCTTTCAGGTGCTAAACAACGCGGAATCTGTGTTATGAATACACCTGGACAAAACTCCAATGCTGTAGCAGAACTTGTTTTTGGTATGCTTATAATGATAATTCGAAATAACTTTAACGGGACATCAGGAAGTGAACTAAAAGGAAAAAAATTAGGCATCCACGCTTACGGACAAGTTGGTAGAAATGTTGCAAGAATAGCAAAAGGTTTAGGAATGGAAGTTTCTGCACTTGATCCTTTTGTGAAAGATGAAGATATGATTGCTGACGGAATAAAGCCTCTTCATTCTGTTGAAGAACTATACAAAAGCAACCAATACGTTTCTCTTCACATTCCGGCTACAAGTGAAACAAAAAAATCAATAGGTGAGAAACTTATTAAATTGATGCCTAAAAATGCTGTTCTTATTAACACTGCAAGAAAGGAAATCATTGATGAAGAAAGCCTAACTATTGCTCTTAAAGAAAGAACAGACGTTAGATATATCGCTGATGTTAAACCAGACAACGCAGAAGCAATGAAATCCGAATTTGCAGACCGAGTATTCTTCACTCCAAAGAAAATGGGAGCACAAACAGCCGAAGCAAATATAAATGCAGGAATCGCGGCAGCAAAACAATCTGTTGCATTCCTAAAAGACGGATGGAACAAGTATCAGGTAAATAAATAAAACTTTAATCTAAAAAACAAACATTCCGAAATAGCATTATGCTAATCGGAATGTTTGTTTTTTATACCAAGCAAGTTTTATCTCGGAAGGACTTCTACTGTAAGTTTTTCGTATGCCCTATCCGCCTTCTTTATTGCTTCATCAACTGTTTCTGCCGTTGTTAGGATAACACCCATTCTGCGATGCCCTTTAACTTCTGGCTTACCAAAGATTCGGATTTGCACCCCTGGCTCTTCCAATACCTTTTCGAGATTCTTAAAGATAATCTTATCTGTATCTCCTTCAACAACAATAGCCTTAGATGCCGAAGCACCGAAGAATCTGATTTCAGGAACTGGCAAACCGAGCAATGCTCTTGCATGCAACGCAAACTCGCTCATATCCTGAGAAATCATTGTCACCATACCTGTATCATGCGGGCGTGGCGACACCTCGCTAAAGATAACATCATCTCCCTTGATAAACATCTCTACTCCAAAGATACCATACCCGCCAAGAGCATCTGTTACCTTCTTTGCTATTTCCTGAGCCTTCTCTAAAGCAGCAGAAGCCATTGCCTGCGGTTGCCAAGAATAACGATAGTCTCCATCAACCTGTATGTGTCCTATTGGCTGGCAATATGTTGTACCAGAGCAACTTCTAACAGTAAGCAAAGTTATCTCATAATCAAACTTTACGAAACCTTCAACGATAACTCTGCCAGCACCAGCACGACCGCCTTCCTGTGCAACAGTCCACGCATTTTCAACATCTGCCTCTGATTTGATTGTGCTTTGACCATGGCCAGAAGAACTCATAATCGGTTTAACGACACAAGGAATACCAATTTCCTTAACAGCATCAACAAACTCCTCTTTTGTTGATGCGAATTTATAAGGAGATGTCTTTACTCCTAAGTCCTCCGCTGCTAGTCGGCGGATACCTTCCCTATTCATTGTAAGCCAAGCAGCCTTTGCCGTTGGAGTAACATTGAATCCCTCTTCTTCAAGCTTCAACAATTGAGGCGTTGCAATTGCCTCAACTTCAGGAATAATATGGTCTGGCTTTTCTTCACAAATAATTTGATGAAGTTTTTCACCGTCAAGCATACTGAAAACATGGCTACGATGTGCAATCTGCATTGCAGGTGCATTAGAATACTTGTCGCACGCAACAACCTCAACACCATAACGCTGCAATTCAATAGCAACTTCCTTTCCAAGTTCTCCACTACCAAGGAGAAGAGCCTTTTTCCCAACCGGTGTCATTACCGATCCGATTTCTGTCATAATTATAATAGTTTTATTAATTGATCGTTATTTATCTTTTTAAGCGAAAAGAGGATGTCTCAATTAATTTATTGATTCATCCTCTTTCTTTATCCCATATCCTTAAGATCTTTATTTGCAAGCGCAACGTGGTTTGATTTGCTTGAAGAAGTCATTGCCCTTATCATCAACAAGGATAAATGCAGGGAAGTCTTCAACGTGAATCTTCCAGATTGCTTCCATACCCAATTCAGGATATTCAACGCATTCAATGCTCTTAATGTTGTTTTGAGCAAGGATAGCAGCAGGACCACCGATACTTCCCAAGTAGAATCCTCCATATTTGTGACAAGCGTCAGTAACTTGTTGTGAACGGTTACCCTTAGCAAGCATAATCATACTACCTCCGTGGCTTTGGAACAAGTCAACGTACGGGTCCATTCGTCCAGCAGTTGTCGGGCCCATAGAACCGCAAGCCATTCCTTGCGGAGTCTTAGCAGGACCAGCATAATAAACAGGGTGATTCTTGAAGTATTCTGGCAATTCTTCGCCGTTGTCAAGACGCTCTTTCAACTTAGCGTGAGCGATATCACGAGCAACAATGATTGTACCGTTCAATGAAAGACGAGTTGAAACCGGATATTTTGTCAATTCCTTAAGGATCTCAGACATTGGTTGGTCAAGGTTAATTTTCACAACATCACCTTCGCCTGCTTGCCTCAATTCTTCTGGAATAAGTTCACCTGGGTTGCTGTCAAGTTTTTCAATCCAGATACCGTCCTTATTAATCTTACATCTGATATTTCTATCAGCAGAGCAAGAAACGCCCAAACCAACAGGACATGAAGCACCGTGACGTGGCAAACGGATAATTCTTACATCGTGTGCATAATACTTACCACCAAATTGAGCGCCAAGACCTATACGGTGCGCTTCTTCAAGAACTTGTTTTTCCAATTCAACATCGCGGAAAGCACGACCTGTTTCGTCACCTGTTGTAGGTAGATTATCGTAGAATCTTGTTGAAGCAAGTTTAACAGTCAAAAGGTTCTTTTCTGCTGAAGTACCACCAATAACGAACGCAACGTGGTATGGAGGACAAGCGGCAGTACCAAGAGTCTTCATCTTTTCAACAAGGAAAGGGACAAGAGTGGCTGGATTAAGAATAGCCTTAGTTTCTTGATATAGGTAAGTTTTGTTAGCAGAACCACCGCCCTTAGTTACGCAAAGGAATTCATATTCCATGCCTTCTGTAGCCTCAATGTCGATTTGTGCCGGCAAATTACATTTTGTATTTACCTCTTCGTACATTGTTAAAGGTGCGTTTTGTGAATATCTCAAGTTTTCTTGAGTATATGTTTTGAAAACACCCAAAGAAAGAGCCTCTTCATCGCAGAAGCCAGTCCAAACCTGTTGGCCCTTTTCCCCGTGAATAATTGCAGTACCAGTATCTTGGCAGAAAGGAAGAACTCCCTTGCTCGCAACTTCTGCATTGCGGAGGAATGTCAACGCAACATATTTATCATTTTCTGATGCTTCCGGGTCATGAAGAATTTTAGCAACCTGCTCGTTGTGAGAACGACGGAGCATAAATGAAACATCTCTAAAAGCAGCATTAGCCATTGCGGTTAAGCCTTCTTTTTCGATTTTCAATATAGGATGACCTTCAAATTCACTTACCGACACATAATCTTTTGTCAAAAGATAGTATTCTGTGTCGTCTTTGCCTACTTGAAACATAGGACTGTACTTAAATTCAGGTGTTGCCATAAATTTTAATTTGTTAATGGTTTTTCTTTGTTGCAAATTTAATCAACAATTATCGAATACGGAATTATTTCTACAAATAAATTTCATATCGTAACATAATTTATTTTAAAAACGAAATTGTTTTTCTTGTATTATCTTAACACTTTCAAACATAAGCACTCTTTTATGTCCACATTTTACTATTTGACAAATAAGCCTTCACTCTTAAACACTTATTGCCTATAAACAATGTTAACTTTTCAAATGAAATTAAGCATATTCGGTAAGAATGGCGTATATTTGTAAAAACTTTTTAGTAAATGAAACCTCGTATATTTTTATCATACGTTCACATGGGCGGCACAGAGAAGAGCTGGGTCGACAAAGCATTTGAGACAGAGTGGATAGTTCCTCTTGGCCCAAATGTTGATGAATTCGAGCATCGTCTCGAATCCTTTTTAGGTTCAAACCACGTTGTTGCATTAAGTTCTGGAACAGCAGCAATCCATTTGGGATTAGTTGGAGCAGGTGTCAAGGCTGGTGATGAAGTTATCTGCCAGTCATTTACATTTGCCGCAAGTGCCAACCCGATAACATATCAAGGAGCAAAACCAATCTTTGTTGACAGTGAAGAAGAGACGTGGAATATGTCACCTGAGTATCTGATTCAGGCTATTGAAGACAGGAAAAAAGTAACAGGCAAATATCCTAAAGCAATAATACCTGTTCATCTTTACGGAATGCCTGCAAAAATGGACGAAATTACAGAAATTGCCAACAAGTATGGAATTGCAATTATTGAAGATGCTGCCGAAGCATTAGGTTCTGAATTAAATGGAACAAAGTGTGGCTTGTTTGGAGATTTCGGTTGCCTTAGTTTTAATGGTAATAAAATTATAACCACCTCTGGTGGTGGTGCTTTAATTTGTAAAACGGCAAAACAAGCCGACCGCACAAAGTTCTATGCAACTCAAGCACGAGAAAACAAGCCTTATTATTATCACGAAGTTATTGGTTACAATTATCGATTGAGTAACGTATGCGCTGGCATTGGCTGTGGTCAAATGGATGTTCTTAAAGATCATATCGCAAAACGCCGTGCAAATCACGATTTTTATAAAAAAGCCTTATCTGACATAAGCGGTATCTCTGTTCAAGACAACGCTATTCCAGGCAGCAATTCAAACTTTTGGCTATCAACAATCTTGATAGAACCTTCAACCGGAAAGAACCCTGAAGAAGCAAGACAATGGATGGCTGACAACAATATTGAAACCCGTCGTCTTTGGAGACCAATGCACATGCAACCAGTTTTTAGAGAGGCTCCATACTATGGTGATAATTGTTGCGAAACTCTTTTCAACAAAGGACTTTGCCTACCAAGCGGTTCAAACCTTACAGAAGATGATTTGCTACGGGTTGTTGACACTCTAAAGCAATACTTAAGATAACGACATGTGTATTTCCGTTGCCTTTGATTTAGACGATACCCTATATAAAGAAGAAGATTTTGTTAAATCAGGGTATATGGCTGTTGCCAAATTGATCGGAAACGTAAAGGCATATAGCATAATGCTTGACGCCTATACAAAAGGAGAAAATCCTTTTAACTCCGTTCTTGATAATATTGCAACAAGTATGAGCGATAAAGATATGCTAACCGTTTACCGACAACATATTCCAGATATTACTTTAGACGAAACAACAAAAAACACTCTTCAAGCATTAAAAGATTCATGTTTCCATCTGTCGCTAATAACCGACGGACGTTCATTAACCCAAAGAAACAAAATCAAAGCACTTGGATTAACTGATTATTTTGATGAAAATATATATATATCTGAAGAACAGGGATGCGATAAACTTTCCCCAAACAGTTTCGCCGCTGTTCAGAATAAATTCTCATCTGACAAAGAATACTGGTATATCGGTGACAATATTGCAATAGATTTTTTCCATCCAAATAAAATGGGTTGGAAAACCATTTGCATAAAAGACAGCGGAAATAATATTCACTCTCAAAACGTCACTGTTGACAAAGAATACAGGCCACAAATATATATCAACAGCATTGACGAATTAAAAGGATTAATAACAAAATAAAATTATAAATTATGAACGACAAAATAGCACTAATAACGGGTATTACTGGTCAAGACGGTTCTTTTCTTGCAGAATTTCTTCTTGACAAAGGCTATGAAGTACACGGTATCATAAGAAGAAGTTCATCATTTAACACTGCAAGAATAGAACATCTATATTTTGACGAATGGGTTCGCGACATGCAACGCAAACGCCTTGTAAATCTCCACTACGGAGATATGACTGACTCAAGTTCTTTAATTAGAATCATACAAGAGATACAGCCTACTGAAATATATAACCTTGCCGCACAAAGTCACGTTAAAGTATCTTTTGAAGTGCCAGAATATACTGCAGAAACAGACGCTGTAGGAACTCTACGACTTCTTGAAGCAATACGCATCCTAAAAATGGACAAACGCACGAAAGTTTATCAGGCAAGTACCTCTGAACTATTCGGACAGGTTCAAGAAATCCCCCAAAAAGAGACTACTCCATTCTACCCAAGGAGTCCTTACGGATGTGCTAAACTATACGGTTACTGGATTACCAAAAATTATCGCGAAAGTTACGGAATGTATGCAGTTAACGGCATCCTTTTCAATCATGAAAGCGAACGCCGAGGAGAAAACTTTGTAACTCGTAAAATCACATTAGCTGTTGCACGCATCGTTAACGGATTGCAAGACAAACTATACCTCGGGAACCTTAACGCACGCCGTGACTGGGGATACGCAAAGGACTATGTTGAATGTATGTGGTTGATTCTTCAACAAGAAGAACCAGAAGATTTTGTTATCGCAACCGGCGAATTCCATTCCGTACGAGAATTTACAGAACTTTCATTCAGACGAGCTGGCATAGAATTAATTTGGGAAGGAGAAGGCATTGAGGAAAAAGGTATCGATAAAGCAACTGGCAAAGTATTAGTTGAAGTTGATCCTAAATATTTCCGTCCTTGTGAAGTTGAGCAACTGTTAGGCGACCCAACAAAGGCAAGGACGAAACTCGGATGGAACCCACGCAAGACATCATTCCAGGAACTAGTTAACATTATGACCGACTATGACATTAAAATGATTAGGGAAGCAAAAGTAAAATAACAATGGAAAAAGATTCTAAAATATACGTTGCCGGTCACCGTGGCCTCGTTGGGTCTGCAATATGGAAAAACCTGCAATCTAAAGGATATACAAACCTTGTTGGTCGTACCCACAAAGAACTTGATCTTCTTGATGGCACAGCCGTTAAGAAATTCTTCGATGAGGAACAGCCAGAATACGTTGTCCTTGCCGCTGCTTTTGTTGGCGGCATTATGGCAAACAGCATATACCGAGCAGACTTCATATATCGCAACCTTCAGATTCAGCAAAACGTTATTGGAGAAAGTTTCCGCCATAACGTTAAAAAACTGCTTTTCTTGGGAAGTACTTGTATTTACCCGAGAGAAGCAAAACAGCCAATTACAGAAGATGCACTACTAACATCTCCACTGGAATATACAAACGAACCATACGCAATTGCAAAAATCGCAGGACTGAAAATGTGCGAAAGTTTCAATTTACAATATGGAACAAACTACATAGCAGTTATGCCTACAAATTTGTATGGACCAAATGACAATTTTGACCTCGTGAGCAGTCATGTTCTACCTGCAATGATAAGGAAGATGCACCTTGCTAAATTGCTTTTGGAAAACAATTGGAATGACATTAGAAAAGACTTGGAAAAGCGCCCTATACCAGAGATTACCGAAGACTCATCTAATGAAGAAATACAGACAGCACTTGAATCTTTCGGTATCTATGATAGCAAATTAAAACTTTGGGGTAGCGGAAAGCCCATACGAGAATTCTTATGGAGTGAAGACATGGCAGACGCATCAGTTTTCGTCATGGAAAACATTGACTTCAAAGACACTTACAATTGCGAAGAAAAAGACGTTAGAAACTGCCATATCAATATTGGCAGTGGAAAAGAAATTACCATTGCGGAACTTGCCCACCTCGTAAAACGCACTGTTGGCTATCAAGGAAATATTGAATGGGACTGCACAAAGCCAGACGGAACAATGAGAAAACTTACAGATGTAAGCAAACTTCACTCATTAGGGTGGCATCATAAAATGGAAATAGAAGAAGGAGTTACAACACTCTATAAATGGTATAATGAAAACAACTAAAGGAAATGACAAAGAAATTAACAGCAGCAACAATTTGCGTTCAAGGCGGCTGGCAGCCAAAAAATGGTGAACCCAGGGTTCTGCCTATCTATCAAAGCACAACATTTAAATACGAAACGACAGAGCAAATGGCACGCTTGTTTGACCTTGAAGACAGCGGGTACTTTTATACCCGTCTTCAAAACCCGACAAACGATGCTGTTGCAGCAAAAATAGCAGCATTGGAAGGCGGTATTGGTGCTATGCTTACATCATCAGGCCAGGCTGCAAATTTCTATGCCGTATTTAACATCTGTGAGGCAGGTGACCACTTTATTGCATCATCAGCAATATACGGAGGAACTTTCAACCTATTTGGAGTCACAATGAAGAAAATGGGCATTGAATGCACATTCGTTGATCCAGATGCTTCAGAAGAAGAAATTACAAAAGCATTCAAACCAAATACAAAACTGCTTTTCGGGGAAACCATCGCTAACCCAGGTATGAATGTTCTTGATATAGAAAAGTTTGCAAGAATTGCACACTCTCACGGTGTTCCTTTAATTATTGACAATACTTTTGCAACACCAATTAACTGCCGTCCTTTTGAATGGGGTGCAGACATTGTTACACACTCAACAACAAAATATATGGACGGTCATGCAATGTGCGTTGGTGGCGCTATTGTTGATAGTGGCAACTTTGACTGGTGCAAATATTCAGAAAAATACCCAGGATTGACAACACCTGACGAATCTTACCATGGTCTTACTTATACAGAAAAGTTCGGCAAAGGTGCATACTTGACAAAAGCAACAGCACAATTAATGAGAGACTTGGGTTCAATTCAATCTCCTCAAAACGCATTCCTTCTAAACGTCGGACTTGAGACCCTTGACCTTAGAATGAAGAAACACTGCGAGAATGCTCAAAAAGTTGCTGAGTTTCTTAATAACCACAATAAAGTAGCATGGGTTAGATATTGCGGTTTAGAAGGTGACAAATATCATGACCTGGCTAAAAAATATTTGCCAAAGGGTTCATGCGGTGTTCTATCTTTTGGAGTGAAAGGGACACGCGAAGACGCCGCAAAATTAATGGATAATTTCAATTTCATAGCAATAGTTACACATGTTGCTGATGCCCGTACATGTGTTCTGCATCCAGCAAGCCACACTCATCGTCAACTTTCAGACCAACAGTTAATTGAAGCAGGCGTTGCTCCTGATCTAATTAGACTATCTGTTGGCATTGAGGACGTAAATGATATTATAGAAGACTTGGAACAAGCATTGTCTAAAATTTAAATGTTCTAAAAGAACGATAAAGAGGTCTGCAGGATTATAATTGCAGACCTCTTTTATTTATAATTTGTACAAAATAATTTATATTCGTAAATTTGCACCCCAATTAGAAATATATGAGAGTTTCCAGGATACGAATTTTTATAATTTCACTGCTGACATCCATAACAATGTCTGCACAACATTATGTACCCGCTGATTCTCTTGGCTTTGACAGCATCGTCACAGATCACATCCGCAAACTTCCAGAACCAGGACTTGTTTCTCAACTTTTTAAAAGACAAAATAAATTCACCACATATCTCGACGGACTTATATCTGGCAACGAAGACAAAACATTCGAAAAAAAAATAGACATTAACTTCATAATAATGCCGTCATATACTCGAGAAGGCAGCTTTGGAATAGGCGGAGGAGCAACTGGCCTTTACCGTTTAGATAAGACGGACTCTATAATGGCACCATCAGACATTACTTTAATAGGGAATGTAACACTAAACGGCCTGGTTTCTTTATCAGCATACGGCAATAATCTTTTTCCAGGAAGAAAACTTAGGCACTCCTATAAAATGGAGTTCACCTACTCTCCTCTTGATTTCTGGGGAATCTCCTATGAAGCGTGTGCAACAAACCCTGAAATTGAATATACAAGGCAACAATTCCGATTAACGTCTGATATTGTCTATAACATAGGCGGCCCTATTTTTCTTGGAGGAGCTCTGGATTTAAACTACAGTTACATAAAATCCATTTCAGACCCTTCATATTTGGAAGGGCAGTCAACACACCATTTCTTCACAAGCCTTGGCATAACCTTCCAGTATGATACACGAGACTTTATTCCAAACCCCAAGAAAGGAAGAAACCTTGTTGCAAGATTCCTTGTTAGGCCCCAATTTCTAAGCAGTCATGACCGTACACTTTTCAATAGTTCTATAACATACAATTCATACCAACAGTTATGGAAAGGCGGAATGCTGGCATTTGACATTTATGGCAGCTACAACTGCCAAGAAACGCCATGGCCATTACGCGAGGCTCTCGGTCAGGGTGGCATAAGAATGAGGGGATACTATGCAGGCAGATACATCGACAACTGTATGGCCTCTGGCCAGTTGGAAATACGCCAGCACATATTCAGCAGAATTGGAGTTGCAGCATGGGTTGGCGGCGGTGCTGTATTTTCAGACTACGGCAACCTCCGAAAAGAAAATTTTCTGCCCAACTTCGGACTGGGATTAAGAGTTGAACTAAAACACAATGTTAACGGAAGAATTGATTACGGATTCGGAAAACATACAGGAGGTTTTGTTTTCAGTATCGGAGAAGCCTTCTAACAAATGCATTCAAGAAATTCCAACATAGAGATCTTAAGAATCATCAGCATGGCTATGGTGCTTTTGGTTCATTTCGTAGGCGGTGCTTTTAATCTTCCTTCACTGGAAGATATGCAATCGCCAACAACGAATATGCTTATGAAAATTGCCTTGGAATCAATTGCAATAATTGGAGTTAATTGTTTCATCCTAATATCTGGATATTTTGGAATTAAATTCAGTATAAAGGGGTTATTAAAATACACCTTCACTTGTCTATTCGCTTCTCTCTTCGTTTTTTTTTCAAGAACTATTATAGATGAGGAATTTAGTGCCACACTTTTATATGAATCTTTTCTTATCTACTCACATACTGATTTATGGTTTGTTCCTGCTTACTTGGCTCTGTTTATAATAAGTCCACTGATAAACTCCAGTCTAAGAAATCTAAAAATAAAAGAACTAATAACTATTTTAGCAGGTCTAACATTTGTGAATGTTTATCTTGGCTGGTATCATTCCGGCAACATAAATCCATATGGCTATAATGTTATGCAAATGATATATCTATATTCAATCGGGCATTCATTGTTCAGATTAAAAGAATATCTGCAGATGATTTCATCTGCTAAATGGTTAACCCTTTACTGTGTGTTTACAATTTTGATAGCGTCATCAACATTTATCTTTAATTCACGAGTTGCCTTTGCTTACAATTCCCCCCTTGTCCTTCTGTCTTCAATTTCTTTCTTTATGGTATTTTCCTCAAAAAAAGAGTACAGAAACAGCTTCATCAATTTTATCGCACCCGCATCTTTTATGGTATATCTGCTCCATAAATCACCATACTTTTGGCTTAAACTAAAAAATACTCTTTTAAACTATGCAACAGAATATGACGGTATTAAATTTGTAACAGTATGCATATCACTGTTTATTGCAATATACATACTGTCAACAATTATAGGCATCATATACAACGAATTATCAAAAGAGGTGGAAAAATTATTCCGCTTTAAAACGAGACAATAGCGGAGATACATTATCCATCATATTTGGACCAGCGACCAAAACAGAAACATTTCTATCTGACCTGAAAAAGTCAATTTTAGCCCCAGCCTCCTCTGCTATCAGCAGACCTGCACAAACATCCCATTCATGCAAATTCAACTCCCAATAAGCATCAAGCACGCCACAAGCAACATAACTAATATCAACCGCTGCAGAACCAAGCCTTCTCATATCTCGAACAAGCGGTAATACTTTTGAAAAATTATCAAGATTATTGTCGTTTGTAAGATTTTTATCAACAGGGAAACCGGTTGCTATAACCGCTTCCTGAATATCTGATTTTACAGAAGCCTTTATCGGATTGCCATTAAGGAAAGCACCCTGCCCTCTGACAGCATGGAATAATTCATTTAGATAAGGAGCATAAACAACTCCCGCAATTGTCTGCCCCTTATATCGCACTCCTATCGAAACTGAAAACTCAGGCAATCCGCAACTGAAATTCGTTGTTCCGTCAAGCGGGTCAATAACCCAAAGATAATCACCTTCATAAAAAGACTCACCCGATTCCTCAGACAGAATCGAGTGAGTAGGGTATTTTTTACGAATATGAGAAATGATTATCTGCTCAGATTTTTTATCAGCATCCGTAACAACATCACTTTTGTTGAATTTCGTTTGAATGTTCAAATTACCGCTTCTAAAAAAATCCAACTGCATCCGGCCTGCTTCACGAGCCCATTCTATGCAATCTGACAATATCTCACTCTCACCAATCATATCTATAATTTTATTCTTCTGGTATAATTGGAATTTGGCGTTTGAACACTTCCTTAAAAGATATTAGAGATTCCGTTCTTGCCAGTCCTAAATTTTGCAATTTTCCGTGAATGATACTCATCAAGTCGCTGTTATTCTTCGCATACAGTTTGATAAACATATCATACTGACCTGTTGTTATATGGCATTCAACCACCTCAGGTATTTTTTTCAAGCGCTCAATAACTTGATCGAATTGAGAAGGATCTTTCAAGAAGAAGCCAATATAAGCACATGTTTCATAGCCAACGGCGGTAGGCTCAATCAATGACTCTGATCCTTTAATCACCCCCATTGAATACAATTTCTGAATTCTTTGATGAATTGCCGCTCCAGAAACATTGCACTCTCGAGCAATTTCGAGATATGGTTTTCGCGCATTATCTGATAACATTTCAAGAATTTTATAATCCAATGAATCCAATTGAAAACTTGACATATAATGATTTTTTTTTAATTTAGCAGAATAAATTATTCTGATAACAAAATTAATAGTTTTATTTTAAATTCAAATGAAAATCGTAAGAATTTCTGTTAAAAATATTTTAATTGATAATATTAAAAACTTATATGAGTCTGCTTTTCCTTCTAACGAGCGTCGCGACTTTGGCGAATTTAAACAAATCATGACTGAAAACGAGCACTTTCATGTCTATGCATTCCTTGAAGAAGATGACAAATTTGCCGGTTTCATAACATTTTGGGAATGGGATGACTTTTGCTATGGCGAGCACTTTGCAGTTATGCCGGAAATGCGAAACGGGGGAAAGGGAAGTATATACTTGAAAGGAATTGCAAAAGATTTAGGGAAACCCATCATTTTGGAAGTAGAGCCGCCAACAGATGAAATGGCAATTAGAAGGATTGGCTTCTATGAACGAAACGGGTTTAAACTATGGGAAGGTATCACCTATATCCAACCCCCTTATGACAAAACAAAATCATCAATTGAATTAAAACTAATGACTCTTGGAGATATTGCCTTTGACGGTAACAATGACAAAAAAATCAAACGCATAAAATCTGAAGTGTATAATTTTCACGAATAAATTAGTTTTTACAGCAATTATTTTTTGCAAATAACTTTCTTTATCTGCTTTGCCAATCCAATTCAACAACCGATTGGCAAAGCAATATGTTTTATTTTACCTCAATTCCTAACTTACATAAAAGTTATAAGGACACTATTTTTTCATAAAAAAGCACCTCAAACAACTATCATCTGGCTGCTAATTAGGTTAATTTAAAAAAAATAACTAACTTTGCAGTGGAAAATTACAACTTAGATAAACAATATATGTCAGACATAAATATTACTCCTAACCTATTGTTTGAAACAAGTTGGGAGGTTTGTAATAAAGTAGGCGGCATCTATACGGTATTATCAACTAAAGCAAAACTACTACATAAAGCGTTGGGCGACAACTTAATATTTGTTGGCCCAGATGTTTGGACCGAAGAAAATCCGTCGCCATATTTCATAGAATCCAAGACTGTTCTTAAAGACTGGGTAAAAAACAACAATCTGCCAGAATCAATCAAAATAAGAACTGGCAGATGGAATATTCCAGGAAAACCTATTGCTGTACTGGTTAAATTCGACTCTCTTTTCGCACAAAAAGATAAAATCTATGCTGAAATGTGGGAAAAATTCGGAGTTGATTCTTTACATGCATACGGCGATTATGACGAAGGTTGTATGTTCGGCGTTGCCGCTGCCATGGTTATTGACAGTTGCGCATCAAACCTTGCCAAGCCCAAAGACAATATAGTTGCCCACTTCGATGAATGGACAACAGGAATGGGATTGCTTTATCTTAAATCCCACGCTCCAAGAATAGCTACAGTCTTCACAACACATGCAACGAGTATTGGAAGAAGCATTTGCGGAAACAACAAGCCTCTATATGACTACTTTACAGGATATAATGGAGACCAAATGGCTGGGGAACTGAATATGCAGTCAAAGCATTCCATTGAAAAGGCGTCTGCCCATAATTCTGACAGCTTTACAACTGTAAGCGAAACGACAGCAAAAGAATGCACCCAATTGCTTGACAAAACACCAGACGAAGTTACTCCAAACGGATTTGAAAGAGAGTTTGTCCCTAAAGCAAAAAAATATGATGAAAGCAAAAATGCCGCAAGGGAATGCTTGCTAAACATTGCAAAAAAACTCACAGGCAAAACATTCGATAAAGAGACATTCATCATAGCTACTTCAGGAAGACACGAGTTCAGAAACAAAGGTCTTGATATGTTTATTGACTCAATAAACAAACTAAGAGCAAGTTGCCCTAAACGACAGGTAATAGCATTCGTTCTTGTTCCTGGCTGGACTATGGATGCAAGAGAGGATTTACAAAAGACCATTTCTTCCAAGACAAAAACAGGACCTCTTGAAGACCCTGTTATCACACACGTTTTACACAATTATTCACAAGACGAAGTCTATAACAAGATACAATACCTTGGCATGCACAATGCCCCATACGACAAGGTAAACATCATTTATGTACCTTCATATCTAAACGGTGATGACGGTATCTTTAACAAAACATATTACGACTTACTCATTGGTATGGATTTATGCGTATTCCCATCATACTATGAACCATGGGGATACACTCCGCACGAAGGCATTGCTTTCGGCATCCCTACTATCACAACAAACCTTGCCGGTTTCGGACAATGGGTTTTGTCAACATTCGGAGACAATTTTGAAGCCTGTGGTGTAAAAGTTATCACTCGAAGCGACTCAAACTACAGCCAAGCAGTTGATGAAATATCAACCTTCATTGCCAACCTGCTTGAAATAAAACCGACAAAATACAAGCAACTATGCAAAGCAGCTACAGCCGCTTCTAAAGTTGCAGACTGGTCTAAATTCATGACTTTCTACGACAAGGCATACGCTATTGCGATAGAAAATAAAAATAAACGTAAATAAACAACTGGCATTAAGCCCTATTTTAATTAATAAATCTATGAAATTACAAGTAAGTAGCACTAATGCACCTGTATGGAGAAATCTAACAGTCCATACAGAATTGCCTGCTAAACTAAAGTGTCTGGACGAACTCGCACACAATGTATGGTGGTCATGGAACAGCGAAGCAAAACGCCTTTTCCACGATATAGACCCAGACTTATGGAGATCAACAGGTGAAAACCCTGTATTGTTGTTGCAAAAATTGTCTTTCGAGCGTTGCCAAGAATTGGCAAACGACGATGCTATGGTAAACAGAATCAAGTACGTTTACAAGACATTTAAAGACTACATGAAAAAACCATTAAGAAAAGACGTTCCTTCTGTATCTTACTTCAGTATGGAATATGGTTTATGTAGCGCTTTGAAAATCTATTCTGGTGGTCTTGGTGTTCTGGCTGGTGACTACATCAAAGAGGCATCTGACTCTTGCGTTGACATGACTGCTGTAGGTTTCCTTTACAGATACGGATACTTCAACCAGTCACTTTCAATGGATGGTCAGCAAATTGCCGAGTATGTCACTCAAGATTTCAACAAAATTCCAGTAGAACCAGTTCTTGACTCAGAAGGCAAGCCAATGATTCTTGCCGTTCCATATCCAGGACGCGATATATATTGCAACGTTTGGAGAGTAAATGTTGGCCGTGTTAAACTTTACCTCCTTGATACAGATAATAACTTAAACTCAGAATTTGACAGACCAATCACACACAAACTATATGGTGGTGACTGGGAAAACCGTATCAAACAGGAATATTTGCTCGGCATTGGCGGTATCATTATGCTAAGAGCTCTTGGCATAAATACAGAACTCTACCACTGCAACGAAGGTCACGCAGCATTGCTCAACCTTCAACGCCTTGTTGAATATGTTCAAAACGAAAATCTAAGTTTTGAAGTTGCCTTGGAAATGGTTAAGGCAACTGGTCTTTATACAGTTCACACTCCAGTTCCTGCTGGTCACGATTACTTCGAAGAGAGCCTCTTTGGAAAATATATGGGTGAATATCCTGCAAAATTGGGTATCTCGTGGTCAGACCTAATGAATATGGGTCGTGAAAATCCAGACACAAACGAAAGATTCTCTATGAGTGTATTCGCTTTGAACACTTGTCAGGAATCTAATGGCGTTAGTTGGTTGCACGGAGAAGTTTCTAAGAAAATGTTCCAAGGCGTATGGAAAGGCTATGCCCCAGAGGAATCTCACGTTTCTTATGTAACCAATGGCGTTCACATGCCAACATGGGCAGCTTCTGAATGGAAAGAGTTTTACGAAAAGATTTTCGGCCTTGATTATATGGAAAAGCAATACGACGAAAAAACTTGGTCTCCAATTCTTAAAGCAAAAGAAGAGGATATCTGGAAAATTCGTGTTGCTCTAAAGAATAAATTTATTGACTACGTTAAGCGTGAGTTTAAAGATACATGGTTGAAAAACCAAGGCGACCCTTCTCGCATTATGTCTATTATCGACAGAATTAACCCAAATGCGTTGATTATTGGTTTTGCCCGTCGCTTTGCTACTTACAAGAGAGCTCACTTACTTTTCACTGACCTTGACCGTTTGTCTAAGATTGTCAATAATGAGCAATTCCCTGTTCAATTCGTATTCGCAGGCAAGGCCCACCCTGCTGACGGAGCCGGTCAGGGTCTTATCAAGAGAATTATCGAAATTTCTCGCATGCCTCAGTTCCTTGGAAAAATCATTTTCCTTGAAAACTACGATATGACACTTGCCAAACGCCTCGTTTCTGGTGTTGACGTATGGTTGAATACTCCTACCCGTCCACTTGAAGCATCTGGTACATCTGGCGAAAAGGCTGAAATGAATGGCGTTTTGAACTTCTCTGTTCTTGACGGATGGTGGTATGAAGGTTATAGAGAAGGTGCTGGTTGGGCTTTGACTGACAAGCGCACATTCACTGACCAATCACAACAAGACCAACTTGACGCAGCAACGATCTACTCTATGCTTGAAAACGAGATTATCCCAACTTACTTTGCTAAGAACTCTAAGGGCTACTCTCCAGAGTGGATTCAATACATCAAGAACTCTATCGCTCACATCGCTCCTAACTATACAATGACTCGTATGATTAACGACTATATCGAGAGATTCTATAGCAAAGAAGGCAAATACGCAAAAGAACTTAAAAAGAACGGCTACGCTAAGGCTAAAGAAATTGTTGAATGGAAAGAAAATGTTGCCAACCACTGGGAAGGCATCAAGGTTCTTGAAACTAACATTCCTCAAGATATTTCCAACTCTGCATTCGGAACAGAGCATACTATCACAGCTAAGATTGACACAAACAGCCTTGCTGAAGATCTTGGAGTTGAAATGGTTATATACTCTAAAGAAGACGGCAATCATAAATTCCACAGCCGTGTGGACTTCAAGGAAATTTCACGCGACGGAGATATTGTTACATATGAATTGAAAAACTTTGTAACAGACTCTGGTGCTTATGATTATGCATTCAGAATCTATCCAAAAAATGCAGACCTTGCACATCGTCAAAGTTTTGCATATATGAAGTGGTTCTAATCATAGAAACATTTAATGAAAAAAGTCGAGGCATCAGGCTTCGACTTTTTTCGTACATAAATACTCATTATAAAAACGACGAAAACTATTGCACTGATTTTATATTTTCCACTTTTTATAGTATATTTGTAGTCTAATATTAACAATTATGGGATTTTTTAAACTTTTCTCAAAAGAGAAAAAAGAAACGCTTGATAAAGGGCTTGAAAAAACAAAAGAAGGTTTTTTCTCCAAAGTCAAACGTGCAATTGCAGGAAAAGATAAAATTGATGATGATTTTCTGGATGAATTAGAGGAAATTTTCATCACTTCAGACGTAGGCATTAACACAACAATAAAAATTATTGACCGCATAAAAGCGAGAGTTGCCCGCGACAAATATGTAGGAACTTCTGAATTGAATGAATTGCTCAAACAGGAAGTAACAGAGCTTTTAATAGACAATAAAGAAGACACAACTGAAGACTTTATTGTTCCAGAAGGCAAAAAACCTTATGTAATCATGGTTGTTGGCGTTAATGGCGTTGGCAAGACAACTACGATTGGCAAGTTGGCTTATCAATTTAAGCAAGCAGGCAACAAAGTCGTTCTTGGAGCAGCAGACACATTTAGAGCGGCAGCAATCGAGCAACTTGAAATTTGGGGCGAACGAGTTGGCGTCCCTGTAATTAAGCAGCAAATGGGTTCAGACCCTGCATCTGTTGCTTTCGATACAGTTAGTTCTGCAAAATCATCGAATGCTGATGTTGTTATCATTGATACTGCAGGCCGCCTACACAACAAAGTAGGGTTGATGAAGGAATTGACCAAAATTAAAACTGTTATGCAGAAAGTCGTTCCAGATGCTCCTCATGAAATTCTTCTTGTCCTTGATGGTTCTACAGGCCAAAATGCCTTCGAACAAGCAAAACAGTTTGTTGCTGCAACCGAAGTTAACGAATTGGCAATAACAAAGCTTGATGGCACAGCAAAAGGCGGTGTTGTTATTGGCATTAGCGACCAATTCCAAATTCCAGTAAAATATATTGGTTTAGGCGAAGGTATGGAAGACCTTCAAATTTTCAGAAAACGCGAATTTGTTGATTCTTTGTTTAAAAAATAATGAACAAAAATAGAGTTGATATCATCTCTTTAGGTTGCTCTAAGAACCTTGTTGATTCTGAGAGGCTATTAAAGAGATTTGCCGATTGTGGCATGGAAGTTCACCATAACGATTCTAACGTTTGCGGTAAAATCGTTATAATCAATACATGCGGTTTTATAGGTGATGCTAAAGAAGAATCTATAAACACAATTCTTGAATACGCAGAAGCAAAGAAAACTAACCGCATTAAGGAACTCTACGTTATGGGTTGCCTGTCTGAAAGATACAGAGACGAACTGAAGACAGAAATTCCAGAAATTGATAAAATCTACGGTAAGTTTGACTGGGAGAACCTCATCCCTGATTTGTTAAAGAAACATCCAGGAACAGCAAACTATGACCGTATTATCACAACTCCTAAACACCACGCATACATCAAAATATCAGAAGGATGTAACCGTTTCTGTGCATTCTGCGCAATTCCTTTAATTACAGGGCGGCACAAGTCAAGACCAGTTGAAGAAATTCTTGACGAAGTAAGAGAATTGGTTAAAAAGGGTGTTAAAGAATTTAACGTCATTGCACAAGACTTATCATCCTACGGCCTTGATTTGGAAAAACGCATGATGCTCCCTGAACTAATCGACAGAATGGCTAAAATAGATGGAGTTCAATGGATAAGATTACACTATGCATACCCTGCACAATTCCCTTACGAAATATTAGACGTTATAGCCAGCAATAAAAATGTATGCAAATATCTCGACATTGCTCTTCAACACATTAATGACAATGTTCTTAACAAAATGCTAAGACACGTCACAAAAGAAGATACTATAAAACTAATCAAAACAATAAGAGCAAAAGTTCCCGGGATTCATATCCGAACCACCTTGATGGTTGGCTTTCCTGGCGAAGACGAACAGGCTTTTGAAGAACTTAAAGAGTTTGTCAAAGAATGCAAATTTGAGAGAATGGGTGCTTTCGCTTATTGCGAGGAAGATGACACATTTGCCGCAAAGAACTATTCTGACAACATTCCTGAAGAAGTTAAAAACCAACGTTTAGATGAGATAATGGCTATTCAGGAAGAAATATCACTACAAGTTAACGAAGACAAAGTAGGTAAGATTCTGAAAGTTATAATCGACCGAGAAGATTCAGATTACTACATTGGACGTACAGAATTTGACTCTCCGGAAGTTGACCCAGAAGTTCTGATTACAAAAAACAAGCAACTAACAGTAGGTGATTTCTATCAAGTCAGAATCAATGAGGCTCTACCTTTTGAGTTATTGGGAGAAGTTTTATGATACGGAAAGAAATAAAAGACGCTATTAACAACGCTTTAAAATTTAAAATCCCTTTTTACGCATATAAGCAAAAAAATAAACCTGAATTTTTATTTGGAGCACAAATTGACAATAACTTCAAATCTGATTCTGGTTTCCGTATAGTTCCTTTTATTAAGTCTGGAAAATTTAAAGCCAAAACAATTTACCGGCAATATACAGAAAAAGATATTCCTCTATTTCCGACCTCAAATATTATTCCAGAAATTACTGAATCATCAACAGAAAGACAGGAATACATCCAATCTGCTCAAAAATGTATAAATGAAATAAACGACCGAAACGACTTATCAAAAGTCGTTTTCTCAAGAATCATTGTAAAAGAGTTTTCGACAGATGACTGGACTGTTGTTTTAGAGAATCTGGTTAAATCAAATCCAAATGCTTTCATCCATATATTCTATACACCAGAGACAGGTTGCTGGTTAGGAGCGACACCTGAGACCCTTGGAGAATACTCTAATGGCATTTTCAAAACTATGGCTCTCGCAGGGACAAGGAAAATAGGAGTTGAAAATTGGACCCTGAAGGATATAGAAGAACAAGAATACGTTGTCAAATACATTGCTAACATCATTGAATGCCTTGATTTAAGGTATTCTGTTTCCGAAAAATTCACAGCAAATGCTGGTTGTGTTGAGCATCTTTGCAACGAATTTACTATTTTTGAAAGCAACCTTAACAAGATAGAAGAATTGGTTAATCACCTCCATCCTACCCCAGCCCTTGCTGGCATGCCCAAAAAGGAATCTATTGACTGCATTAATAAATACGAATCACACAATAGAGAATACTACGGAGGTTATATCGGACCATTTAGTTGTAATGAATTTGACTATAAAGTCAACCTGCGATGCATTAAATTTGATAACAATAAAATACAACTGTTCGCAGGAGGAGGAATAACATCTAAATCTATTGCAGAAACAGAATATCAAGAAACAGAATCAAAATCGCAAACAATATTGTCTGCGATTTTCTAAACTGCCTTATTACATTCTTAACTCCTTTTCAAGATATTTACCTGTAACAGAGAATTTTGATTTTGCAACTTCTTCTGGTATTCCTTGTGCAACAATAACTCCTCCATCTTTTCCTCCTTCGGGCCCCATGTCAACGATGTAGTCAGCACACTTGATAACATCAAGATTATGCTCAATAACAAGCACAGTATTTCCCTTTTCAACCAAGGCATTTAAGACATTTAGAAGCACCCGAATATCCTCGAAATGCAATCCAGTAGTTGGCTCGTCAAGTATAAACAAGGTATTTCCCGTTTCAGGCTTAGACAACTCCAAAGAAAGTTTTATTCTCTGACACTCTCCTCCAGATAACGTATTTGACGGTTGCCCAAGTTTAACATATCCCAAACCTACACTCTGTAAAACCTTAAGTTTCTTTGATATAACAGGTATATTTTCAAAAAACTCAGCAGCCTGATTGATGGTCATATCCAATACATCCGCAATTGACTTTCCCTTATATCTCACTTCAAGAGTCTCTCTGTCAAATCTCTTTCCATGACACGCCTCACATGGAACAAAAACATTAGGCAAGAAATTCATTTCTATAGACTTATATCCATTGCCTTTACATTCCGGACACTTGCCTCCGCCAGTTGCATTAAATGAAAATCTACCTGGTTTGTATCCTCTAATTTTTGACTCTGGTAACTTGACAAAAACGTCACGAATATCATTCCACACCTTTGTATATGTAGCAGGGTTCGAGCGTGGCATCTTACCTATCGGAGACTGGTCAACTGTTATTACTTTGTTTATATTTTCGACTCCAATCACTTCTTTGTAAGGCAAAGGATTATCAAGTGACCTATAGAACAATTTACTCAATAGCGGACGAAGTGTTCCATTTATCAATGTAGATTTTCCGCTTCCAGAGATACCTGTTACACAAACAAACAGCCCTAATGGTATTCTAAAATCAACATTTTTCAAGTTATTACCCGTACAACCTTTCAATTCAAAGAAAGTTCCGTTGCCAGGGCGTCTGACCTTTGGCACTTCTATCTTAAAATCACCATTTATATACTTTGATGTCAGAGTGTTACTCTTTAGCATTTCCGCAGGCGTACCTGCAAAAACAACATTACCGCCCTTCTTTCCCGCAAAAGGACCTATATCAACAACAAAGTCAGCCTCTGTCATCATATCCTTATCGTGTTCTACTACAATAATTGTATTGCCAACATCTCTTAAATCTTTTAATGACCTTATCAAGCGGTCATTATCTCTCTGATGAAGGCCAATACTCGGTTCGTCAAGAATATATGTAACATTTACCAACTGAGACCCAATTTGAGTAGCAAGCCGTATTCGCTGACTCTCCCCTCCAGAAAGCGATGCAGAACGGCGGTTCAAAGAAAGATATCCCAATCCAACCTGTATCATAAAACTCAAACGTGAGCGAATTTCCTTAATAATTTCCTTGGCTATTATTTTATGAATATCCAACAGGTGATTTTCCAAATCAGAAATCCACTCTTCCAAATCAACTAACTCCATTGATGCCAATTCGTAAATATTTTTACCATTGACATAAAAATGTAAAGCCTCTTCATTAAGACGCCTGCCATGACAAGTTGGACACTCAACCGAAGTATAGAACTGTCCTACCTTCTTTTGTGTTGTCAAGGACTCGTCTTCCTGCTGTGCCTCAATATATTTGACAACGCCTTCATAATTGGAAAAATAATCTGACATTGTCAATTCTGAAGCCAAATGCACTTGACGACAAGTTCCATTAAGTATATCATCAAGAACATCTTCAGGCAAATCCTGGATAGGCGTTTTTAGTGTATATCCACTATCTTCACAAATAGAAGAAATTTGATTAAAAATCAAAGAATTTTTAAAGTTACCCAAAGGAACAATTCCCCCATTATATATAGACTTCGATTTATCTGGAATAACCTTATCTATATCTATCTGGTTAACGTATCCTAATCCTTTACATTTGGGACATGCTCCCAACGGAGAATTAAATGAGAAATTATGCGGAGCAGGCTCTCTATATGACAGTCCCGTAACTGGATCCATTAACGATTTACTATAGTAATTGACAGAGCCAGCCTCAACATCATAAATCATCAACAGACCTTTTCCCTGCTTCATTGCAAGCGAAACCGTATCACTAAGCCTTTTTCTATCAGAATCCGAAACTTTAAGTTTATCAATAACCAATTCAATGCTGTGATTCTTGTATCTGTCAAGTTTCATTCCTGCAACAATCTCGCGAATTTCTCCATCCACACGAATGTTCAAATATCCCTTTCTGCGATATTGCTCAAATAAATCCTTATAATGTCCCTTTCTATTATTAACTAAAGGTGATAATACCATGGTTTTCTTACCTTGATATTTATCTATAATTAAATCAACAATTTGCGATTCTGTATATTTTATCATTCTTTCCCCACTCTTATACGAAACGGCTTCGCCTATTCTCGCAAAAAGCAAACGCAAAAAATCATATACTTCAGTAATTGTCCCGATAGTACTTCTCGGATTTTTATTTATCGTTTTCTGCTCAATAGAAATTACAGGTGTCAAGCCTGAAATCTTGTCCAGATCTGGTCGCTCAAGACTGCCAAGCATACGGCGGGCATAAGATGAAAAAGTTTCTATATAGCGTCTCTGTCCTTCAGCATATATTGTATCAAAAGCCAATGAAGACTTTCCGCTACCGCTTAATCCGGTTATTACGGTAAGTTTGTTGTGAGGGATTTCAACATCTACATTCTTAAGATTATGAACTCTCGCTCCTAAAACAGAAATCACATCTTCTCTATCTTCTGACATTATAATATTATTTCTTAAAATGATTACTTCTATACAAATCTTCTTTATCAGGAACTCTTACAATATAAGTTTTGCCCTTTTTATTCTGCAAACTGGTTGACTTAATCCATTGGTTAGCCTCTCTCAACTGCGAATAAGTAATTCCATACTCTTTAGCCCAGTCAACCCAACTTTCTACTGGCGTTGACACTTTAACCTCCTTATATGAAGCTGTATAATATTTTTGGTTCTCCTTAATTCTAAATCCGAAACGCTCTGGATGCTGAAGCATATACTTATATGCCATTATGCGGAAGATATATCTTGAAGTTTCCTTATTCAAGTACAAATCGAAAGCATTTTCAACATCTTGATCTTCCAATTGACCCGCTATTCGAGCCATACCTGCATTATATGATGATGCAACTGTTATCCAACAGCCATACTTTTTATAGCCTTGTTTCAAATAGCGGCATGCTGCCTCTGTTGCCTTTCTAATATTATACCTTTCATCAATCTCATCATTGACTTCAAGACCATACTGTCGAGCAGTACCTGCAAGAAACTGCCATAAGCCAGCCGCTTTAGACAGGGAATACGCTCGCTCATCAAAAGCACTCTCTGTCGCTACCAAATAAAAGAAATCTTCAGGAACTCCGTTTTTTTTCAAGATTGGAACAATTTCATTATAATATTTGCCTGCTCTCTTGATAACTAAAATAGAAGTTGTATGACCGTAAGTTAGAGAAACAATCTCTCTATCCATTCGCTCATACATATCTGCTCTATCAAATGACACTTCTGCATCTGCAAATTTCATTTTATGCGGAAAAGATGGTGCAGAAACTGTTTTTTCTGCACTTTCATTCACTGTTGCTCCACAAGAACTGAAAGCAAACAATGCAACTAACAATAATATTATTTTTTTCATTTGTTACTCTTTAAGATATTTATATCTCCTTTCATCTTGTACTCCTTACCATCTGCTCCTAACGCTTCAATCACATAGAAATATACACCGGGGTTAACAAATTTACCTTTGTACTTTCCGTCCCAACCAATAGCAGGATCTTCAAAATGTGTTATTTCATTGCCATATCTGTCAAAAATCCAACATCTGAAAGAAACAATAGATTTATATGATACTTTCCATTCATCATTAATGCCTTCGGTTGCATTGGGAGAAAAAGCATTTGGACAATCGAGCATGGATTCACCTATATTTACATTATATACATCACCTTCTGTCAAACATGTTCCATCTGCATTGTCGCAAACAAACTTCACAAACGTAGTTCCTTCTTCATCAAACGTATATACAATCTCATCTGTATTTACCTTAAAAATAATATCAGAAAAATCAGCTGTCTTAGAGAACTGCCACTCCTTAAATTCAACAGCATCGGAGCAATATGCTGTAAACGTTATTTCTGCAGGTGCAGAGCCTCCTAAAGTTTCTCCTTCCGGCTTTATCTCATTCGTATTATCTCGTTTTGATTGCTCTGCAAAAGAATGGACATCTATAGATTTTGTCTGGTATGTATCACTTGAAAAAGAGTCTTTAAGTCCCCATTCCGACAAAAACCTATCTCCTGAAATTGTAATAATAGTATTACTTAATGGAGCCGGAATAGTCAATGTACTACCAATATTTTCCAATTCCTTAACAACTGTTTTGGACTCAAAAGCAAGTAAATCTTGATTCCATTCCTGAGTATCATAAGACACCTCTATCTTTCTATCTAATTGCTTAGGCATCCCATTAATTGTATAATATTGTATAGGTTTACATTCCGATACCAAGTTAAGATTTGCCATTCCACAATCCTGATTTGCATCGAATGCAATAGACTCTATATCAAAATAGTAAGCTGAATAATCAACAATCCAAAATGCGGTCTGTCTATTTCCGTCCTTAACTATATATCCACAGTTTCCCTCTAATTTCGCCAAAGTTGAAATACCATTTTCAAGTCTTGATTCCACTGGGTCTGCAAATCCACCTCCTGACTGTCGAAACCTAAACCATTCAACAGGAGAATCTGAATTGCCCCGATATGATGCTTCTACACCTGACAATTCATTAATAACATATATTTTCTCCAATCCAGTCGAAGCCTCTGGAACGACAGAAATCGCATTTCTTGTCAGGCCTGCGAACTCCAAATCTGCAGCAAAAATATTTGCAGATAAGGCAAACGATATAAGCAATAAAAATATTTTTTTCATATATAATCTATAACTAAGGAAATAACGCAATTTCCTTTAATTATATTGCGTTATTAAAATATGGAATATGCAAAAATACAAAATTCGCCTTAATCTAACAATCCAAAACGCCAATAGAAATCCTGAATTTTTCCTTTTAATATTCACTGTCGCCATATTCTTCTCGAAGATATTCTATATCCTCATCATTCAAATCTCCGCTTGAACAATCATATTCTTCTTCTTCCTCATAGTAAATGCCTTCATCATCACAATACTGATCCATCTCGGCTTCCTCGTGAAAAGTCGTATAAACTTGTCCATTTTCATCTCGCAGTCTGTTATCTTTTTGAATATTCAATTGTGGTGTAGTACCATCCTGCAATCCAAAACCGAATATATTATCAAAAAAAGCCCCTATTTTTTCGAAGAAATCCATAATTAAATCTTTTAAGGTTATATATAGCAAAGTTACCAATAATATCATCAAAACAAAAGAATAACACTCTAAAACAAGCAATGAGAAGTATAAATGATGCAAAATCTCAGATAATTTATTATTTTTGCAGAAGTTAAATATTTGTGCCAATAAAAGCACGAACATAAATGTTTTTTAGATATGAACAATAATTCATTTCTTGATTTTTTCAAGAAACACCGCATTTTAGCAAATATACTTATAATCACGGCTGTCAATTTAGTTTTACTGACAGTTGCATATCTTTCATTAGGTCCATACACTCACCATAATGAGTACCAAATAGTTCCAGAATTAAAAGGCATGTCGGTTGAAGAAGTTTCGACTCTTCTTGCATCAAAAAATCTGAAATATGAAGTCACAGATTCAATATTCGACAATACTTCAAAACCAGGCTGTATCATTATGCAAACGCCAAAAGGTGGTTCAAAAATCAAAGACGGCAGAACAATATACCTAACAATCAGATCATACTCTACAAAAAAAGTAAAAGTTCCTTATGTAAATGACTTGTCAATGCGTCAAGGAATGGCAGCACTGCATAGTGCAGGCCTGACAAATATATCAATAGAACACAAACCTTCCGAATATTCAGACCTCATATTAGAACTGAAAATGAATGGACTTCCTTTGCAAAAAGGAGATTTGATTCCTGTAAATTCCAAAGTTACAATAGTTGTTGGCGATGGTTCCTTACAACTTGCAGACTCAACAATACTCAACGACTACAATGAGAATATTGATGCTTTGGAATTTGACGCATCCACTTTGGAATAATAAGTTATGACAAACGAAGAAATAATAGAACAAGAATACGACGAAGAGTTAAGTGACGAACTTGCAGGCAATGACTCACAGGAACTATGGGAACATTACCGCTTTGTTGCCGAGAAGGGACAAACTTTACTGCGGGTTGATAAATTTTTAGTATCCCATATCGACAAAACTTCTCGCAATAGAATACAGCAAGCGGCTGAAGCCGGTTGCATATTGGTTAATGGCAATCCAGTAAAATCGAACTATCGTGTTAAGCCATTTGACGTTGTTTCCTTAGTGATGGACCGTCCGCGATATGAACTTGAAATTATACCGGAAGACATTCCTCTTGACATAGTTTACGAAGATGATGCTCTACTTGTAGTTAACAAACCTGCGGGACTTGTCGTTCATCCAGGTCATGGCAATTACAGTGGCACTCTTGTTAATGCATTGGCGTACCATTTTAAGGATAATCCTGACTACGACGTTAGTGACCCTCGACTTGGTCTGGTTCACCGCATCGACAAGGATACATCAGGCTTACTCGTCGTTGCAAAAACTCCTGATGCAAAGACTCATCTGGGAAAACAATTCTTCAATAAAACCACACACCGCCAATATGTTGCTGTTGTATGGGGCAAATTTGATGAAGAAGGAGGCAGAATTGAGGGCAATATAGGAAGAAGCCCTAAAGACAGACTACAAATGACAGTTTTCCCAGAAGGAGATGCAGGGAAACACGCTGTTACTCATTACAAGGTGATTGAAAACCTCAGTCATGTTGCAGTTGTTCAATGCCAATTAGAAACAGGAAGAACTCACCAAATCAGGGTTCACATGAAGTATATTGGTCATCCGCTTTTCAATGATGAAAGATATGGTGGAGATAAAATTCTGAGAGGAGTTTCAACGGCAAAATATACACAATTTGTTCAAAATTGCTTCAAGACTTGCCCACGCCAAGCATTACACGCCAAAACCTTAGGTTTTGTTCACCCAACAACAGGCGAAGAAATGTTCTTTAACAGTGAAATTCCGGAAGACATGACAAACCTCATTACCAAATGGGAAGAATATTACAACAGTTATAATAAATAAATCAGAACTGTCTATTCTTATAGATTTCACTAAGTTTTATATCCTGATTCTCATCATTAGATTTTACCAATTTTGAAATTTTGCTGAGAATCGGGTTTCTTTTTAACTCTCCAATAAAGTCAGAGTCCCCAACTTCCCTATATTTCTCCATAAATTGGCGAAATGTCATATCTGTAAAATTCCTTGCCGGCTGATATGCTAAAGTATCATTTTCCGCATGAACTACAGAAATAAAGCCAGCATCTTCAAGCTTATCAATAATAATATTCAGCAACTGAATAGGCAAATTGTATTTCTTCATAAGGGAATACTTCGACAACGGAGGTTCTCCATTGTCAAAACGTGAGGATATTATCAAAAAAGTATATATTGCCAACTCATCACTATAACGCTGAGATATGTTCTTTATCTGATTAAAATAGTTGAATCTGAAAATGTTCTGTGCTGAATAGGTTATAACAACCCCTGCAATTATTATAAGCCAAGTCAAGTACAACCAAATCATAAATAAAGGCAAAAAGGAGAAACTACCGTATATTGCATTATATTTCGTCACATAAATCTGCCCGCTTACAAACATATACTGCACCAATCGGAACATTAGAGTGCAAATAAATCCAGAAATAAGTGCATATCGGAATTTTACCTTTGTATAAGGAATCAGCGTGTACATTCCTGCAAAGAAAAGCCAAGTAAGAAAGAATGGCGCATAATCGAGTATAATTTCTACGATTGGTGAAATAATGGTGTAACCAACAGCATTCTTTACAACCGAAGACATAAACAAAGATATACCGGCTGAGCATATCATAATTATTGGAAGCACAATAATTATAGTTGTATAATCAGTAATCATCCTATATGGAGTACGCCCTTTCTTGACACCCCAGATATGGTTGAAAGTAAGTTCCACATTCCTTAGCATACTAATTAATGACCACAATAAAAAGATTATACCTACTCCAATAAAAATTCCACCTGAACTTGTTTCCAAATACTTGTCAACAAACGTCAAAGAATTCTCAATCATAGTTGACTGAGATGGAAACATTACAAAAAGTTGTGTTTTGATAATATTCTGGAAGCCAAATCCTCTTGCTATTGCAAAAAGCAGCGCCAATGCAGGTACTACGGCGAGCAAAGTCGTATATGTAAGCGAGCCTGCTTTATTCTGGATATTCTTATCCATATAAGAACGTACAGAAAGGTTAGCCGTTTTAATCAAACTGACATACCAAACGCTCCGTTGGTCACGCCATACTCCATCTTTACAATAATCATAGAAATTCCGAACCCGAGAAGACAGGCCGAAAAATACCGAAATTGATTTTTTATTCTTCACAGCGGTAGGTTTAAAAAAATAAAAAAGCAGTGTGGCTATAAGCCGGGTTATGTCGCAATAAGAATTGCGTCTTGTCATTTATCTAATCCTTATGTCACCATAAGGCTTGAGCAGTCTACCCCCCGACAGTGGACGAGCAGCCCTTAAATGCCGGTATACTTGACCTTGCAACTCATAAGGCGTGCGGCGCATAATGTTGCCATTACACCCGGTAGGCTCTTACCCCACCTTTTCACCCTTACCATAAAATGGCGGTTATTTTCTGTCACGCTACTCTACCCTCACAGATAGCTTCTCGTTAAGAAATATGATGCTCTGTGTTGCCCGGACTTTCCTCTTGCCTTACGACAAGCGACAAGACACCACGCTGCTTTAATGCAAAAGTACTCATTTTATGCTTGCACGACAAATTTACTTATGTTTTTTTATCTGCAAACGGTTATAATTTTTATGCAAATAACTTTCTAAAGACCTCTTCTACCTTAGAAACTTCAATTACTTTTATCTTAAATCGAGATGTATCAATACCTTTTAGATTGTTTTTGGGGACGAATATTGTCTTGAATCCCAATTTATTTGCTTCACTAATTCTTTGCTCTATTCGCGTTGTCGGGCGGATTTCTCCAGACAAACCCACTTCGCCAGTCAGACAAACGCCTTTTGGTATGGCAATATCTACATTAGAAGACAGAATAGCACAAATAACCGCCAAATCAAGAGCCGGATCATTGACTTTCAATCCACCGGCAATATTTAAGAAAACGTCTTTTTGTGCGAGTTTAAAGCCTACCCTTTTCTCTAAAACAGCTAAAAGCATATTCATCCGTTTGGAATCAAAACCGGTTACTGAGCGTTGTGCTGTTCCGTATGCCGCAGTACTAACCAAAGCCTGCGTCTCAATAACAAACGGACGGGCTCCATCCATAGTTACGCCTATCGCCATTCCTGACAAATCTTCATCATATTCTGAAAGCAATAAATCTGAAGGACTTGCAACCTCTCTCAAACCAACTTGAGTCATTTCATATATACCAATTTCCGAAGTACTTCCAAAACGATTTTTAATAGATCTCAACAAACGATACATATAATGCCTATCACCTTCAAATTGGACAACAGCATCTACGATATGTTCCAAAACTTTTGGACCGGCAATTGAGCCCTCTTTATTGATATGTCCGATAAGAATAACAGGAACACCACTCTCTTTTGCATACTTCAGCAATGCTGCTGCACACTCTCGCACCTGCCCTACGCTACCCGCAGATGACTCCAAATCATCAGAAGCGATGGTTTGAATCGAATCAACGACAAGTATTCCTGGTTTACAAACATTTATTTGGTTGAAAATATTCTGAAGAGATGTTTCACAAAGGATATAGCATTCACCTCCATCTGCACCCAAACGGTCAGCTCTTAATTTCAACTGCTTTGCACTTTCCTCGCCTGAAACATATAAAACTTTTCTGCTACGAATACGAAGCATATTTTGCAAAACAAGCGTAGATTTACCTATACCAGGCTCACCACCTATTAGAATTATAGAACCAGGGACCAAACCACCTCCAAGAACTCTATTAAGTTCCATACTCGGCATTGGTATTCGCTCCTCTGTTTCCTGCGATATGTCGGATAATTTAACTGGAGTTGAAGTCAACGAAGAAGTTGGCAAAAGAGCCTCTTTAGAAGATTTTGCATTAACTTTTTCCTCTACGTATGTATTCCACTCTCCGCAAGCAGGACATTTACCCAACCATTTCGGTGACTCATTTCCGCAATTACTGCAGAAAAAAACTGATTTTGTCTTTGCCATACCTATCTCATTCGTCTCCTAAACTCACTCAAAATAACGGCAGTTGCCATACCAACATTTAATGATTCCGAGGTTTCAACATTATTAGGATATGGAGGAATAAGCAAGCGGTTAGTCATATATTTCTCCAAATCTGGAGAAATTCCGTTACCCTCGTTACCCATAACAACAATACCTTCATTCGCCACCTCTACATCGTATAAATCAACACCATCCAGAAAAGTACCATAAACAGGAATGCCTTTCGCTTTGTCAAAAAAATCTGACAGTGTTACATAATGCAGACGCACTCGTGAAATTGCACCCATCGTTGCCTGAACGACCTTCGGATTATACGCATCAACGGTGCCTTCACCACATATAATATTTCTTACACCAAACCAATCAGCAATGCGGATTATTGTACCTAAATTACCTGGGTCTTGAACATTATCCAATGCAAGCGTCAATTTGCCACGCAATTCATCAAGCGAGAAATCCCATTCTGGAATTTCATAAACTGCCAAGACATCTGTTGGAGTCTTTAGCATCGACATTCTTTCCATTTGAACGTTCGTTACAACATCCGCATATTCAGATAATTCTCCCTTGTAATTTGGGGTAACAAACAAATGACGTAACTTAAAGTTTTTTATTATATCCGACACACATTTATGACCCTCTACAACAAAGCACTGTTCTTCTTGCCTAACTTTCTTTTTTTCAAGAGAATGTACCCATTTTACTAAGGTATTATTTACTTCTTTCATTCAATATGGAATTTTGTATAATTTTGAACAGTTTTAAATTTAAATCAAAATTAGTGCAATATTTTTGATTAGGCAAATCACCACAAAAAACAATAAACAATGTAATCAGTTTTCAAAACACTAATCTAATTTGATTGATAAAAATCGAGTACGTAATAGTCCGAATATATTTTATATAAAATATATCCAAGTTTTCGTTGTTCTTCCATTTGCTTTCTAAACGCAGGATCCCTAAGTTTTTCTTTATAAGATATCTTAGCGGAATAATCTTCGTTTTCAAATTCTGCTTCAATCGACTTATCGTATATCACTTCATAAAGTCCATAATCATTTGGATTAATATGGCAGCCGAAATTCGTATTCATATCGAATTTTTCATAATAGAACAATTGCGCATCGGTTTCATCTTTAAAGCCATATTCCTTTTCTATCAATTTATATATTGCCATACTCTCTCCAATATACTCTTTTCCACAAATATTTACAGTCAAATAAACTCGCTCAGAAATATCCCGCTTTTCAAAATTTGGAATTATAGCACTTTGATTACTCGTCACAACGGATTCAATGTATGGAACAAAAATACTGCCAGACATACAATCTGTTTTTACCACAATTCTATTGACATATAAAACATACAGCAAGTATCCTTCGGAATTGCGGGCAATATTTCCTTTAATAAATCCCGACTCATCAAAAAATTCAGAAAGCCCATAGTTCAAGTCTTTCTTAAAAATGTTTTTTATAGAATCATTTTCCAAAACTATTTTAAGACCATATTCTAATGGGTGCATCTTATTGCAATAAAAAGGCACATCTAATTCCCTATGGATATTTATCAGGGAATCACGTTTACCATAATTGTATAATCCATATTCATTTGCGACCAAACCATCTATCTCTTCATTTTGACTCATATACAAATGGTTATTTACCTTTACAGGAAAATAATTTGAGTCCATGCCTTTGTATTCACGCGGATTATTAAACAAATCAGCATTATCATTATTCAAGGCAGTTACGTTTCCAAAATATAGTAAACCAGATAGTAATAGTATAAATATTTTATAAACCATAATATATTAATTTTCAAATGGATTTTTTAATATTAATAAAGGCAATTCGCGATTACCTCTCGTTCTGCGAATTTTTCTTCCAGATAGAGACCTTGCTTTGTTTTCTACATAAATAGCCTTTATTTCGTACATTTTTGTTATATATCTTCCTGTCTTTTTATCTGTTACTTTACGAAAATCAGTTTTGCCTGCTGCATCCCATGCATGTCCCAATAATTCATGAGATAATCCCTCATAAGGACTAAATTCACCATAATTTCCATAAGTAAGATTGGGATTGTATCTCACAATCCCTCCAACTGGTTTGTGAAGTTTTTCCAAATCTAGTTCATCTACCTCGAAACTATTTAACCCATCACTTTGTTTGATTCTCTGAATTTCCTTAGACTCTTCCAAAAAAGAAATCCGTTCCGAAAAAAAATCATCTTCTTTTAATTTATTTAGATCTACCATAACACTCCATGCTAATGGATTATTTCCCTCGTAAAGTGTATTGTCTATATTATACAATTCTTGATTTTTATATATCACATAATCAATGTCTGAAATGTAGACTCTTATTTCTTTTCCGCTTGGGTCAACATATTTGAGCGGGTTGCCGGCGCAGTAGAGGTATGGGGACAGATGCGGATATTTGTCGGCGTATGGGGCATGCTGGTAGAAGTGCGGGATGGACAACTGCAACTGCCGTGCGTGGAAGTCGTAGTGGTTAACTTCTGCCAACATCCTGCAATTGCTTATGCGAATCCGACCTGTAACCTTTCCTAATCCGAAAATTCTATGTTGTCGAACAACTATCATCGGATTTTATAATTAAATATATTTCATTTAAATATCTTTTGCGACCTTCTCCCAATGCTTTTTCCAGCCTTCCAACTCGTATTTGCTATAAGAATAGACAAAATTGTCTTCCACAATATTTGTGTACAAGTAAAATTTTTTTCCTATCCTATCTTTTACTATTATCATCGGACATTCTTTTATCGTAAATACGAATGGCAGATTCTCACCATCATCGTAAAAGAGAAAGGGTTCTCCACATTGCTCGCTCTCTCGCTTGTTGAAATGACTGTAACCTTTGAGGTTATAGAGGCAATAATACTGCATGTCAACGCCTTCAATATTGACTGGATAGCAGATTTCTGACACGTCTATGTGCTTTGACAGTAGATCTATAAAGTTCTGTGACAAGAACAGTATTTTGGTCTTGTCGAAATATGAAATAACGTCTAATGACTTTTTGCCTGGTTTGATCTTGAACTTTATTTTTTTTAATAATTTTGTCGTTGCTTCATAAGTGAAATTATTTAACAACTCAACTTCTTCTGCTTTTGTCTGCAACTCCAGCATGCCAGTTTTTGCCTTACTGTCTAATAAATAGTAAATTATCATTTTACAATTGCTTTAATATACTGTTTAATATCTGTCAATGAATTGTCCTATTTTATTCCAATATTTGTTGTATGCATCGTATTCTTCCTTACTGAATTGAAAGCATTTCTCAAATATGATATTCTTTAGTTTGGCTTTTTCGATAGCGTTCTTGACTTCCTCATTAACAACAACTATATAAGTGTGTTCTAGTAAAAATATCGGAGGGATTTCTCTTTCTTCATAAATTATTTCAGGTTCATCGTTACGGAAATACTGTGAACGACAACGTTTAAATCTGTTAACAGAAGGTAAATTCTTAAGAACATAGTATTCGCCGTCATAATTGTCAATTTTCAAGGCTTGACATTTGTCCGACATGTCAATAAATTCTGATATGAGTCGGATAAATTTTTCTGAATAAAATTTATGATTCACGCATTCATAATAAAATATCAAATCAAATGCGCGCTTGCCTTTTTTTACTGTAAAGATGACGTCTTCCAAAAGTCTTTTGTTATTATCAGGATATAGAAAGTTTTCCACCTCAGCAAATGACTTGTTCGGCTTTAATTCAAAAGCCCCACTATAATATGATTTTGGTCTGATCCAATAATATGTTTTCATTTTCTTATTTTAATTTTCAGGTGTATCACCAGTGTAATTTCCAAATATCTCTTTTTCTTTTTCATTGCGAAAGTTAATTATATCTTCTTTCGTGTATGATTTGTTTGTGTCGAAAAATTTGTCCCACTCTTTTGTAAACTTCCAGGAATTCTGACGATGATTTTTCGCTTCTCGCCATACTACATGACCTGGTTCGTCAATATTTATACCAAGTTTCTCGAAATCCGGACGATGCTTTTGTGGCAATGTGTGATGGGCTTCAAAGCCATTTCCCTACTTCCCCGTTGCCTGCTGAAGCGCTTTCCTGTAATTGCTTTTATTGGCTTTTACTGTTTTTATACCCGTATCAATTACATTTTCACCAACTCTCGATGCCTTAATACCGGTACCGAAGCCTCCGGGAACGGCAGGAAAAGCCAATGCAATCATATCGCCGGCCATACCCAAAGCATCAATAGCCGCCTCTCCATATTTTCCTTGTGAAATGTTGTCAGAAAGGCTCTTTGCTCCCAAACTGATATTAAAAATATCCCATGCGGATTCAAGCCATTTTCCACTCGGGTCTATATATCTTAATGGGTTGCCAGCGCAGTAGAGGTAGGGTGACAGATGCGGATATTTGTCGGCGTATGGGTCCTGCTGGTAGAAGTGCGGGATGGGCAACTGCAATTGCCGTGCTTGGAAGTCGTAGTGGTTAATCCCCCCGATGCGGTCAAGTTCCTTGCCTCCAAACTTGTACGGCTGAACGCTTTTTGAAACACCGTCCATAAGCATTCCGTTGTCTATATTTGTTTCAAATATGTGCATAATAAGTATAATAATAGAGTATGATTATTGCTCTATAATAGATTTATATCCTGCATTGTTTATTATGTACCACTTAATTAAACTCTTAAAACCCATATATACTTCAAAACATTTTCCTTCTGAATAGGCATACTTTCCCATTGTAAATATCCATTCTTTTTGTTTTCCAGTCCTCATCTTTATCGTTAAAAAAGCGACACTATATATCTCTTCATTGTCATTACTTAATGACATTTGGTATACATATTTGGGTATCGAATCTATTTCTTGTGAATTGTTAAGCATCTTTATTAAGATATTAAACTCATTATAATCATATATTTCCACCAAATGTATTCTCCTGCCATACCGAACAACAGAATCCACCTTCTCCTTGGGAATCTTATCACTGTTATAAGAAAATGGTATATAACTTATTGTTACTCTTTCAACCGATTCCGGTTTAATGGCATTTTCCATATCTTTGTCTGCCAAAAAGACATGTGCATAACAGAAGTAACTTATTGAGACAAAGAGCAGTAATATTATAATTCTATTAAAATTTTTCATTTTGAATATCCTTTTTCGTAAAACCAAAAACATAAATCATATAGATACACATTGTTTCTATATCTCCAATTCTCGTAATCCACATAGAATCTTGATGCAAACATCTCGCAGGTTTTTCCTCCTTTAAAATATATTATATATTTCGTGTTTGTCGGTATCGGGTCATTTGTATCTCCTGCCATTAACTGCCTCAGACTTATGTTTGGCTTGCTGACAAGTAATCTAACGTCTTTAGGAAGTACTTTTACATATTCGGGCTTTAGGGGATTCAATGAATTTAGAATTTTAATAAAGAGAGTATAGTCTTCTTTTTTAGTCAATACAATTTTTGTATAAGTCGCAGCTTTATTAACTATTGATTTTTCAAATTCCACTCCGGCATTATAAATGGAATCAAAATGCTCCCTACTTACACAACTTTCAGGATTAGTCAAAAACCATTGAACTCTGCGTATTTCAACACTGTCAACCATATTTATATCAATTTGCGGATTTAACTTTCCGTATCCGAAAGCAAATCCTATATTCAAAAGTATCGTTAGCAATATAAATTTATTTGCCTGTTTTCTTTTTAAGTTTATCATAATCTATATTGGATTTATAGATATAGGTTCCTAATGTATCTGTTTCTCTAACCGGTTCTCCTAACATTTCCGCTGCTGGTTTTTCTACTCCAACAATATTTCTTTTCTCCTCCTTATTTGAATATCCTTCAAATTTTTCTTCTTTAACTCTATCTATATAAGAATCATAATCCTCTCTAATGGCATCCGCATGACCTAATTCATGTAGAATTATCAGTGCTGGTGAGATTTCCTTTTTATCTTCTTCTTTTCCGAACTGATAGACATGATCCAAACTGATACAGATATTGACTGTTTTACCATCTTTTGTCTCAACTGTATTTATTTCATAATTAGTACCATTTTGATTATTATAATCAATTATTATAAATGTTTTCTCCTTGTCATCTTGCAATCTTGCATAAATGTCTTTAAATGGCTGACCAATATAATTTCTAACTTCTCCCAATCTTTGATTGAAAACTATTCCATTATTATTGATAACAATCTTTCCGCTTGGGTCAACATATCTTAATGGGTTGCCAGCGCAGTAGAGGTATGGGGACAGGT